>Ga0137409_10003322_pt1 | contig 17081 bp, 15 predicted proteins | sample CZODoug1_16funga_FD_122059 | JGI IMG/M metagenome (GOLD analysis project Ga0137409, IMG submission 122059) | Vadose zone soil fungal communities from Angelo Coast Range Reserve, California, USA - CZODoug1_16fungal (Hybrid Assembly) | ecosystem: Environmental > Terrestrial > Soil > Vadose zone... | reverse complement strand
CGGCCGAACTCCGACCCGACGCTCTTGATCAGGTAGTCGATCAGCTCCTTCGAGGTGTACGTCATCTCGACGGAGAGGAAGTCGATCTTGGTCGTGAAGTAGTTGTAGAGCCACACCGCCGGAATGGCGACGATGAGCCCGAACGCCGTCGTGATCAGGGCTTCCGCGATACCGGCGGACACGGCGCCGAGCGAGCCGCCGCCACCGGACGCCGCCATGCCGGTGAACGCGTTCACGATACCCATCACCGTACCCAGCAGGCCGACGAACGGCGCCGTGGAGCCCGTCGTCGCCAGGATGCCGAGGCCGCGCTTCAGCTCCGCCGAGACGATGAGGATCTCGCGCTCCACCGCGCGCTCCACCGAGTTGATGTCGGCGGCGGTGATCGTGGCGCGGTCCCGCAGCAGCGGCTTCACCTCGGAGAGCGCCTCACCGACGACGCGCGCGACGTGGCTCTTCTTTTGCTTCTCGGCGAGCTTGATCGCGCCGTCGAGCTGCTCCTCCTGCAGGAAGCGGGAGAACTCGGGCGCGAACCGCCGCGTCTCCCCCTGCGACCGCAGGATCTGGTACAGCTTCTGGAAGGCGCTGGTCCACGAGAAGATGGACATCGCCGCCAGGATGAGGACGATGGACTTCGCGAACGGGCCCATCGATACGAACAGGTCGTAAAGCGAGAGACTCATGGGGCGAAGGCTCCTTTGGGGTTGCTACTGTTTGAGCCGGAAGTCGATCGGGATCTGAATCAGCACGCGGACCGCCCGGCCGTGCACACGCGCAGGCCGGAACAGCGCTTTCGTAACGTAGCTCTTGGCCGACTGATCGAAGCCGGGATTGGGGCTCTGCAGCACTTTGACGGAGGGCGGCTCGGCGCGCCCCAGCGTATCGATGATCGCCTGCACCAGCACCCGGCCCTGGATCTGCGCCTGCCGCAGCAGCTCAGGAAACTGCAGCGTCGGACCGGACAGCACCGCGGGCTTCTCTTCGACGATCGCTTCCATGAACACTTCGTTCCCGGTCGGCACCATCCCGGTCGCGAGGCCGCCCTCGACGCCCGAGCCCGAGTAGTCCTTGGGATCGAAATGCTCCTGGAGGTTCACCGGGGGAATGTTGGTCGGGATCACGTCCGGCGCGACCACCGTCTGGAAGCCCTTGAGCGGTACGTCCAGCTGCACCGGCTGCTGCTCCGGCGGTTTCTCCTGCTTGGGCTGGTCGACGAACACCATCGCGGTGTCCACCTTGACGCTGTTATCCGCCTCGCCGGCGCTCAACGTGGCGTACACGGCGCCCGCGATCACGACGGTGTGAACCACGAGCGACACCGCGCCCACGCCGAACATCCGCTTGCCGCTCTTCTTGCGCTTGGACTCGATGAGATTGTCAAACACGGGTTTTCGTCCTCCAGTGGACGATCGGGTAACTCCTTATGAAATACCGCCAATTGACCTCCGCCCGCTAGTGGAGACCCCATTACAAAACGATGACAGCCGGGTGAGGCGTCGGCTTCACCGGCTCCGCAGTGTGAGGCGCCATTGCACCAGAACCCGCGCCGCGCGGCCCTGCACCCGCCCCGGCGAGAATCGTGCCTGACGGACGTGGTCCAGCAGGGTGTCCCGCAGCGCCGGACTGGGCGATGAGATCACGGCAATGGAGGCCGGCTCGACCCCCCCCATGCTGTCCACCACGAAACGAACGATCGCCACCCCTCCCATGATGGAGCCCGCGCTGCCACTGCGCAGGGTGACCACGTCGGACTCACCGGGGAGCGGGCGCGGCGGCCGGTCCAGCCCGCGGCACTCGGGGACGCAGCTGTACAGCGTGTCGAGGGGGGGCCCTCCGGCAACGCGGGCGAGTGCGGCCGTGGGACGCTGGGCTGTGGGTGGAGGCTGAATCGAGCGGCGCACCGCTTCGAAGTCGGCGGCAAGGAGCGAGTCGATCTGCGCCAGTCCCGCGACCTCGAGCCGCGGATCCATGCTCAGGGCGTCGTGAAACGACTCGTGCGCCAGGCTGTCCCTGCCCTTGAAGTATTGCAGGACACCGCGCCATACGAGCGCGTTCACGCGGTCGCGGCCGGTCGCGATGGTGCTCGAGTCGAGCGCGAGCCCCACCAGCACCAACCCCGAGTCCACGTTACCCGCGCGGAGCTGCGCGCGCGCTGCCGCCACCAGGTCAGCGCCGCGCGTCTGAGCTCCGACGCCCCACGTGGTCGCGAGTGCGAGGGCCACGGTCAGCGCCGCCGTGCGCCCATGGATGGTCACGGCGTCGAGACCTCGTAACGGGCCCAGTCCAACCCCTCGAGTCGAATGTCGAATCGCAACTCGATCAACGCGGCAACCGGCCGGTTGCCAGCCTGCGCCGGACGAAAGCGCAGTTGAGGCAGGACGTCCCGGACGGCCCGCTCGAACGCAGACGAGGAACTGGTGACCAGGGAGATGCTCGCCGGGTCGAGGCGCCCGCTTTCGTCGATGACCACCCGCACGACGACGCGGCCGTGGACCCCCGACGGCCCGAGCTGGCCCCTGTCCGCGTCGATCCGCATTTGGGGAAGCTCGAGGAGTCCGGGGGGCCGCTCGCCCGCCTTGCACCCGCGCGCGCAGTCGTGCACGGTGGTCCCGGCTAGCGCGACAACGGGCGCCCCGGCGGTGCTTCGCACACCTCCCGGGCCCCGCTCGGTCGCACCCGGGTCGACGGCGGCGGGGCGTTGCGCATCCCCTTGCGTCCGCTTCCACACCGAGGCGAGCGTCGAGTCCACCCGGGTGAGGTCGTCACCGCGGAGCAAGGGATTGAGCGCCAGCGAGGCCCGGAAGCTGCGCGCAGTGGCGGAATCGTCCCCCTCATAGAAGCCGACGATCCCCAGCCACATGTAGGCGACGGCGCGATCCGATGGGTCTGCAGTGGTGGGTGAGTCCACAACTTGCCTGAGCAACGCCGTCGCGTTGTCAAGATTATGCGACCGGATCTCGGCGCGAGCGGCGGCGATCCGGTCGGCTGCGGTCTGAGTAGCCGCAATCCGAGCGGACAGCGTCAGGGCGATCGCTGCGAGGCGAACGGGGCAACGGAGCACAGAGCCTCCAGTGTGACGTCCCGGTCTGTTATTGCACGCGCGCCGGCTTGAAGTCAACCGGGTGCGCTGGCCTTCACAGCCGGCGCCTCGCGCGGCAGCGTGACCGTGAACGTGGTTCCGCGCCCGGGGCGGCTCACGACATCGATGCGTCCGCCGTGCGCCTCGGCGATCCATTTGGAGATCGCGAGTCCCAACCCCGCGCCGGGGCGCTCCCCGGTGCGGGTGCGCGCGGAGTCGGCGCGCCAGAAGCGATCGAAGATGTGCGGCAGATCTCCCGGGGCGATGCCGATGCCCGTGTCGGCCACGCTGAGGGTGACCCGGCCGTCCGCGGCGCCCAGCTGCATGCGCACCGTCCCGCCCGGGGGCGTGTACTTCACCGCGTTGGTGAGGAGGTTCAGGATCAGCTGGCGGATCCGCGTCGCATCGACGGAGACGACCATCGGCTCGGGCGGCGTGGCCACCTCGACGCGCACCCCCGACTCCTCGGCGAGGAGCTCGCCGGTCTCGCGGACCTCCTCCACGATCTCCCGCAGGTCCACGGGCTCGCGGTGCAGCGGCGCGATGCCTTCGTCGGCCCTCGCCAGCGTGAGCAACGCGTCCACCAGCTCCGTCATCCGCTTGATCTCCTGGAGCGTCTCCTCCAGAGTGGCGAGCGTGTCCTGCGGCAGGTTGGGCGTCGTGATGGCGCGCTCCACCCCGGCACGGACCACGGTGAGCGGCGTCTTCAGCTCGTGGCTCGCGTCGGCCGTGAAGCGCCGCAGGGCGGCGAAGCTGCGCTCGAGCCGCGTCATCATCTGATTCAGCGTTTCGGCGAGCCGACCGAGCTCGTCCTTCACCAGCGGCTCGGCGAGACGACGGTGCAAACTGCGTCCGTCGGTGATCTCGCGGACCTCGGTGATGATCTGATCCACGGCGGCGAGCGCGCGCCGCGAAATCCACGACCCCATGAGCAGTGCGAGGGCGAGCCCGAGCGGCAGCACCAACGCAAAGGTCGAGAGCAGCTCGTCCGGGCCGAGCTCGGCCGTGCGGACGTCCGCGCCGGCGAGGATCGCTCCGAACTGCGGTCCGGCGCCGGTGACGTAATGGACCACATAGTGGATCTTCGGACCGTTGGGCTCGAGGCGGAGGGTGCCGCTGGTCCGTCCCGACAGCGGGGCGCTCGCCAGACTCCGCAGCTGCTCCACTTGCTGGAACGTCAGGGCGCGCGCATCCGACGACGCGAACAGCAGGCTGCCGTCGCGCGCCGTGATGACGAGGAAGTCGGGCACGGCTTCGAGCAGCGCGGCCAGGTCGGGGATGAGGACCGGGCGCTGGGCCGTGTCGGCCCGCACCAGCGTCCCGCGCGCGCGATAGCTCTCCGCGAGAATGCCCGCCGTCAGCGATGCTTCGGACTGAATCCGCTGGTCGAGATCCTGGTAGGAAGCACTGCGCCGGTCCAGGTACAGCACCCCGGCGAACGCGGCGAGGGTGAGGGCGAGCGCACCCGAGTACCAGGCGGTGAGCCGCCCGCGCAGCGTTTGCATGTCACGCCTTCACGACGTAGCCGACCCCGCGCACCGTATGAATGAGCTTGGGTTCGCGTCCGTGGTCGATCTTCTTGCGCAGCCGCGTGATCACGACGTCCACGATGTTGGTACCGGGGTCGAAGTGGTAGTCCCACGCGTACTCCGTGATCAGCGTGCGCGACATGACGCGGCCCTGGTGGCGCATGAGGTACTCGAGGACGGCGTATTCTTTGGGGGTGAGGTCGATGACTTGCCCGCCGCGCCGCACCTCGCGGCTCCCGCTGTCGAGGGTCAGGTCCGCCACCTTGAGCACGGGCGGGGCGATCGCCTTGGGGCGCCGCCCCAGCGCCTCCACCCGAGCGAGCAGCTCCTCCAGGGAGAAGGGCTTCGTGACGTAGTCGTCGGCGCCCATTTTGAGCGCCTGCACTTTGAAATCCACGGCGTCCTGGGCGGTGAGCACCAGCACCGGCATTGCTTCGCCGCGATCGCGCAGCGTGCGCAACACCTCGAGACCCGATAACGCGGGCAGGCGCAGGTCGAGCACGAGCATGTCGTAGTGGCCGCCGGCCGAAAGGCGCAGCCCTTCGGCGCCGTCCCCAACGAGGTCGGCGTGAAACCCGGCCTCGGTCAGCCCGCGCTTCACGTACTGGCCTACCGTCTTGTCGTCTTCGACGACGAGGATTTTCATCCCGTGGGGAGGTACACCTTGAAATTCGATCCCACGCCGACGTGCGACTCGACGTCGATTCGCCCTCGATGCTCGGCGATGATCCCGTAGCAGATGGACAGACCGAGTCCGGTGCCGCGCCCCTGCGGCTTGGTGGTGAAGAACGGCTCGAAGATCTTGGGCAGGTCTTCGCGCTTGATCCCGGTCCCCGTATCGATGAACTCGAGCAGGACCTCGTCGGTCCGGTCCGGGTTGATGCGGCTGCGCACCGTCAGCGTGCCGCGTGAGTCCATCGCGTCCATCGCGTTGAGCATCAGCGCCATGAAGCTCTGGATCAGCCGCTCCTGGTCCGCGAGCACCGGCGGCAGGCCGGCGGCCAGCTCTCGTTCCACGGTAACCCGCTTGAACCGCGCGTGGTGTTTGAGGAGGAACAGCGTACGGTCCACCACACCGTTCACGTCCGTCGGCTTCTTGTCCCCGCCCTTCGGGCGCGAAAAGTCGAGCAGGCTCTCCACGATCCGCCGGCAGCGCTGCACCTCGGCATCGATGATCTTCAGGTACTCGTCGTAGCCGTGGCGGTCGGCGGGGCCCAAATCCTCGGTTCGGAGCGCCAGGGCTTCGCAGCAGGCCAGGATGGTCGCGAGCGGGTTGTTGATCTCGTGCATGACGCCCGCCGCCAGCTGCCCCACCGCGGCGAGCTTTTCCGTTTCGGTGAGGCGCTGCTGCGCCTGACGCCACTCGGTGATGTCTTCGCCGATGGTGATGACGTGCGAAATGTCGCGCCCGTCCTGCCGCATCGGGATCTTCGTGATCCGGTAGTAGCGGGCCTCGCCGCTTGCCTGCGACTCCATTTCCACCTGCTGCAGCTCGCCGGTGTCGAACACTCGATCGAACTCGCGCTTCAGGAGATCGCGCGGCTGGCGATCGAGGACCTCGAAGATCTCGCGACCCACCGCGTCCTCGCGCGACACGCCCTGCGTCCCGGTCTCGCGCTTGCGGTTCCAGGCGCGGATGCGGTAGGCACGGTCGATCACGTACAGCCCGACCGGGAGTGAGTCGATGATCTGGGCCGCGAAACTGCGCTGCGCTTCGATCTCGTGCGTGCGCAGCGCCACCTCGGACGCGAGGTCCTGCGACAGCTCAGTGGCGGCAATCATGGGAGCGAGGATGCGCGCCACCACGACCACCACGTCGTGGGCGATCGCTTCGTAGCGGCCGGTGGGAATGATGACCTCGAGCACGCCGAGCGGCTCGTCTTCGTGGACCAGCGGCAGCCGCACGATCGAGCCCCCGGGGACGCCCTCCCGCTGGGGACCCCGCCGCATCCACTCGGCCACCGGCGGGGCGTAACCCGGCTGCTCCGCCTCGTCACCGGGCGTCGTGACCGGCGTGAACCGGGTGCCGTCGGGCGTGCGGAGCCAGATGCGGCAGCGGCGAAGGTTGAGGCCACGCCGCAGCGCGCCGACCACCCCCTGCAAGGCCTCGCCGGACGCGAGGCCCGCCTGCAGCACCGACGCCACCTCGGCAATGACCCGGATACCGGGATGCTCGGTATCGAGGGAGGGGACCGCCATCGGTGGCAAGCTAGGGATGACGCTCCCGGCGCGCCAGCGGCGCTTCGAACCGGACGCCGAGGAACGTCCGGACCTCCGTGACCGTGCCCAAGAAGACGGTGGGACCGATCAGGAGCCCGAGGCGCGAGCCGTTGGGATCCCCGAACCGCAGCCCGAGGAGCCCCGTGACACCGCCCCATGGGGAACCCACGGGAAGGGGTGAGTGCGAGCCGACGTAGCCGGTCGCCTCGAGCGTGAAGTCGAGCCCGATCTGGCCGGCACTCGTGTCCGCGCCGAGCTGCGCGATCGACGCCGTGGGGGTGCGGGCGGCGAGACTCGTGCCGAACACGAAGCCTCGCGCGCCGCCGATGATCGCGCCTTCGTCGATGAACGAGCCGACTCGGGCGGTGAGCGAGAGCGCCGCGATAGGGCCCGCGTGAACCGCGCGCGCGACGCCAAAGTCCAAGCCCTCGACCTGCCACCCGCTGCCGACCGTATACGCGAGCCCTGCGGTGAGCGCGTTGCCCTGCCCCGCGAGCGGCGTGGACAAACCCACCAGGGCCGTCAACATTGTGAGCATGGACCGACGCACGTTTGTACTCCTGACAGGCGCCACTTCGGGGGCGCTCATCCGTCCGCCTGACCGCCCCTCCCTCCGTCCGCCCCGGGCGGACGGGCGGACGGGCGGACAAGCCGTCGGGCGGCTGCGCTTCGAGCTCGACGAGCATCACCGCTGGTCGCTGTGGTACTATGGCGAAGGCTCACCCGTTCCCCTGGTCCGCGGCGCCGAGATCGTGACGTGGGTGGGGGACCAGCCGGTCACCCTCGCGGCGCTGGAAGATAGCACGGTGGGAAACCGCCGCCCTCCGGGCGGCGACGCCGTCGTCGTGCGCGGCCGGGCCGCGGGGGTGTGGGTCGAAGCGGAGCTCCTCACTGCGGGCGGCTCCAGCACGCCCCAGGCGTCCGTCACGGTCACCCTCTTTCCGGATCGCTATCTGCCCACGGTGAGGGGCGTGCGGTTCCTGCAGCTGCCCCATGCGGAAGTACTCGTGGGGGACGGACCGCTCGTGGCGCTCGTGAACGGCGCGCAATCGGCCGACCCGAGCCTGTTGGTCACGGTGGGGGCACCCGAGGCGGAGGGGCTCGCGAGCCACGCCGCCACGGGGCTTACTCGCGGAAGGCGCGGGCTCGCGATTGCGTTCGACGCGGGCGAGCCGGGCGAGGCCCGCGTGCGGTTCTCGCGGGATGGGCTCGAGGCCGTGAGCGAATGGCTCCCGGCACGGCCGCTCCGTCCCGAAGGCGACGCCTCCCGCATGCACCTGTGCTTCCATCCGGAGGGTGACGGCCTGGAGGCCCTGCGGGCGCTGTTCGTGCCCTCCTCGCCCGTCGATCAGGAGCGCCTGGCGCAAGCGGTGGCGCCCGCGGGGTGGTGTACGCGGGCCGAGTGGTCGGGCACCGTTGCCGAAGCGGACGTGATCGCGAATCTGGACTTCAGCGCCGCGAATTTCGACCGGCGGTTCTTCCGCCACATCGAGCTCGATGACGGCTACCAGCGAGCCATCGGTGCGTGGGAGGCGAACGAGCGGTTCCCGCACGGCCACGCCTGGCTCACCGACCAGATCCACGGCCGAGGTTTCAAGGCGGGCCTGTGGGTGGCGCCGTTCGGCGTGGCCGAGGCCTCCGGTGTCCCCACGCAGCAACCCGACTGGCTGCTGCGTGATGCGAGCGGGCCCGCGGTGTGCGACACGCGCGAGGCCTGGGGCGGCAAGATCTACGCGCTCGACGGGGCGCACCCCAAAGCGCAGCAGTGGCTGTACGATCTGGCCCGCCGCGCCGTGCGGGAATGGGGCTACGACTACCTCCGTGTCGACCGGTTGCGCTGGGCCACTGTCGGCACAGCGCACTATGGCGGCCTGACCCACGCGGAAGCGTACCGCGCCGGGTTGGGCGCGATCCGCGATGGCCTGGGCACCGAGGCGTTCCTGCTCGCGAGCGGGGCGCCGTTGCAACACGCCGTTGGGCTCGTCAACGGCATGCGGATCGGACCGGACGTCGACGCCAGCTGGCCGGGCGTCCAACCACCCGCGCGCTCCGCGGGCCTGCGGAGCTTCTATCACCGATCGACCTGGCTGAATGATCCCGACTGCCTCGTGGTGCGGCCGCCGCTTTCTCGCGCGGCTGCCGAAGTGTGGGCGTCCGTCGTCGCGGTCACGGGGGGAGTCACCCTCTTTGGCGACAACCTCCCGAAGCTCCCACCCGATCGCCTCACCCTGTTGCGGCGCACGCTCCCGGTCGCTCCCGTGACGGGCCGCGCCATCGAGACGGGCGTCGCCGAGCACGACACTGCGCCCGCGATCCTGGCCGACGACGACGTCTACCCCATCAGCGGGCCGTGGCGCTTCCGCACGGGCGACGATCCCAGCTACAGCTCCCGCGGGTTCGACGAGGAAGCGTGGGAGACGATTCGAGTGCCCCAGCGTTGGGACGAGGCGAGCGGGGCGCATCCGCAGTACGCCGGGTTTGCCTGGTATCGCGCGAGGTTCCGGCTCCCCAATCAAGGCAGTGGAAAAACGCAGCGTCGGAACGTGTACGTCGAGCTCGGCAAGATCGCGGACGCGGATGAGACATTCGTGAATGGTGCGAAAGTCGGTCAGACCGGCGAGCTGTCCCAGGGCGGTCGGGGTGAGGCACAGGCTTACCGCCGGTATCGCGTACCGCCCGAGACGCTGAACTGGGGAGGAGAAAACGTGCTCGCCGTGCGCGTGCTGGGAAGCGGGGGCATCTGGAGCGTGCGCCGCAACCGGCCGCCGCGTGTCTGGGTGGCCGAGGGCGCACCCCGGTGGTGGACGGTCGCGGTGGTGAACTGGGAGGACGAACCCCTGGACGTGTCACTCCCGCTCGCCGCGCTCGGCGTCACGGGCGCCAGATTCGACGCCTACGACGTGTGGCGCGACGCCCCCGTCCCCGACTTGAAGGACAGCCTGACGCTCACGCTCGAGCCGCGCAGCCCACGTACCGTTGCGATCCGTCCCGCACTCGCCCGGCCGCAGGTGATCGGCACGACGCGTCATGTCGTGCAAGGAGCCGTGGACCTCGCTGACGAGACCTGGGACGCGACCACGCGCACGCTCAAGGCGAGGTCCACGAACCTCGATGGCGGGGCGTACGCAGTCACGATCGCGGTCCCGAAGGGGTGGCGTCCCGCCGCGTGCAAGGCGGATCTCCCGTGCGCGGTTCGTAGGCTCGAGTCCGGACATGCGGTGATCGCGTGGGCTGCCGGTGGAGATGGGCGGGATATCGGATGGGAGTTGAGTTTTAAGGCGACAACTGCAACGAGGAAAGGCAAAGACTAGAGGGCTGCCTGCTCGATGCCGCGGATGAAATACTTCTGTGCGACGAAATAGAGAACCGTCAGCGGTATCACGGCCGCCACCGCGGTCGCCATCTGGTACGACCAGCTCAGGTCGTACGTGCCCTGCAGGTTCGCGATGCCGACTTCGAGCGGCCGCCACGCGCTCGAGCGGGCGGCGACGAGCGGCCAAACGAAGCTCCTCCACTGATCGGCGAACCCGAGCACGGCGAGCGTGGCCAGCGCGGGCCGCGACTGTGGCACGATCACCCGCCAGAAGATCGTCCACTCCCCCGCCCCTTCGAGTCGGGCGGCGTCCTCGAGGTCGCGCGGGATGGTGCGGAAGAACTGGCGCAGCAGAAATATCCCGGTGACCGACACCAGCTCAGTCGAGATCAGCCCTTGGTAGGTGTCCACCCAGCCGAGCGCATCGATGAGCAGAAACCGCGGGATCACGAGCACGATCGCCGGCGCCATCAGCGCGCCCAGGTAGGCGAGGAACACCCGATCGCGGCCGGGGAAGCGGAGCCGCGCGAACGCGTACGCCGCGGTGGTGCTCGTCAGCACCTGCCCCGCGACCACCGCGAGCGAGAAGATCACGCTGTTCAGGAAGAAGCGCTCGAACGGCAGCGCCACGAGCGCCGCCGCGAAGTTTTCGGGGGCCGGATGGCGCAGCGAGTCCGGCTCGGTCATCAGGGCCGTGGCGACCATATAGAGGAAGGGGACGATCATGACGACCGCGAGCGGCAGCCCCACGGCGTAGGCCATCCACCCGTCCCGCGTCCGCCGTTTCCCGCGACGGTCCGGGCGTCTTTTACGATCCCGTTTACGCATACTCCACCCGCCGGTCGAGCAGCTTGAGCTGAGCCCACGTCGCCCCGAAGAGCACCGCGAAGAGGAGCAGCGCCAGCGCGCTCGCCTCGCCGAATTGCAGCAGCTCCCAGCCGGTCTGATAAATGCGATGCACGATCACATCGGTGGCGCCGAGCGGTCCGCCGCCCGTCAACACCATGACGAGCGCGAACACCTGGAACGCGCCGATGATCCCGGTCACCAGCACGAACAGCGTCACGGGCGCGAGCAGCGGGAACGTCACCCGCCAGAACCGCTGCCAGGCATTGGCACCGTCCACCCGGGCGGCGTCCAGGTATGCCTGAGGGATCGCCCGCAGCCCCGCGAGGAAGACCGTCAGCTGGTAGCCCAGCTGGATCCACACGGACACGAGCATCACGGCCAGAAGCGCCGTCTTGGGATCGCCGAGCCAGTTCACCGGCCCGAGACCGGCGCGTGTCAGTAAGTGATTGATCAATCCGAAATCGGGGTGGTACATCCACTGCCACACGAGGGCGACGGCCACCACCGAGGAGGCGCACGGCAGCAGGAACAGCGCGCGCAGCAGGGGCGTCGCGGCACCGGACCGGCGTCGTCCTCCAATCAGGACCGCGAGGCCGAGCGCGAGCGCCATGGAAACCGGGACGTACAGGGCGTACAGCAGCGTGCGGCCCAGCGCCGACCAGACCAGCGGGTCGCGGACGACGTGGCCGTAGTTCGCGAGCGCGACGAAGGCCCTCGTCGGCTCGATCGGGCTCCAGCGGTGCACCGAGACGTACAGCACCAACAGCAGCGGGACGAAAGAGAACGCGGCCAGATGGAGCGCCGAAGGCGCCAGGAATCCCCAGGCGGCCACCGTTTCGCGTCGCGGCCGGGGAGCACTCGCGGTGCTCCAGGCGGCGATCAGCGCGCCCAGGGGCCCGAGTGCCGCGAGACCGAGCACGACCGCTAGCCAGCCCGCCGTGCCGGCTTCCCCGGGGCGCGCGCGCAGCTCGACCCAGCGCCCCGGCGCGAGGCGCACGGCCACGGCCGCTGTCGGAACGCCGTCGGCGGCGCGGCGCCACGCCGCCGCGGGCCCCGAGTCCCCCGGGACGATCTCGGCTCCGCGGGCGAGGGTCGTGAGGCCCGCGGGCGCACTGCGAATCTCCGGAATCCGCGCCGCGGCTTCCTGCATCAGGAGCCGCGTGTCGTACAACCAGCGATCGGTGGCGTCGCCCGCGGCACCGCGCACCTCGGCGAACACCGCGACGCCGAACAGCACAGCCACCACGGCGTACGGCCTGAAGTTCTGGCGCCACGCATGCCGCGGCTTGCCGATCGCCCCAACGGTTTGCCCCCCCGCGACCAGGAGCAGCAGCAGCGCGCCGAGCGACCACAGCGAGATCGGCCACGTTCGCGTGGCGGGCCGGGCGGCGACCGCACCCACGACGTCCCAGCCGTCGCGATCGAGCAGCGGGGCGAGCGCCGCGTCGCCGGTCCAGCGGACGGCCACTTCGCGACGTAATCGCTGCAGCGTTGCCGCGGGCAAGGGCGGGGCGGTCGCGTGCACCAGCGGCGCGGTGGCGTGGTAGATCTCGAACCGTCCGGAGAACCCCGGCAGCTCCTCGAGCGCCCGAGCCCGGATCAGGAGCTGCGGCAGATCGTACCCGGCGCCGCGCCCGGCCGGCGGAGGGGGTGTCACGATCGTGAGGTACGCGGCCGCGGCCGTCGCCTCACGCGCCGCGAGAGCGCGCTCGTAGCGGCCCCGCGCCCACTGGGCCAGGATGAGCGGCAGGAGGGCGCCCGCCGTCATCGCGACGAACGCGCCAGCGCGCCAGCGCGCCAGCGCGGTCATCGTGTGGCCCCCAGCAGCCGGTCGAGCTCGCGTGCGGTGGCGCGCGCCGCCCGCGCGGGATTGGCGCCGCCCACGGTGACGCGATCCATCAAGTCGGCGAGCTCGGCCTCCACCTCACGCCACTGGGCGACGCGCGCTCCCCACCCCGGCCGGCCGTGCGCGGCGGCGCGCAGGAACGCCGCCTCCCAACCGAGCGTGTCGGCCACCGCCACGTCCTGGGCGGCCGCGGTCACGGCCGGCAGCTCGATGCCCGCTGCGCCGCGGGCCGCATCGGGCAGCGAGTCGGTCAGATCGGCCGCGAGCTCGACCCCGGCCTTACGCCGCAGCGCCCGGGCCGGAACGGCATATCCCGTGGCGTAGAGCACGGTGGCGGGCGCCACCCCGGCGCGATGCGGGATGGGCGCGAATCCCACCCGCAGCCGGCCCGCCGCGACCGCGGCTCGGAGACCGCGGACCGCGTCGTGCCCCACGACAATGAACGCAACGCGCCCGGCCCCGAACAGCCGGGCGATCTCCACGCCCGAGCTGCCCGGGTCATGCGGGCGCGGCGCGATGCCCCAGCGCGTTACCCAGTCCCCGTACCAGCGGATTGCCGCCACGGTGGCGGGCGCATCGAGGCACCCGGACGCGCGACGGCCCCCCGGACACAACACGTCGCCGCCCCCCGCCCATATCCAAGGGAGCCAGAACGAGGGCCGCCGGTCGAAGCCGGCCCCCCATTGGTCGACCCGCCCGTCGCCATCGCGGTCGCGCGTGAGCAATTGTGCCGCCCGCAGGAATTCGTCCCAAGTCCAGTCGTCGGTCGGATATGCGATCGCCGCGCGGTCCAACAGGTCCCGATTGTACACCACCATCAGCGGCGTATAGCCGCGTGGGAGGCCGTACAGCGCCGCTCCGCGTCGGAAAATCGCGAGGACCTCGGGGTTGTAGCGGGCGAGGTCGACGCCGACGCGGGAGAGGTAGGGCGTGAGATCGAGGGCTCCTCCCCGGTCCGCGAGCGCGGGAACGTCGACGTCGTCGAGCTGGAACGCATCGGGGAGGGCATCGCCCGCCGTCGCCGTGAGCAAGAGCCGCCGGTACTCTGACTGAAAGAGCGCCGCGTTATGCTGCACGACCTGCAGCCCCGGGTGCCGGGCGCGATACGGTGTGAGCAGCTGGTCCTCGAGCTGCGCCGCGCCGTCGTCGGCCCGGTGGAGGAGCTCGACGCCCGGGCTGGGCGCGGCGCCGCATCCCCAGCACGCGAGCCAGCACACGAGCCGGCACGGGAGACGGCAAGCGAGTACGCGGCTCACGGTAGCCGCGCTCCCGCCGCGTCGAACAGGTGCAGCTGTCGGCGGTCGAGCTTCACACCGACCCGGTCGCCGGGACGGAGGTCCGGGATGCCGTGCACGCGCGCAACGAGCGGTTGGCCGCCTGCGTCCAGTCGGACGAGCGTGTCCGGGCCGAGCGGCTCGACGCCGCGCACCTCGCCGGCTCCGGTGCCCTGATCGGGGGAGACGAGGCTCACATGCTCGGGCCGCACGCCGAGGTAGATCTCGCCTTCGTAGCGCTCGAGGGGCACGGGAACAGACCACGTGCCGCAGTCCACCATCCCGCCCTCGTCCCCCGTTCCCCTTCCCCGACCGGCGAGGATGTTCATCCCCGGGCTCCCAATGAAGCGGGCGACGAAAACGTCGGCCGGCCGCCCGTACAACTCGGCCGGTGTCCCGACCTGGCGGAGGCGCCCGCGCTCGAGGACCGCGATCCGCTGGCCCATGGCCATGGCCTCGGTCTGATCGTGGGTCACATACACGACGGTTGCGCCGAGGGCGCGGTGGAGCTCGATCAGCTCGCCGCGCAGCGCAGCACGCAGCGCGGGCTCGAGGCTCGAGAGCGGCTCGTCGAAGAGGAAGACTTGCGGCTCGCGCACCAGGGCGCGACCGAGCGCCACACGCTGCCGCTCGCCACCGGAGAGCTCTCCCGGCCGGCGCTCGAGCAGGTTGCCGAGCCCCAGCCGCTCCGCGGCCTGCTGCACACGGCGGGCGATCTCGGCAGCCGGGACGCGCCGCACCTCGAGCCCGAAGGCGATGTTGCGCCGCACGGTGAGGTGGGGGTACAGGGCCTGCGTCTGGAACACCATCGCGACGTCGCGCGCCGCGGGCTCGAGACGGGTGACGTCGCGCTCGCCGATCAAGATTTCCCCGCCGCCGGGCTCCTCGAGCCCGGCGATGCAGCGGAGCGCGGTCGTCTTCCCGCTGCCCGACGGTCCGAGCAGCACGAAGAACTCGCCGTCGCGCACCTCGAGCGACAGCTCCTCGAGCGCCGGCCGACCCTCAGGATCGTACCGCTTGGCGAGGCGGCGGAGGGTGACCGACGCCACGGAACTCTAGTTCCGAGTCGGCAGCTTGAACTCGACCGGCATCTCGAATCGCACGCGCACCGCGCGGCCCGCGATCCGCCCCGGGCTAAAGCGCGCCGCCCGGAGGTAGTCCTTCGCCGCCTGATTGAACCGCGCGTCGCTGCTCTCGATCACGCGTACCGTCCCGTCTTCGACCCGGCCGGTCGTGTCGATCACGGCCTCGAGGATGACCCGCCCGCTGAGCCGGGAGAGCAGCAGGGGCGCGGGGTAGGTCAGCGGCGGACCCGAGGTCAGGTGAGGTCGCTCCTGCACCTCGGCTTCGCCGTACACATCGCCGGCGATGTGGAGCGTGATGGCCGGCTGCGAGGCGGCGGAGAATTCCACTGGCACCTCGATCAGCGCCTGCACGACCCGCCCTCGCACGCGGGCCGGCCGGAACAGCGTCTTCAGCACCAGCGTCCGGGCGGCCGCGACGAGCACCGAGTCGGACCCCTGCACGACGAGCGCCGTCGCCGGCTCGGGGTTCCCGGCGCTGTCGATCACCACCCGGACCATGACCACGCCGTCGCTGCCTCCGGCGGGATAGTGCAGCGGAGGCGTCAGCACGATCTCGGGCCGCTCGTCCACCTCACTCATGCCGTAGACGCGCTGCGGCGAGGGCGGCGGCGGAACGAACGCCGTCGGCCCGCACGCCCCGGCGACCACCACGCCGATGAGCACCGTGTGTCTCATGGGGTGACTCCGCTCAGAGCGCCGCGATCTGCCGCAGCAGCTCGACGTCGTCACGCCGGGCCCCGAGCTCCGGCTCGATGTGGCGCCAGCGCAGGATGCCCTGCTGGTCGATCAGGAAATACGCGCGCTTCGAGAAGAACCGATCCTCGAGCAGGACCCCGTAGGCGCGGCTCACGTCGCGCGTGAAGTCGCTGAGCAGATCCTGCCGCATCGCGTGCTTCGCCTTGTACTCCTTGAGTGTCGGCACCGAGTCCACGCTGATCGGAAGCACGATCGTACCGGCTCGCTCGAACGCGTCGTGGTCTTCACTGAAGGCGCAGTTCTCCGCGGTACACGTGCTCGTGAACGCGAGCGGGAAGAACGCGAGCAGCACGTGCTTCCGCCCGCGGAACGAGGACAGCGTGACGTCGGTCCCCGCGGTGGACGGCAGCGCGAAGTCGGGCGCCACGGCCCCGACGGGCAGGGTCGTCGAGGCCGCAGCCGTCAACGTCAGGCCCCCTGCAGTACGGCCAGCGCGATGTAGTAGACGACGGCGGCCGTCACCACTCCCGTGATGATCACGCCGCGGACCGTCTCGATCGGCTTCTTCGTCGGCCCCGTCGTCCCTACCAACGCGTTGATCTCCAGCAGCGCGATAATCACGAGCAGTACTACGGCCCAGAGGCCGCGGTTCGCGCCGGCGGGGAGCGTGAAATGCGAGGCCGCGCCCATGAAAAACAGCATCGGGAACGAGAACACGACGTTGGTGCGGGACGCGAGAAACGCGCGCCGCGCCGCCCCCGCCGTCGCGGGATTCGCCTGGCCACCGCCCGCGACCGCCACCGCATTGGCGATGACGACCTTTTGATTCGGCCAGATCACGCGCCACACGTTCACGAGCATCATGGTACCAAACGCGGCGCCGGTAAGAATCGTGAGGCCCCACGGATCACTCCAGCTGGCACGCCGCAGGCCCAAGATGACGACTCCGGATAGGAACGTCACGGCCGCGCTCCAGCGGAACCACCACAGCGCGCGCGGCACGAGTTTCTGCGTCGCGCCGCTCTTGGTCGCCGCGTCCGCCTCGGCCATGAACGGCCCTTGCACGAAGTTGAAATAATAGAGCAGACCGATCCACGTGATGCCGGAGAGAAGGTGAATCCAGCGGAACAGAAACTGGATTCCCGCGTCGGAGAACAGCGCCATCGTGCGCCTCGCAGGTGAGGGGACCG
>Ga0137409_10003321_pt1 | contig 17082 bp, 20 predicted proteins | sample CZODoug1_16funga_FD_122059 | JGI IMG/M metagenome (GOLD analysis project Ga0137409, IMG submission 122059) | Vadose zone soil fungal communities from Angelo Coast Range Reserve, California, USA - CZODoug1_16fungal (Hybrid Assembly) | ecosystem: Environmental > Terrestrial > Soil > Vadose zone... | reverse complement strand
GGCAACCCGGTCAAGAACCCGTTCCCGATCGTCTGCGGCACTTCCGCGGGCGCGATCAACGCCGCCACGCTCGCGGTGTTCGCCGACAACTTCTCGCGCGCCGTCGGCAACCTGCTCGAGGTGTGGGAGCACATGCGCTGCGAGCACATCTACCGCACCGACGCCTGGCGCATCCTGAAGAGCGGCGCGCGCTGGCTCAGCGCGATGATGCTCATCTCGCGCCACAACCCGGTGTCGCTGCTCGACAACGAGCCGCTCGCGCGGATGCTGGAGAAGAATCTGGACTTTCAGAGGATCCAGACCCATATCGACTCGGGCGCGCTGTACGCGGTGTGCGTGACCGCCTCGGGCTACACCTCCGGCCAGAGCGTGTCGTTCTTCCAGGGTGGCAGCGGGGTCGAGGGCTGGGAGCGCAACCAGCGCATCGGCGCCGGGGTCAGCCTCAAGCTCGAGTACCTGCTCGCCTCGTCCTCGCTGCCGTTCATTTTCCCGGCGGTGAAGCTGAACCGCGAATACTTCGGCGACGGCTCGATGCGCCAGATCGCGCCGGTGAGCCCGGCGCTGCACCTCGGCGCCGACCGCGTGCTGATCGTCGGCACCGGCCGCCAGAACTTCGACCAGGCGCGCACGCGCTCCAGCGTCTACCCGTCGATCGCGCAGATCGCCGGCCACGCGCTGAACAGCATCTTCCTCGACAGCCTGGCGGTCGACATCGAGCGGCTGGAGCGCATCAACCGCACCGTGCGGCTGGTGCCGCCGGACCGGCTCACCGACTCGGGCCTGCGGGCGGTGAAGGTGCTGTTCATCACGCCGTCGCAGCCGCTCGAGCGCATCGCGGCGCGCTTCCTGCACGACCTGCCGGCGACGGTGCGCTTCATCCTGCGGCCGATCGGCGCGCTGAGCCGCTCGGGCTCGAACCTGGCGAGCTACCTGCTGTTCGAGGAATCGTTCTGCCGCGCGCTCATCGACCTCGGCTACGAGGACACCGTGAGCCGCGAGGCCGAGGTGAGGGCGCTATTTGAACCCGAAGCGAAGGACGCGACATGAGCGAGCAGAAGCCGCCGCAGGACCCGTTCGAGATGTTCCGCCGCCTGTGGGGCCCGCTCGGCGTGCCGCTGCCGGGCATGGCGATGCCGACGCTCGACCCGCGGGAGCTCGACAAGCGCATCGCCGACCTGCGCTCGATCGAGGCCTGGCTCAACATGAACCTCAACATGGTGAAATTCTCGATCCAGGGGCTGGAATTGCAGCGCGCCGCATTGCAGGCTATGCGGTCGGTCACCGAACCCGCCAAAAACCCCAACAGCAAAGGAGAATGAGATGCCCAAGGCAGTGCGATTTCACAAGCAGGGTGGCCCCGAGGTTCTGCAATACGAGGACATCCCGGTAGGCGACCCCGGACCGGGCCAGGCGCGCGTGCGCCAGACCGCGATCGGCGTCAACTTCGTCGACACCTACCAGCGCTCGGGCCTGTACCCGGCGCAGCTGCCGCAGGTGGCGGGCAACGAGGGCGCGGGCGTGGTCGAGGCGGTCGGCCCGAACGTCACCGACGTGAAGAAGGGCGACCGGGTCGCCTACACCGGGCTGCCCGGCTCTTACTGCGAAGCGCGCGTCGTGCCGGCCGATCGTCTGGTGAAGATCCCGGAGGGCATCACCGACGAGCAGGCGGCCTCGATGATGCTTAAGGGGCTGACGGTGCATTACCTGATCCACAACACGTACCCCGTGAAGCGCGGCGACACGGTGTTATGGCACGCCGCCGCCGGCGGCGTCGGCCTGATCGCCTGCCAGTGGCTGAAGGCGCTCGGCGTCACGGTCATCGGCACCGTGGGCTCCGAGGAGAAGGCGCAGCTCGCCGGGGCCCACGGCGCCGACCAGGTGATCAACTACAGCAAGGAGAACTTCGCCGAGCGCGTTGGCGCGATCACCGGTGGCAAGAAGCTGCCGGTGGTCTACGACGCGGTCGGCAAGACGACCTGGGACGGCTCGCTCGACTGCCTGCGGCCGCGCGGGCTGATGGTGTCCTTCGGCAACGCCTCGGGGCCGGTGCCGCCGGTGAACCTCGGCATCCTGTCGACCAAGGGCTCGCTCTACGTGACGCGGCCCACCCTCGCCACCCACATCGCGAGCCGCGCCGACCTGCTCGAGCGCGCGAGCGCGCTGTTCGGGGTGGTGAAATCGGGCAAGGTGAAGATCGAGACGACCCGGCGCTACAAGCTGGCCGAGGCGCAGCAGGCGCACCGCGATCTCGAGAGCAGGAAGACGACCGGCTCGATCATCCTCGTGCCCTGATTCGACGCGATTACTTGATATCGAGGATCTTCATCGCGCGCGCGAGGGTATCGACCGACTCCTGATGCTTGCCGGCCTTGTGGAGCGCTTCACCCTCCGCGCGGTATTTCGTCACCTCGGCCATCTGCTGGCTTGAGAGCTGCGGCTTCTTGGCCAGCGCCTCGTCGATCTTCTTCATGTCGGCGGGGCAGTGAAAGGCGAATGCGGCCGAGCTGGCGAGAGCCAGCGCGACGATCAGTGCAAACTGCTTCATGATTTTTTCCCTTTATGGAACTTGATCCGGCCGGGCTGAGGGAGCGGCTGCGGCGCCGCTCCCCTCCGGTGCCCGCAGTATACGGCGACGAGGAAGCCGGCAGGGAGGGCGCGATCACGCCGGCCTCGGTGCTGGTGCCGGTCGTCGCGCACCCGGGCGGCCTGACGGTCCTGTTCACGCAGCGCACCTCCCAGCTGCGCATCCATTCCGGCCAGATCAGCTTTCCCGGCGGCCGCGCCGAGCCCGAGGACCCGAGCCCGGAGTTCACGGCGCTGCGCGAGGCGGGCGAGGAGATCGGCCTGAAGGCCGGGCAGGTCGAGGTCCTCGGCCGGCTGCCGGAATACCTGACGCGCACCGGCTACCGCGTCACCCCGGTGGTCGGGCTGCTGACGCCGCCGCTCGAGCTGACGCCAGACCCGCGCGAGGTCCAAGAGGTGTTCGAGGTCCCCCTCGCGTTCCTGCTCGATCCGCGCAACCACCAGCGCAGGACGCGCGAGTTCCAGGGCCGCAGCGTCTCCTTTTACGCCATCCCGTACGGCAGCCGCGATATCTGGGGCGTGACCGCCGGGATCCTGGTCAACTTCTCCCGCCGGCTTGCTGATTAGAATGACCCCATGGGCGCCATCGCGATCATCGCCGCGCTGCTGATCGAGCAGTGGCGGCCGCTCGGCGACAGGAAGAGCGTGAACGCAGCGCTCGGCGCCTGGGCCGGCTGGCTCGAGCAGTCGTTCAACGGCGGCGAGCCCCGCCATGGCACCACCGCGTGGCTGGTCGCGGTGCTGCCGGCGGCGGCCGCCGCCGCCGTGCTGCACGCTTTGTTCTACGCGCTGCACCCGCTGCTCGCGCTCGCTTTCAACATCGCCGCGCTCTACGTCACGCTCGGCTTCCGCCAGTTCAGCCATCACTTCACCGCCATCCAGCTGGCGATCAAGTCGGGCGACATCGAGCGCGCGCGGCTCCTGCTCGACGAATGGCGCGGCGCTTCGGGCGTGGTGCGCACGCGCGAGGAGGTCATCCGCCTCGCGATCGAGGAGGCGCTGCTCGCTTCCCACCGCCACGTGTTCGGCGTGCTGCTGTGGTACGTGCTGCTGCCCGGGCCGAGCGGCGCGATCCTGTACCGCCTGGCGGCGTTCCTCGCCGCGCGCTGGCAGGGCCTCGGCTCCTTCGGCCGTTTCGCGCAGCAGGCGTTCTACGTGCTCGACTGGCCGGCGGTGCGGCTCACCGCGGCCGCCTTTGCCGTGGTCGGCGATTTCGAGGACGCGGTCTACTGCTGGCGCACTCAGGCGGCGAGCTGGCCCGAGCCGAACGCCGGCATCGTGCTCGCCGCCGGGGCCGGCGCGATGGGTGTGCGGCTCGGCATGCCGGTGCAGGAAGTCGACGGCATGCATCCGCGTCCGGAGCTCGGCATCAGCGAGCCCGCCGACGCCCCGTTTCTCGACAGCGCCGTGGGCCTGGTCTGGCGCGCGCTGGTGGTCTGGGTGCTGCTGCTGATCGTGATCAGCGTCGCGCGGCTGCTGTGACCAAGGCGCTGGCTTTCGATGTCTTCGGCACCGTCGTCGACTGGCGGGGCGCCGTCATCCGCGAAGGCGAGCTGCTGGCGAAGAACAAAGGCCTGCGCGTCGACTGGCCGAAGTTCGCCGACGCCTGGCGCGCGGGCTACCACCCGGCCATGGACCGCGTGCGCAAGGGCAAGCTGCCCTGGACGCCCATCGACCTGCTTCACCGCATGATCCTCAACGATCTGCTGAAGCCTTTCGGGCTGGGCGGACTGAGCGAGGAGGAGATCCAGCATCTGAACCACGTCTGGCATCGCCTGGCGCCGTGGCCGGACTCGGTGCCGGGGCTGAACCGCCTGCGCGGCCGCTACGTCCTCGCGACGCTGTCGAACGGCAACCTCTCGCTGCTCGTCGACATGGCGAAGAACGCGGGACTGCCCTGGGATTGCGTGCTCTCCGCGGAGCTCTTCGGCCACTACAAGCCCGACCCCGAGGTGTACCAGGGCGCCGCGCGCCTGCTCGGCCTGCCGCCGGGCGAGGTGATGATGGTGGCGGCGCATCCGCGCGATCTCGAAGCCGCGCAGCGCGCCGGTCTCAGGACCGCCTATGTGCCGCGGCCGCTCGAGTACGGCCTGGACGGCAGGCAGGAAACCGGGCCGCACGCGGTGTTCGACGTGACCGCAGGCGATTTCCTCGATCTTGCCGTCAAGCTGGGCGCCTAGGCTCCCAGGACGCCTTGTAAACGGCCGCGCCGGTGAGCGCGCCGAAGAGCGCGATGCCGAAGGCAATGACGCCGAACAGCGCGGCGAGCGGGGCGGCGGCCTTGACCACGATCAATCCTCCCAGGGCCACCACCGCCAGACGTGCCGTGCCGGCGAGCATCGGGACGCCGACGCGGCCCGCGCCCTGCGAGGCGAAATAAAGCGCCATGCCCGCGGCGAACAGCGCGTAGAACGGCGCGACGCTGCGCAGATAAAGGCCGCCGGTCTCCAGCACGCCCGGGTCGTCGCTGAAAATGCGCACCCACGCGGCCGGGAACAGCGCCGCCGAGATGCCGATGGCAAGGCTCACGCCCATGGCGAGCAGCGTGCCGGTCCAGGCGATCCGCTTCGCGCGCGCAGGGCGGCCGGCGCCGATGTGGGTGCCGACCAGGATGACGAGCGCCTGGCCGATAGCGAACACGATCGGCACCTGCAGGAGCTCCAGGCGCACGCCGACGCCGTAGCCGGCGAGCGCCGCGGTGCCGAAGCTGCCCACGCATCCCGTGAGGATGATCGCGGTCAGCACCGTTTGCAGGGCCGAGACGGAAGACAGCGCGCCGACGCGCAGGATCTCGCGGAACAGGCGCCGCTCGAGCCGCCAGTCGCTGCCGCGAGGCCTGAGCGGGCTCGACCAGAGATACAGCCCCATGCCGAGCGCGGCGACGCCGAAGGCCAGCGCGTAGGCGAGGGCGGTGCCGCGGATGCCCAGGGCGGGAAACGGCCACCAGCCGAGCGTGAGCGCGCCCGACAGGGGAATCTGCACCATAGCCGCGGTGATCAGAGCGATCGCGGGAAGCGCGGTGTTGCCGCTGCCGCGCAGCGCGCTCGCGAAAGTATTGGCGAGCCACACCAGCACTGCGCCGGCGAACAGCACGTCCGAATACGCGAGCGCCTGCGCGAGCGCGCCGTCGGTACCGCCGAGGACAACGTAAAGCGACCTGCCGAAGCCGACGAGCAGCAGCGTGAACGCAAGCCCGGCGCCGAGCGCGATGACCGCAGCGTGGGCCACCAGGCGGCGCGCGGCCGCCGCCTGGCCGCCGCCGAGCGCGCGGGCCACGGCGGAGGACACTCCGCCGCCCATCGCGCCCGCCGAGGTCATCTGCAGCAGCATCACCAGCGGAAACACGAGGGCCAGCCCGGCGAGCGCATCGGTGCCGAGGCGGCCGACGAAATGCGTATCGGCGATCGACACCGCGGTCTGGAAGAGGGCGAGCGCGAGGCCGGGCGCGGCGAGCCGCGCGATCGCCGGCAGGATCGGCGCCTCGAGAAGGCGCTGCGTGCCCGCGCCGCTCACGCCGCGGCCGCGGCCGATCTGAACCTGGGTGCCTCGCTGATCGGCAGGTGGATCAGCGCGGCGGCAAAGGCAAGCATCACGTCCGCGTACCACATCCACTCGTAGCCGCCGGTCGCCTCGAACATCTTTCCGCCGAGCCAGGCGCCGAGGAAGCCGCCGATCTGGTGCGAGAGCATGACGATGCCGAAGAGGGTGGCGAGGAAGCGCATGCCGTGGAGCTTGACGACCAGCCCGACGGTCGGCGGCACCGTGGCGAGGTAGGTGAAGCCGATCGCCACCGAGAAGACGATGAAGGTAGTGGTGGTCTTCGGCGCGGCGAGGAACGCAATCACCGCCAGCCCGCGCGCGACATACAGCAGCGACAGCACCGACTTCATGCGCCAGCGCCCGATCGCCCAGCCGGCAGTGAAGCTGCCGGCGATGTTGAACAGGCCGATGAGCGACAGCGACCACGCCGCGACTTCAGGCGGCAGCTGGCAGGAGGCGACGACGCCGGGCAGGTGCGTGGCGATGAAGGCGACGTGGAAGCCGCAGACGAAGAATCCGGTAGTGAGATAGACGAAGCTCGGGTCGCGCATCGCGTCGCGCACCGCGGCCCGCATCGACTTTTCCGGCGCGGCGTGCTGCCCGGCCGGCGCGGCCTCGGGCCTGCCGCGCAGCAGCCAGGCGAGCGGCGCGGCCGCCAGCGCCATCGCGCCGACCGCGGAGAGCGCGCCCACCCATCCCAGGACGCCGGTGAGGAGCTGCGCCACCGGCACCACGGCGAACTGTCCGAATGAGCCGCCGGCGTTGACGATGCCGCTCGCGAATCCGCGCAGTTGCGGCGGCACGGCGCGGCCGACCGCCGACATGAGCACGCCGAGGCCCGCCATGCCGGCACCGCCGGCGGCGACGACGCCGATCAGCACGATCAGCATCCAGGTGCTGTGGGCGTGCGGCGTGAGCACAGTGCCGAGCATGACCAGGACAGCGCCCAGCGCGATCACGCGGCCGGAGCCGTAGCGGTCGGCGATCGCGCCGGCAAAGGGCTGCGTGATTCCCCACATCAGCTGCGCTACCGCGAAGGCGAGGCTGATCGAGGCGATGCCCAGGCCGGTGGCGCTGTTCAGCGGGCTGATGAACAGCGCCTGCGACTGGCGCACGCCGAAGATCAGTGCGAACACCAGCCCCGCGGCCGCGATGATCCACCATTGCCTGCGGTCAAACCGCATGCAGCAGCTCGTCGATCAATCCGTGCAGCGCGGCGAGGCGCCTGTCACCCGCCTGCGCGCGGAGGCGCGCCTGCGCCTCCTTCCACAGGGGCCGCGCCGCCCGCAGGGCGCCGCGGCCTTTCGCAGTGACCCGCACCGCCTTGCTGCGCGCATCGGCGCCGTCGCCGACCTTGAGCAGGCCGGCGTCGGCGAGCGGCTTGAGGTTGCGGGTGAGCGTGGTGCGGTCGGTGAACAGCTGCTGCGCGAGCTCGCTCAGCGTCGGCGCAGCGTCGCGCCGCAGCGCGTGCGCAAGCAGCGAGTATTGCGTCACCGTCAGGCCGCTCGGCGCGAGCGCCCGGTCGTAGAGCTGGGTGACGCGGCGCGTCAGGCTGCGCAGCCTGAAGCAGGTGCAGGCGGAGGGCATGCGCCGGATTATACGTGTAGTTACACCTGTGCAGCTACACCTTTATGCCGGCCGGTCCCTGCCGCAGCGCCAGCACTGTGTGAACTGCGGCTCGGACAGCTCGCCGCACGACGCGCAGGCCCAGGGCGGTCCGCTCTTCGAGGAAAGCGCGGCTCGCAGGACGTCTTCGGCGCGCCCGGCTTCGCTGTCGCGGGCCACCCACAGCTCGGTCTGGCATTCGGCGGGCGGCAGCTCGCCCATCGCCGAGGAGAGCATCTCGTTCCTCACCACGGCGTGGATGCCTGCGGCCTCCAGAAGGTTCCTGGCATGGTGTACCGCCGCGAGGTTGAACGAGCTGTAGATCCTCTTCAAAGCTCGAACAGCGCGTCGCACTTGGCGGCGCAGATGAAGTCGTTCTCCGACAGCCCGCCGACGGCGTGCGTCGAGTACTCGACCCGGCACTTGTTGTAGCCGACCGTCAGGTCCGGATGATGGTCCTCGCGGTGCGAGATCCAGGCGAGCGCGTTCACGAAGGCCATCGTCTGGTAGTAATTCGCGAACGGGTAGAGCTTCGCCAGCTTGCCGTCCTCGATCGACCAGCCCTTGAGCTGGCGCAGCAGGTCCTTCGCCTGCTGGGCGGTGTAAGGCGCAACCCCGCCTTCGCAGGGCCGGCACTTGCTCTTGGCGAGGTCGGTCATGTCGTTCTGAGGCGCGCGATGCGGGTCGCCGCCGGCGGATGGGAATCGTAGAAGGCCGAGTGCAGCGGATCGGGGGTGAGGGTAGCGGCGTTGTCCTTGTAGAGTTTGACCAGCGCCGTTACTAGCTCCGAAGCCTCGGCGTGACTTACTGCGTAGCGGTCTGCCTCGAATTCGTTCTTACGGGAGTAAAGACTCATCAATGGCTCAAGAACAAACATGAACGCGGGGGCAGCGAGCAAAAATAGAACCAGCGCGGTGGGAAAGGTGATCGTTCGTACGCCAAGTCCCTCGTAGAACCATTGCTGATCGACAAGGAAGCCCAATACAAAGAGAAATAACAAACTTAGCGCGGACCGAAGGATCAGCGCCTTCGTGATGTGTCGCAACTTATAGTGCCCCAGTTCATGTGCTAGCACGGCCTCGATTTCCGGCGGCTGTAGACGCGAGACGAGCGTATCGAACAAAACGATCCTTTTCGATGCGCCGAGCCCTGTGAAATAGGCATTGCCATGCGCAGATCGCTTGGAACCATCCATGACATACAAACCGCGCGAGCGGAAACCGCACCGCGAAAGTAACCGCTCGATCCGCTCCGCGAGATCGGCATCCTTAATAGGCGAAAATTTATTGAAAAGGGGCGAGATAAACGTTGGAATGACAATGTGCAGGAATATCGAATACGCGGTAAGCAGAATCCACGCGTAAAACCACCAGTACTTGCCGGCTGCGCTTGCCAGCCACAGGATTGCCAATAGCAGCGGAGCGCCTAGCACGATAGCCAAGCCAAGAGTCTTTGCCAAATCGGCGAGGAACAGTTTCCAAGTCATCCTGTTAAATCCGAATTGCTCTTCGATGACGAAAATCCGATACAACGTCAAGGGAAGGCCAAGGGCGGAGCGAAGGAGGATGACAGTAACAATTATCGCTGCGCCGTGCCAGAGCGATTGAATGGGAAAAAACAGCGCCCATTGATCTATCAGCCACTGCAAGACGCCGCCCAGAGTGAAAGCAAGCACGATAGCGGCGTCCAGCAAGGTATCGAGAATTCCCAATTGCTCTTTGGCGACCGTGTAATCCGCTGCCTTCTGGTGCGCGGGCAGCGGAATCGCCTCGGCGAAGGTGCTCGGAACCGCGTCGCGGTGCGCGCGCACGTGGCGGATCTGGCGCAGCGCGAGCCACAGGCGCGTCGCGCTCGCAAGGCCCAGCGCGAGGAGGAACACCCAGGTAAAGGCGTTGGTCACCATGAGAGAATAAAGCATGCCCGTGGACCAGAACAACCTTATCTGGATCGACATGGAGATGACCGGGCTGCAGCCCGATTCCGACCGGATCATCGAGATCGCGCTGCTGGTCACCGATGCGCAGCTGGTCACCGTCGCCGAGGGCCCGGTGATAGTGATCCACCAGCCCGACGAGGTCCTGGACGCGATGGATGCGTGGAACAAGGCCACCCACGCCAAGACCGGGCTGATCGAGCGCGTGCGCTCGGCCAGGCTCACCGAGGCGCAGGCCGAGCGCGCGGCGCTCGAGTTCCTCGGCCAGCACGTTCCGGCCAGCGCCTCGCCGATGTGCGGCAACTCGATCTGCCAGGACCGGCGCTTCCTCGCGCGCTGGATGCCGCAGCTCGAGGCCTACTTCCACTACCGCAACCTCGACGTCTCGACTTTGAAGGAGCTGGTGCGGCGCTGGAAGCCCGAGGTCGGCAAGGGCTTCCTCAAGGAAAGCAAGCACGAGGCGCGCGCCGACATGCTCGAGTCGATCGAGGAGCTGCGCTATTACCGGCGCACGGTTCTAGCTATCTGAGATGGCGTAGCACCCAGGGCTCGACCACCTCGGAGCGCACCTTGGCGTCGGGCCAGCGCTCCGAGCGGCCCATGTGGCCGCCCTGGGGATTGACCCAGACGTCCTTCGGGTCGCCGTGCTTCATGAGGAGGTACAGGTCGGCGATCGGCTGCTGGCTGTCGCGCTCGCCGTTGACCAGCAGCATCGGTGCCGATGGCCGCTCGAGCATGCCGCGCGCGAGGAGAGAAAGACGGGGGCCGTAGGCGAGAAACTCGTCCATCGACTTGGTGCCGTAGACCGAGGCGCGCGCCGGGTAGACATCGAAAAGATACTCGCGGGTCGAGAAGGCCTTTTTCTGCCACTCGGGCGAGTAGTACTCGTGGATGCCGACGCCGTGCACCACCGCGCCGCGCAGGCGGTCCTTCTCGGTGTACGCCATGACCGCCGCCCAGTACCCGCTCCAGCTGCGTCCCTGCACGACGATGCGCTTCGCGTCGATCTCCGGCCGCGCCTGCAGGTAGTCGAGCGCGCGCGAGAACATGCGCTCGGCACCGACGTCGACCAGGATCGGCGCCTGGCCCGTGCCGGGCATGTCGACGGCGAACACGCCGACGCCGCTTTTCAGGTAGGCATCGGCCTGCGCGATGACTTCTTCCTTGCGCGAGTCGAGGCCGTTGATGCCGAACACGAGCGGCGCCGGCCGCGCCGCGGGCAGGCGCAAGTAGGCGACGATCTCCGCTCCCTCGAACGGGATGCGCAGCGTCTCGATCGGCGGCTCGAGCGATCTCGCGTACTGCTGGAACGCCTCGAGGGCGCGCGCGTAGGCGCGCTGCTTGCCGGGCGAAAGCCGCTCGCTCGGCCAGCGCGCGACGTTGAAGCTGTGCCAGGCGTGGTAATAGTCGCCGCGCTGCAGGTGGCGCTCGCCGATGCGGCTCCATGCCGCCGCCCATGCGTCGGGCTCGAGGCTGTCCAGGCCCGCCATCGCCTCGCGCGCGTCCTCGGCCTTGACGCCGGCGAGCGGCCCCATGTTGCGCTCGGCGCGCCGGATGGTTTCCTGCTTCAGCTCCTCGAGCGAGCGCGGGCCCCAGCTTTGCGCGAACGAAAGGGATGAGACGGCCACGAGCACCGTGGCCGCCGCTAACTGCTTCACCGACGCTTCTTTTTGGCCGGTTTTTTCGCCCGTGGGGCAGCGCCGCCGACCTCGACGATCGCCTCGATCTCGACCGGGATGCCGTTGGGCAGCGATCCCATGCCGACGGCCGAGCGGGCGTGCTTGCCCTTGTCGCCGAACACCTCGACGAACAGGTCCGAGCAGCCGTTGATCACCTTGGGCTGGTCGGTGAACTCCGGCGTGCCGTTCACCATGCCGAGCAGCTTCACCACGCGCTTGACGCGGTCGAGGCTGCCCAGCTCGGCCTTCATCACCGCGAGCAGCGCGAGCCCGACCGAGCGCGCATGCTGGTAGCCCTGCTCGACGCTGAACTCGGCGCCGAGCTTGCCTTTCACCGCGCTCGGGCCCTTGCCGGCCAGAAACAGCAGGTTGCCGGTGCGCACGGCGTTCACGTAGTTGGCGACCGGCGGGCTCGGCGGCGCGAGCTGGATGCCCAGCTCCTTGAGACGTTTTTCCGCGCTCATGGCAGGGAGACTACCTTTCCGGGGTTCATGAGATTGTCGGGGTCGAACAATTTCTTGATGTCGCGCATCAGGCCGATCACGTCCTCGCCGAGCTCGGCCTGCAGCGAGCCCTGCTTGCCCATGCCGATGCCGTGCTCGCCGGTGCAGGTGCCTTCCATGGCCAGCGCCCGCTCGACCAGCCGGGCGTTGAGGGCTTTCGCCTCGTCCAGCTCGGCCCGGCTGTTGGGGTCGATCAGGATCACGAGGTGGAAGTTGCCGTCGCCGACGTGGCCGAAGAGCGGGATCGGCATGGAGGCGTTCTCGATCTCCTTGGCGGTCTGCGTCACGCATTCGGCGAGCCGCGAGATCGGCACGCACACATCGGTGGATACCGCGCGCGAGCCGGGCTTGAGCTGCAGGCACGCGAAGTAGGCGTGATGGCGCGCCTCCCAGATCCTGGTGCGCTCCTCGGGCCGCGTCGCCCACTGGAAGTCGAGGCCGCCGTTCTCGCGCGCGATCTCCTGCACCTGCTTCGCCTGCTCGACCACGGCTGCCTCGCTGCCGTGGAACTCGAGGAACAGCGTCGGCGACTCGCGGTAGCTAAGCTTGTTATGGCGGTTGAGGGCCGCCATGGTCGTCGCGCACAGCAGCTCGCTGCGCGCCACCGGAATGCCCATCTGCAGGGTTTGGATCACGGTCTTCGTCGCGCCGTCGATGGTCGGGAAAGCGCACACCGCCGCCGACATCGCTTGCTGCACCGGGTAGAGGCGTACGGTCACCTCGGTGATGATGCCCAGGGTGCCTTCGGAGCCGATCATGAGGCGCGTCAGGTCGTAGCCCGCGGCCGACTTCTTCGCGCGGCGCGAGGTCTGGATGACGCGGCCGTCGGGCAGCACCACCTTCAGCGACAGCACGTTCTCGCGCATGGTGCCGTAGCGCACCGCGTTGGTGCCCGAGGCGCGCGTCGCGGTCATGCCGCCGAGGGTCGCGTCGGCGCCCGGATCGATCGGGAAGAACAGCCCGGTGTGCTTGATGTGCTCGTTCAGCTGCTTGCGCGTGACGCCCGCCTGCACCACCGCGTCGAGGTCTTCCTCGTGGATGGCGAGGACGTGGTTCATGCGCGACAGGTCGATCGTCACGCCGCCGTTCACGGCCAGGATGTGCCCCTCGAGCGAGGTGCCGACGCCGAAGGGGATCATCGGCACGCGGTGGCGACGGCAGATGTCGACGACGTCGCGCACTTCCTCGGTGCTGTGCGGGAACACCACCGCGTCGGGCAGCGCGTAAGGGAAGTAGGACTCGTCCTTGCCGTGATGCTCGCGCACCGCGGCCGAGGTCGATACGCGCTCGCCGAGCAAGGCCCTGAGCTCGGTGACCACCGACTGGTCGAATTCGCGCGCCTTGTTCACCGGGCTATTTTAGCTTGATCTCGCCGTGGAACGGCAGCTTGACGCCGAGCGACGGAATCTCGAGCGTCATGTGCGCCTGCAGCGTTTCGCTGCCCGAGAGCTTCTTTTGCTGCAGCGCCTGCTGCACCGCCTGCTCGATCTCGCGCTGCGAGTTGACGCCGACCATCTTCAGGAACTTGCGGATGCTGAGGTTGAATGTCTCCTGGTCCATCGCCTATCTCCTCGAAAGAATTTTCCCGGCCAGCGCCTTGCCGAGCTCGACGCCCCACTGGTCGAAGCTGTTGATGTTCCAGATTACTCCCTGGGTGAACACCTTGTGCTCGTACAGTGCGATCAGCCGCCCCAGGTTCCTTGCATTCACCCTCTCCAGGAACAGCAGGCTGGAGGGCCGATTGCCCGGGTACTGCTTGAAAGGGGCCAGCTTGGGGTCGTCGGTGCCGAAGGCAAGCGCGTCAGCCTGGGCCAGCGCATTTGCGCTTAGATCTTTTCCAAGAGACAAGTCGATGAAGTCGACCGGCACGATCTGCGTTCCCTGATGGAGGAGCTGGTGGAAGGAGTGCTGGCTCACGGTACCCTCCATACCCCAGACGACCGGGCAGGTTGCGTACTCCAGGGAACGACCTTCGCGGTCGACGCGCTTGCCATTGGACTCCATCTCGAGCTGCTGCAGGTACGCCGGCAGCAGCCGCAGCGCGTTCGAGTAGGGCAGCACGGCGTGCGTCGCCGCGCCGAGGAAGTTCGCGTTCCACACCCCGATCAGCGCCATCAGCACCGGCACGTTCTTCTCGAGCGGCGCCTGCGCGAAGTGCGTGTCGATCTCGCGCGCGCCGGACAGGAATTCCTCGAATCGATCGAAACCGATCGCGCAAGCGGCGGCGAAGCCGACCGCCGACCAGACCGAGAAGCGCCCGCCGACCCAGTCCCACACCGGCAGGATTTCGCTTGCGCCGAATTGCTTCGCCGCCTCGACGTTCGAGGTCACCGCGTAAAAGACCTTTCCGCCCCATTTTTTTGCCGCTGCCGCGTTCGACATCGTTTCCAGCGTGGTGAAGGTCTTCGAGGCGACGACGAACAGCGTGGTCTTCGGATCGGCGCCTTCGAGCGCGCGCTCCAGGTCGCGCGGGTCGACGTTGGCGGCGAACCGTACTTCGAGCGCGCCGTCGCCCAGCGCGTCGGCGAGCAGGCGCGGGCCGAGATCCGAGCCGCCCGTTCCCAGGTGGACGATCCTCTTGAATTGTTTTTCAGCTCTCAGTTTTGTTGCCATCGTGCGCATGCGTGCCAATGTCTCGCGCACTTCGGGAGGGGCAGAGGCCCCGGCTCTAAGAGCGGTGTGCCAGGCAGCGCGCTTCTCCGTCGAATTGATGGGCTCGCCGGACAGCAGCGCCTCGCGCCACTCCGGGAACCCGCGCTCGCCGGCCAGGTTGGCGAGCAGCCGCAGCGTCATGGCGTCCACGCGCTGGCGCGAGAAGTCGTAACGCACCCCTGGAGCCTCGGCGGCAAGCTTGCGCGAGGCAAACAGATCGCGCAGGTGGAGCGTGCGCCTGCTCTCGGCGTGCGCCAGGAGCTGCGCCCAGGCCGGGCATTCGGTCGGAGAGCGGGTATTCATTTGACGAGGCGGTAGAGGCGGTAGCGCTCGCCCCGGTCGCCGGGGCGGCCGACGTCGGCGAGCTTTACCCAGCCCGCTCCCGGCGCGTCGAGCTCTTGCTGCGGGCTGCCCTGGACGAGAAGCAACGGACACGCCTGGGGCTTCAGCATGTCGAACGCGCGCAGGCGCAGGCCGGCATGGTAGTCGAGCGCCGCCGCCTGCGGCACGCCGAGCTGCTTCGCCGCGACGCAGCCGGCGCCCGCCGGGATCTTGGAGCGCAGCTCGAGCGCCACCGCGCGGTAGCTCTTCTGGTAGTCGGCCCAGGGCATCCACAGCATCGCGAACGTTCCCCACAGCAGCACCACGCCGGCGGCCCAGCGCGCCACGCTGCGCAGCGGCGCGGGCGCGGCGAACAGCACGATATAGAACCAGGCGAGCGTCAGCGCGGCCGCCAAGAGGAAGTAGAGCAGGTTGAATTGCGGCGTGAACCCGGGCGCGGCGCGGGCGAAGTTGGCGGCCACCTTGGGCGGCACGCCCGTCATCATCCCCATATACCCCAGCCAGATCAGCCCGACGAAGAAGGCGAAGGTAATCACGCCAAACCAGTCGAGCGCGGCGGCGGCCCCCCGTCGCAGCGTCACCACGCCCTGCGAAGCGAGCAGCGCGAGCGGCGCGAGCAGCGCGAGCAGGTTGACGTCCTGCGGCGGCCCCATGTACGCCGCGCCGAGCAAAGTGGCGAGCGAGGCGATCGCCGGCACGAAAAGCCGCGGCTCGCCCAGGCGCCGCCGCATCGACCACAGCGCCCAGGCCGCGAGCGGCCAGGCCGGCCACGCGAACCAGCTTCCGGTGGAGAGAAAGTAGTACGCGTTCGCGCCGAGCGCTCCCTGCGGCTGCGAGGTCAAAGTCCACCATTCCTTGAAGAGCTCGGGCGAGCGCGCGTAAAGCGCAAGCGGCCAGCTGATGGCGAGCGCGCCCGCGACGATGAGGCCGGCCGCCCAGAAAGGCAGGGCATTGCGGCCGCGCCATTCCGGGCAGGCGAGGTGGGCCGCGAGCACCGCGAGGCCGAGCGCTGCCGGCGCGATCCAGGTCGAGGAGAGGAAAGCGAGGCCGAGCGCGGCACCGAACAGGGCGCCGGTCGCGAGAGGCCGCGTCGCTGCCCGCGGCAGCACGGCGAGCGCGCCGCTCAGCGCGGCGAGGCTGGCGAGCTCCGGCAGCGCCTCATGCGCGTGCACGATGAGGCCGACCGAGCCGATGAAAACGAGAAGCGCCGCCGCGGCGGTGGTGCGGCGCGCCTCCGGGGGCGTCCAGTCGCCCGCCGCCCTGTAAAGCAGCCAGCACGCCGCGAGCACGAACGCGCCGCTCGCCAGGCGCGCCGCGGAGTGGAACTCGACGAAGCGCTGGAGCAGCTTGCCGAAAGCGAGCGCCACCCAGTAATACAGCGGCGCATCGTTCAGCCAGGTCCAGGAAGCGACGTGCGGCACCAGCCAGTCGCGGCTCAAGGCCATGTCGTACACGATGCCGATGCCTATCGCATCGAGCGACTTCCAGGGATCGTGCCCGGCGAGGCCGGGCACCACGAACGCCAGCGCAAGGCCCGCAAGCCATGCGGGCGCAGGCGGCAGGGTCAGACGGGGCGGCATGCCCCGCAGGTTAAGCGGTTTTCTTCTTGGTGTAGCGGCGCTTGAACTTCTCAACGCGGCCCGCAGTGTCGACGAGCTTGTGCTTGCCGGTGTAGAAGGAGTGCGATTCCGAGGACACCTCGACCTTCACCAGCGGGTATTCCTTGCCGTCCTCCCACTTCATCGTCTCGCGGCCCTTGGTGTCGATGGCCGAGCGCGTCAGGAAAGCATGGTTCGAGCTGGTATCGAGAAAGATCACCGGCCGGTAGTCGGGGTGGATGCCTGTCTTCATGGTCGTGCGCCCGCTGAAAAGGTGGCGAATTATAAGGGGAAACCGAAAAATCGGGCTCTGACCCGGATTTTTCCTGATTCTTATCCCCGCCGCATCGAGTCGAAGAACTCGGCGTTGGTCTTGGTGGCCTTGAGCTTGTCGATGAGGAATTCCGCCGCCTCCAGCTCGTCCATCGGGAACAGCAGCTTTCTCAGCACCCACACCTTCTGCAGGATCGGCTGCTCGATCAGCAGCTCCTCGCGCCTGGTGCCGGAGCGGTTCACGTTGATGGCGGGGTAGATGCGCTTCTCGTGCATGCGGCGGTCGAGGTGCACCTCCATGTTGCCGGTGCCCTTGAACTCCTCGTAGATCACGTCGTCCATGCGGCTGCCGGTGTCGATGAGCGCGGTGGCGA
>Ga0137409_10002198_pt1 | contig 17090 bp, 25 predicted proteins | sample CZODoug1_16funga_FD_122059 | JGI IMG/M metagenome (GOLD analysis project Ga0137409, IMG submission 122059) | Vadose zone soil fungal communities from Angelo Coast Range Reserve, California, USA - CZODoug1_16fungal (Hybrid Assembly) | ecosystem: Environmental > Terrestrial > Soil > Vadose zone... | reverse complement strand
GCCGGACGTGCTCGCGTCGCTCAAGCGTCCGAAGGGTTGTGTCATGGTGGGCTTCGCACTCGAGACCGGGAACGGCCTGGCGCGCGCGCGCCAGAAACTGCAAGATAAGTCACTCGATTTCGTGGTCCTCAACGATGCGCTGGAGCCCGGTGCAGGGTTCGAGGTCACGACGAATCGCGTGACGGTGCTGTCAAAGGGAGGCAGGCAACTCGACCTGCCGCTCCTGCCGAAGCGCGACGTGGCCGACCGAATCCTCGACGTGGTGGAAGAAGCCTTGTGAACGACGGGCGGGCTCTGGCGTTGAAATACCTCGAACAACAGCGGGTGCTTGGTGGTGATCAGGTGATCTTGCCACCGGGCCCCTCGATAACCCCGGACTTGCGTCCGGGGTCAGTCAACCCCAAACCGGCTGCACTCCCTCCTCCGGGCCTTTCGTTCGATCCTCCGAGCGGCGACCTCTTCGCCGCCGATCCCGTGCAGCAAACGTCGAGCCTCGCTGCCATCGCGACTCTCGTGGCCGAGTGCACCAAGTGCAAGCTGTGCGAAGCCCGCAAGAACACGGTGCCGGGTGAGGGCCCTGCCGACGCGCGACTCGTCGTGATCGGGGAAGGCCCGGGGCGCACCGAAGACGAGACGGGCCGGCCCTTCGTAGGCAAGGCCGGCGAGCTGCTCACGAAGATTCTCGAGGCCATAGATTTCCCCCGGGAACAGGTCTTCATTTGTAATGTGGTGAAGTGCCGGCCGCCGGAGAATCGGCTCCCGCAGTACGACGAGATCGCCGCGTGCGTGCCCTATCTGTTCCGGCAGATCGAGCTGATCAAGCCCGCGGTGATCCTCGCGATGGGCGGGACCGCGGCGCAGACGATGCTCAACACCAAGCAGTCGTTGGGCGCGCTGCGGAATCTCGTGCACCGGTTCCGCGGGATTCCGGTGATCGTCACGTATCACCCGGCCGCGCTGCTCCGAAACCCCAACTGGAAGCGACCAACCTGGGATGACGTCCGCATCGCCCGCCGTATCCTCGACAGCTGAGCGGTCGTCCGAGTTCGCCGGCCGCCAGGCTCCCTGGAGCAACGAGGCGGAGCAGGCGGTGCTCGGCGCGATGCTGCTCGACCAGGACGCGGCCCTCAAGGCCGCCGAGTTCCTGGACGACACGATGTTCTACCGCGAGGGCCATCGCCTGCTGTTCCGGGCGATGATCGCCCTCACGGAGCGCGGCGACGTCATCGATCCCGTCACGCTGCGCGACGAGCTGGCGCGCCGCGGCGATCTGGATCGCGCGGGCGGGATGGAGTACGTCGCCACGCTGATCGACGTGGTTCCCACCGCCGCGAACGTCGAGCACCATGCGAAGATCATGCGCGATAAGGCGGTGCTGCGCCGTCTAGTCGAGGCGGCAACGGGCATCATCCAGGACGTCTATGAGTTGCGCACCCCCGCGTCGGAGGTTCTCGACGTCGCCGAGCACCGGATCTTCGAGGTCGCTCAGTTCCGACGGGCGCAGGACTTTATTCGTCTGAAAGAGCTGATCTGGCCAACCATGGAGCGGATTGAGCAGCTCCAGGGAAGGGAAAGCGCACTCACGGGGGTGCCCACGGGCTTCAACGACCTCGACGAGTACACCGCCGGCCTGCAAAACAGTGATTTGGTCATCCTGGCGGCCAGGCCCTCGATGGGGAAGACCGCCTTCGCGTTGAACATCGTACAGCACGCGGCGATCACCCATGCGAGCAAGGTGGCGCTGTTCTCGCTCGAAATGTCCAAGGACCAGCTCGTGCAACGGCTGCTCTGCTCAGAAGGCCTGGTGGACGCGCAGAAGCTGCGACGTGGTATGCTGCAGGACGCCGACTATCCCAAGCTCGCACGCGCCGCCGGCCTTCTGAGTGCCGCACACATCTGGATCGATGATAGCGCGGCGTTGACTCCACTGGCGGTACGGTCCAAAGCTCGGCGACTCAAAGCCGAGCACGACATCGATTTGGTGGTCGTCGATTACCTCCAGCTCATGCAGGGCCCGGAGGATTTGGACAACCGGCAGCAGGAGATCTCGTACATCTCGCGGTCGCTGAAGGCACTGGCCAAAGAGCTGAACGTCCCCGTACTCGCCCTCTCCCAACTTTCTCGCGCGCCGGAGCAACGGGGGGGCGAGCATCGCCGCCCGCAACTGTCGGACCTCCGTGAGTCGGGGGCCATCGAGCAGGACGCCGACGTGGTGCTGTTCATCTATCGTGAAGAGATGTACGTGACGCCGTCGCCGGACGGGAAGAAACTGGACAAGGACGGCAACGACATCGAGCGAAAGGCCGAGCTGATTGTCGGGAAGCAACGCAACGGACCGACTGGCACCATCTCGCTGATCTTCGAAAAGCGGTTCACGAGATTCGATAACGCCAGCAAGCGAGAACTGCCTCCAGAGCTCGCCCGTGTCTAAAGGTCGCTCGGTATTTCGTTGCACCGACTGTGGGGCCGAGCAGCCGAAGTGGGCGGGCAAGTGCGATGCGTGCGGGGCGTGGAATACGTTGGTCGAGGAAGCCGTCGGGCGGATGGGCCGACGGGCCGATGGGCCGTCGCGTGCAGGATCGGGCGCAGCTCCCGTTCGACTCTCCGAAATGCAAGCCGCCACGGTCGCACGTTGGAAGACAGGACTGGCTGAATTCGACTTCGTGCTGGGCGGTGGCATCGTTCCCGGATCCGTCACGCTCGTGGGCGGCGAGCCGGGCATCGGCAAATCCACGCTACTCATGCAGTGCGCGGCACGGCTCGAGAGCCAGGGCGTCACGACCCTCTACGTCTCCGGCGAGGAATCCCCCGACCAGCTCCGTCTCCGCGCCGACCGCCTGAGCGAGAACGCCGGCAACATTCACGTGTTGGGCGAGACGCGGCTCGAGGCGATCGTGCACCACGCGGCGGCGCTCGGTGCCCGCGTCGTCCTGCTCGACTCGATCCAGACGACCTATACGGAGGAGCTCGAAGGCGCCCCCGGCAACGTCGGGCAAGTGCGCGAGTGTGCCGCCCGGCTGATGCGCTTCGCCAAGGAAGCAGGGCCCGCCGTGCTGCTCGTCGGGCACGTGACCAAGGGCGGCGGCATCGCGGGGCCGAAGACCCTCGAGCACATCGTGGATACGGTGCTCTACTTCGAAGGCGAGAGCACGCTCGATCATCGCATTCTCCGCGCCGTCAAGAATCGCTTCGGCTCGGTCGATGAAATCGGCGTCTTCCAGATGACCGCCGCCGGGCTCGAGCCCGTCGCCAATCCCGCCGCCGCGTTCCTCGCAGGCCGCACGACGGGCGTCTCGGGGTCGGCGGTGACGGCCCTGATGGAGGGGACGCGGCCGATGCTGGTGGAGATCCAGGCGCTCGCGTCGAAGGCGGGGTTCGGGACGCCGCAGCGCGTCGCGACTGGTCTCGATCATCGCCGTCTGGCGGTGCTGCTGGCCGTGCTCGAGCGACGCGGCGGGCTGCCGTTCGGGAATCTCGACGTCTTCGTGAACGTCACGGGGGGCGTGCGGCTCGCCGAGCCCTCCACCGACCTCGCCGTGCTCGCCGCGCTCGTGTCGAGCGTGCATGACCGCCCCGTTCCCGGCGACGCCCTGTTCGTCGGCGAGGTGGGCCTCGGTGGGGAGATCCGGCCCGTGGCCGGCGTGGAGCGGCGTCTCGCCGAGGCATCGCGCCAGGGCTTCCGCCGTGTCTTTCTGTCGGCACGGTCCAAACTCTCGACCACGATCGAAGTGGTGACGTTGGAGAACATCGGTGAGCTCGCCCGCCGCCTCGCCGCCTGACGTCGGCGTCGTGGTGGTGGCGGCCGGGGCGGGCGTGCGCGCCGGCCCCGGGGAGCCGAAGCAGTTCCGCCCCATCCTCGGCGTTCCGATGCTGCTGCGCGCGCTGCGACCCTTCACGTCCCATCCCGACGTCGCGCATGTCGTCGTCGCGCTGCCGCCGGCCTACGTGGAGCGGCCCCCCGAGTGGCTCGGCAAGCTGCTGGGCGAGCGGCTGTCGCTCGTCGCGGGGGGCGCGCAACGCGCCGACTCGGTACGCGCGGGCCTCGCCGCGCTTCCATCGAGCGCCGCCGTGATCCTCGTGCACGATGCCGCGCGCCCGTTTGTCGGTCGCAACACGATCGACGTGGTGATCGCCCGCGCGAGGGCCGGCGTCGGCGCGGTCGCGGCGGTACCGCTCTCCGATACGGTGAAAGAAGTCGGAGCAGAGCATCGTATCGGGAAAACCGTCTCACGAGACCACCTGTGGCGGGCGCAGACCCCTCAGGGGTTCCCCCGATCGATGCTCGAGAAGGCGTATGGCCGGCGGACCTCCGGGAAAGGCCCCCCGCCGACCGATGACGCGGAGGCGTGCGAGCGCGCCGGTTTCCCGGTCGAGGTCGTCACCGATTCCCCACACAACGTGAAGATCACGACGACCGACGACTTCCGGATCGCCGAGGCTCTGGCGCGTGAGCTGCGGTGAACCCGGTTCCGTTCCAGAGCGCCGCGGAGATCGCCGCGGCGATTCCGCGCGTCGCGGAGCATCTCGGGGCCGGGGGTCTCCTCGGCTATCCCACGGAGACCGTCTACGGGCTCGGGTCGCGCGCGGTGACGCGCGACGTCGCGGATCTGGCCTCGCTCAAGGGCCGGGCGCCCGGCAAGCCCTTCCTCTTATTGATCAGCGATCGCGCCATGGCCGAAGGGCAGGGGCTCGCCTTCAACGCATCGGCCGACGCGCTGGCGCGGGCATTCTGGCCAGGGCCGCTGACGCTCGTGTTGCCGGGCGGCTCGGGACGTCTCCCGAACCTGCTGCGCGGCCCGGAGGGCGGCTTCGCGGTGCGGTGGACTTCGCACGCGGGGATCGCGCGGCTCGTGGCGGCGCTCCAGGAGCCGCTGACCTCCACGTCGGCGAATATCCCCGGGAGCCAGCCCGCGCCGGGCGCCGCGGCGATCGTGCGCGACTTCCAGGCGGCCGTCGACGCCGGGCGCCTGCTCGTCCTCGATGGCGGCGTGCTGGGCAACCGGCCGCCATCCACCGTGGTTGACTGCACGCAGCGCGACGCGCGCCTCGTCCGCGAGGGGGCGGTCACGCTCGCCGAGCTGCGGCGGGCGGCAGGTCGTCTCGCGCCGTGATCACACACGTCCTGCTCGTCTGCACGGGGAATATCTGCCGCAGCCCTCTCGCCGAGGAGATGCTGAAGCGCACGCTGAAGGAACGTGGCATCGACGGGGTGAGCGTGACCTCGGCGGGCACGGGCGCGTGGGACGGCGCGCCGGCGTCTGAAGGGGCCTACCTCGTCGGGCTCGAGCGCGGGCTCGACCTCTCGGCACACCGCGCGCGCCTCCTGACGCGCGAGCTCGTCGACCAGGCCGACCTGATTCTCACGATGGCGCGCCACCACCGCGCGCGCGTGGACGAGCTGGGCGGCGAAGGACGTGTGTTCGTGCTGGGTGAGTACGCCGGTCGCGAAGGCGACAGCGCCGAGGTCAGCGATCCCTTCGGCGGCGACCTGGACGTCTATCGCAACACCTGTGTGGAGCTCGAGGGGTTGATCGGAACGACGGCGGAGCGTCTGGCCACCGAGGAACCGCGTGCAGATCGGCGCTAGCACCCGGCTCCTCGCGCTCGTCGGCGATCCGGTCGCGCACTCGCTTTCTCCCGCGATGCACAACGCGGCCTACCGCGCGCTCGGACTCGACGCGGTGTACGTCGCGCTGCGTGTCCCGGCGACCGCGGTGTCGACCGTGTTTCAGGCGCTCGCCGCGACGGGGGGCGCCGGCAACGTCACGGTACCGCACAAGGAGGCGGCGGAACGATCCGTCACGCGGAAAACGGATGTCTGCGCCCGCGCCGGGGCGTGCAATACGTTCTGGACCGAAGACGGCGTGCTCGTGGGCGACAATACCGACGTCGCGGGCGTGCGCGCCGCGCTGGCAGCGCTGGGCGCCAACGGGGGCGGGGGGGGCCGCTGGCTCGTGATCGGGACGGGAGGATCGGCGCGCGCCGTCGCCGTGGCCGCGGCCGATGCGGGAGCCGCGCTGTGGGTGCGCTCCCGCCACCCGGAGCGGGCGCGCGAATTCACCACGTGGGCGAGCCAGATCGGCGTCCACGCCGAGCCCGCGCACGGCCCCGTCGAAGTCGACACGGCCATCAACGCGACGCCCCTCGGACTGGGGGACCGCGATCCGCTGCCGATTGAACCCAAGGACCTGCGAGGAGTCCGTACGGCACTCGATCTCGTCTACACGCCCGGAGGCACCCGCTGGGTGCGCACGCTGCGGGAGCGCGTGAAGGACGTCGCGGCCAGTGACGGACGGGACGTGCTCGTGCAGCAGGGCGCGGCCGCGTTCAGCCGGTTCTTCCCGGGGATCCCGGCGCCCGTCGACGTGATGCGCGCGGCCGTCGAGCGCGCGCTGCGTGCGTAACTCCGCCGCGGCGCTCGAGCAGCTGTTCCTGCCGGCGGAGTGCCTGCTGTGCCACGCACTCCTCTCGGACCGCGACACCAACCGCCTCGTCTGTCCCGTGTGCCGCCACCGCTGGCGCGCCGTGCGTCCCCCCTGGTGTGAGCGCTGCGGCCAGCCCGAGCCTCACTTTGGGCCATGCCGCTTGTGCGCCGAGTGGCCCGCTGCGCTGACAGTCGTGCGGTCTGCCGTGTGGCTCTCCGACGGGGCGCGGGAGGCCGTGCACGCGCTCAAGTACGGAAGCTTGCCTCGCATCGCCGACGACCTGGCAGCCGCGATCGCCGGCGTGAGCCTCCCGACCGACGAAGCGTCGGTCCTCGTCCCCATCCCGCTCGCTCCCAAGCGGCTGCGGCAGCGCGGCTACAACCAGAGCGACGTTCTGGCCCGTGCCTTGTCGCGTTTCTGGAAGACCCCGGTGGTGGACGCGCTTATTCGTTCAAGGGAGACGGCGACCCAGACGGCGTTGACACCGGAGACTCGCCTGGCGAACGTGGCGGGGGCGTTTGCCGCAAGCGCCCGCGCCGCGGGTGCGTTAACCCCGGGCTGCCAGCCCGGGGTCAACAAACCCTGGCCCCACCTGGTGCTGGTGGACGACGTGTTCACCACCGGCGCCACGTTGGCCGAAGCGGCGCGGGCGCTGGAGCTGGCAGGGGCGCGGACGATCTACGGCGTCACGTTTGGACGCGCCGTCATTCCGAATTTCACCTAGGAAGCGAGGAGACATGGCCGTACGGGTGGGGATCAACGGCTTCGGACGGATCGGGCGCAACGTGCTCCGGGCCGCGACGATGGCCAAAGAGTCGAGCCTCGAGTTCGTGGCGGTGAACGACATCACCGATACGAAAACGCTGGCGCACTTGCTGACGTACGACTCGGTCCACGGGCGCTTCCCGGGTACCGTCGCCGCGAAGGGCGACGCGCTGGTCGTCAACGGCCGTGAGATCAAAGTCTCGGCCATCAAGGAGCCCGAAAAGCTCCCCTGGAAGGAGCTGGGCGTCGAACTGGTGCTCGAGAGCACCGGCCGATTCACCGACCGCGACGCGGCCGCGAAGCACCTGACCGCAGGCGCCAAGAAGGTCGTGATCTCCGCCCCCGCCAAAGGGGAAGACATCACCATCGTGATGGGCGTGAACCATCTCAAGTACGATGCCGCCAAGCATCACGTGATTTCGAACGCCTCGTGCACGACCAACTGTCTCGTGCCGGTCGTGAAAGTCATCATCGACAACTTCGGCTTCAAGCACGGCTTCATGACGACGGTGCACAGCTACACCAACGACCAGCAGATCCTCGATCTGCCGCACAAAGACTTGCGCCGGGCGCGCGCCGCGGCGCTGAGCATCATCCCCACGACGACGGGCGCCGCGAAGGCGACGGGCCTCGTGTTGCCGGAGGTGAAGGGCAAGATCGACGGCGTCTCGCTGCGCGTGCCGACGCCCGACGTGTCGATCGTCGATCTCACCGCCGAAGTCGACAAGCGCACGACGATCGAAGAAGTGAACGCCGCGTTCAAGAAGGCGGCGCAGGGCGCGCTCAAGGGGATCCTCGACGTCTCCGACGAGCCGCTCGTCTCCGTCGACTACATCGGCAGCCTCTACTCGAGCGTGGTCGACGCGATGTCGACCAACGTGATCGACGGCACGCTGGTGCACGTCTCCTCGTGGTACGACAACGAGATGGGCTACTCGGCGCGCTGCGTCGATCTCCTGGCGCACATCGGACGCACGAAGTGACGAAACGCAGTCTCCGCGATCTGCCGGCGGAAGCGCTCGACGGCAAGCGCGCGCTCGTGCGCGAAGACTTCAACGTGCCGCTCAAGGACGGCGTGGTCACGGACGACGGCCGCCTGCGCGCGGCGCTGCCCACGATCTCCTACCTGCGCGACAAGGGAGCCCGCGTCGTCATCCTGTCGCACCTGGGACGGCCCAAAGGCGGCCCCGAGCCCAAGTACTCCCTCAAGCAGATCGTCCGCGACCTGGAACGTCTGCTCGGCGCGCCGATCGAGTTCATCCCGGACCCGGGGCAAGGCGTGGCCGCGACGCGGCAGCTCCCACGCGGCGGTGTGGCGCTCGTCGAGAACACCCGCTTCTGGCCCGGCGAAGAGAAGAACGATCCGGAGCTGGCCCGCACCTTCGCCGCGCTCGGCGACATCTACGTGAACGACGCGTTCGGGTCCGCGCACCGGGCGCACGCCTCGACGGAGGGCGTCGCGCACATCCTGAAGCCCGCGGTCGCCGGCTTCCTGATGGAGAAGGAATTGAAGTACCTCGGCGAGGCGCTGCACCGGCCCAAACGCCCGTTCGTGGCGGTGGTGGGGGGAGCGAAGATTTCGGGGAAGATCGACGTGCTCGAGGCGTTGCTGCCGCGCGTGGACGAGATCCTCATCGGCGGCGCCATGGCGTGCACGTTCCTCGTCGCGATGGGGCTCTCAGTCGGCAGCTCACTCGTCGAGACCGATCGCGTCGCGCTGGCGAAAACGCTGCTCGAGCGTAGTGGCAAGAAGCTCATCTTGCCGCGCGGCGCCGTCGTGGCCCCGTCGCTCGATAAGGGCGCCGAGCGCAAGGAGGTTTCGGTCGACGCGATCCCGCACGGCTGGGCCATCTATGACATCGACGAGAAGACGCGCCACGACTTTCGCGCCCGGCTGCTCCGCGCCAAGACGATCATCTGGAACGGGCCGATGGGCGTGTTCGAGACGCCGCCCTTCGACGCCGGGACCCGGGCCGTCGCGGAGGCGCTGGTGGAGGCGGGCGCCAAGGGCGCGGTGACGGTGGTCGGGGGAGGGGACTCCGCGGCGGCGGTCGCCGGCCTCGAGGACAAGATCACGCACGTCTCGACGGGAGGCGGTGCCACCCTGGAGTTCCTCGAGGGCAAGGTCCTGCCGGGCATCGCGGCCCTGGAGGACGCGTGAGACCGCTGCTCTTCGCGGCGAATTGGAAGATGCACATCGGGCCGCGCGACGCCCGCGAGTATCTCGCCATCTTTCGCCACGCCTATGCGCCGATCGACGGACGGCAGGTGTGGTTCTTCCCGCCCGCCGTCTCGCTCGAAGCCGCGGCCGAGGGCATCGAGCATCGCGCCGACCTCGCCGTCGGCGTCCAGGACATCCATTGGGAGCCAAAGGGCGCCTTCACGGGCGCGATTTCCGGACCCCTCGCGGCGCAGGGCGGTGCCCGCGCCACGCTCGTCGGGCATTCGGAGCGACGGCACGTCTTCGGGGAGACCGACGCAGAGACCGGCAAGAAGGTGGCGGCGGCGCTCGCGGCGGGCCTGCATCCGGTGCTGTGCGTCGGAGAGACGCTGGCACAGCGCGAGGCGGGGCAGACGATGGAAGTGGTAGCCAGGCAACTCGAAGCAGCCCTTCCCGGTCCCGTCAGCACCCTCACGATCGCGTACGAGCCGGTATGGGCGATCGGCACCGGACGCAACGCGACGCCCAAAGATGCTGCGGAGGTGCACAGCGCCATCCGCGCGTGGCTCAAAAAGCGCGGCGCCGAGGGGATAAAGATCCTCTACGGCGGCAGTGTCAATTTGAAAAACGCGGCTGAACTGCTGGCGGAACGCGAGCTGGACGGCGTGCTGGTGGGCGGCGCGTCGCTCGATCCCGCCGGCTGGGCCGAACTTGTGCGAACCGCCGCCGCCTAGGTATTATCCCCGCCGACATGTACACCGTTCTCAAGTTCATCCTGCTGTTCGACGCCATGATTCTGGCCACGGCCGTGCTGCTCCAGGCAGGCCAGGGGGGCGGGCTCGCCTCGCTCGGCGGCGGCGCCGGAACCGAAACGATCATGGGCGGGCGTCAGGCCACGACGCTGCTCACCAAGGTCACCTGGTGGACCGCCGGGATCTTCCTGTCCCTGGCGCTGATCCTGACGTTCATGTCGCAGCAGGGCACGCAGGCGCGTTCGGTGCTCGAGGGCCAGGTCGCGCCGCCGGCGCCCGTGCAGGCGACGCCGCTGCCGCTCGACAACAGCACCGCGCCGGCCACCAAGACACCACCTCCGACGCCCAATCGCTGACCGTCAAGCCGCGTACGTCCTGCTCGAAGACGGAGCCTGGTTCCCCGGAACCGCGCCCCTCCCATTCGAGCCTGCGTACGCCGAGGTCGTTTTCACCACGAATCTGAGCGGGTATCAGGAGGTCTTCACCGACCCCTCGTACCTGGGCCAAATCGTGGTGATGACGGCGCCGATGATCGGCAACTACGGAATCAATCCTGAGGACGTCGAATCCGATCGCCCGCACGTCGCCGGGGTCGTCGTGCGCGAGTTGTCGGCACGCGCGTCGAACTGGCGCTCGACGGGCGATTTGATCGACTGGCTCGCCGACGCGCGCGTCCCCTTGGTCTCGGATGTCGACACGCGGCAGCTGACGCGCCACATCCGCTCAAGGGGCGCGATGCGCGGCGCCGTCGCACTGGGGGAGGCGCCGAGCGACACGGTGAAGGCCGCACTCGCCGCCTCGCCGTCGATGGATGGACTCGATCTCGCCACCAGGGCGACGATCGCCGAGGAGTACCACGAGGGACCGCAGGACGCGGCCCATCATGTGGTGGCGTTCGACTTCGGGATGAAGCGCAACATCCTACGACTCTTCGCGCAGCACGGCTGCCGCGTGACGGTCGTGCCGGCGAAAACGACGGCGGCGCGCGTACGCGAGCTCGAACCCGACGGCGTCTTCCTCTCGAACGGCCCCGGCGATCCCGCCGCCGTCGACTATGCGATCACGACGATCCGCGAGTTGTCCGACGGCTCGCTGCCGATTTTCGGGATCTGTCTCGGGCATCAGTTGCTCCGTCTGGCGTTGGGTGGCGAGACGGTGAAGCTCCCGTATGGGCATCGCGGGGGGAACCACCCAGTGCGCGATCTCAATACGGGACAAGTACTTATCACGTCGCAGAATCATGGATTCGCGGTGAACGGCGATACGAGCGGCGTTCCTGGTGCGAAGTCGCTTGAGGTCACCCACCTTAACCTCAACGATGGGACCGTCGAAGGGGTGAGGCACAGGGAGTACCCGATTTTCGCGGTGCAGTACCATCCGGAGGCCTCGCCCGGGCCCCATGATGCCCAGGGGCACTTCCAACAATTCCTACAAGCGCTTGACAGTCAATAAGTAAGCTCGTATGATAGCCCCCGACTTTTGCTGCCCGGCAGACGTTCTCGGGGGGACCAATGACGAAGGCCGATCTGGTCGAAAAGGTCACCGCTCAAATCGCTCGAACTGCCGGTCCCCTCATTTCCAAGAAGGACTGCGCCCGGGTGGTGGACTCGTTTTTGGACGCGGTGAAAGCGGCGCTATCGGAGCAGCATAACATTGAGATACGCGGATTTGGGACGTTCAAAATCCGCCAGCGGAAGACGCGCATGGCGCGCAACCCGCGCACCGGTGACCCCGTCGAAGTCGCGGCGCGTCCGGTGCCTGTCTTCAAGCCCAGCAAGGAGTTGCGCGCGATGGTCGCGGATGCGAGCGAGAAGGTCTCCTCGTAACCCGCTGCGCACGCAAGACTTGCCCGCGGCCCCGGCACTCTGTCGGGGCCGCGCTGTTTCCGGCTATAATCGAGTCATGGGCAAGGTATCTGTGCGGTTCTTCGCGGGTTATGCCGAGCTGGCGGGCTGTACGTCGTCGGCCGTCAATCTCCCGACGCCCGCGACGGTCGCGGACGTGATCGCGCGCGTGCGTGAAGTCTTTCCGGGCACACGCGACTTGCCGCCGCGACCTCTTGCCGCGCTGAATCAGCGCCACGTGAAGCTCGACGCGCCAGTGAACGAAGGAGACGAAGTGGCGCTGCTCCCGCCGCTCGCCGGCGGTTGAAAGTGCATCTCACGCGTCATCCGCTCGACGTCGGTGAGCTCCTGGCGGAAGTCCAGAGTCCGGAGCGCGGGGGCACGTGCGTGTTCCTGGGAACGGTGCGCAACGACGGCGACGTCACCGGGATCGAGTACTCCGCGTACGAGGCGATGGCATCCGACGAGATCGCGCGCATCGTGAGCGACGCGCAGGCGCAGTGGCCCGACGCGCGCGTGATGCTGCAGCATCGCCTGGGCCTCATTCCCGTGGGTGAGGCGAGCATCGCGATCGCGGCCGCCGCGCCGCATCGCGCCGAGGCATTTGCCGCGTGCCGCTTCGTGATCGAGGAAGTCAAGAAGCGCTTGCCGGTCTGGAAGAAGGAAATGGCCCATGGTGCGTGACACCCTCCAGCGCCCCCTCGGCTCGCTCCGGATTTCGGTCACGGACCGCTGCAACCTGCGCTGCCGCTACTGCATGCCGGAGCAGGAATACGTCTGGCTCCCCAAAGAATCCATTTTGACGTTCGAGGAGATCACGCGCCTGGCGCGCGTATTCGTCTCCCTCGGCGCGACAAAGCTCCGCCTCACCGGTGGCGAGCCCTTGCTGCGGCATGACCTGGCGTCGTTGACCACGATGCTCGCGGGGCTCCCCGGCGTGCGAGACCTGGCGATGACGACCAACGGCCTGCTGCTCGCGCGAGAGGCCGAGGCGCTGCGCCGCGCGGGGCTCAAGCGCGTGACGGTGAGTCTCGACACGCTGCGTCCCGAGCGGATGCGGGAGCTGGCGCGGAGCGAGCGTCACGCAGACGTGGTGGCCGGGATCGTGGCGGCGCGCGCGGCGGGGTTCGCGCGGATCAAACTCAACACCGTCGTGATCCGGGGCGTGAACGACGACGAGTTGACCGATCTGATCGAGTTCGCGCGGGCGCACGGCGCCGAGGCGCGGTTCATCGAGTACATGGACGTGGGTGGGGCGACGGAGTGGTCGGCGGCGCAGGTCGTGTCGCAGACCGAGATGCTCGAGCGGCTCATCGCGCGCTATGGCCCGATCGCGACGGTGCGGGCGGACGACGCCTCGGCGCCGGCGGAGCAGTTCCGGCTGGCGGACGGCACCACCTTCGGGATAATCGCCTCGACGACGGCGCCGTTCTGCCGGTCGTGCGACCGCAGCCGGCTCACCGCGGACGGGGTGTGGTTTCTGTGCCTGTACGCGGAGAAGGGAATCGACCTGCGCGAGCCGCTGCGGGCGGGGGCGACGGACGACACGCTGCGCGAGATCATCACGAGCGCGTGGACGGGGCGGAGCGACCGTGGGGCCGAGGAGCGGCTGGCGGTACCTGAGCGGGGCGCACTTTACAAGATCGACGCGTTGCGGGCGGACCCGCGGCGGGAGATGCATACGCGGGGCGGGTAGGTCTTGGTGTAGCGGACCTGCCACAGTAGCGAAGCGCACCGGTGTGGGACACGTTGAAGGAGACCCACTTCGCGGAGGACACCGTGAAACGACCGCTCGTTTGTCTATCTCTCCTCGCACTCGCCAGTTGTCAGAACGGCCTCGGTCCCGTGGCGGACATCAGCGGAACGTGGACGGGTTCTCGAGTGGAGTACAGCCTGACGCTCGACCTCGTCCAGCAAGGCGCCTCGGTGAATGGGACGGGTCACTCGTCGTCTAACATTTATCCCCCGACGACGGAGTACTCCGTCGCCGGAACGTATTCCTTCCCCCACGTCGCCCTCACGCTGACCAGCAACGACACGGTGGTCTCACACGTCACGGGCGTGGTTCTGGACGCCCATCACATGATCAGAGTTCAGGCCTTCAGCGATTTCAGCGACACCCTGACGCTCACGAGGCAATGACCGGTATGTCCAACTCACTCGCGCATCTGCGTCGTTCCGTAGCGGTGTGCAGTCTGGCGTGGCTCATCCTTGCCTGTGCGAGTCCAACCGGTCCGACATCGGTTCACGACATTCTCGCGCACCGCGCTGTGTGGGACAGCCAACGGCTCGCCGACTATTCCTACACCTACCAGACTTTCGGCGGTTTCCTGTCGCACCCTCCCGGGCCCCTACAAATAGAGGTTCGCGGAGATACCGTGCGTGCCGTAGTCGATCTGGCGACCGGCGATAGCCTCGTGGCGACCTATCTCCCGACTATCGATGCGCTCTTCGATCGCGCGCTCGCCGCCGCGGAGAATGGGTCGCTCACGGGCATAGTGTTTGACCGCGTGCGGGGCTACCCCACGCGCCTCGACTATGCGGCGGTGCCGGACAAGGCGCAGTCCGAGCAGGCGAGTAGCGTGCAGCCAATTCCGTGACGTGGGGGAGGAGCTTATGACGCCGTCCCAAGCCCGCAGCTTCCTCGTATCCGGATTTATCATCGCAGCGCTCATCGGCCTAGTAACCACCAGCAGCAGTTGCGCCAGCTTTATGACCGCTGCTGGCCTAGCACCCCTCGATAGTGCCGAGGCAGTCGCCATCGCGCAACGCAACTTGTGCGGAGGCGCAAGCGGTGCGACCTGTGCTGTGCGCGACTACCATCGAGTCGGAGGGCGCTACATCATCACACTGGATCGTCGACCGCCGGCTGGGAACGATCGCGTGATCGTGACCTTGCGTCACAACGGGACAGATATTGAGGCAGCGGAGGCCGACTCCGTTGGAAGGCAGCCATGAGCTTTACAAGATCGACGCGTTGCGGGCGGACCCGCGCCGGGAGATGCATACGCGGGGCTGGTAGGTTATGACGTTTAGTGCGTTTTGGGTGGCGGAGCAGGGGGGGTGGAGGTTACGTAGCGGCATGCGCGCCACCCCACTTGTCGTGTTCTCGGCCGTCGCTGCGTTTACGCTGCCGCTCGCGGCCCAAGACCGGACGCCCGCCCGTGTGGTGGGCGTCGGAGTCACAGTTCCAGATGTCGGTGTGCTCCTGCCCATCAACGTTAGTCAGCGTGTCCGGCTCGAGCCGTATGTGGATTTCTCCTCGACGCGCGCCGACTATCCGGTTACCTCCGATACCGCGTGGGCCTCGCACGTCCGCATCGGGCTCGGCCTGTTCTCGGTGGCGCACCCGCGGGAGCGCCTCGGGCTGTATTTTGGTCCCCGTTTCGGCCTCTTGCGCGGGTCCACGAGAATAAATGGGTCCGCTGGGCAGACGTCGACGAAGAGTCGCGGGTGGTTCCTGGGCGGCGCGATCGGCAGCGAGTACAGCCCCGTGGCCGGGTTGAGCGTCGGCGGCGAGGCAAAGATTGAGTTCGATCACAGCTCGTCGTCGGCGAGTGGGTCCACCAGCATTGGCCCCAGTTTGTATGCGCGGAGCTGGTTCTCGTCTGGGGTGGTCGTGATGCGCTTCTATCCGTGAGTGGGAGCGATCGCATAGGAAAGGCTCCGCCGAGCAGTTATTTGGTCCGCACACGCTGGTTCCCGCCGATTACCGTGTCACTCTATGCCGGCCTCTCAGCTGCTCCGCGCGCTGCGGCAGGCGTTACGCCTCCGCCATTACAGCGGGCGCACGGAGGAGGTGTACGTGCACTGGGTGCGGCGGTTCGTGAAGTTCTGCGGGCTGCGGCATCCGCGGGAGATGGGGACCGCCGAGGTGACGCGGTTTCTCTCGAGTCTGGCGGTGGACCGTCACGTTAGTGCGTCGACGCAGAATCAGGCGTTGTCGGCGCTCGTGTTTCTGTATCGGGACGTCCTCGAGGTGCCGGTCGGATGGTTGGCGGGGCTGGCGCGGGCGAAGCGGCCCAAGCGGATGCCGGTGGTGCTCACGGCCGACGAGGTGCGCCGAGTGTTGAAGCGGATGCGGGGGCGGAACCAGTTGCTGGCGGCGCTGCTGTACGGGACGGGGATGCGTCTGTTCGAGGCGTTGGGCCTGCGGGCGAAGGACGTGGATTTCGCGGCAAACGAGATCACCGTTCGCGGCGGGAAGGGGGACAAGGACCGCGTCACCATGCTGCCCGAGCGGCTCAAGAGCCCGCTACTGCACCATCTCGCGGCGATCCGTCAGCAGCACGAGCGAGATATCGCCGAGGGGGCGGGGTGCGTAGAGCTGCCGGGGGCGTTGGGGACCAAGTATCGCAATGCCGGGCGGGAGTGGGGCTGGCAATGGGTCTTCCCCGCCACGCACCTGTACACGCACGGGCCGAGCGGCGAGCGGCGGCGGCATCACATCCATGTGACCGTGGTGCAACGGGCGTTTCGCGAGGCGGTGGGGGCGGCGGGCATCACGAAGCCGGCGAGCTGCCACACGTTGCGCCATTCGTTTGCGACGCACCTGTTGGAGGCGGGGTACGACATCCGCACCGTCCAAGAGCTACTGGGCCACGCCGACGTCCGCACGACCATGATCTACACCCACGTTCTGCGGCGAGGCGGCCTGGGAGTGCGTAGTCCCGCCGACAAGCTGTAGCAAAGGGATTAGGCAGTCTGCCTAATCCCGGCCAGGGTGGGTACGAACTGTGGACTAGGTAGCGGAATCGAGGCGTCCGTTTTAGTCTAAGAGGACTATCTAATTCCTAGTTAGGCGGCGCGCATGCTTCGTTGGGCCCTGACGATTCTTCTCGTCGTCCTTCCCACCAGTCTCAGCTGGTATCTCCGAATGCGCGTTGCTGCTTATCGGAGAACAGATTTGGATAGGCCCCTCGGGCCTTTTGAAGAACTCCGGCCCGACAAGTACACAATTGATGCCTACCCGCATCTGGTTCGGTATTGGATGGCACTGATCGTGACTTTCATTTGCTATGTCTTGGTCGTCGGCGTGCTTCACCCATGAAGAGCGGCGTCGCCATGAAGGCGCCGCCTAACAAGCGCTTGAAGCTGGCGGCGCGCGTAGATTAAGGAATGAATCGTTCTTCAGCGCGCCGCA
>Ga0137409_10003319_pt1 | contig 17091 bp, 14 predicted proteins | sample CZODoug1_16funga_FD_122059 | JGI IMG/M metagenome (GOLD analysis project Ga0137409, IMG submission 122059) | Vadose zone soil fungal communities from Angelo Coast Range Reserve, California, USA - CZODoug1_16fungal (Hybrid Assembly) | ecosystem: Environmental > Terrestrial > Soil > Vadose zone... | reverse complement strand
CTGAAGGACGAGAAGGGCGTGCACCGGCTGGTGCGCATCTCCCCGTTCGATTCCCAGTCGCGTCGCCACACCTCGTTCGCCTCGGTGTTCGTGTACCCCGTCGTGGACGACGAAATCGAGATCGAGATCAAGGACGACGATCTGCGGATCGACGTGTTTCGTGCCTCCGGGAAGGGCGGGCAGCACGTCAACAAGACGTCGTCCGCGGTGCGCATCACGCACATTCCGTCAGGGATCGTGGTCGCCTGCCAGCAGGAGCGCAGCCAGGGCAAGAACAAAGCAACGGCAATGAAGATGTTGAAGTCGCGGCTCTACGAGCGCGCCGTCGCCGAGCGGGAGGCGAAGAAGGCCGAGGTGGACAAGCAGAAGACCGACAACTCCTGGGGGAATCAGATTCGCTCCTACGTGTTCCAGCCCTACACGATGGTGAACGACCACCGCACGGAGCTGAAGGTGAGCGACGTCCACAAGGTGATGGACGGCGACCTCGATCCCTTCATCGAGGAGTTCCTGCGCCGCTTCGGGCATAAGGCCGCATGACCAGCTTCGTAGAGGCCGCCCGGCGCGAAAAACTACAGGAGCTCGTCAAACGGGGCGTCGCGCCGTTCGCCTACCGGTTCGACCGCTCGGGAACCGCGCACGATGCCGTCGCGGCGTACACGAGCGACGATGACGCCACGGTGCATCGCCTGGCGGGGCGGATCGTGGCGCTGCGTCCCCACGGCAAGACGACGTTTGCGCACCTCGCCGACCAGTCCGGGAAGATCCAGGTCTACTTCAAGGGCGACGAGCTCGGCGAGGCGTACGAGGTCCTGACGCTTCTCGATCTTGGCGATTTCGTCGGCGTCGAGGGTCCGTTGTTCAAGACGAGGACGGGCGAGATCACCGTGCGCGCCTCGAAGCTGACGCTGCTGACCAAGGCCTTGCGTCCGCTGCCCCTCGGCAAGGAAGACGCGAGCGGCGTGCGCCACGGCGAGCTGTCCGATCCGGAGGTGCGCTACCGCCAGCGCTACGCCGACCTCGCGGTGCACGCCGAGGTGCGGGAGGTGTTCCGCCTGCGCACCCGGGTCGTGACCGCCATGCGGGCGTTCCTCGACGCGCGGGGGTATCTGGAGGTGGAGACGCCGGTGTTGCAGCCGCTGTACGGCGGCGCGGCGGCGCGGCCGTTCACGACCCAACACGAGGCGCTCGATGCCACGTTCTACCTGCGCATCGCCGACGAGCTGTACCTGAAGCGCTGCATCGTGGGCGGCTTAGAAAAGGTGTACGAGATCGGACACGACTTCCGCAACGAAGGATTGTCGCGCTTTCACAACCCCGAGTTCACGATGGCCGAGTGGTACCAGGCATATGCCGACTACCACGACATGCTAGAGCTCACCGAGGAGATGGTGTCGACCCTCGTGGCGGACCTGTTCGGCACGACGACGTTGGAGCGGCACGGCGCGACGCTGTCGTTCGCTAGGGCCTTCGCGCGCGCCGACTTCTACGCGCTCATGCGGCAGCACGCCGGCGTGGACCTGACGCGCGCGGGCGAGGCCGAGCTCCGGGCGGCGCTCACGCGCCGCAACGTCGCCGACGTCGACGCGCTGTCGGGGGCGAAGCTCGTCGACGAGGTGTTCAAGGTGTACGTCGAGCCGACGCTGGTGCAGCCGACGTTCGTCCTGGACTATCCGATCGCGCTGTCGCCGCTCGCCAAGCCCAAGCGGGATGATCCGACGCGGGTCGAGCGCTGGGAGTTGTTCGTGCAGGGTCGCGAGCTGGCGAACGCGTTCAGCGAGCTGAACGACCCCGAAGAGCAGCGCCGCCGCTTCGAGCAGCAGGCGCGCTTCCGTGCGGCCGGCGACGCGGAGGCGCACCAGCTCGATGAAGACTTCCTCCGCGCGCTCGAGTACGGGATGCCACCGACGGGCGGCGTCGGCCTGGGCGTGGACCGCCTCCTCATGCTGCTCGCCGACCAACCGAACATTCGCGACGTCATTCTGTTCCCGATGCTGCGCCCCGAATGATCTCGCCGCTCGAGCTGCGCATCGCGCTGCGCTACCTGAAGAGCCGCCGCTCGTCGCAGCTGCTCTCGCTCATCACCGTCATCGCGGTGGGCGGGATCACGGTGGGAGTGATGGCGCTCGTCGTCGTGCTCGGCGTCATGAACGGCCTGCAGAACGACCTGCGCGAGAAGATCCTGGTGGTGAACCCGCACCTCCGCGTCCTGACGTACGGGGAGGGCCTGCGGCTCGACGCCTGGCGCGATGTGCTCGCCAAGGTACGCCGGGCGCCCGGGGTCGAGGCCGCCGCGCCCTTCGTTCTCACGCAGGGGTTGATCTCGGCGGGGCACGACTACGCCGAGGGTGTGGCCGTCATCGGGATCGAGGCCGACACGGGGAGGCGCGCCGTCACGAGCCTGCCGCGTCACTTCACCAAAGGCGACCTGACGTTCCGCACGACGCATCCGGCTGTGGACGGCGGCATCGCCATCGGTGTCCGGCTGGCCAGCAAGTTGACGGTCTACCCCGGGGACATCGTGACGCTCGTCGCACCGGCGGGCTCGAAGTACAACAGCAGCCTCGGCACGTTCATCCCCAAGTGGCGCCGCTACGAGGTGACGGGGCTGTTCGAGACCGGGATGTACGACTACGACAACAGCTACGTCGTGATGCGGCGCCAGACCGCACAAGACTTCGCCGGTCTCGACAGCGCCGTCACCGGGCTCGAGGTGCGGCTCACGGACCCCCGTCACGCCGACAAGTTCGCCACGGCTCTCGAGGCCCAGCTCCAGTACCCGTACCGAGCGCTCGACTGGCAGTCGCAGAATCGGTCGCTCTTCTCGGCCCTGAAGCTCGAGAAGCTGGGCATGGGGCTCGTGGTGTTCCTGATCTGCGTCGTCGCCGCATTCAACATCGTCGGTACGCTCACGATGGTCGTGCGCGACAAGACGCGCGAGATCGGCATCCTCCTGGCGATGGGCATGCGGCGCGCCTCGATCCGCCGCATCTTCCTCGCGCAGGGCATCTTCATCGGGCTCGTCGGCACCGCCCTCGGCGTGGTGTTCGGGATGGCGCTCGGCGCGAGCGTGAATAACGGGCAGCTGATCCCGATTGACCCGTCGATCTACTTCATCGATCACCTCCCGGTTCACACCGAGCCGCGCGACGCGCTGTTCGTGATCCTCGCGAGCCTGCTCATCGCCACGCTGGCGCCGCTGTACCCCAGCATCCAGGCCGCCCGGCTCGAGCCGGTCGGCGCCATCCGCTACGAATGAACGCCCTGATCGAGGCCCGGGGCATCCGGAAAGTCTACGCGGGCGGCGACGGCCAGCCCCTTGAGGTGCTGCGCGGCGTCGACCTCGAGGTGCGCCGCGGCGAGTTCGTCGCCATCGTGGGCGCCTCCGGGGCGGGGAAGAGCACGCTGCTGCACCTGCTCGGCGCTCTCGACGCGCCCAGCGGCGGCGACGTGTGGCTCGACGGCTCGCGCTACGCCGACCTGGATGCCGCCGCCACCGCCGAGCTGCGAAACCGAAAGCTGGGATTCGTCTTTCAGTTTCATCACCTGCTGCGCGAGTTCTCCGCGCTCGAGAACGTGATGATGCCCCTCCTGATCGGCGGGACGCCGCCGCGCCAGGCCCGCTCGCGGGGCGAGGAGGTGCTCTCCGAGGTGGGGCTCGCCGGCCGCATGACCCACCGGCCCGCCGAGCTGTCCGGCGGGGAGCAGCAGCGCTGCGCCGTGGCGCGGGCGCTGGTGCACGATCCCAGCGTGGTCCTGGCCGACGAACCCTCCGGGAACCTCGATCACGCCAACAGCGAGCGGCTGCACGAGTTATTCTTCAGGTTGGCGCGGGAGTATGAAACGGCGGTCGTCGTCGTCACCCACAACCGTCAGCTCGCCGGACGGGCCGACCGCATTCTCTGGTTGGAGGACGGCCGCCTCACGACGGTCACCTCGGTCGATGCGATACCCTGATGCTGTGCGATAACTGCAAGGAACGCGACGCGGTCATCAACTTGACCCAGGTGGAGCACGACTCGAAGGTCACGCTCCATCTGTGCGAGCAGTGCGCCCAGCAGAAGGGGGTCGAAACCGGCGGGACCGTGCTCAAGTCGCCCCTGGGCGGCTTCCTCACGGCGCTGGGGAAGGGCGGGACCGGCGCCGCCCTGCTGCCGTCGGCCACCGACGGCCTGCGCTGCGCCGCGTGCGGCGCCACGCTGCGGGACTTTCGCGATTCCGGCCGGCTGGGGTGCGATCAATGCTACGTCACGTTCGACTTCCATCTGCGCGACCTGCTGCGGCGCTTGCACGGCTCGAGTCAGCACGTGGGGGAGCGCTACGAGGTTCCCGGCGTGGACGACGCCGATCCCAAGAGCCGCCTGCTCGAGCTGCGCGCGCAGCTGCGGCGCGCGGTGGAGAGCGAGAACTTCGAGCTCGCGGCCGAGCTGCGTGACCGTCTCCGGGTGCTCGAATGATCGACCTCTCCCTGCTCCCCGACGAAGGCATGAGCTGGCTCGACGCCTCGGGGCCGAAGTCCACCATCGTCCTGTCCACGCGCATCCGCTTGGCCCGCAACGTGCGCGGCATTGCCTTCAGCCAGCGCGCCAAGGACGGCGACCGTACGGCGGTGCTGGAGCGAGTGGCAGAGGCGGTGGCCGCATCGGGGCGTATGGCCGGCGCGGTGACCTTCCATCTGGATGCGCTCGAGCGCCCCGACCGGCAGCTGCTGCACGAGCGGCATCTGGTGAGCAAGGAGCTGGCGGGCCTCGATCGCGAGGCGCGGCCCCGGCCGGGGGCGGCGCTGCTTGTCCAGGGTCCGGTGGGCGTGATGGTCAATGAGGAGGACCATCTGCGGCTGCACGGGATGCGGTCGGGGTTCGACCTGGAGGACGCCTATGCCGCTGTGGAAGCTGTAGATGCGGATTTGGGCCGGCTGCTTCCTTTCGCGTTTCACCCGGAATTTGGCTATCTTACCTCCTGCCCCACGAATGCGGGGACGGGCCTCCGGGCGAGCGTGCTTATCCATTTGCCGGGGCTCGTTTTGACCAAGGAGATCAACAAGGTTTTGCAGGGCCTCTCGCAGGTGGGCCTGACCTTTCGGGGCCTGTACGGGGAAGGCAGTGAGGTCGTCGGCAACTTCTTCCAGCTGTCCAACCAGACGACGCTGGGCAAGGCCGAAGACGAGTTGATCGATCATCTCGGCAAGATCGTGCGCCAGGTGATCGAATACGAGGAGCAGGCACGGGAAGTGCTGCTCAAGACCGCGCCGGAAGAAGTGGAAGACAAGACGTGGCGCGCGTATGGATTGCTGAAGCACGCGCGCCGCTTGACGTTCGAAGAGACGATGAACCTGTTGAGCGGAGTGCGGCTCGGGATGGGGCTGAATCTGCTGCCGGGCCCGAGTGTATACACCCTCAACAAGTTGCTCATCCATACCCAACCCGCGCACTTGGCGGCGATGGACGGCCGGTCGACCGGCGACCGGGAACTGCCGACGGTGCGCGCGGCGTATGTGCGGCGGCTGCTCGAGGCGGAAGCCAGCTGAAGACGGAGCGTCGATGAACGGCTACAACTTCACGGATCGCGTACGGAAGGTCCTGCAGATGGCGCGGGAAGAGGCGGCGCGTCTGCACCACGAGTACGTCGGCACCGAGCACATCCTGCTCGGCCTGATCCGCGAGGGCGAAGGCGTCGCGGCCGCCGTACTGACCAACCTCAACGTCGACCTCGAGGAGATCCAGCAGAAAATCGAGGAGACGGTCAAGAAGGGCAAAGCGGCCGCGGCCGCCGGACCCGATCTGCCGTACACGTCGCGCGCCAAGAAGGTGCTGGAGCTCGCCATGAGCGAGGCGCGGGAGTTGAACCACTCCTACGTGGGCACCGAGCACCTGCTGCTCGGTCTGCTGCGGGAAGAGAAGGGGATCGCCGCGCAGGTCCTGACCGACGCGGGCGTGAACCTCGAGCAGGCGCGCGCCGAAACGCTGCGCTTGCTCGGGAGCGAGATGCCCTCGACCCCAGCGGGCGGCGGCACCGGCGCGCAACCGACGCCCCCCAAGAGCGAAAAGAAATCGAAGACGCCCGCGCTCGATCACTTCTGTCGTGATCTGACGCAGCTGGCCGCCGAAGGCGCGCTCGATCCCACGATCGGACGCCAGAAGGAAATCGAGCGCGTCATGGAGATCCTGTCGCGCCGCAAGAAGAACAACCCCGTGCTGATCGGCGAGCCGGGCGTGGGCAAGACGGCGATCGTCGAGGGGCTGGCGCAGCTGATCGCCAGCGGCCAATGCCCCGAAGCGTTGAAAGACCATCGCGTCTTGTCGCTCGACATGGCGGCGGTGATCGCGGGCACCAAGTACCGCGGCCAGTTCGAGGAGCGGCTCAAAGCAGTCATCAACGAGATCGCGCAGAACCGGAACATCATTCTCTTCATCGACGAGCTGCACACCCTTGTGGGCGCGGGGGCCGCGGAAGGCGCCGTGGACGCATCCAACATGCTGAAGCCCGCGCTGGCGCGCGGCGAGCTCCAGTGCGTCGGGGCCTCCACGCTCAACGAGTACCGCAAATACATCGAGAAGGACGGCGCGCTGGAGCGGCGCTTCCAGACGGTGATCGTGGATCCGCCGACGGTGGATGAGACGATCGAGATCCTGAAGGGGCTGCGCAAGCGCTACGAGGACCACCATCGCGTGATCATCCCCGACGAGACGCTCGCCGAGGCCGCGAAGCTGTCGGAGCGCTACATCACGGACCGGTTCCTGCCGGACAAGGCGATCGACGTGATCGACGAGGCGGGGGCGCGGGCGCGTCTCGCGGCTCAGGTGCCGCCGCCCGAAGTCGCCGAGCTGAAGGACAAGCTCGAGGGGATCAACGGGGAGAAGGAAGCCGCGGTCCGCGACCAGAACTTCGAGCGGGCGGCGTCGCTGCGCGACTCGGAGCGCGACCTGCAGGCGGAGATCCGCCGCAAACAGGAAGAGTGGGAGCGGGAGCGCCAGACGCGCCGGCCCACGATCAACGAGGAAGGCGTCGCCTTCATCGTGTCGCGCTGGACCGGCATTCCCGTCACCCGTCTGCAGGAGGCGGAGACGGCGCGGCTGCTCCGCATGGAAGAGGAGCTGCACGAGAGCGTCGTCGGGCAGAACGAAGCGATCGAGGTGATCTCCCGGGCCATCCGCCGCAGCCGGGCGGGGCTCAAGGATCCCAAGCGCCCCATCGGCTCCTTCATCTTCAGCGGTCCCACCGGGGTCGGGAAGACGGAGCTGGCGCGGGCCCTGGCGCGGTTCCTGTTCGCCGATCAGACGGCGCTGATCCGCGTCGACATGTCGGAGTACATGGAGAAATTCTCGGTGAGCCGCCTGATCGGCGCGCCCCCGGGCTACGTGGGCTACGAAGATTCGGGTACGCTCACCAAGGCGGTGCGGCGCAAGCCCTATTCGGTCGTGCTGCTCGACGAGATCGAAAAGGCGCACCCGGACGTGTTCAACATCCTGCTGCAGGTGCTCGACGAGGGCCACCTGACGGACAACTACGGCCGGGTGATCGACTTCAAGAACACCGTGGTGATCATGACGTCGAACGTCGGTGCCCGCGACATGGTCAAGGGCAAGGCGCTCGGCTTCGCGCAGCCGGAGGCGAAGAGCGAGTTCCAGAAGATGGCCGAGAAGGTGAAGGAAGAGGTCAACAAGGTCTTCAATCCCGAATTCCTGAACCGGCTCGACGACGTGATCGTGTTCCACCCGCTCACGCGGGAGCACATCGCCCAGATCGTGACGATCCTGGCGCGCGACGTGCAGAAGCGCCTGGGCGAGGAGGAGCTCACGCTGCGGCTCACGCCGGCGGCGAGCAACTTCCTGGTGGATCACGGCTACGACGAGCACTACGGCGCGCGGCCGCTCAAGCGCGCGATCCAGAAGTACGTCGAGGATCCGCTCTCGGAGAAGATCCTGGTCGGCGACTTCGCGCGCGGCGACGAGATCGAGGTGGATGTCGCGCCCGACAAGGAGCGCCTGGCGTTCCGGGCTCTCTCCGGCCTGAAGGCGTGACCAGCCGTCTTGCCCCCGTCCTCCTCCTGAGTCTCGCGGTGCTCGCCCCGCGCCCCTGCGGCGCGCAGGGCGAGCATCCGCCGGTCCTGACTCCCGACTCCATTGCGGTGCAGGGCGCGCGGCGCAACAGCACCCTCGCCGTGCTGCAGACCAGCGGCCTGCTGCCGGGACGGCCCCTCACCTACCGCGACGTCCAGCGCGCGATCCTGTCGCTCTACGGCTCCGGCCAGTACGACGAGGTGCAGATCGACCAGGCGCAGGCCGCCGGGGGCAAGAACGTCCTGGTGATCCGGGTGCGCGAGCGCCCGCTGCTGGTCAAGTGGGCGGTGCGCGGCGTGCAACGCCTCGGCGAGCGCGCGGTGCACGACAAGGTCCAGCTCGCGGAGGGCCGGCCCATCGACCCGGCTGCGGTCGAACGCTCGCGCGCCCGCATCGATTCTCTGTACCGCGCGCAGGGGTTCTACCTCGCCCACGCCAAGCCCTTGTTCGTGTACGAGAACGATTCCACCACCGTGCGCGTGATCTTCGAGGTGCAGGAGGGGCGCCGGGTCGCCATCGCCCAGGTCCGGGTCGAGGGCAACACGCACTTCAGCGACAAGCAGATCCTCGAGCACATGAAGACGCGGCCCGAGGGCTTCTGGTGGTTCCAGTCGGGTGAGTATGACGATGAAAAGCTCGCCACCGACCTGCGCGAGCACCTGCCCGCGTTCTACGGGGCGCAGGGCTACGTGGACTTCCAGGTGCTCGGCGACACACTGCTGGTGGACGAGCGGAGCGGCAAAGCCACGCTGGTGGTGCGTCTGAGCGAGGGCGATCCCTACCGGGTGGGGACGTTCGAAATCGTCGGCAGCCGGCGCTTCTCGAGCGACGAGCTCCAGACGTTCTATCCCTTCGGACAGGAACAACGCGGCGGCCTGCTCGGCCTCGGGGCGCGGCACCGCACCGCGTACTTCGACCAGGAGAAGTGGCAGGACGCCACCCGCAAGCTGCAGACGCTCTACTACAACAACGGCTACATCTACGTGAGCGTCCGGCCCGATGTGTTGCGGCGCACCGGGCCCGACGGCAAGCCGGTCGTGGACCTGCGCTGGGTCATTACGGAGGGCCAGCCCGCGATCGTCAACCGGGTGGAGATCCGCGGCAACGACGTCACCCACGAGCGGGTCATTCGGGAGGCGATCGTCGTCATCCCGGGCGACGTCTTCCGCCAGGACGCGCTGCTCGCCTCGTATCAACGCATCTCGAACCTCGGGTTCTTCAATCAGCCGCTGCCGTTCCCCGACACGCGCCCCTCGAATGAGCAGGGCGACATCGACGTGATCTTCCGGGTCTCGGAGAAGCGCACCGGCAACGTGAATTTCGGGGCCTCGGTGGGCCAGGGGACCGGCGTCGGCGGTTTCCTGGGGCTGGACGAGCCGAATCTCTTCGGGCAGGGCAAGCGCGGCCGGTTCCAGTGGCAGTTCGGCAAGAACATCAACGACTTCGATATCTCGTTCACCGATCCCGCCATCCGTGAATCGCGTATCTCGGCCACGATCGGCGTGCACAATACGCGGGTGCGCTACACCGTCGCGAACTTCGGCCGGCTGCGGCGGCGGGGGGCGAGCCTGCAGCTCGGATTCCCGGCGCTCGGGGACAACTACTCGCGGCTGTTCGTGTCCTACGGCGTCGACCAGCAGAGCTTTACCGGGTCCAGCACCAACCTGCAGCTCGGCGCCGCCTTCAACTGCAACAACTGCTTGCGCTCGACCCTCGGGGTATCGCTGCTGCGCGATACGCGGGTCGACCTGCCGTTCGCGACCGGCGGCACGATGGTGCAGGTCGGGGTGTCGCAGAGCGGCGGCGCGCTCGGCGGGCGGGGTAACTTCCAGAAGATCGACCTCGAGGGCCGGTTCTATGCGCCCCTGGGCCAGATGGGGAGCCCGTCGGCGCCAGTCAAGTTCGTGATGGGCCTCTCGACCCGGTCGGGGTTCGTGTTCGGCAACGCGCCCTTCTTCGATCAGCTGTTCACGTTGGGCGGTACCCAGTTCTTCATTCCCCTGCGCGGCTACGATGAAGCGTCCATCACGCCGAACGGGTACGACCCCAACGCCAGCCAGCAAGCCAGCCCCACTGCGTTCGGCAAGGCGTTCTTCACGATGACCGGGGAGCTGGGCATCCGGGTGTCGCAGATGCTGTACGTCTCGACGTTCCTCGATGCCGGGAACGTGTGGTCGCGAGCGGCCCAATTCGACCCGACGCGGCTGTTCCGCGGCGCCGGCGTCGGGGTCGCCATCGTGTCGCCGCTCGGCCCCCTCGGCCTCGACTACGCCTACGGCTTCGACAAGACCGATCTCTTGGGCCGGCCCCACCCGGGCTGGAAGCTGCACTTCAAGCTCGGCAACTTCTTCTAACCTCAGATCCACGCTCTCGACGGGAGTTCTCGCGTTATGTCGCGTTTCGTGCTCGTGTGCCTCGCCGCCCTGACCGCGGCGCCCTGCGCCGCCGCGCTCGCCCAGGGTGCCGGGCCATCGCCCAGCCAGCAGGGGCCGCTGAAAGTCGCCTTCATCAACTCGCGGGAAATCCTGCAGCGCACTCCGGGGTACGCGGTGGCCGAGTCGACGTACCTGAAGGAAGTCGACGGGTTCCGCGTCGAGATCCAGAAGCTGCAAACGCAGCTCGACTCCGCGGTGCAGGCGTTCGACCAGCAGTCCATCGCGCTCTCGCCGGCGGCGCGGCAGACCAGGCAGCGCGACCTGCAGACGATGCAGCAGCGCATGGAGCAGCGCAGCAACGAGCTGCAGGACCGGGCCCGCCAGCGCGAGCAGGAGCTGCTGCAGCCGATCCAGTCCCGAGTCAACAGCGTGATCCAGGGCATGCGGGCCGAGCTGAACTACGCGATGATCCTCGACGCCGACGCACCGGGGGGCGTGATTGTCGCCGTCGATCCCACGCTCAACATCACGGCCAAGGTGCTGCAGCGTCTCCAGCAGGCCCACTAGCCGCGCCGCTCCCGTGAACGCGGCGGGCACACGGCCGATTGCCGCGAGCGAGATCGCGGCGCTCACCGGCGGCCGGCTCGTCGGCCCCGGGGCGGTACAGGTCGCCGGGATCGCCCCGCTCGAGCGGGCCGGTCCCGGCGATCTGTCGTTTCTTGCCTCGCCTCGCTATCTCCAGTACTTTCAACGCACTAGCGCTTCAGTCGCGCTGGTGAAGCCGGAGTTCGCCACGGCCGAGGGCGGTCCCGCCACCCGCATCGTGGTGCCGGATCCCCACGCCGCGTTGCTGGTGGTGCTGCCGGTGCTCTACCCGCAGGCCGTGTGGGAGCCGGGCATCCACCCGACGGCCGTGGTGGGGCGCGGCGCGGTGTGGGAAGGTCCCGTGGAAATCGGGCCGCACGCCGTCATCGGCGCGGGCGTGCAGCTCGGCAAGGGTGTTCGCATCGGGGCGGGATGTGTGCTGGGCGACGGCGTTGCCTTGGGGGACGATACCCAACTCTTCCCCGGCGTCACCTGCTACGCGGGGACGGCCCTGGGCAAGCGCGTGATCGTGCACGCGGGCGCCGTGCTCGGCAGCGACGGGTTCGGCTACGTCCCCGGAACGGGGGGCGAGGCGCACCGCAAGATTCCGCACGTGGGCCGCTGCCTGATCGGCGACGACGTCGAGATCGGCGCGAACACGTGCATCGACCGCGGCAGCGTCGACGACACCGTGGTCGGGTCAGGAACGAAGATCGACAACCTGGTCCACATCGCGCACAACGTGCGCATCGGCGCCCGGTGCCTGATCATGGCCGAAGCCGGGATCGCGGGCAGCGTGCAGGTGGAGGACGAGGCGATCATCGCCGGACAGGCGGGGATCGGGGATCACATCACCATCGGGCGCGGCGCGCGGCTGCTCGTGCAATCGGGGGTCATCGCCGACATCCCGCCCGGGGCGACCGTGTCCGGATACCCCGCCCGCCCGCACCGCGAATATCTACGGGCGCAGGCCGCGCTGTATCGGCTCATGACAATCGTGGACGAACTCGAGGACCTGGTGAAAGCCCAAGAGGGCAAAGATGGCGCGGATCGGTAGACGCTCGATCACCCACACGGCGGTGGTGCGCGGCACGGGCTTGCACACCGGCGCGACCACCGAAGCGACGTTCCTGCCGGCCGCGGCGGGGCGGGGGATCGTGTTCCGCCGTACGGACCTCGGCGGCACGCCCGAGGTGCCCGCGCGCTTGACCGAGGTCGAGGCGGTGGAACGGCGCACGGCGATCGGCCATGGCGAAGCGACCATCCATACGGTCGAGCACCTGCTGGCCGCCGTGGCCGCGCACGAGATCGACGACCTCACCATCGAGCTGAGCGGGCCCGAACCGCCGATCGTCGACGGCAGCGTGCTCCCCTACTTCGAGGCCCTGGCCAAGGCCGGGCCCACGGACGTGGGGGGCGAGCCGGCGGTGCTGACCGTGCAGGCGCCGTTCACCGTGACCGAAGGCGACTCGGCATACGTCGTCGCGCCCGCCAAGGCCCTCCGCCTCACGGTCACGATCGAGTGGCCGCATCCGTTGATTGGGCGGCAGACGGGGACGTACGATCTGACCGCAGCCGCGTTCGCTGCGGAGCTTGCGCCGGCACGGACGTTCGGGTTTACGAGCGAGGTGGCGCAGCTGCAAGCCAAGGGGTTGATCAAGGGCGCGTCGGCCGCCAACGCGATCGTGCTCGACGAGCGGGGCATCGCGAACGGCGGCAAGCTGCGCTGGCCCGACGAGTTCGTGCGCCACAAGGCGGCGGACATCGTCGGCGATCTGGCGCTCACGGGCGCGCGGATCCACGCCCACGTGGTGGCCACGCGGCCGAGCCACGGCGGCAATGTCGCACTGGCTCGGGCGCTGGCCCGGGCGGGGAAGCGCACCGGGGGAGGCGAGCCGGCCATGGACATCAGCCGCATCATGAACTACCTGCCGCACCGCTACCCGTTCCTGCTGGTAGACCGGATCATCGAAGTGGAAGGGAACAAACGGATCGTCGGCCTCAAGAACGTGACCATCAACGAGCCGTTCTTCCAGGGACACTTCCCGGGCCACCCGATCATGCCGGGCGTGTTGATCATCGAGGCGATGGCGCAGGTGGGCGGTATGCTGCTGATGAGCCACTTCGAGGGCCAGAACTTCGAGAACAAGGTGGTCTACTTCATGTCGCTCGACAACGTGAAGTTCCGCCGACCCGTCGTCCCGGGCGACCAGATCCGCTTCGAGCTCGAAATGCTGCAGTTTCGCGGCAAGACCTGCAAGATGAAGGGCGCGGGCTACGTGGACGGGCAGGTGGTGGCGGAGGCCGAGATGATGGCGATGGTGGTGGACCGGTGATTCACCGCACCGCCCTGATCGACCCCACCGCACAGCTCGCGGGCGACGTCTCGGTGGGGCCGTACGCGATCGTCGGTCCGCACGTCACCGTGGGGAAGAACTCGTCGCTGGCCGCGCACGCGGTCATCGAGCGCAATACGCGCGTCGGCGAGGGCGTGAAGATTGGGTACGGCACGGTGATCGGCAACGATCCCCAGGACCTGAAGTACAAGGGCGACGAGACCTGGGTCGAGATCGGGGACGGGACTATCATCCGCGAGTACTGCACCATCAACCGCGGCACCACGGCCACGGGGAAGACCACGGTGGGCGAGCGGTGCTTCCTGATGACGTACGTGCACGTGGCGCACGACTGCGTGCTGGGGAACGATGTGATCATCGCGAACGGCGTGCAGATGGCGGGCCACGTGTGCGTGGACGACCGGGCGATCATCAGCGGTCTCACGCCGATCCACCAGTTCGTGCGCATCGGGACCTACGCCTTCGTCGGCGGAGCGTCGCGGGTGAACCAGGACGTGCCGCCCTATACCAAGGCGGTCGGGAACCCGGTCCACCTGTACGGCCTCAACTCCGTGGGATTGCAGCGCGCCGGCTTCTCCCCCGAGGTGAAGCTCGGCCTGAAGCGTGCCTATCGCTTGCTCTTCAACTCCGATCTCACCGTGAGCCAGGGAATCGCGCGAGTGCGCGCCGAGCTGCCTCCGGTCGCTGAGGTCGAGACCTTCCTCAAGTTCATCGAGGTCTCGCAGCGCGGGGTCATGGTGTGACCTCGCCCCGCCGCATTCGCGTCGGGGTAGTGGGGACGGGCGCGCTGGGGTTCCACCACGCGCGGCTCCTCAAGACGATCAAAGGCGCGGAGCTCGTGGGGATCTACGACGTCAATCCCGCCCGCGCCGCCCACGTCGCCAAAGAGCTGGAGACCGTGGCGCATGAGTCGCTCGACGCGCTGCTCGACAAGGTCGAGGCGGTGACGGTCGTCGTCCCGACCACCGCGCACGTCGAGGTCGGGTTGGCCGTGCTCAACCGGGGGCTCCCGGCGTTGATCGAGAAGCCCCTCGCCGACAGCCTCGCCGGTGCCGAGCAGCTGGTGCGGGCCGCCGAGGCGCGCGGCGTGGCGCTGCAGGTCGGCCATGTGGAGCGCTTCAACCGCGCGGTGCGCGCCGCCACGCCGTACCTCGAAGAGCCGCGCTTCCTCCAGACCGAGCGCCTGGCCCCGTTCCAGCCCCGGGGCACCGACGTGGCTGTGATCCTCGACCTGATGATCCACGACCTCGATCTTGTGCTCGAGCTGATTCGCGCCGACGTGACCGACGTTCGGGCGACGGGGGTTCCGGTCCTGACGCCGCACGTGGACATCGTCAATGCGCGCGTCGAGTTCGGCAACGGCGCGGTCGCGGTGATCACGGCGAGCCGCGTCTCGCGGGAGCGGACGCGCAAGCTGCGGATCTTCCAGGCGACGGGCTACTTCTCCCTCGACCTGGCACAGGGGAACGGGCATTTCTACCGGCTAAAGCCGGGTTGGCAGGACTTCGGCGCAACGCGTCTCGAGGACATCGTGGAGCACGTCGCTCTCGAAGCCCCGGAAGCCGACGCGCTGAAGCTCGAGCTGGAGAGTTTCCTGCGCGCGGTGCGCGGCGAAGGCGACGTCGTCGTCACCGGCGCCGCTGGGCGTCAGGCCCTCGCCCTCGCCTATCGCGTCGCCGACGCCATTCAAGCATCACCGCTCGCCGCCGCGCGGCCGTGAGCCGCGCGCCACGCATCTATATCTCGGCGGGCGAACCGTCGGGGGACGCGCACGCCGCCGCGGTCGCCTCGGCCCTGCGGCGCCGCCTGCCCGGCGTGTCGCTCGAGGCATTCGGCGGCCCCCGGCTGGAGCACGCGGGCGCGACGGTCCTCGATCGGATGGAAGCGTTCTCCGTCGTCGGCTTCGTCGAGGCGCTCGCCAAGATCCCCGCGCATTACCGCCTCCTCGGGCGCGTGCGGAAGGCCTTCGAGGCCAAACGCTACGACCTGGTCATCCTCGTCGACTATCCGGGCTACCATCTGCGGGCCGCCGCCGCGGCCGCGCAGGCCGGGATCCCGGTGCTGTACTACATCGCGCCGCAGATGTGGGCGTGGGGCGCCCGGCGCGTGCGCAAGCTGGCGAGCGTGAAGCGGCTCGCCGTGATCCTGCCGTTCGAGGAGGCCTTCTTTCGGGAGCGGGGGATCCCCACGACGTTCGTGGGCCATCCGCTCAAGGACCGGCCCCCGCCGACGGACCGCGCCGCGGCGCGCCGGGCGGTGGGACTCGACGCCGGCAGACCCGTGCTCGGCCTCTTTCCTGGAAGCCGGGCGCAGGAAGTCGCGCGGCACTGGGACGTGTTCCGCGCGGCGGCGGCCCGCGTGGCGGCTGCCCGACCCGACGTGCAAATCGTGGTCGCTGGCTCGCCGCAGGCGAGCTATCCCGAGCCCGGGGCGATCCGCGTCCACCACGGCGACCCGCTGCAGGTCTTCGCCGCGGCCGACGCCGGCATCTGCAAGTCGGGCACGACGACGCTCGAGGCCGCGTTGGCCGACGTCCCGATGGTGATCACCTACCGCCTGCATCCGGTCTCGTCGTTCATCGCGTTCCGCGTGCTGCGCGTGCCCTGGGTGGGGCTCGTGAATCTGGTCGCGGGCTACCTCGTCGCGCCCGAGCTGCTGCAGCGGCGCGCCACGCCCACCGCGTTGGCCGACGCCGTGCTTCCCCTCCTCGACCCGCAGCATCCGGACACCGTGCGCCAGCGCGAGGGGCTGGCCCTCGTGCGGGAGCGGCTCGGCGCCCCGGGGGCGGCGGACCGCGTGGCGGATATCGCGGCGGAGCTGTTGGCGTGAAGCTGCGGTGGGCCGAGCCGATCGCGGCCGCGGTCGGACCGCTGCTCGTGCGCGCGCTCGCGGCGACCTGGCGCATCCGCGTGCGCGGGGTGGAGCATCTCCAGCGCCTGCGCGAGGCGCGCCGCCCGTTCGTGTTCGTGCTCTGGCACAGCCGCATCCTGCCGCTCCTGTACCAGCACCGACAACAGGGGGTTGTCTTGCTCATCAGCCGCCATCGTGACGGCCAGTACCTTGCGAACCTGGGCGAGCGGTGGGGTTACCAGTCGGTGCGCGGATCCACGAAGCGCGGCGGCGAAGTGGGCCTGCTGGGCGTCGTGCGGGCGTTGCAGGGGGGTGCAGAGGTCGCGATCACTCCCGACGGACCGCGGGGCCCGGCCGAGCGGGTGCAGCCGGGCGCGGTCGCCGCGGCGCAGCACGCGGGTGCCGCCCTGCTTCCGATCGGGGCACAGCCTTCGTCGGCGTGGTGGCTGGGATCGTGGGACCGCATGTGCATTCCCAAACCGTTCGCGCGCCTCGAGATCGTGTACGGTCCGCCCATCGAGGTGGGGCCGGGCAAGGACGGGCTCCGCGGAGCGATGGACGCCGTTGGGCGGGCCCTGCAACAAGTGACGCACGCCGCATGAACACTCGCAGCCTGCGCCCGCGCGTGGCGCACTGGTTGTGGTGGAGCAACCACTTCCTCGCGCGCGTCGCCCGTGTGCTCTTGCTGCCCCTGGCGTTGGTGCACCGTGCCGTGATGCGCGCGCGCGCGACGGCGTACCGGCGTGGCTGGCTCGCGACGCGCCCGTTGCCCCTGCCCGCCGTCGCCGTGGGTAACCTGGCCGTGGGCGGGGCGGGGAAGACGCCCGTGGCGGCATGGATCGCCTCGTTCTACGCCCACCTGGG
>Ga0137409_10003315_pt1 | contig 17095 bp, 13 predicted proteins | sample CZODoug1_16funga_FD_122059 | JGI IMG/M metagenome (GOLD analysis project Ga0137409, IMG submission 122059) | Vadose zone soil fungal communities from Angelo Coast Range Reserve, California, USA - CZODoug1_16fungal (Hybrid Assembly) | ecosystem: Environmental > Terrestrial > Soil > Vadose zone... | reverse complement strand
TCGGCCTCGATGAAATAACAATCGCTATGCTCTTCGCCGGGGTTGACCAGCCGGGGAAATTCGCCCCGATTGATCTGGTGCGCGTTCTGCACGATCAGACTGCGGGCGGCCTGGCGGAAGATCTGGGTCAACCGAGCGACCGGCGCGACGCCCGACGAGATCAAATCCTGTAGGAACGCGCCTGGGCCGACCGAAGGCAGTTGGTCGGCGTCGCCGACCAGAATCAATTGCGAGTGATCGTCCACGGCCTTGATCAGACTGTTTGCCAGCACGATGTCGATCATCGATGCCTCGTCGACGATCACCACGTCGGCTTCGAGCGGCCAGACGTCGTTGCGCTTGAACCGCATCGCCGCCGGATCGAATTCGAGCATGCGGTGAATAGTCCTGGCTTCGCGGCCCGTCACCTCGGACAGGCGCTGGGCGGCGCGGCCCGTGGGCGAGGCCAGCGCGACCGTCTTCCGCATCGCGTAAAACAGTTCGACCATCGTCCGCAGCGTGAAGGTCTTACCCGTGCCCGGGCCGCCGGTCAGGATCATCACGCGCGACCGGGCCGCGAGATGGATCGCCCGCCGCTGCTCTTCCGAGAGCGCCACGCCGCGTTTTGCGGCGAAGCGGTCGAGCCACGACTCGACCCGGTTCGAATCGACGCGGAGCGGCTCTTCGATGAGCGCCTTCAACCGCCGCGCGACGCCACGCTCCGATTGCCACAGCGGCGGCAGGTAGACCGCCCGCCCTCCGCCGTTCTCTTCGACCTTCAACAATCCGTCGTCGAGCGCCTTTTCGAGCGCGGCCTCGATCTTCGCCCGATCTTCGACTTCGAGCGCTTCGGACGAACGCCCGATCAGGTCGCCGGCGGGCAGGTAACAATGCCCCTCTTCGGTCGCCGTCATCAGCGCGTGCCGCAATCCGGCGCGCAGCCGCTCCTCGGCGTCTATGGCCATCCCCAGGTTGCGCGCGATCTGGTCGGCCGTCCTGAAACCTATGCCGTAGACCTCGGCCGCCAGACGGTACGGAGTCTTTTCAACGACCGTGATCGCGTCGGCTCCGTACTGTTTGAATATCTTCACGGCAAAACTCGTCGAGACCGCATGGCTTTGCAGGAAGAGCATGACCTCCTTGATCGCGCGCTGCTCCTCCCAGGCTTTCTGAATCATCTCGACGCGTTTTCGCGAGACGCCTTTGACCTCGCCGAGGCGGGAGACGTCGCTCTCGATCACTTCGAGCGTCTCCTCTTTGAAATGCTCGACGATGCGACGGGCCGTGACCGGGCCGACTCCCTTGATCAGACCGGAGCCGAGATATTTCTGAATGCCCGCGATCGTCGCCGGGCGCGCGACCGCGTAATCAGTCATCTTGAACTGGTCGCCGTATTGCGGATGCGTCGTCCAGCATCCGGTCACCCGCAGACTCTCGCCCGGCGATACGGCGGAGAAGTTTCCCACGACGGTCACCGGCTCGCCGCGCCCGGAAATTTGCAAGCGGAGCACGGTATACCCGTTCTGTTCGTTGTGAAAGGTCACACGTTCAACCGACCCCAGGATAGTCTGCCCCGGGACGGTCTCAAGGACGGTTTGATGATCCTGGTCGCCCTGGTAGTTTGATTGCGAAGCTGGTTCGGTCGGTTGGATTGGATCGTTTCGCTTCATAATTTGAAACTTGAAACAACGCTAAACATATGGCTTGCCAAGTCAAAACACAACGTGTAAGCTCCGGCTGTTTAATCAATCAATCGAATCGAAACAGATTTGAGCAGTGGACCCCTTCCCGCGCTGCTGATAATGACACAATCAAAGTTTGCCTTGGAAAAGTCATAGGTTTCTGCCGATTTCCTCTGTCGGCTGTAAGCCGACAGAGGAAATCGGCATTGCGCGGAGGCTTTGCGTAGCGCAATCCTCTTTTGCAATACCAGGTTAAGTGATATAAGTCACCTAATTATGAAGGCAACTCTCACGTTGAAGATAAAACTTGAGACGACTGACCAGGCTTCGCAGTCTCTTTCCGAGACGGAAAAAGCCTATGTGGTCGCGCTCAATCACACTTCTCAGGTTGCCTTTGAGAAGAAAGCCTTTAATTCGGTCGCGCTTCACCACGTTACTTATCGTGATGTGCGCGAGGTGACGAAACTTCCGGCCAATCTCGTTTGCTCCGCTCGCAATGTAGTTGCGGAAGCATACAAGCGAGAAAAAGAAAAGCGCCACCGATGGAAAGAGACAGCGGCGATGCGATACGACGCTCGAACGCTGAGAGTCAAACTCGATCAGCAATACGCCACACTGACCACGCTTGAGAGCAGAACCAGAGTTAAGCTGATCCTCTCCGATTACCACCGGCAATATCTCGACGGGACGTGGGAAGTCGAGCCAACGGCCACAGTCTCTCGCAACGGATGGCCGTTCTCTTCGCTCTTCTTGAAGATCGCACACGTTGCGAGCAAGCACGGTATCAAGCTTGAACCTGTTGACGCTCGTAACACGTCCAGGACCTGCCATAAGTGCGGGCACTGCGAGAGCGCCAATCGGAAGAGTCAGAGCGTGTTTCTTTGTGTTCGCTGTGGCCATAAATCCAACGCGGATTACAACGCTTCTCTCAATGTCCGTGATCGGCGTGTTCCTGTCACGGATGCGAGTCCGTAACTACTCGCTTAAAGTCCGTCCCTCGGGGCAGGGCTAAGAAAGCCGCCTTGCTTTACTGGCGGAATAGTTACTTAAGACATTCACTCAAAGATGTTTATATGAAGTGGATAGGTGGTATCTCGTTTTCCTCGCGCGTTACAGGAAGGGTGGTCATAGCAGTCACGGCATTTATTATGTTATGTCAGTGTTTGACCATTGAATCATCGGCTCAAACCGCATCAGCGGTTTTTCGAAATATTGAAACGGAGTGGATCAGGTCCCGTGATCCGGCGCCCGGAGACGTTGGGCGCCAGACCGGCCAGACCGGCCAGACCGTACGGATAGACGGCGGGATTTTAAATCTCGATGGAGCGTTCATCGCCGCTTTGCGCGAGACCCAGATGGACGAAGTCAGACCGTCCGAGTCGGATCTCTTTGTGTCCTCCGATTCGACCTCCATCGCAGCCTCTGGCAAGGAGGGCCGCGAAGAGGGGGAGAAATCGAAGTCGAAAGTCGCTCCTGACGATCCTCAAGACTGGCGCCCCGATTTGTTTCAACCGCTGCCTGATCATGCGCTCGACCAGGACCTCGGCGAAGGCCAGAGAAGGACTATATTCGATTGGAACGCCGCCTTCAGGCAATCGATGATCTTCCTCGGCATTGAGCATGCGTTCAGACTGGCGACCGAAGACGGCACGCGGGCGGATTTGAAAGGGCCGTTCTTCAAGGACTATTTCAAGGCCGTGAAGAGTCTGCGGGGCTGGGACGACGGCGACCCCTTTCTGGTCAACTACATTGGCCATCCTATGGCGGGTTCGGTCTCCGGCTTCATCCAGGTCCATAACGACCCGAAAGGCGTCAAAGAGGAAGTCAGCTTGAATAAAAGTTATTGGCGGAGCCGATTGAAAGCCTTCGGCTGGAGTTTCGCTTATAGCACCCAATTTGAACTCGGGCTGTTCAGCGAAGCCTCTCTGGGCAACATAGGCATGCGCCCTTACGGCAAAGCCAAACACCCGATGGCCTATGTCGATCTCGTCGTAACTCCGGTCGTCGGCACGGGATGGCTGGTCGGAGAGGACATGCTCGATCTCTATCTGGTACGACGCCTTGAAAACAAAATCGGCAACCGCGTGGCAAGACTCTTGATCAGAACTTTTCTCAACCCGACTCGCAGCTTCGCAAATTTCTTACGCGGCCAAAGGCCGTGGTATCGGGATAATCGAAACTGATCAGTGGTTGGTGGCTGGTGGTTAGTGGTTGGTTTTATTTGAATGCCGCCACCAACCACCAACCACCAACCGCCAACCACCAACTTATGGCAATCGGCTACTTAAGTCTGATCCTGCACGCGCATCTGCCGTTCGTGCGCCACCCGGAATATCCCGACTTTTTGGAAGAAGATTGGCTCTACGAAGCGATCAGCGAGACCTACATCCCGCTGCTTGTGGCGTTCAATCGCCTGCGCGACGAAGGGGTGAAGTTTCGGTTGACGATGTCAATGACCCCGCCGTTGTGCGAGATGCTGTGCGACCCGCTCTTGCAAGAACGCTATCTGCGCCACATCCACAAGCTGTGCGAGCTGGCGGAGAAAGAGGTCGAGCGCACCGCGAAGGAAGCCCCGCATTTTCATTCGGCCGCGTTGATGTACCGCGGCCATTTCAACGAATGCCGCGAGGTTTTTGAACACAAGTATCGCCGCAACATCATACAGGGGTTCCGCCAGCTTCAGGATGAAGGCTTCCTGGAGATCATCACCTGCAACGCGACGCACGGCTACTTGCCGCTGATGTCGAACGAGAGGGTCAAACGCGCCCAGATTCAGATCGCCCGGGAGAATTACATCAAGCATTTCGGGCGGCCTCCGCGGGGCATCTGGCTGGCCGAATGCGCATTCAATCCGGGCGATGAGCGCTACCTGCGCGAGGCCGGAATCGAATTTTTCATCGCCGACGCCCACGCGATCCTCTACGGCGAGCCGCGCCCGAAGCGCGGAATTTTCGCGCCGGCCATCACCACGGAAGGCGTGGCCGTCTTCGCGCGCGACACCGAGACCAGCGAACAGGTCTGGAGCTCCGACATAGGCTATCCCGGCGATCCCGATTATCGTGAGTTCTATCGTGACCTCGGTTACGACGCGCCCGATTACGATTACATCAAACCTTACCTGCACGACGACGGCGTGCGGCGCAACGTGGGGATCAAATATAATCGCATCACCGGCAAAGTCCCGCTCCACGACAAGGCGCCCTACGTGCCCGAATGGGCCGCGGGCAAGGCCGCGATGCACGCCGGAAATTTCATGTTCAATCGCCAGTCTCAGGCGCGTCATTTGAATCCAAGTCTGGGTCGCCCGCCCATCATCATCGCGCCTTACGACGCCGAGCTATACGGCCATTGGTGGTTCGAAGGGCCGCAATTCCTCTTCTACTTTTTCAAAAAGATTCACTACGATCAGGACGAGATAGAACTGATCTCGCCGATAGATTACCTGCGAATTTATCCATACAACCAGAGGCAGACGCCGTCGGCTTCGTCGTGGGGAGCCGAAGGCTACAACCGCGTCTGGATCAACGGCCAGACCGATTGGATGTACCTGCATCAGCACGCGGCCGAACACAGAATGGTCGAACTCACCCGGCGATTCCCACATTCCGACGGGTTATTGAAACGCGCGTTGAACCAGGCCGCGCGAGAATTGCTGCTGGCGCAATCCTCCGACTGGGCCTTCATCATCACCACGGGGACGATGGCGCAATACGCGGTCAAACGCTTCAAAGACCACATCCATCGCTTCACTCGGATTTATGAGATGATCAACGCCAACCAGATCGCCGAGGCGTGGCTGGCCGACGTCGAGAGCAAAGACTCGATCTTTCAGGAGATCGATTACCGCGTCTATCACCCCTGAATGGCGCTCATGAATGGCTTCCCGCATCCTGATCGAATCGGATTTTTCAGTCGAGCGGCGCGTTCTCGCGAATCGCTCGACCGGGACGCCTGCGCGGCCTGATTTCCTGCTCGTCCATTTTCTCCAATCTCGAATCCCGGAGCTCCCATCGGGCGCGAGCCTGCTCGCCAACCCGAACCAGGCGGTCCAATTCGCGCCGAGTCGCGGCCCGAGCGAGTTGTTGTTGGTTCGCCTCGCGCCAGCGCTGCTCATCGAAACGGCGTCGCGGCTGCGGATGTATCGCGCGGGACTGAGCCTGCTCTTCCGCGCGCCGCTCAAGCCTTTGACCGAAGACGCGAAGCTGAGCGCCACGCTCGAAGCGCTCGCGTCCGAGATCGAAAGCGGCGAGGCCGGCTGGCGCGAAGTGATCCGCTCGCTCGTCAATCAGCTCACGGTCTATCTGCTCCGGGCGCACATCGACGCGCGGCGGTCGGACGAAATCGAATTGTCGCGCGTGGGAATCGTCGACCGCCGGTTGCGCCGCGCGATTGAATTCATGAGCGACAACTGCGGGCGCGAACTCAGTCTGGCCGAGATCGCCGGAGCAGCCTACCTGAGCGAGTTTCATTTCGCGCGGCTCTTCAAAAAGATCACCGGCGCGACGCCGCACGCTTACCTGGCCTCGTTGCGAATCGAACGAGCGCGACGGCTTTTGGCCGAGAGCGATCTGCCGATCGCCGAGGTCGGCGCCGAGGTCGGCTACACGAGCCAGAGTCATTTCACCAAAATTTTTCGCGAGGCGACTGGAATGACGCCGAAGGCTTTTCGGGACGCGGCGGTTAAACAGCAGTGATGGTGAGTAGATCGCGAAATGCCGGAGGGGGCAAAATGTTTTTAGCCACGAATGGACACGAATGAACACGAATATTATTTCCGGCCTCGTAAGTTGTTCGGCCGCCATTTTCCTGCTTCTATTCGTGAAAATTCGTGTTCATTCGTGGCTAAAATTCTTTTTCTCGAAAGCCGGTCGCAAAATGAGAAGCGCGACGGTCGCCAAAGCGCCGAACAAATTCAGCGCCACCACCAGCGCCATCACCTGAGGGCCGTTTGATTTGAAGAACTGTCCCGTCAGCCAGGGCCAGAACATACTGCCTGCTGACGAGCCTACCAGGAGGAATCCCGTGATTTTGCCGGATAGCCCCAGCATGCGCTCCGCCAGTCCGAACGCGTTAGGAAAGACCGGCGCTATGGCCAGACCCAATCCGATTGCGCCAGCCCATAAGACAAACGGCGCCGGCGCGAAGACGAGCAGCCCGAGCGCGATCAGCAGCGCGATTGAGAGGCTCGCGACGATCAGCGAGGCGGCGTTGAACCGAACGCTCATCCAGATCGTCGCCAGGCGCCCGACAGTGAACGCCGCCCAGAATCCGGAATTCAAAAAAGCCGCCGCCTGCCTGGTCATCCCGCGCTCAACAGCGTAGCTGAAATACCATCCCATGGCCGTCGCCTCCGCGCCGATCTGCAGAAAAGCGAAGACGACGAAGAGCGCGACCATCAGCGCCGAGACGCCGGCCGTCGAATCGAGGCTTCGATGTTCGCGCAATGAAGGGCTGGGCGAAAGAAATGTGATTAGCGCCACGGGGACAGTGGCCGACGCCAGCAGCCAATAAGTGAGTTGTAAACCGTTGGCTCGGCGCTCGAGTTGCGCGACCAGCGTTGGCGCCAAATATCCGCCCACCCCGAAAGCGAAATGGAGCACGCTGATGAACGGCCTGACGCGTTCGCCGTGAATCAGGGCGATCAATGCGTTCCCGCCGACGTTAATCGAAGCCAGGGCGATCCCCATAAACGCGGACAGCGCGAGCAAGACCGGCAACTGCGCCGCCGACGGCACGAGCGCCAGCGCCGCGGCCACAGCCAGCAGCGACGAGGCCAGCAGCGGGTGCCCGGCGATCCGGTCGTAGAACCGCCCGATCATCCAGGAGCCGATCATCGTCCCGAACGAACGGGCGATAAACAGATTGCTGATCTGCTTCATCTCGGCGTTCGTTTGCGCCGCCAATGCGGGAAGCGTCGGTCCCAATGAGCCTGAGCCGAAACCAAGAGTAACGAAGGCAAGTGAATAGAGAATCGTTTTACGCATCCGTAGACATCATATCGCATCTGTAATAGAGTTTGCGCGCAATCTCCTTTATTCCAGAATTCACACGCAAACCAGGAGAGACGATGCCGAAGCAGACAATTTACGACGTAATAGTTGTCGGTTCGGGCGCGACCGGTGGGTGGGCCGCGAAAGAACTGACCGAGAAAGGCCTGCGCGTGATCATGCTCGAAGCCGGGCGCAAGCTCGATCCCGCGAAAGATTTCAGGATGATGGCCTTCCCCTACGACCTCAAATACCGGAACCTGATCCCGCAGACCGAGCTGCTCAAGAAGCGGCAGCCGATCCAATCCAAGTGCTACGCCTGCGACGAATATGCCAGTCATTTTTTCGTCGACGACGTAGACAATCCCTATACCACCACCGAAGGCAAATCGTTCGATTGGATTCGCGCGCGGCAGGTCGGCGGGCGAACTTTGATGTGGGGGCGGCAGTCCTACCGCTTCAGCGATTACGAGTTCAAGGCCGCCAGCCGCGACGGGTTCGGCGTCGACTGGCCGATCAGCCACACTGACCTCGCGCCTTATTACGAACGCGTCGAGCGCTTCGTCGGCATCAGCGGGGCGACCGAGAACCTGCCGCAACTGCCCGACTCCGTCTTCCTACCTCCTATGTCCATGACATGCGGCGAGCGATTGTTGAAAAACGCCGTCGAGAGTCGGTGGAAAGACCGCCGCGTGATCATGGGCCGCGTCGCGATGCTGACGCGCAACCACAATGGGCGCGCGGCCTGCCATTACTGCGGCCACTGCGAGCGCGGCTGCGACACCTATTCGTATTTCAACACGCCCGGCTCGACTCTGCCGGCGGCGATGAAGACCGGCAAGCTGACCCTGCGCCCTGACGCCGTTTGCAGCCACGTCATCGTCGACTCAAACACCGGCAAGGCCAGGGGGGTCGCCTTCATCGACCGCGTCACGAAGAAGGCTTACGAAGTCCACGGCAAAGTAGTGATGCTCTGCGCTTCGACCATCGAATCGGCCCGGCTGCTGCTCAATTCGGCCACGAGGCAATATCCGAATGGGCTGGCCAACAATTCATCGGGCGTGTTGGGACAGCACCTGATGGATCACACCTATTCGGTCAGCGTCGGCGGCATAGTGCCCGCCGTGGCGAAATACCCCTATGATCACGGCGACGGGCGCAACAACGGAATCTATATCCCGAAGTTCAGAAACGTCTTCGACAAAAACCCCAAATTCATTCGCGGCTACGGCATTCAGTCCACGGCGGTAAAGGGAATGCATCCCACGCACATGCGTAACACTCCCGGCTTCGGCTCCGAATTCAAACGTCTGGTGCGCGAAACGCCAGACGCGCCCACGTTTTGGATGGGCGCGTTCGGCGAGATGCTGCCGCGCGCCGAAAACCGCGTGACCATCAATAAAGACCGGAAAGACGCCTGGGGAATCCCCGTCGCGCACATCGAATGCGCCTACAGCGACAACGAACGCGAGATGGCCAAGGACCAGATCGAAACGATGAAAGAAATGGTCTCCGCCGCCGGGTGGCGGATTCAATACGCCAACCAGAACCTGGCCAACCCCGGATTGTGCATTCACGAGGTCGGCACGGCGCGAATGGGCGACGACCCGAAAATGTCGGTGCTCAACAAATTCAATCAGAGCTGGGACGTGAAGAACCTCTTCGTCACCGACGGCTCAAGCTTCGTCTCCCAGGGCTGCCAGAACCCCACGCTGACGATGATGGCGCTCACCGTGCGAGCGTGCGATTATATTGTCGAAGAGCTTAGGCGCGGCAATATATGAAAGGAGTTGGAAGTTATGCGGACTGCGACCGAGGTTTTGCTCGATCCTGAAAAGAGCTATGAGATCGTTAATGGACAGCCGGAGGAGAAAGAAATGCCCGGAGCGAGGCACAGCGGGGTATGCACAAGATTCTCCAGAAAGTTAGGGGCGTTTGTCGAGGTCAATGCGCTTGGAGAGGTTTACCAGGAAGCGTCGTTTCAAATTGGCGAAAATGAGCGTATCCCTGATCTCGCCTTCATTTCGGCGGAACGAATTCCGCCGGGCGGTGAACCTGAAGCAAAATGGCTTATAGTTCCAGACTTGGCCATCGAAGTTGTCTCGCCGAATGACTTTTACGAAAAAGTTCACTCCAAAGCGATGGAGTATCTGGCGGCGGGCGTCAAACAGGTGTGGATCGTTTCGCCTGAAAATCGAACGATCACGATCTATCGCTCGTCCACAAACATCATCGCTTTTCCCGAAGACAGCGAACTGGTGAGCGAAGACCTGTTTCCGGGCTTTCGGTGTCATCTGAGCGAGATATTTAAAAATCCGGCGCGCCGGACGAAATGATCTGACCAATGTCAAAACAAGATGAAAATAGCAGTACTGTCAGACATTCACGGCAACATCTGGGCGCTCAAGGCAGCGCTCGATGATGCGAAGCGTCGCTTTATCCAAAATAGCAAATATGCGCCCACGAGTCTTAGTCACCCGACGACTTCCGGCGCCTGCGATAAACAGGCTGGCCGAGGTCTGCGATTATCAGGTCGGCGTCGAACGCGGCGTATTGGATCGCGACTCGCTGCTTGCCGGGGCGCGCGAAGTCGATGGTCTGATCTGTCTGTTGACCGACGCGGTTGACCGCGAAGTGATCGAGGCGGGGACGAGGCTTCGAGTGATTGCCAATGTCGCGGTCGGGTACAACAACATTGACGTGACGGCGGCGCGCGAGCGGGGCGTTTACGTGACCAACACGCCCGACGTGTTGACCGAGGCGACGGCCAATTTGACCTGGGCTTTGATTCTGGCCGTGACGCGGCGGATCGTCGAAGCCGACGCCTTTACGCGCGCGGGCAAATTCACCGGCTGGGATTTCGATATGCTGCTGGGCAGCGGGATCACCGGCAAGACGCTCGGCGTGGTCGGTTACGGGCGGATCGGGCGGGCGGTGGCGCGCCGCGCGACCGGGTTCGGAATGCAGGTGGTCTATTGCGGGCGCGACGACGTGGCTTTTCGCGACGACCCACATCACAACTCGATCATGCTCGCGCGGCAGGGTCAGACAAGCCCGCTCAGTCAGAGCGCGCGCCTCGACGGGCTTGCCGCCCGGCGCGTCTCTTTCTATCAGTTGCTCGAAACGGCGGACGTCGTCACGCTGCACGTCCCGCTAGCCGCGGCCACGCGGCGCCTGATCGACCGCGGCGCGTTCGCGCGAATGAAGCGGACGGCCTATCTGATCAACACCGCGCGCGGTCCCGTGGTTGACGAGGCCGCGCTGGTCGGAGCTTTGCATGAGCGGCGGATCGCCGGCGCGGGCCTTGATGTTTACGAACACGAGCCAGAGATCAGCGCCCCGCTGCTGGAGATGAGCAACGTCGTGCTGCTGCCCCACATCGGCAGCGCCACACTGGAGACACGGACGGCGATGGCGATGCTCGCGGTTGAAAATGCGATTGACGTTCTGTCAGGTCGCCCGCCACGCAGCGGGGTCAGGGGTTAAATCAGAGCAACCAGGAGTGGGACAGATTTTAGTCTGTCTCACTCTCAGTCATTCCGTGTCCACTTTTGTAGTCTTTCCTGTCACTGTATTCCCAGTCCTGTCGCAAGCCTTATTTCCACCGATAATCCTAAAACGCGTAAGCTCAGCAGCTTGAGACTTCGGCCTCGATGCGAGTCATCGGGTACATCGTTTGCTCGATTCAGATCAGCCGGCTGATCACAGAATGAATCCTTAATCCCTTGCAGTCTCGACGTATAGACATTGCTACGTCATTTTCCAATCCTTTAGGAGGACAATTAATGAAACGACTTGTATTGTTTTTGGCCGTAACCGTAGTGGTCTGTTCCTCGGCCCTGGCGCAATCCGCCAAGGGTAGCGCCTCGGCGCAGGGCGGAACAAAGGCCGAAGCGCAGAACGCCAACCAGACGGTCATTCTGGATTCAGGGGCGCAGTTGAGCGCGGAATTACTCGCCACGCTCGAGGCCGGGAAGGCTAAACCGGGCGATGAGTTCAAAATGCGAACGCTCAAGCCGGTGATTGTCGGCGGCAAAGAGGTGATCGCCAAAGGCTCAGTGCTCACCGGCCACGTAGTCGAATCGGCCAAGTCGGAAGGTAGAGAAGGCGTCTCGCGGTTGAAGCTCGGCTTCGATCAACTGCGGAATAAGAATCTGACGACGCCATTTTCCGCGACCATTGAGCAGATCACGCAGGTTTCAGTCAACAGTCAGAGTCAGATCGATGATCTGGGCGCATCCTCAGCGAGTGGCGCCGAAGCTGGCGGCGCAGCCAGATCGAGAACATCCGCCTCCGGCGCGTCGAACGGCGGGTTGCTCGGCGGCGTGACCGGAGCTGTGAACAACACCGCAGGCGGAGTAGTGGGCGCGACTACCGGCGCGGTCGGCGGAGTCGTGGACACAACGGGTCAAGTGACAGGTCAGGTAACAGGCCGGGTGATTGCGACATCGTCGCAAACCGTGAATGGCGCAGCCGCGAACGCCAAAGGGCTGATCGCCATAACTTCGACCTCCAGCGCCGAAGCCAACGGCAGTTCGACTCTCTCTCTCACCGGCAAGAATATGAAGATCGAGGAAGGCTCCGTCTTCTCTTTGCGCACGGACAAGTCGCTGAATCTCGCCACAGGCCAGAAGCCTAATCAGCAATGAGGATCGAGGATCGAGGATCGAGGATCGCGCATCGCATCATCCGTTTAGTCCTCGATCCTCAATCCTCAATCCTCGATTCTCAATCCTCAATCCTCAATCCTCGATCCTCAATCCTCGATCTTCAGCCTCCGGTTTTATTTTTCCCGTGGGGGCGCCGCCGGATAAACTTAACTACTGTCAGACGAACCTTGCCACGCGCGCTCTTAATTTGCGGGCGCCTCCGCAACAAGGCGGCATAAACGCCTGATTCTGAGTATAGTTACCTTTGTAGGCGGCTGGCGCCTGAGTTGCCGTGACAGAAGCGAGAGATTTGGAGATGGGTAAAAAACAATTGCCGTTGATTTACAACCCGACAGCGGGCGCGCTAAAGCGCGACGCCGGAAAGATCGAGCGATTGACGCAAGCGCTCGCCCGGCGGGGGATCGGCGTCAGTCTCCTGCCTACAAAGCGCATGGGAGACGCGACGCGATTGGCCGGGCAATCGGTCAATGACGGCGCGGAGATCGTCATCGTCTGTGGCGGCGACGGCACCATCAACGAGGCCGCGCAGAGTCTGGTCGGAACCGAAACCGCGCTGGCCGTGTGGCCGTGTGGCACTGCGAATGTGCTCGCGCGAGAGCTGCGGCTGCCTTGCGACGAAAACGCGTTGTCGGAATTGATAGCCGGCCGAAGCGTCCGCACGATCAGCGTCGGGCGGGCGGTGAAACCCGGCGACGGCTGGCAGCGCTATTTTCTTTTGATGGCCGGCATCGGGCTGGACGCGACGATCATCAACGGCGTCGACCTGGGTCTGAAGCGATTGATCGGCGCGGGAGCTTATCTGGCCGCCGGATTGGGCTATCTGGCGCGGATGCCGCTGACGCCTTTTTCAATAGACCTCAACGGCCAGCGGCACGAGAGCACCTTCACCGTGATCTCGAACGCCGCCAGTTACGCGGTATGCTTCACGCTCGCTCCCGGCGCCAAAATGGATGACGACAAGCTGGATGTCTGCGTCTTCAACTCGCGCAGCCGCCTCGCTTATCTGACCTACGCGTTCTTGAGCATGGCGAGAGGGTTACATACGCGAATCTCCAAAGTGGTTTACCAGCCGGCGCGCGAGGCGCTGGCGAATTCGAACGACAAGACGCTCGTCCAACTCGACGGAGACGTGATGGGGACTTTGCCGATGCGCTTCGAGATCGCGCCTGGCGCCTTGCGGATCATCGCGCCCGCAAGATGAGGGTCGAGGATAGAAGATCGAGGATCGGGGGATGACGCGATCTTCTATTTACGATCTTCGATCTTCTATCCTCGACCCTGGGGATCCTGGGAGGACTATGAATCGGATTTTTTCTTCAATCGACAGTATGTTCGTCGCAATCTATTATGCGGTGATCTTCCTGACGCCGGCGAACGTTCGCGGCGCGGCCCGCCTGATTGCGGATTGCGGATTGCGGATTACGGATTTTGCGCGGTCGTTGCGCGGCGCCGCTCCTCAAGCCGCGCTCATTTTCTGCGGTTTGATGCTTGCGTCGGCATCGAGCTTGGGGCAACCCGCGCAATCCGGAATCAACGATCCGCAATCCGCAATCAGCGCCGCCTTACCTCAGGACGTGATCGTATTGCGGCGCGAGGGCAACGAGGCTCTCTACAATATGGATTACGTGACGGCGCGCGCCAAATTCGAGGAGATCAAAAAGAGAATCCCGCATCATCCGGCGGGCGATCTATACGTCGCGACCGTCATCTGGCTCGAACATCTCAACAAGAGCCGCCGCCTTCAAACCAGCCTCTACAAAGACGAATCGAGCTTTTACGCCGGCGCGGAAAAGGCGAAAGAGGAGAGCGAGGGAGACGTGGTTGACTCGGCCGTGGATCGCGCGTTCCGCGACCGGATGGCTCAGGCGAAGACCAAAGCCCTCAGCCTGGTCGCCCGCAACAAGAACGACGCTGACGCGCAATATTTCCTCGGCGCCTATTACGGCGTGATGGCCGGTTACGAAGCCTCGACGGCCCGCAAGTTTTATTCGGCGATGCGCAACGGGTCGCGCAGCGTGGACGCGCATGAGAAGACGGTCAAGCTCGATCCGAACTATCACGACGCCTATCTCTCCTTGGGAATGTACGATTACATCGTCGGCAGCCTGCCGTTCATGTACAAAGCGTTGGCGGCCGTCGTTGGGGCTCGCGGAAACAAACAACGCGGCATTGCGCGCTTGAAAGGGGTTGTTGAAAAAGAGACCGCCACGGCCGACGACGCCCGCGTCCTGTTGCTCGCGATCTACCAGAACGAGAAACGGTACGAAGACGCGCTCGCGCTGCTCGATCAATTGAGCGCCAAATACCAGCGCAGTTATCTGATCAAACTCGAGCGCGCTTACACGCTCGTCTCTCTCAAGCGCTCAGATGACGCCTACGCCGCGTTCGAGGATTTATTGAAGGATCCTGCGGCGGCCCCTGCCGTCGACCTGGTTCATTACCAATACGCCGAGGCCCTGGCGCTAGGCCATGACTACAAACGCGCGGCGGAGCATTTCCTGGAAGTCCCGAAATCGAAAGGCGCCGACGCCAATCTGGCGACGCTTGCTGTCCTCAGAACCGCCCAGATTTACGATCTGGCCGGGCAGCGCGGCGACGCGGTCGCGCAATACAAGGCCGTGCTCGCCCGCCCGAACGTTTACGACACGCGTGAACAGGCGGAGAAGGGATTGAAGCAGCCTTTCAAGGATAAGGAGAAGGGAAATGGGTAATGGGAGGAGGACAAGGCGACGGGGCGATGACCAAACGAGGGCGCAATTTATCTCCTTGTCGCCTACTTCCCTTGTCCCCTCATCATCCTTGTTACATTTTCGCCCCGTCGCCCCGTCGCCTTATCGCCCCGTCGCCTTGTCTTATTTCGTAGTGGCGAGCGCCGTAACTTCCTTCTCGCGGCGTCGTTGTTTGCCGAAGAACCAGACGATCCCGATGCTCAGAAAATAGAGGATGAGCATCGGCGCGGCGAAGATAGTCATGTTGATCGCATCGGCGGTAGGCGTCAGCACCGCCGCGATGATCATGATGATCACCACGGCGTAGCGCCACGACTTCCACATCATTCTCGGCGTCAACAGGCCGATGCGCGCGAGCAAATACGACAGGGTAGGAATCTGAAACACGATGCCCAGGCCGAGCATGATCATGATGATCAGGTTCAGGTAATCTTCGGCGTCGTAAAGCGTCTGGAAGCCCCCCTCGACCGCAAGCCCCAACAGGTAATCGCAGGCGGTGGGGAACGCTATTTTGTATGCGAAGGCCGCGCCGAGAATGAAAAACACAGTTCCCATTACGATCAGAGGCGTGACATACCGCCTCTCATGCTTGTACAGCCCCGGCGCGATGAACGCCCAGATCTGGTAAAGCAGAAACGGGATCGCAAAGGCGATTCCGGCGTATAAGGCCACCGTCATGTAGATCATGAAAGAGCTGGTCACCCCGCGAAGCACAAGCTTGCTGTTCTCATCATCAAAGTAGACGTTCTTCTCGCCCTCTTTCAGGATGGAACTGACGGGGGTTTCCGCCGGCACGATCGCCCTTCCTATCGCCCACGGCAATTCGAGCGCGAGCTGTGGCTGATTGTCCTTAGTGATCCTTTTGACGCGGACGGTGGCGCCGTTGGGGACTTTCACGCCGTTGACCGAAGTGTCCTGCACGAAGGTGTACAGCGCCGTCTGGCCGTCTTTGAGGTCATCGAGGTTGGGCTGCCCGTATTTTGCCTGACGGTCCCGCTTCGACTTTTGCAACTGTTTGACGACCGGGACGGAGAGGAATTTGAAGATGTAATCGGAGACGGCGAAGCAGATGCCGAACGCGATTGCGATGGCTATAGCCGAATGGACCAGCCTCCGGCGCAATTCGTCCAGATGGTCCAGGAAAGACATCTGCAGACCTTCTTGTTGTTCTTTGTGTTCGCTGCTCATCAAATCCAGTGTTTCTTCTCCGGCTGCGCCTTCAATGTTGCCGTTTCAACGCCGGCGGCCGCAACTTCAGTCTCGCTCTTCTGCGTCGAAGCCGCATTTACCGAATTCGTTTCCGCCACGTTATTGCCGGCCCCGTGGCTGTTCGAATCGTCTGAGTGCGAATTATACGGGTCGTAAGACTCGTTGTGGCCGTAATTCGATTCGCCGCCGCTCGTCGTGTCAGTCGTGCGGACCTTCTCTATCTCGACTTCCTGTTCCCATGTGCGCTTGAAGTCTTCCGACGCGCGTCGGAATTGCGCCATCGCCTGTCCCAGAGTTTTGCCGAGTTCGGGCAGCTTGCGCGGGCCGAAAACGACCAATGCGACGATAAGGATGAGGAGCATCTCTGGCATTCCTAGCATAACGACCTCTCTTTCTTTACGAGCCAGTATCGCGAGCGGTAGCGAGCGGGGATTCCGTTATAGTCCCCGCTCATTACCGCTCGCGGTACTGATTTTTAGGAGAATTCAAGCCCCTGTTGGGAATATCAACTGAGCCTGCAGAGACTATAAGTGACGCCTTGAGAGCGCGTCAAGCATGGGGTTTGGGAGGTAGAGACGCAAAATTTTGCGTCTCTACCTCCCGAGATCTCGATCCTCATTTCTTACGCGCGTAATAGCCCTGGCGCGCGCGGACGTGGAGTCCGGGCCGGTCCACGCGGACTTCGATTGCGCGCCATTTGCCGTCGCGCTTTTCGTTGGTGGAGTCATAGGTGAGCGTGTACTGGCGGCGCAACTCCTCGACCGTTCCGGCGAAGGCGTCCCGCATTTGGGCGCCGCCGGGAGTGGGGATGAATCTGCCGCCGGTCTTGGCGGCGAGCA
>Ga0137409_10003314_pt1 | contig 17095 bp, 15 predicted proteins | sample CZODoug1_16funga_FD_122059 | JGI IMG/M metagenome (GOLD analysis project Ga0137409, IMG submission 122059) | Vadose zone soil fungal communities from Angelo Coast Range Reserve, California, USA - CZODoug1_16fungal (Hybrid Assembly) | ecosystem: Environmental > Terrestrial > Soil > Vadose zone... | reverse complement strand
CGCAGCACCAGCTTCGTGGCGGCACGTGATCAGACGGATCGGCGACTCGTACAACCCGTCGAGGAGCGCGAGGAAGCTCTCACCCGGAACGCTGAAGATCGTGTCGGCTCCGTGCACCGCGAGCTGGTCGACGAGCAGCTTGCCGCCGTGCCTGCTCACAGCTGCTCTTCGAAGTAGACGCGGGCGCGCTGGAGTTTCGGCTTGTCCTCGTCGGCCGGATCGACGTACGTGATCGTGCGCTTGCCTTCCCACTCGGCGGGCAGCACGAGCACGCGCACGAACGCCGTCTCCTCGGTCTCCGAGGCGGCTGCGTAGACCGGGTCGGGGCCGGTCTCGTACCACCACTCGAACGGCCCGTACTCGTGCGAGGCGCCCTGCGTGTCGACGCGGAGCCGGCCGTACAGGAGCACGCGCAATCCGGGGCCGGGGTGCGTGTGGAGGTACGCGACGCCGCCGGGCGGAAAGTCGACGCGGTCGCAGCGGAGGAGCCGGTCGCCCTCGGGGCGCTCGGTCAGCTTCCAGACGAGCGCACGACCGTCGACGTGTGCCGCGCCGAAGTGCGCCTCGTCGCGCGCGACGTCGTAGACGACGTGGTCGCCGGGGCCGAGCTCGACGCCGTCCTCGTACTGCTCGAGCTCGAGGATCAATGGAAGGTCTGGCCGCCGTCGATCACGATCGTCTGCCCGGTGACGAAGTCCGAGCCCGGCCCGGTCAGATAGACGACGGCGCCGACGACGTCCTCCGGCGTCTCGTCGCGCTGGATCGTGCGCGCGGCCACGGACACGTCGCGCAGCTTCTCGATCACCTCTGGATGCGCCTGCACACCGGCCGACATCGTGAAGCCGGGCGCGACGCAGTTCACGAGCACGTTGTCCTTGCCCACCTCCTTGGCAAGCGCGCGGGTGAACGCGACGATTGCGCCCTTCGACGTCACGTAGTGCAGGAGAAACGGCACGCCGCGGAAGGGTGTACCCGAGGAGATGTTCACGATCTTCCCGCCGCCGGTTGCACGCATGACGGGTACGACCGCGCGGCAGGTGAGGAACATCGATGCGACATTGACGTCCATCACCTGGCGCCACTCGTCGAGCGGGATCTCCTCGAACGAGCGCATCGCGAGCGACGCGTAGAGACCGGCGTTGTTCACGAGGATGTCGATCGACCCGCACCGGGCGACGGTCTCATCGGCAAGTCGCTCCACGTCCGCCTCGTTCGCGACGTCGACGGTGAGCCCAACGCCGTTCGAAAACGACGCGGCGGCCTCCTCGGCCCCGGCCAGGTCGGCGACGACGATGCGCGCGCCCTCGGCGGCCAGGCCTTCGGCGATCGCACGCCCGATTCCCTGCGCCGCGCCGGTGACGACGGCGACCTTGCCGTCGAGCGAGCCCATCAACGCAGCGGCGAGAACGCCGTCGGGACGAGGATGCGGTTCTGCTGCGTGTGGATCAGCGGCTGGATCTTGGCGAGGAACGTCTTCCACGCGTCGTCGGCCTGAAGCCGCGCGCGGCGCTCCTCGCGCTCGGCGAAGGTGTCGTACGCCCAGATGCTCGTGTATGTCGAGAGTGCACCGATGTCGGTGGTGAACGCGCCGACGAGGTTGCCGAGATAGCTCTTCTGGAGCTCGATGCCCTCGTTCTCGTACAGCTGCACGAGCTCGTTCAGCTTTCCGGTGATCACGTGATAGTCGCGCTGCTCGACAATCACCTAGACGCCTCCCATGCAGAGGTACTTGATCTCCAGCCACTCCTCGATGCCGTACTTCGAGCCCTCGCGCCCGATGCCGGACTCCTTGACGCCGCCGAACGGCACGTTCTCGGCCGAGATCAAACCGGTGTTGATGCCGTGGATGCTGCCGCGCGCGTGCCAGATGAGCCCGGCGCAAAGGAAGCCGACGCCGGTGACCACCTGCCCGGCGACGCGCGCAGGGTCACCCATCAGCGTTCCGGCGATCACGTAGGCCGCGGCGCCGAGCGCAACCAGCGCGTTGGTGTGCAGTCCCGCCGGATGCTTGCGCACCTGGCGCTCGAGGCCGATCAGCGCGCCGAGCACGACGGCGACGAGCAGGCCGGCCGCGTGGCGCAGGTCGAGTTGTGAGGCGAGGTCCATCGGCGCCCTCCTCTTCAGACGATCTTGCAGGGAATTTCGGCGTCCTCGTCGAACGAATAGACCGCGCACAGGCGGTGGTAACCGTCGGCGATGACCACTCTGCCGTGCGCCTTGTCACGCACGAGGAGCAGCGGCGAGAGCTTCTTGCCGTCGCGGATCTTCTTGCGGTCCTTCTCGACGTGCTCGTTGCTCACCCCGAGGAGCGAGAGTCCCGAAGCGCGGAAGATGTCCTTCGCCTTGAAGCCCGAGACGCGCGCCCGGCGCAGCCGGTCGACGAGCACGCCGGCGTCCGCCTCCGGGTAGACGAGGCTCAGGTAGGAGAGCGCGGCCGGATAGTCGTGCTCCTCCGGCGCCTTCAGCCAGTGGATGTTCCTGCTCATTCGACCTTCACGCCGGAGAGCCCGATGCGCTTCTCCCAGCGCTCGTAATCGGTCTGCACGAACGCCGCGAACTCGTCGGGCGTGTTGGCGACGATTTCGAACCACTGCTTCTCGACGTATCTTTCTCTGAACGCCGGCTCGTTCAGCACTTTCTTCACCTCTGCGTACAACGCGTGGGTCACCTCGCGCGGCATGCCGGCGGGCCCCACGAGGGCGAACCAGGTGCCGGCCTCGTAGCCCGCAACGCCCGACTCGCTCACGGTGGGCAGCTCGGGCAGGCGGGCGATGCGCTCGCGAGTGGCGGCGGCGAGGAGGCGCAGCTTGCCGGCGCGCGCGTGCGGCTCGACGAGGAGCGGGGTGACCATCATCATCTGGATCTGCCCGCTGAGGAGGTCGGTGACGGCGGGCCCGGCGCCTTTGTAGGGAACGTGCACGATGTCGATGCCGAGAAGTTTCTTGAGGTAATCGACGCTGATGTGCGCGGAGGAGCCGAGGCCGAAGGAGCCGTAGGAGAGCGCGCCGGGCTTGGCGCGGGCGTGGGCGACGAGCTCCTGGAAGGTGCTGGCGGGCACCGACGGGTGTACGGCGACCACCCAGGGGAAGCGCACGAGCACGGTGATCGGCGTGAAGCCGCGCAGGCCGTCGTAGGCCATCTTCCTGTAGAGGTGCGGGTTGATGACGAACGAGGAAGCATCCGACACGAGGAGGGTGTTGCCGTCGGGCGCGGATTTCGCCACGTACTCGGCGCCGATGATCTGGTTCGCGCCCGGCTTGTTCTCGACGATGACGGGCTGGCCCCAGAGCTCGGAGAGGCGGGCGCCGATCTGGCGCGAGAGGGCATCGGTGGCGCCCCCGGGCGAGGTGGGGACGACGATCTTGACGGGCCGTGAAGGGAATGGCTGGCCGGAAACTGACGCAGTGGCCAGCGCGCACAACAGGGCGAAAATGGTTTTCACCGCTCTCTCCTCGTCTGTATCGCACTGGCAGTCTAGATTGCTTCCGCGCCTTTGCGCAGGTAACGTGCTGAAGCTATGGAAATGATGAGCAAGTCATCGATTGCAAGGGTGATCGCTGTATTGGCGGCTCTTGGCGCCATTGGCATTTCTTCATCCGCGCGTTCACAGTCTGCAACCCCCGGTTGCGTGAACGACCGCTACGGCAACGTGCAGTGCCCACCACCGGGCGGGACATGCATCAAAGACTTCTATGGGGAGGTGAGGTGCTCTCCGCAGGACGGCGGCATCCTGCTCGACCGATATAAGGTGCCCGTATGCGGCCAGGGGCAGTGTATCACCGACATCAAGGGCGAGGTCTTCTGCTCCCGCGTCCCCAAAGGGTCGGCTGCATTGGACAGGTACGGCGATGCAGTCTGCACTGAAGGGTGCGTTAGCGCCGCCGCCCAGGCGTGCACAACTCCTTCGCGATGAAGCGATACATGGTTATCGAGACCTTCTTGCCGGGTCGGAAGAACGATGTCTACGAGCGGTTTCATCAAAAAGGCCGAATGTTGCCTGACGGTCTGATCTACGTGGACAGTTGGTTGGAGAAGGACGGTAATAGGTGCTTTCAGTTGATGGAGACAAATGACCCGGCCCTCTTCAACGTGTGGTTCGAGCATTGGAAGGACTTGGGAGCGATCGAGGTCGTAGAGATCGGCGAGAAACCGGGAGCCAGAGCATGACGCCTAACCACCGGCTCTTGAGCGCCACTTGCGTATCGGCGCTAGACCGCGCCTCCTTCAGCGCGCCAAAACCGGGACGTTGGGCGGCAGAAAGGCGCATGGAGCACCTGATTGCAGGATACGCTCTCGCAGACCGGCCAGGACCCCGATCACTCAGTTGGCGAAGAGAGGTTCGTCACCTTTGGCGTCTCGACAAGCGGGCGTTTGCTTGTGGTAGCTCATACCGAACGCGGCGATACAATCCGAATTATCAGTGCACGCCCTGCGACACCGGGTGAGAGGAATATCTATGAAGAAGGCTAACCGCAAACCGACGGACGAGCTTCGGCCCGAGTACAAGCGCTCCGACTTTGGCACGCTCGTACGCGGCAAGTACGCACAGAAGGTGGCTGAAGCAACTAATGTCGTTGTACTTGAGCCGCAAGTTGCGCAGGCGTTCCCGAATGATCGCGCGGTAAACAAAGCGCTCCGTCGGGTACTTCGGAACCGAAAGGTCTCCACCCGCCCAACCCTCCGTTCAACGCGGACGCGCCGAGAACGGCGCGCCGGCTAGCGAGGCCGGTGCCGTTGCCCGGTCCAAGGCGTAAGCTTGCGTTTCCCCACCCCACGGAAGGAGAGCCGTTATGCCGAAGTACGTAATTGAAAGAGAGATCCCGGGCGCCGGAAAGCTTTCGGCCGCAGAGCTCAAGGCGATCTCGCAAAAGTCGTGTGGCGTCCTGAGCAGGATGGGTCCGCAGATCCAGTGGCTTCAGAGCTACGTCACCGGAGACAAGATTTATTGCGTCTATATCGCTCCAAATGAAAAGGCGGTTCGCGAGCACGCGCAGCAGGGCGGCTTTCCCGCAAATCGCATTTCGGCGGTCGCGTCGGTCATCGATCCCACGACTGCTGAGTAGTTTGTCGCCCAACAATGAGGAGGAGCATATGAATACGAAACGGTGGTTGCTGGCGAGCGTGGCGGTTTTTGTGGTGATCGGCGTGCTGGAATTTCTAGTCCACGGGGTACTCCTGTCAGGCCTTTACAAGCAGACGGCTTCGGTGTGGCGGCCGGAAACCGAGATGCGGCAAATGATGTGGATTTTCTGGGCGGGATACCTGGTGTTTGCGCCCTTCTTCACGCTGATCTACGTGAAGGGCTACGAGAAAGGCAAGCCTGGCTTGGGGCAGGGGTTTCGTTACGGCCTGTACGTCGGAGCCATGTTGTCCGTGATGAACGGCTTTGCCTGGTACGTGATTCTGCCGATCCCGCTGGTGCTCGCTTGCTATTGGTTCCTGGCGACCCTGGTGGAATTCATCCTGGCGGGAATCGCGGCGGGCTTGGTTTACCGCGACTAGTTTTCCGCGTTGATGTTCTTGAGCGCGACGACGCGCTTCCAGCGCGCGATCTCGCGCTCGATGCGCTCGCGCATCGCCTCGGGCGTGGAGGGCGCGGCCAGGCCGCCGAAATCGGCGAAACGCTTCTTCATGTCGTCCTCGGCGAGGATCGCGCGCAGCTCGCGGTTGAGGAGCTCGATGACCGGGCGCGGCGTTGCCGGCGCGACGGCGAGGCCGAGCCAGGAGCTGAACTCGACGCCGGGCAGCGTCTCGCCGACGGTGGGCGCTTCGGGCATCAGCGGATAGCGGCCGGCCGAGGAGAGCGCGAGCGGCCGCAGCCTGCCCGAGCGGATCTGCGGGAACGAGAAGGTCGCGGTCTCGATGAGGACGTCGAGCCGCCCGCCGAGGACTTCGGTGAACGCCGGCGCGGCGCCCTTGAAAGGCACGTGCAGCATCGAGGTGCCGGCCTCGATATTCATCCACTCGCCGAGCAGGTGATGCAGGCTGCCCGGCCCCGCCGAGGAGAAGCTGACGCGCCCGGGCTGCGCCTTGGCGCGCGCGAACAGGTCGGGCAGCGACCTGATCGGCGAATCCGGCGCCACCGAGATCACCATCGGGTACTCGATGACGGTGCTCACCATGCCGAAGTCCCGGACCGGGTCGTACGGCAGCTTCTTCATCACCGCCGCGGTGCCCGGATGCCCGCCGGTGAGCAGCACCATCGTGTGGCCGTCGGGCGGCGCCTTCGCCACCGCGTCGTTGGCGATCAGCCCGGTGCCGCCGACCTTCTGCTCGACCACCACCGGCTGCTTCAGCCGCTCGGCGAGCTTCTGCCCCAGAAAGCGGCTGACGAGGTCGGTGCTGCCGCCGGGCGGGAAGCCGACGTAGAACCTGATGGGCCTTTCAGGATAGGGCTGCCCACAGGCCGCGGCCGACAGCCCTGCACTGAAAATGAAGATGAAAGAGCGGATCAATCGTCGGCGATGCGGTTCACCAGCACGCCGACCTTGTCGATCTCGATCTCCACCGTATCGCCCGGCTTCATCCACACCGGCGGGTTGCGGCGCGCGCCGACACCACCCGGCGTGCCGGTGACGATGACGTCGCCGGGCAGCAGCGTAGTGAAGCTCGAGATGTACTCGATCAGCTTCGGGATCTTGAAGATCATCTGCTCGGTGGTGGCGTGCTGCATGCGCTCGCCGTTCAGGCGGCACGACAGCGTCAGCAGCGTTGCCGCGGGAATCTCGTCGGCGGTCACCAGCCAAGGGCCGAAGCCGCCGGTGCTGGCGAAGTTCTTGCCGGCGGTCCACTGGACGGTGTGGCGCTGCCAGTCGCGCACCGAGCCGTCGTTGTAGCAGCTGTAGCCGGCGATGTGATTCCAGGAATCCTTCTGGGAAATTCTCCGTCCAGCCCTGCCGATGACGACCGCGATCTCCGCCTCGTAGTCGAGGTTCTTCGATTCGCGCGGGCGCAGGATCGGCTGCCGGTGGCCCACCTGCGATTCGGCAAGGCGCAGGAACAGCGCCGGCTGCTCGGTCTTGTCGCGCCCGGTCTCCTGGCGGTGCTCCTCGTAGTTGAGGCCGACGCAGACGATCTTGCCGGGATTGGGGATCACCGGCAGCCACGTCACGTCGGATTCCTTGTAATCGGCGGCGGCACCGGCCGCCTTTCTGGCTTCCTCAAGACCATTGCCTTCCAGAAGCGTCCTGAGGTCGGAATATCGGTTGCCTAGGCGGCGGCCGAGGTCGACAATTCCGTTGTTGGTGACGGCGCCGTAGCTCGCGCCCTGAGCCGTCCGAAAACTCGCTAATCTCATATCGTCATGACCTCGGTTCCGCGCCTTTCATTCAGCCACATGGGGATTTTCGTGACCGACCTCGCGCGCATGGAGGATTTTTACACACGCGTGCTCGGTTTTACCGTCACCGACCGCGGCGATCTCGAAACAGCGCGCGGCCGCCTGCAGTTCGTGTTCCTGAGCCGCGATCCGCGCGAGCACCACCAGGTGGTGATGGCGAGCGGGCGGCCGGCCGATCTGCCCTTCAACCCGATCAACCAGATCTCCTTCCGGATGGCGGACTTCGCCGGCGTGCGCGAGATGTACCGGCGCCTGCAGCACGAGCCGGTCAGCGAGATCTCCCCGGTCTCGCACGGCAATGCATTGTCGGTCTACTTCCGCGATCCGGAAGGCAATCGCCTGGAGCTGTTCGTCGATACGCCCTGGTACGTGAAGCAGCCGCTGCGCGTGCCGATGGACATGAAGCTTTCGGACCGCGAGCTGTGGGCCTGGGCCGAGGCCGAGGCGCGCAAGCAGCCGGGATTCAAGCCGGTCGAGGAGTGGCGCAGCGCCTTGTCGCGGCAGATGGAACAACGCTGAGCGAGAGCGCGCTCATCGTAGGCGCCGGCAGCGGCCTCAGCGCATCGCTCGCGCGGTTGCTCTCGCAGCAGGGAATGCGGGTCGCGCTTGCCGCGCGCGATGTCGCGAAGCTCGGCGCGCTGGCGCAGGAGACCGCGGCCCTCGCTCTGCGCTGCGATGCCACCGACGCGGCGCAGGTCGACGCGGCTTTTGCAGCCGTGGAGAAGAAGTGGGGCGTGCCGGACCTGGTCGTCTACAACGCGAGTTACCGCGTGCGCGGACCGATCGCCGATGTCGAGGCGAAGGAAGTCGAGCGCGCGCTCGAGATCAGCGCCTTCGCGGGGTTTCTCGTCGGCCAGGCGGCGGCAAAGCGCATGCTGGCGCGCGGCTCGGGCGCGATTTTCTTCACGGGCGCCTCGGCGAGCGTGAAGGGCTACGCGAATTCCGCGCCCTTCGCGATGGGCAAGTTCGCGCTGCGCGGCCTTGCGCAAAGCATGGCGCGCGAGCTGGCGCCGAAAGGCATCCACGTCGCGCATTTCGTCATCGACGGCGGGATTCGCCAGGCGCCGGCAGATCCGCGCGCTGATGAGCGGGGCGACGACGGCATGCTGCTGCCCGACGAGATCGCCAGGAACTACCTTCACGTGTACCGCCAGCACCGCAGCGCATGGACGTGGGAGCTCGAGCTGCGCCCCTGGGTCGAGCGCTTTTGAGAGCGTTCGTCTACAACGGGCTGCCGACGCGGGTGGTGTTCGGCATCGGCTGCGTCGGGAATCTTCCTGCGGAAGCCGAGCGGCTCGGAGCGAAGCGCGTGCTGCTGGTTTCGACGCCTGGCCGCGCTGAAATGGTGCGCGCGATTTCGAGCTCCCTGAACGTCGCCGGTGTATTCGACAAGGCAGTGATGCACAGTCCGGTTGAAGCTGTGAATGAAGCGAGAGACCTCGCCGATTCCGTCAAGGCGGATTGCTGCGTCGTCATCGGCGGCGGCTCGACCATCGGCTTCGGCAAGGCGATCGCGCTGACTTCCGGCCTGCCGATCCTCGCCGTGCCGACGACGTACTCCGGCTCGGAGATGACCAACATCTGGGGACTGTCCGAGGGCGGCACGAAGAAGACCGGCCGCGATCCCAGGGTCATGCCGAAAACGGTGATCTACGATCCGGAGCTGACGCTCGGGCTGCCGGCCGCCGTCTCCGCCGCGAGCGGCATGAACGCGATCGCGCATTGCGTCGAGGCGCTGTACGCGCACGACGGCAATCCGATCATCTCGCTGATGGCGGAAGAGGGAATAAGGGCATTGAGTTCTTCACTTCCTCGGGTGGTTGGTAACCCGAGAGATCTGGAAGCGAGAAGCAATGCGCTGTACGGCTCCTGGCTCGCCGGCGCGACCATCAGCACCACCAGCGTCGCGCTGCATCACAAGCTGTGCCATGTGCTCGGCGGCTTCGGGCTGCCGCACGCGGAGACGCACTCGATCGTGCTGCCGCACGCGGTGCGCTACAACCGCGATGCCGCGCCCGAGGCGATGGCGCGCATCTCCAAAGGTATTGGAACCGTTGAACCTGCAACGGGTTTATTCGACCTGGAAAGCAGGCTGGGCATCCCGATGCGCCTCGCGGACATCGGCATGAAGGAGGCGGACCTGGAGCGCGCCGCGCGCATCGCGAGCGAAGCGCCTTATCCGAACCCGCGCAAGGTCGAATACGCGCCGCTGCTGGCGCTGCTGCGCGATGCGTTCGAGGGGCGGCGTCCACGTCCTGCGTGAAGTGGCGCGATGCGACGTCACTTCACGTTGCCGTCCTAGATACATGAATTGAGATGGGAAGTCCGTCCCGACACGAGCGGTCTAAAAAATTCTAAAGCACGGATAGGGCAGCAGGGTTAAGATTTTCGGTCGCTGGTGATTTAGGGATCACGGCGGCGCTAATCAAAAGAATGAAACTTGACCGGCCTTACGCGGGGCGGTGCAGCAGGAACGCGCGTTGCCTGAAGAACAAGTTTGTAAAGAGGAAGGGGGCAGGGCCGTGTCGGTATCGGGGGGGAAGGGAGCCGCTGTCGCTCGCGCGTGTGTATGCGCGTGCGGCATAGACCGTTGGCACCCGCCGTCGCCCGGCTCCACTGACCGGGCTGTCACTGAAGTTTCACGCAGGTCCACCACATTCGCCGCCCCCCGCGCAGTCGATGCGGGCGTCCGCTGCGAAGACAAGGTCCAATGAGCGCCGAAGACGCCGGCTCGTCGAGCCGCGAATACAACGTTCGCATCCCGAGCCTGTTCGAGATTTTCTGGGGCAAGCTCGCCAACTGGTTCCGGCTGCTCGCCAAGTGGCGCAAGCAGGGGCTCCTCAAGAAGGCGCTCGAAGCAGCACGCCGCCGGCGCGCGATGCGGCTCGAGGCGCTCGAGCCGCGGGTGCTCCTCTCGGCGGACATTACGTACGGCACCGGTATCTCGGATCTTGCCCTTGACCTGACGCTGCGCTTTGCCGAAAACGGCTCGAGCGACGACGTGGTTCAGCTCATCAACAACGACGACGGCTCGGTGATCTCCGAGCAGGTGATGCCCGGCGACCACGTCATCAAGGTCAACCTCACCGGCGGACAATTGCAGGACAAGCTGCTCATCGATTTCGGCTTCACCGGCACGCAGGACGGCGGGACCAAGCCCACGCTGAACGTCACCTTTGACGGCGCCGACGAGGTGCTGCCGACCGACCTGCTGCCAATCCACGATCTCCTGAAAATTCAGAACTCGGAAAGCACGCTGTTTACGCTCGCCGGGCTCGACATCCACAGCACCGAGGCGGTCGAGATCGCCGGCAATCTGACGGTGGAGGGCAACCTCGACATCGCCGTGGCAGGCGTCGACGTCGCGCAGTACGCGAGCGCCCTGGATCTTGTGCATGCCAATTCCGTCGGCACCATCGACATGACGAGCGGCGATGTCATCGCGGATTCGGTCAGCCTGACGGCCACCTCCACGCTCGATCTGAACGTCACGGGCTTCGGCTTGGGCAGCGCGCAAATAGCGATATTGGACGGGCAATCGCTCGCTCGCGTGACGGTGCACGGCGGCTCGATCACCACCGATGTTGCCGGCATCACGCTGAGCGCGACCTCCACGGTGACGGCGCACAGCACTCCGACAAGTGATGGGAACAAGGATGCCGCCGACCAGGATGCGGCGGTGGCGAGCGTCACGATCCGCAGCGACGCGTTCGCCAAGGTGTTCGACGGCGCGAGCATCCATTCCGCGGGCAAGCTGGACATGACCGCGACCAACACGGTGCACGCAGATGCCAACGCCGATGGCTCGAAGGGCGGCGCGGGAGCGACGTTCGGCCTCGGCCTGGCGTTCACGCATACCGAGGCCTCGATCGGTGGCACCGCCACGGCGGATGCGACGGCGATTACCCTGACCGCGGATTCGCACAACACCCTCGATGTGCTGGCGAAATCGACGCCGCGCGGCGCCGCGGACGGTTCAACCCCCACTCACACGCAGAACGGACTTGCCGATCCCAACAGCGACGGCAAGACCGACGATGCGGCCGGGACGAGCGAAGGCAAGCTGACGCTCGCCGGCGCGCTGGCGGTGACGGGACTCGACAGCCACACCAACGCCGTCATCACGACGAGCGGCGCGGTGACGACCACCGGCGCACTCACGCTGAGCGCCAGCTCGGAGAACCAGACTTCCGCCAAGGCCGACGGCACCTCGATCATCAACGCGGGCTTCGACGCGAGCACCGCGGTTGAAGCCACCGACGAAACCATTCAGCTAGCCACCGACCATAACCTGCACACCGGCGACAAGGTCACCTACCACCATGGCGATGGCGGTACGGACATCGCCAACCTCACGGACGGAAATCCATACTACGTTCGCGTCCTGACCGGCAACAAGGTCGAGTTGTATGACACGCAGGATCACGCCAAGGCCAGCACCGCGGACGGGCGCAGGGACCTCAGCGCGGCGACCGGCGCGGCGCAAAGCCTCGAGCTCGACCCGAGCGCGACAGGGGTCAGCGTTGCCGTGGCGATCAACGTCGCCAAGGTGGACACCACGGCAAACCTTGCCGGCGACAGCGTCACCGCGGGAAGCGCGAGCCTGAAGGCCCTGGTATCGGACAACAAGTTCAGCGCCGAGGCCATCTCCGGCGCGGGCGACGCATCGAAGACCGGATTCGCCGGCGCGCTGGCGATCAATATCGGGCTGACGAGCGCCGCCGCGACGATCGGCCACACCGTCACGCTCACGGGCGGCAGCGGCGGCGACGTTGCGCTCCAGGCGCAGAACCACGTCACCAACACGGCAAAGGCGAGCGCATCGCAGGAAAGCGCCGGCAAAACCGGCGTAGGCGCTTCGGTCGCGCTGAATATCGGCGAGACCGACACCAACGCGCTCATCAGCGCGGAAGTGAACCTCACCGGCGCGCACGACCTCAAGCTGGACGCCGACTCGATCAATCAGATGACCACCGCCGCGACCGGCGGCTCGAAGGGCGGTACCGCGGTAACGCCGGTGGTGGCGATCTCCATCGCGGACAACGACACCAACGCCAAGCTTGCCGCGCTGACCGGCACCACCACTCTCACCGGTGCGCTGGAAGCCAATGCGTCGCATAAGGGTGGCGTAGACACTGAAGCCACCGGGGATACCAAGTCCGGCAAGACCGGCGTCGGCATCTCGCTTGCACTCTCAGTCGCAACCGATCGCGCCTTCGCGACGACGGCGCGCAACATCGACGCGGGCGGCGCGGTGAGCTTCGGCGCGCGCTCGGTATCGTTCGCCGACTCGCGCGCCAAGGCGAGCGTCGCGGGCGGCGAAGACACGCCGAGCACCTCCAAGGACAGCAAGGACCAGGGCGGCGGCGTCAGCAACGCCGTTCACAACCAGAGCAACTTCGCCGACACGCGGGGCGGAGCCTCGGGCGCCTCCGGCGGCAGCGCCGGCAAGACCGACGGCAAGAGCGCGGCCGAAGGACAGAGCGGGTCGGTGCAGGTGGCCGGCGCGGTGGGCGTGACGGTCGCGGTATCGAACTCCGATACCTCGATTCCGGACGGCCGCGATATCAAGGCGGGCGGCGCGCTGACCCTGCGCTCGCAGAACAACACCGACGCGGCGGCGAGCGCCGACGCGAGCGCGGTGGTGGTCAACGTGCAGAAATTCGACGCCACGACGGGCAAGGATGTGAGCGCGACGGACGACACCATCACGCTTCAGTCGAAGCATGGTCTCAGCACCGGCGACAAAGTCACTTTCCGCGGCAGCGACGATGTCGGGCTCACCGACAAGAGCGCCTACTACGTCAACATCTCCGGAGACAAGGCGAAGCTCTACGACACCGCGGCTCACGCCAAGGCCGGCGCGGCCGATGGCCTCGAAGACCTCAAGATCGGAACGGGGAAGAGCTATACGCTGACTGCCGGCACGGGCGGCGGCACGGGCGTCGGCATCGGCGTCGCGGTGAACGTGGCCGACATCCACAACACGGCGAACGTCGGCAATTCCATCGTGAGCGCCGGCGGCCTGACTGCAGAGGCGCTGGTCCCCGCCGTCGTGCGCGGCGGCGTGACCGGCGGGACGACAGTACTTACCTTCGACCCGAGCGCCGTGAACGACAGCACGGGCAAGGAGAGCATTACCGTTTCCGGCGCTGAAGGACTGGAGACGGGCGACGCCGTGCTCTATCACAAGGGGTCCGGCGACGCGATCGGCGGCCTGACCGACAACACCACCTATTACGCCATCGTCCAGGACGATGGCTCCATCAAGCTCGCCGATACCCACCAGCACGCGCTGAGCAAGACGTCGCTCGACCTCAGCTCGCCGGGCACCGGCACCGGGCACAAGCTCGAGTTCGACCGCCTGCATACGCCTGGCGAATCGGTGATCGAGTTCGATCCGGTCGTCGATGCAGGGAGCAAGACGATTGATCTTGGGGACGATACGCGCGGCTTGAGGACCGGCGATGCGGTGGTCTACCGCAACGGCGATGGAACGAACACCGACATCGGCGGCCTCGAAGATGGCAAGAGCTACTCGGTCATCGCGCTCGCCGACGGCAAGATCCAGCTCGCCGGCGCCGACGGCAAGGCGATCGCCCTCGCGTCCTCAGGGACGGGCAGCGGGCATCGGCTCGTCTTCGACCGTGCGCACACCCTGTCGGCTTCAGCGCACTCCGGCGCGAGCGGCGGCGACACCGGCGTCGCGGGCGCGCTCGCCATCAATGTCGGCATCAGCCACGCGAGCGCTTCCATCGCGGGCAATGCGACAGTCACCATTACGGGAAGCGGCGATGTCTCGCTGGTCGCGGAGAACTTCGTCGTCAACCGCTCCGACGCCAAGGCGAGCCAGGCGGACGCCGCCAAGACCGGCGTAGGCGCTTCGGTCGTCCTCAATATCGGCGAGACGCACACCGACGCGAGCGTCGGCGATCTGGCTGCCGTCACGGGCGCGCACGATTTCAAGCTCTCCGCGGGCTCGAGCAACCACATGACGACCCGCGGCGAGGGCGGCGCGGGCGGCGCGACGGCGGTGACGCCGGTCATTGCCATCGCGGTATCGGATAACCATACGAACGCCACGCTGGGCACGCTTGCGAGCGGCGAGCTGAAATTGACCGGAGCGCTTGCGGCGAGCGCTTCGCACGACGGCTCGGCGGAGACCGTCGCAGCCGGCGACACGAAATCCGGCGACACGGGCGTCGGCATCTCGATCGCGCTCACGGTCGCGACCGACAGCGCCATCGCGGGCACGGCGCGCAATATCGACGCGGACGGCGCGGTGAGCTTCAGCGCGCGTACGACCTCGGCCAGCAAGTCGCAGGCGAAGGCCAGCGTCGCCGGGGGCGACAACAAGGCGGCCACCGCGAAGGACAGCAAGGACCAGGGCGGCGGCGTCAGCAACCAGGTGCACAACCAGAGCAGCTTCGCGGATGACCGCGGCAGCAAATCCGGTGGGTCCAAGGGATCGGCCGGCAAGACAGATGGCAAAGGCACAGGCGACACCGCCGACGGCAGCGTACAGGTGGCGGGGGCGGCGGGCGTAACGGTTGCAATCACGGATGCACACGCAACGATCGCGGACGGCCTCACGGTCAAGTCCGGCGGCGCGCTCAGCCTCAGCGCCGTCAACAACACCGGCGCGGCGACCAGCGCCGACGGCAGCGCGAAGACCGACAAGACCGGCACCGGCGTCGGCATCGGCGTGGCGGTCAACGTAGGCGTGGTCAACACCGAGGCGAAGATCGGTGACGCGGACGTCACCGCCGCCGGCCTCAGCTTGCAGGCAACGAGCAAGGACAGCTTCAGCGCCAGCGCGGTTTCGGGCGCGAGCAAGGGCGACACCGGCGTGGCCGGATCGCTCGCGGTCAACGTCGGCATCAGCCACGCCACGGCCGCGATCGCGGACAACGCCAGCGTCACGGTGACGGGCAACAAGGATGTCGAGCTGAAGGCGCAGAACTTCGTCAGCAACACCGTTACGGCAAAGGCGCAGCAGGAAGGCGCCAAGAGCTTCGGCATGGGCGCGTCGATCGCGGTGAACGTCGGCGTGACCGGCACCGGCGCGATCATCGGCGATGGGGCGGCGCTCGACGACGCGCACAACGTGACCCTTTCGGCGGGCTCGAGCAACCAGATGCTCACCCGCGCCGAGGGCGGCGCGAAGGGCGACACGGCGATCACCCCGGTGGTCGCGGTGGCGGTCTCGACGAATGACACCAACGCGAAGCTCGGCGCTTACAGCGGGACTGTAGACAAGTGGAGCGGCGCTGTTTCGCTGAGCGCGTCGCACAAAGGCGGCTCCGAGACGATCGCGCTGGGAGACACCAAGTCGGGCGACACCGGAGTCGGGATTTCCATCGCGGTCACGGTAGCGCTCGACAACGCGCTCGCCAGCACTGCGCGCGACGTCAAGGCCGACGGCGCAGTCAGCTTCGACGCGAGCGTAGTGTCCGCCGATGAAGCCCGCGCAGTGGCGAGCGTGGCGGGCGGGCAAGCCACCAAGGCCGGCACGAACGATAAAAGCGACGACAAAGGCGGCGTCAACAACCAGACCCACAACCAGACCAAGGGCGCCGACGATCGCGGGAGCAAGTCCGGCGCCAACACCGGTGCCACTTCGAAGACGGATAGCAAAGGTTCCACCGACACCTCCAACGGCGCGGTGCAGGTGGCGGGCGCCGTCGGCGTCGCCGTCGCGATCACGCACTCCGAGGCGACGATCGGCGACGGCCTCAAGATCGAATCCGGCGGCGCGCTCTCGCTCAAAGCGCACAACAACACCGACGCGGCCGCGAGCGGCGACGGCGCGGCGACGACCAAGCCGGGCGGCACCGGCGTCGGCATCGGCATTGCCGTCGACTACGCCGAGGCCAACAACACGGCGACCATCGGCAAGGGCGCGCAGGTCACCGCCAACGGTCTTTCGATGGAAGCCGGCATGGCCGACCGCGCGGTGGCGATCGACACCACCAACGTCGACATCGTCGATTCCAAGGCGGACACCATCTTCGTCGGTGCCGGCGCGGGGCTGCATACCGGCGACAAGGTCACATACAAGAAGAGCACCGATACCGGCAGCCTGGCGATCGGCGGACTGGCCGATAGCACCGACTACTGGGTGATCGAAGCCGGCAACGGCAAGGTCAAGCTCGCCACGAGCGAGGACAACGCGCACGCCGGCACGGCGATCGACCTGACAACCCCGGCCACGGGGACAGGCCACAAATTCGAGCGCTCCGGGCTGTTCGGAACGTTCCTGTTCGCCCCCGATGCGATCGTGTTCGACCCGGCGAGCAACCACCGGCTCGTCGATCTCGGCAAGGGCAGCGTGCTGCACACCGGCGATGCGGTCACCTACAAGAGCGCCGCGGGCGCTGGCGATGACATCGGCGGGCTTTCCGACGACAAGACTTATTACGTCATCCGCTATGACGACAACACCGCCGAGCTCGCCGCCACGCGCGCGGACGCGCTCGCCGGTCACGCCATCGGCCTCACTTCCGGCGGCACCGGGAAAGCGCACTCGCTCGTCGAATCGGCCAGCGTGTTCCGGGCCGAAGCAAGATCGGGCGCGAGCGGCGGCGACACCGGCGTCGCCGGCTCGGTCGCGGTCAGCATCGCGCAGGTCACGCACGAGGCGGTGGTGCGCGGCGGTGGCACTACGGTCACGCTCGGAGGCGGCAGCGTCGACCTGAAAGTAGCCAACACCACCGACAGCATCACCATCGCAGTGCCGCGCGCGAGCGGCGGCGA
>Ga0137409_10003313_pt1 | contig 17097 bp, 11 predicted proteins | sample CZODoug1_16funga_FD_122059 | JGI IMG/M metagenome (GOLD analysis project Ga0137409, IMG submission 122059) | Vadose zone soil fungal communities from Angelo Coast Range Reserve, California, USA - CZODoug1_16fungal (Hybrid Assembly) | ecosystem: Environmental > Terrestrial > Soil > Vadose zone... | reverse complement strand
GATCACCGCGTGGCCGCCGAACTGGTTGCGCATCATCGCCAGCATGCGGTCGCCGAACGTGTTCTCCATCCGGCTCCGGAAGCGTGCGAACAGCGACTCGGCGATGATCGGCACGGGCACCGATTCCTCGATCGCGGCCTCAACGGTCCAGCGGCCCTCGCCGGTGTCTTCGACCCACCCCTTGATCCCCGAGAGCTCCGGATCCTGCTTCAAGCCCCTGGCGATGAGGTCGAGCAGCCACGAACGGACCACGCTGCCGGTGCGCCAGGCCTCGGCGATGGCCTGCATGTTCATGCTCGGGAAGGACTTCGAGAGCTTCATGACCTGGAAGCCTTCGGCGTAAGCCTGCATCAGCCCGTACTCGACGCCGTTGTGCACCATCTTCACGAAGTGCCCGGAACCCTCGGGGCCGGTACGCACCAGTCCGCCGTCGTCGGGAGCCAGGTCTTTGAGCAGGGGCAGCATGCGGTCGTAGACCTCCTGCTCCGCGCCCACCATCAGGCAGTAGCCGTACTCGAGGCCCCAGATTCCGCCTGAGGTGCCAGCATCCACGTAGTGCATGCCCTTGGCCTTGACGCGCGCGCAGTCGTCCATGGCCACCTTCCAGTTCGTGTTTCCGCCGTCGATGATGATGTCGCCCGGCTCGCCCACCTCGATCAGCTTGTTGATGGTCTGGGTCGTTGGGTCGCCGGCGGGGACCATGATCCACATCACCCGCGGCTTGGTCTGGAACTTGGCCGCAAATTCTTGGAACGAATGCGCCCCGACCGCGCCCTGTTCCTCATGACGTTTCACTGCCTCGGGTGACAGGTCGAAAGCGATCATGCGGTGACCGCGCTTGAGCAGCCGCAGGACCATGTTGCCGCCCATGCGGCCCAGGCCGACCATTCCCATTTCCATTACTTCACCGCCGATCTGACGGCGGCCACCAGCGCTTTCCAGCCAGCCGCCGGATCTTTGCCGAGCGTCACGCGCACCACGGGCAGGCGGCGCGACGCGAGCGACGCCAGGTCGCCAAGCGCTTGCGCCTGCTTGAGGATCGAGAAGCTGAACGGCTGGCCGGGTATCGGCACGTCCTTGGTGTCCTGCTGCACGACCTGGAGGAAGAGGCCGGTCTTCGGACCGCCCTTGTGCAGCTGTCCGGTCGAGTGAAGGAATCGCGGCCCGTAGCCCGCCGTGGTTGCGATGTGGGTGCTGTCCCTGACCGCCGTCCGGATGGCTGAGATCGCCGCCTCGGAGGTGGTGGTGCGGCCGGTGTAGGCCATGGTCGCGAAGTACGAGCCGGGCTTCGCTTTGCCGAGCAGAGTCTTGAGTCTGGCTCTCGACTTGGATGCCGGGGTCGATTCCGCCGGCGGCAGCTTCCCTTTGCCCTTGAACGTCGCCAGGACCTTCTTCGTGTTGTCCTTGGATTCCTGCACGTTTGGCTGGTCGAACGGGTCGATGCCCAGGACCGAGCCGGCGATGGCGGTCGCGATCTCCCAGCGGAGAAACTCACCGCCCAGGTCGAGCTTGTCGCGCAGCGTCAAGGTGACGACGGGATGGCCGGCCTTCTCCAGCGCGGCGACAGCGCGGTTCGGCGCGTCAGCATCCATCCGGATGTAAACGAAGAGCCGGTCATTGCCGTAGACCGCCGGCCTGCCGAGCGGCTCTCCTTCGACCGGGACGATCCCCTTGCCCTGCTTGCCGGTGCTCTCCGCGATCAGCTGCTCGACCCAGTAACCGAACGTCGCCACTTTCGGCGAGGCGATCAGCGTGAGCTTGTTGCGACCCTTCAATGCAAGCTGTCCCATCACCGCACCGAGCCAGACGCCCGGATTGCTCGCGACAGGCACCGAGTCGGCGGACGAATGGGCCATCTCCACCGCGCGCTCGAGCAGCTCCTCGACATCGACACCAATCAACGCGCCCGGCACCAGGCCGAAGTAGCTCAGCGCCGAGTAGCGCCCGCCGATATCGGGTGGGTTCGGGAAGATCCAGCGAAAGCCGTGATCCTTCGCGAGCTTCTCGAGCCCGCTGCCTGGGTCCGTAATCGCCGCGAACTGCTTGCCCGATTTGACGAGGTCCCAGAAGTACGCGAAGTGCGAAAGCGTCTCGGTCGTCTCGCCTGATTTGGAGGCGACGATGAACAGGGTCTTCTTGAGCGTGATCTTGGCTCGGACCCCAAGGATGGTCGCGGGGTCGGTGGTGTCGAGCACGTGCAGACGCGGATGGCCCTTGACCGAACCGAAAGTGTTGCGCAGCACGTCCGGGCACAGGCTCGACCCCCCCATGCCCAACAAGACAACGTCGGAGTAGGCGCGGCCGTCCTTGGCCAGCTGCTGGAACTCGGATGCGTGCTCGAGCATCTTCTCCGCGACGTTCAACCAGCCGAGACGGTCGCGGATCTCGTCGCGCTTGGCCGGGTCCGCGCTCCACAACGTCGAGTCCTTCGCCCATAGGCGACGCGGCGCGTCTTCCTTCTGCAGCCTGGCCGCCTGCGCGTCGACCGCAGGCTGGAGCGGCCCGAGCGAGTGCCACTGCCGTGGCCCCTTCCCCGCCCTGATGTCCTTCGAGGTCTTGGTCAGCGCCTCGAGGAGGCTTTCGAACGACTTCGTAAAGGACTCCACGCCCTCGATCTCCAGCTCATTGGTGACCTGGTCGAGGTCGACCCCGATCTCGGCGAGCAGCTTCAGCTGGCGCTTTGCGATGTCGACGTTCTCGTCGAGGCTGCGGCGGACCTCGCCGTGCTCCCGGAACGCCGCGAGGGTCGCGGGTGGGATCGTGTCCACCGTGTCGGGACCGATCAGCTCCTCGACGTAATAGGTGTCGGGATAACGCGGATCCTTCGTCGATGTGCTGGCCCACAGGGGCCGCTGCGTGCGAGCGCCGGCTTTGCGGAGACTCTCCCACCGTTCACCGCTGAAGTGCTGCTTGAAGTGTTCGTACGCGACCTTCGAGTTGGCGATCGCCGCCTTGCCGAAGAGCTGCTCGAGGGCGCGCTGCTGGGCAGGGTCGGTGGTCTGCTGGATTTTCGCCGCGAGCATCTTGTCGATCTTCGTGTCCACGCGGCTTACGAAAAAGCTCGCGACGCTGGCGACCTTGCTGAGGTCGCCTCCTTTCTTCTGCAGCTTCTCGAGCCCCGACAGGTACGCCTCGACGACCTCGTCGTACCGATCGACGGCAAAGATCAGCGTGATGTTGATGTTGTGGCCCTTGGAAATCTGGTCCTCGATCGCAGGGAGCCCTTCTTTGGTCGCCGGGATCTTGACCATCACGTTCGGCCGCCGGCATCGGTCGCGCAGGTCCTCCGCAAAGGCGATGGTGCGGCGAGTGCTCGCGGCGACCGTCGGCGAGACTTCGATGCTGACGTATCCGTCACTGCCCTTGGTCTTGTCGAAGACCGGCCGGAAGACGTCCGCGGCGGCCTGGATGTCCTCGACCATGAGTCCCCACAACATCTCGGAAGGAGTCGCCTTTTCCTTGACGAGGCTGACCATAGCCTCGTCGTAATCTGTCGAACCGCTGACCGCCTTCTCGAAGATGGTCGGGTTGGATGTGACCCCGGTCAGCCCCTCGTCGCGCAAGCGCGCGAGCTCGCCCGACGTGATCAGCTGGCGGCGGATGTTGTCCAGCCACAGCGACTGGCCTACCTGCTTCAGCTCCTTGATCGGGTTGTGCTTGACCTCAGTCGCCATCACTTCGCCTGCAGGAGCTTGGTGGCCGCGGCCACGATGTGCCGCGCCGAGATGCCTGCGGCGTTCATCAGCTCTTCCGGCTTGCCTGACGTGGGCAGGCCCTTCACGGCAAGGTGCGCAATGCGCGGGAGCCCGTCCGGCGCCAACGCCTCCATCACCGCCGCGCCAAGGCCGCCTTCGGGATAGTGGTCCTCGACGATGACCAGGTGTCCCTTGGTCGCCTTCACGGCTTCACGGAGCGTCTTCACGTCGACCGGCTTCACCGAGTAGAGGTCGATCACGCGCGCGGAGATCTTCTTGGCCGCCAGCGCATCGGCCGCTGCCAGGCAGCTGTGCAGCGTCACACCCGCCCCGATGAGCGTCACCCTGTCTTTCGGGCTCTGGCGGACGACCTTTGCGCCCCCGACCTTGAAGGTCTCGTTGGGGCCGTAGATGGTCGGGTACGCACCACGCGTGGTCCGCATGTACACGATGCCGTTGGTGTCGGCCATCTGGCGGGTCAGCTTCGCTGTCTGGTTGGGGTCGCTCGGGTAAAGCACCGTCGAGCCGGCGATCGCCCGCATTGCGGCCAGGTCCTCCAGGGCCATCTGCGACGGGCCGTCCTGGCCGATCTCCACCCCTGCGTGCGAGCCGACCAGCCGGATGTTGGCCTCCGAGATGCCGGCCATGCGGATGAAGTCGTAGGCGCGGCTGAAGAAAGCGGCGAAGGTCGATGCGAAGGGCTTGTACCCGCGAACGCTCATACCAACTGCGGTTGCGACCAGCTGCTGCTCGGCGATCCACATCTCGAAAAAGCGGTCCGGGTACGCCTTGGCGAACTCGTCCGCGTGCGTCGAGTTCGACACCTCGCCGTCCATGGCCACCACTTCAGGGATCGCGCCCAACGCCACCAACGCATCGCCGTATGCCTTGCGCGTGGCGACCTTGTCGTCCTTCGTATACGTCGGAAGCGTCACCACGGGCTGGGCCTCGAGCCGCTTCGGGCCACGCGGCGCGGACTCGGGCTTGGCGGTCTTGACCTTGAGGTGGCGGATCCCGCCCAGTTCCTTGATCGCGCGCTCGGCCATGTCCGGCGGCAGCGCCTTGCCGTGCCAGCCGTCCTTGTTCTCGATCTCGGAGAAACCCTTTCCCTTGACCGTCTTGGCGATGATCACGGTCGGCTTGCCGGTCGCCGACAGGGCCTGGCCGTACGCGCGGTCGATCGCGGTCACGTCGTGCCCGTCGATCACGATCGGGAAGCAGCCAAATGACTCCACACGGCGCCGGTAGATGTCCAGGCTCCAGCCGAACTCGGTCTCCCCACGCTGGCCGAGCCGGTTGATGTCAAGGATTGCCGTCAGGTTGGCCAGCTGGTAGTGCCCGGCCTTGTCGAAGGCCTCCCAGATCGAGCCCTCGGCGAGCTCCGAGTCGCCACACAGCGCCCAGACGTGATACGGGAGCTTGTCCAGGTCCTTTCCGGCCAGTGCCACGCCGACTGAGATCGGCAGGCCCTGGCCGAGTGACCCGGTCGCCACGTCCACCCACGGGATGGCCGGCGTCGGGTGCCCCTGCAGCCGGGAGCCGAACTTGCGGAACGTCATCATCTCCGCGTCGGTGATGGCGCCGACCGCCTTCAACATCGCGTAGTAAAGCGGCGAGGCATGTCCCTTGGAGAAGATCAGGTGGTCGTTGTTCGGGTCCTTCGGCCTCGACCAGTCGTACTGGAGGTACCGGGCGATGAGGACCGCGATCAGGTCCGCGGCCGACATCGACGAGGTTGGATGCCCCGAGCCGGCGGCGGTGCTGCAGCGGATCGAGTCAACGCGCAGCTGCTGCCCCAGCTGGCGGGCAAATTCGAGGTCTGTGGTGGCAAGCGCCTCGGTGGTGACCGTCATCTCACTCCCTACCACTTATCAAGTGGAGAGCTCCCGCTCCGACGGGCGTATGTATGTGATTAGTAGTCTATCGATGTACTGAATGCGTCTCCCCTCCCCGCAGGGGGAGGGCCAGGGTGGGGCGACTCGAGCTGGCTGTAAAGACGGTGGTCCCGTCGAACTGCGAAATCATCGGCATGTTCCGCGACCCAGTCCTACTCCACCAAGCTCGCAAGCTGAGGCGAAACGTGAGGAAAACGCCCGGGGCCCGGCGCATCGGTCTGGGAGAGGGCACGCTGCCCTCTCCCTACGTTTGCGTTGTACCTATGCCTTTGCGGCGGTCTGCGCTATGGCTGCGCTGAGCTCTACGACGGCGGTCTCGAAGATCTCGACCTGCACGTCATTCGGGCCCGCTCCCGCGGCCTTGGCGGCCTCCGCTCGAGGGCCGGCAAGCTTGCTTTCGCTGGCGTCGAGGTCTGCTTTGGTATCCCATACGGTCGACGCGGTGAGACGGCCGCTCTGGCGGTCCACACTCGCGATCGTGGCCCGGTAGCCCTTCTGTGCCTTGAGAACCGGCAGCACCTGGTTGCGAATGTTCACGATCGCCGCGTCCAGCTTGTCTGGATCGCCGTTAACCGAAACCATCCGTACGAACGATCCTGACTTGGCAGGCGCTGCGCGATCCATGATCATCAGCTCCGCCCGCTCTACGTTGACGATCTGGCTCCCAGGCACGGCCTTGGTCGTCTGCGTGCGGCTCTGTGTGCCAATCGCTTCGCTGGCCGCCAGCGCCTTTGCCGACTCCCAGTACGTGATGCCCATCCCAGCGCCAGTCTCACGGTTGACCAGCAGGATGGCGCCCTGGTTGCCTGGAGCTGCGCGAAGGTTCTTGAGAACATTCGCTTCGAAGTTCTGGATCGCGTCCTTGACCTTGTCCGGCGGCGTCTGTACGCGGGTTGCGCGAAGAAACATCGCTTAGACCCCTTTTGTTAACCGATCGGCCGGGAAAAACTTCGGCCAGCCCGGAAGCACGGTCGGCCACGCTGGCCGCCAGTCCAGCCTACGCGTGACATTGGCAACGTGCCCATCGACCAAGGCGACAATAAGTAGGCCGAGCATCGCCCGATCGCGCCCAATTTTGGGCGAATGGCCCCAGAGCACGCGCCACCTTCATCGGGTCCTCCTAGCGGAGGGAATTAGCGAAGCTCCGCCAGGCGCTCGACCTCCGTGACCATTCCTTCGAGTATCTTCAAGCCCGCGTCCCAAAAACCTGGGTCCGTGATGTCCATTCCGAGGCTCCGCACGAGCTCGTCAGGCCTCGTCGATCCGCCCGCGGCGAGGAACTCCAGGTAGTCATCGACGAACTCGGGACCCTGCTCGAGGTAGCGGTGGTAGACCGACAGCGCGAGCAGGTTTCCGAACGCGTACGCATAGACGTAGCCCGGCGTGTGCATGAAATGGCTGACATAGCTCCACCACACCTTGTGCTCGTCCGTGAGCGTGAGCGCGTCGCCGAACATCGGCTGCAGCTTCGACTGGTAGATCTCGCCGAGCTGGTCGACTGAAAGCTCGCCCTCGCTGCGGCGGGTGGTGTGGACCGCATCCTCGTAGCGGTTGAAGGCGACCTGCCGGAACACCGTCGAAAACGCGTCCTCCACCTGGCTGCAAAGCATCGCCAGCCGGACCTTCGCGTCTTTCTCCTCGGCCATGATGCGATCGAAGGTCAGCGCCTCACCGAACACCGAAGCAGTCTCGGCGAGGGTCAGCGGAGGGTGGAAGTCGAATATGTGCTGCTTCGACGCGAGGCGGTCGTGCAGGCCGTGGCCAAGCTCGTGCGCGAGGGTCAGAGCGTCACGAAGCTTGCCGGTGAAATTGAGCATGACGTACGGGTGGTGGTGCGGCGTCACCGGCATGCAATACGCGCCGCCCGCTTTGCCCGGGACCACCGGCGCGTCGATCCAGCCGCGCTGGAAGAACTCCTCCACCAGCTGTCCGGCCCGCTTGGAAAAGCGCATGTAAGAGCCGAGCACGAGCTCTTTCGCGTCCTCCCAGGTCAGGTCGCTCGTGGTGTCGAGGATCGGCGCGTAGCGGTCCCACTCATGGAGCTCGCCGACGCCCAGCAGCTTCTTCTTGACGCGGTAGTAGCGGACGCACACGTCATAGCGGCCGGTGACCGCCTCGACCAGCGCTTGGACCGCGTCGTCGGAGGTCTCGTTGGCCAGATTGCGCGACGAGATCCACGACGGGAAATGACGCAGCCGGTCGTCGATCGCCTTTTCCCCGAGGATGACGTTGAAGATGTAGCCGCGCGTGCGGATGTCCTGGTTCAGCGCACCGGTGATCGCGTGGCTCGCGTTGCGCCGCACCTCGCGGTTCGGCTCCCGCAGCAGCGTGAGCGCCTCCTCGAGCACCAGTTGGCGGCCGTCCATGTCGATGCGGATCCCTGCGCACAGCTCCTCGAACAGGCGCGTCCACGCCGAATTACCGACGGGGCTGAACTCCGTGAGCACGCGCTCCTCGGGCTCGGACAGCTGGTGCGGGCGGAACTTGCGCGCCTCCTCCACTGTGTGCCGGTACCTGGCCGAGTCGGGATTCGCGTAGAGCCTTGCCGCCTGCTCGTCGCTTGTCTGCGCCAGCTCGAGCGTGAAGAAGACGCCATGGCTGCCTCGCTCGGCGGCGGCCTCGCGCACACGCGCAAGCAGCCTGCCGGCGGCTGGGTCCTGGGTGTTCTGGCTGTGCAGGAGGTACGCGTACACCTCCGGCTTCGCGGCGTCCTCCTCATTCCGCTCGAGCTCGCGCATCATGGCGGCGAAGTCGGCCGGCTCGAGGGTTGTCACCTTGCCCTTGTAGGTCGCCTCGAAAGCTTTGGCACGTTCCAGCGCGCGCGCCAGGTCCGCCTCCAGCGCCGGATCAGTCGGCGCCGCGTAGAGATCGCTGAGGTCCCAGCGGACAGTTTCGGCGCCGGTCGAGACTGCTTTGGCCACGGCCCGTCAGGATAAGCGGTCCGCGAGCTCCCGCACTTTTCTTACGTCGGGCCAGCGGCCGGCGTAGGCGCCTTCGTTGACCGCGTCGGTCACCTCTTCGAGCAGCGATTGCATCGTTCCAGGGCTCTGACCGCTCATGTACTCCAGCGGCGTTTCGGGCGGCGCGCGCCGGCGGCCCAGCTTGCGCTGGATGCGTTCGTAGAGCCGGAGCAGCTCGGACTGGCTGGCCGGCGCCCGGACCCCTCGCTTCCACCGCCGTGTGCGCAGCCAGGCCCAGGCGATCACCACCAGCAGGGCGACCGCGACGGCCGGCGGGATGACTCCGAGGATTCCCAGCGATCCAAGAGCAGCCAGGGGGGCGCCGAGCTCGAGGTGCGGGATGAGCCGGGCGATCCCGCCCGCGGCCCAGTGGCTCGGAAAACGCGTCGCGGCCAGCGGTGAGAACCCGGGAGAAGGGTCGATCGGCACCCATCCATGGTTTGGAAACCATGCCTCGACCCAGGCGTGGGCATCGTGCTCGCGGACGACCGCCTGGTCGAGCACCGGGTCGTAGTCGCCGGTCGAGTAGCCGGTGGCTAATCGCGCTGGGATGCCGAGACTGCGCAGCATGAGCACCTCGGCGGTGGCGAACTGTTCGCAGTATCCGATCTTCACATCGAACAAGAACCAGTCGACCGGATCTCGGCCAGGCGGCACATGCCCGAGCTCCAGCGAGTACTGGAAATTCGATTGGAGGTAGTACGTGAGCGCCATGACGGAGTCGAACTGCGTCGCGGTGTAGCCGTGTACTGCCTCTGCTGCCAGTTGACGGGCTCGCTGCGAGAGAGCGCTGTCGTCGAGATACGCCGGATCGATGCCCGGTTCGCCTTCCGCGAACGGGGCTGTCCGCAGCTCGTCTGGCGACAGGTTCGGCAGGTAGGAGACAACGGAGTAGGTCTGGCCTGGGCGGAGGGCGCTGGGCGTGTGGAAAGTTCCGTACGCGTCTTCACGCAGCGCCGCGACCGGCGCGTAAAGGCTCTGGATCGGGTACGCCGCGCTGATCACGCCCGGCAGCGGACGCAAGACGCGGAAAGCCTGGACGAAGGTGCCCAGGTTGTTGGGCGGGGCCGGCGGCAGGAATCGCGGCGGAACGTAGGGCTGCATCTCGACGTACCCGCGGTTCGAGGCCGTCCACGCGCCGTCGCGATAGGTGTCGAACACGAGGCCACGCCAGTACGCGGGAGCGCCCGTCCGGACGTACATGACGGGCGAGTCACCCAGCCGTCCGCGGAAGTGGAGGTCGATGCTGCCGGTGGCGCCGGAGGGGTCGCCGGCGATCTGCACGAGCGGCAGCGCCGGGTTTTCCATCTCGCCACGAAAGCTGACGAAGTTCGGCAGCGAGACCACCAGCGGCGTTGGCGCGAAGGCGGCCGGCTGCGGGATCACGATGAAACCGACGAGCCCGGCCGCCAGCGCACCCAGCACCACCGCGGTGATCGCCGCCCGCGGAGCACGCAGCCTGGCTTCCATCCGGCGCAGGTGCGATGCCATCCAGAAGCCGGCGAGGCAGACCGCCCACAGCGCGACCAACAGGCCGAAGGCGTAATCCCAGGCGTAGACCGCAGCCAGGTAGAGGATGGCGAGGCTGATCCACAGGCTCGAGTAGCAGTTGCGGCGGGTCTTCAGGTCGAAGCTCGTGACTGCGACCAGCGCGATCGCGAAGTTGGCCTGGGGCAGGATGCCGCCGAACAGAGCCAGGGCCGAGTCGGCGAGAAAGTACGCCAGGCCGGCGAATATCAGGGTGGCGAGCAGGATCTGGCCGCCAAGGCTGCGCTTGCGCTCCCGTCCGCGATAGCTGACGAAGTGGCCGATGGCGGTCGTCGCGACGCCGACGGCAGGGATCACATAGTCCTGTCCGTACAGCACGATCGCCAGGACGGCGACCGCGAAGCCAGAGAAGACGAACGCCCTGCCTTCGAGGGAGTTCTCGACGGGCGAGGCGGGCAGCCTGGGCAGCCTCACAGCGGCCAGTCCGTGCCCACGTGCTGCACCGGCGCGTCCACGTCGAAGTCGGAGTCACCGACGACCCAGGCGCGCACGGACCCTCCGCGACGGCGGACTGTTTCCAGCGCTTCGACGACCTGCTGTGGCGCGCCGCCGGCAACAGCCACCGCCTGGCTGACCTGCGGTGGATCGACGTCCTCGCCTGGCTCAGCGGCGGTCGGGTAGCGCGCAAGCCATTCGAGCGCAGCCCAAAGAGAGCGCGCCTCGCCCGACGCGCTTGGGGCCAGGCCAGGACCCCAGAGCATCACCCGCCCGCCGTTGCGCAGGCAGTCCCACGCCTCCGAAGCGGCGATGCGCGCCACCTGGTCGGCCACCGCCGCATCGCCTGGATGGGGGTCGCAGAAGATGCCGAGGGTCTGCACGCCCGGCGGCTCGTATTCGCGGACGACCAGCTCCGCATGGCGCGCGCTGGAGCGCCAGTGGATGCGCCGCAGCGAATCTCCCGGCCGGTACTGGCGAACGCCGAAGAGCTCGGTCCCTGAACCGGCTCGCGGCGCTGCGACGCTCGCCTCCAGCTCGCGGGTCTGCGGCCTGCGTGACAACGAGGCAAACCGCGGGAGCACCAGGGCGACCTCAGCGTCGGGACTCGTTCGGCGGCTGCGGAACATGCCGACGGGGTCGCTCGACTCGACGACCCACCCCTGAGCGCCCACCGGTCCGCGGCGCATGCCGTTCAGCTCGACCCGGTGCCGCCATCCCGTCCTCGGCACGACCCCGGTGGCTGCGCCCACATGCTGGCTGCCGATCACGCCCGTCAGGCGTGCGGGGCCGCGCGGCGCACCAGTCGTGTCAAGCCCGAGGTCCATCTGAAGACCGTCGCCTTCGAAGATCGGCGCCGGAAGTGGGCCGTTCCGGAGGAGGTGCTCGGGCAGGTCCTCAATCGGTGAACCGGCTGACGGGCTGCTGCCGCCGACGCCCAGGTGGAGGCGTAGCCCGGCTCGATTCCAGAGGCTGTATATGAACGAAACGATGAGCAGGCCGACGATCCAGCTGGCCAGCAGGAAGAGCCAGGGGACCTCCGACGTGGTGCCGTAGTACTCGACCACCGCGGCGAGCGCCAGCGCGCCAAACAGCCTTGGGGTAGGCATGACGGATCCCCTCCCCCGCGGGGGGAGGGCTGGGATGGGGGGAGACCCGAGCTTGATCTGCGTGGGGGCCGCCTTAGTGCTGCCTCAGCGGTGGCAGTGGAAGCGACGCGACGAGCTCCCGGATCATGTCGTCCGCCTTCGCCCGGCCTCGCATGCTCAGCCGGTGCGCGAGCACCGGGACGGCGAGCAGCTTCACGTCGTCGGGCAGGACGAAGTCACGGCCCTCGAACAGGGCCCACGCCTGCGCGGCGCGCTGCAGGTACACGCCTGACCGCATGCTGGCCGGCAGGAGCACGTCTGGGCGGGCGCGAACAGCCTGGAGCAGGGAGACGATGTAGGTGCGGATCGCGGGCGCTGCGACCACGCGGAGGCACGCCTCCTGCAGCTCGATGACCTCGCTCAGGTTCACCACGCTGCTCAAGTCGGCGAGCGGATCGCCGTGCTCTCTGCGGGCGAGCACCTCCATCGCCTCAGCGTCGGTCGGGGCACCCATCTCGGCCGCCAGGGTGAATCGGTCCAGCTGCGACTCGGGCAGCGGGTACGTGCCGTGAAACTCCGTCGGGTTCTGCGTAGCGACCACGAAGAACGGCCGCTCGAGCGACCTCGTCGCGCCTTCCACCGTGACCTGGCCCTCCCCCATCGCCTCCAGCAGCGCCGACTGCGTGCGCGGCGTGGCGCGGTTGACTTCGTCCGCCAGGACGATGTTGGCGAAGATCGGGCCGGGCACGAATGTAAACGACAGCTCCTTCTGGTTGAAGATGCTCGAGCCGGTGATGTCAGACGGAAGTAGGTCGGGAGTGCACTGGATGCGCCGGAACGTCCCGCCCACTGACGTCGCGAGTGCGCGAGCGAGCATCGTCTTGCCGGTGCCGGGAAGGTCCTGCAGCAGGACGTGGCCGCCGGCCACGAGCCCGGTGACCGCAAGCCGGACGACTCGTTCCTTGCCGACGATGACCCGATGGACGTTCTCTTCGATCCGACCGAGGAGCTCCGCCGCGCGCTGGGGTTGCAGGGCCGGTTGCTTGGACGCCGCCACGCCGGTCAGTCTAGGACGCGGGTGCGGCCTATCCCTTCCTGTAAGTGAACTTTTCCGCCACCTTGCCGTCGCTAACCCTGAACAGGTCGATGCCGCGGAGGTGGCCGTCGCCACGCTCGAAACGCCACCGCACAACCGCGCTATCGCCGGACACGACCATCTCTTCGGTTTCGAAACGCGCGTCCGGGTAACTGCCGAAGAACCTTTCCCAGAACTGGCGAATCGCGACTTGCCCGACGTGACGCCCACCGTCCGGCTCGGGAGACATGCTCTCGAAGACGCAGTCGTCGTTCATCAGCGCCATGACGGCGTCGATGTCGTGCCGGTTGAAGGCCTCGTTGAATGCGGCGACGGTCTCCGCTGTCTTCAGGCCTGGCCGACCATCCGGGCGATCACCTCGCCCAGGTTCGGCCCCCCCTTGCCGAACGGCACCGAGTGGACGCGGTGCGCGAAGACCATCTCGGCAACGTCGGCCACGTTCTTCACCACGACCTGCTCCGAGCTGTCGTAAGCGGCTTTGGCCTGGGCGGCGCGCGCGCACACGAGGTCGGAGCGGTGTCCGTCCACCTCCAGGGCGATCGAGATCTGCGCGATCAGGCGCAGGATCTCGCGCGGAAGGTCCACCTCCGGGAAGGTCTGAATGGCCTCGGCGATCTGCGAGCGCACGCTCTGCTCCGACTCCGCGTGCTGCTGGTAGAAGAGGTTGGGATCGTCCTCCCACACCGCTCGCTTCTCGACGATGGCGACGCGCTGATCGAGGTCGCGGATGCCTTCGACGTCGACGCAAAGCCCGAACCGGTCGAGCAGCTGCGGCCTGAGCTCGCCCTCCTCGGGGTTCATGGTCCCGACGAGGATGAAGCGCGACGGGTGTGAAACCGAGACGCCCTCGCGCTCGACGGTGTTGATGCCCATCGCGGCCGCGTCGAGCAGCACGTCGACGATATGGTCGTCCAGGAGGTTGACCTCGTCGACGTAGAGGATGTTTCGATTGGCCTCGGCGAGCACGCCTGGCTCGAAGCGTCGTGACCCTTCCTTGAGCGCAGCCTCCAGGTCGATCGTTCCAACGACTCGGTCTTCGGAGGCGTTGATCGGCAGCTCGACTACGCGCATGCGGCGGGTGGTCACAGGGAGCTCGCCGGAGCGCGAGCGCTCACGGCAGTCGAGACACCAGTCTTCGGGGTCTTCGGGGTGGCATCCGAAGTGGCAGCCTTCGACCACCTTCTGCTCGGGCAGGAGCTTCGCGAGCGCGCGCACGGCGGTGGACTTGCCCGTGCCCTTCTCGCCGCGGATCAGCACCCCGCCGATGGATGGGTTGATCGCGTTGAGCACCAGGGCCAGCTTCATCTGCTCCTGGCCCACGATCGCTGTGAAGGGGTAGGAGTACCGGTCTATTGCCACGGGTGGGATGTTACCGGGCTCGGCCCAGCTCTCTCTCCACCGCGGACGCGATCTCGTCGCGTGACAGGTCGTACAGGCCGTAGTAGCGGGCCCCCATCCGCTCCGCCAGGTCGGCGCAGGCGTTGATGGCGTAGGTCTGGTACATCGGCGCCACCCGCGCGAGATGCTGCACCGAGGGAAGGTGGCTGTAGTCCCGCGCCGAGTCGATGACCAGCGCGTCGATGTCTTCCGAATCGATCAGCGCCGCGACCTTCTGCGCCTCGACCAGCGGCTCTTCCTTGAACATCGAGATGTTGCCGCGGCCATCGCTGATGAGCACCAGCAGCGGACGGATGGTCGGGTCGCGCAGCAGCTCGGTCTTCACGACCTTGTAGCCGGCCATCAGGCCGTGGGTCAGGGGCGTTGTCCCGCCGACCGACAGCTTTTCCAGTCGCCGCCGTGCCAGCGACACGCTTGACGTCGGGCGCAACACCACCTCGGCGGTTCGGTTCTTGAAGATGACCACCGCGACGCGGTCGCGCCGCACGTACGCGTCCTGCAGCAGCGACAGGATCGCTCCCTTCGTCGCCGCCATCCGCTGCTCGGCATCCATCGACGCCGACGCGTCGACGACGAAGACGATGAGGTTCCCGACTTTCCGCTCGCGCACCTTCTGGCGAAGGTCCTCGCGCTCGAGCCTCAATCGCTCGCCGTGAAGCCGACCGCGTTCCTTCTGCATCGGAGCCGCCGCGCGCACCGTGGCATCGATGGCGAGGTCGTTGACCTTCGCCTTCGGCTCCGCGCGCACGTAACGGCCGCGTCGGTCCGGCGTCTGGCTCGCCGAACGCTTGCCTCCCTGTTTGCGCACGCGACGCTGCCTCGGCAGGTCGATCCGCTTCAGGTTGAAAGTGTCGAGCGCGTCGGGTGACGATTCGTGGCCGCTCGATCCGCCGGTCGTCATTCCATCGTCGCTCCCGGCGGATTGCTCACCGCTGTCGGACGCGGTTGCATTCGCATCCGCCGACGCCTCCGTCGTGGATTCGCTGTCAGACGCCTGCGGATCGCCGGGTTCAGATTCCGAAGGCTTGGAGCCGTCCTGCTCTTCGCCATGGTCGGGCGAGCTGGTTTCGTCTTCGTCTCTACGCACAGGCTGGCGCGCGCGATGCGCGAGCGCCAGCGCGGCCGCATCGTAGATGTCCTCGCGATTCGGGCTCGCGTGGCGGCGGTAGGCGGCGAGGGCGCGCGAGGCATGGTCGATGACTACGTCCGCGCGATGGCCGAGCACATCCGCCTCGACGCAGATCGATGAGATGAGCCTCGCGTGGCCCCGGGAGACGCGAACGTCCTTCACCGCCGCAATCGCCTCGGCCAGAGCGCGCGACAGGTTGCTGTCCGCGGCGGCGAACTCGTTGGCGAATTCGTGGTTGCCCCGCTTGAAGGCGGCGTCGCGCTCAGCGATGAGCACGCGCTGGTCGGGGTCGCGAATCCCCTCGACGTCGACGCACAGCCCGAAGCGGTCAAGCAGCTGGGGGCGGAGCTCACCCTCTTCAGGGTTCATCGTTCCGACGAGGATGAAGCGCGACGGGTGGGCGAAGGAAACGCCTTCGCGCTCGATCACGTTGACGCCCATCGCGGCCGCGTCGAGCAGCACATCGACGATGTGGTCGTCAAGGAGGTTCACCTCGTCCACGTAGAGGATGTTGCGATTGGCCTCGGCGAGGACGCCCGGCTCGAAACGCTTTGACCCCGTGCGCAGCGCGGCTTCGATGTCGATGGTGCCGACGACCCTGTCCTCCGAGGCGTTGATCGGGAGCTCGACCACCCGCATCCGGCGCTTGTGGGAAGGCAGGAGACCGGCTGACTTCAGCCTGAGCCGGCAGTCGTCGCACAGGGCGTCCACGTCGGCCGGGTCGCAGCCGAAGTGGCAGCCCTCGACCACCTGGTGTTCGGGAAGGAGCCGAGCCAGCGCGCGGACCGCGGTCGACTTGCCCGTTCCCTTCTCACCACGGATCAAGACCCCGCCGATGGTCGGCACGATGGCGTTGAGGATCAGGGCCAGCTTCATCGACTCCTGGCCGACGATCGCGGTGAAGGGGAAGCTGTGGCGATCGAGCGTGATGCTCACCTGCTTCAGATTAGATTGGGCCATACGGAAAAAGACTGGAAGGACTGGGTAGAGGGTGTTGGGCGTGGGGCCTGGAAGGGCGGAGGCATGCCTGGGGGGACGCCTGGCGGGGCGGGTTTGGGTGGCTCGGAAGCATGTTGGCAGTGGAGAGCGCGTGGATTAGGAAAAGGACTGGGAAGGGGGTGTCGGGGGTGCGCTTTGGAGCTGTTTAGGCACGCTTGGCGGGACCGCTTCGTGTAAATTACCGCTTGACAGGCGAACGTATGTTTGGTACGCTTTTTGCATCATGTCGGGGGTCGGGGGCACACCCCTCTCGAAGCTGATGTCGGCGATCCGCGAGTTTGAAGCTCGCGAGGATCGCTCGTTCGATGAAAAGGAGCTCCGCGCCGCGATCGACGCATTGAAGCTTGAGTTGGCCCTCGACATGGCGAGAGCTGAACGGGCGGAGGAAGAAGAGTGACGACATCGCGCCTGTCAAGGCTTGAGGAAGCGGTCCGCACCTTCCAACACCGCGACCCCGAGCCGAGTGACGAAGATCCGAAGCGCATGCGCGCTGTAATTGACGCGCTCGAGCTCGAGTTCTCTTCCATTGCGCGGCGAGGACAGAAGCGTGGTGATCACCTGGTGAACGGGAACATCACCGCTGCTTCCTGGATCGCGCGGACATGCAACATGTCGGTGACTTCTGCCGCCGACCGGCTTTGTGTCGGTGAACAGCTCGAGTCCCTGCCCAAGGTTGCTGCAGCTCTCGCCTCAGGTGAGATCGGCTATCAGTCGGCTTCCGTGTTATCGCATCTGCGCGACAAGCTCGGCGAGAAGCGGGATCGCTTCAACGAGGAAGAGATGCTTGGCTTCGCGCGCGAGTTTTCAGTCTCCGGCCTGCGCCGGCTGTGCACTTACGCATGGCATGTCGCAGA
>Ga0137409_10003312_pt1 | contig 17099 bp, 15 predicted proteins | sample CZODoug1_16funga_FD_122059 | JGI IMG/M metagenome (GOLD analysis project Ga0137409, IMG submission 122059) | Vadose zone soil fungal communities from Angelo Coast Range Reserve, California, USA - CZODoug1_16fungal (Hybrid Assembly) | ecosystem: Environmental > Terrestrial > Soil > Vadose zone... | reverse complement strand
CGCCGCCCAGCACGCCCTCGACGACAACCGGCGCCAGCTCGCCGCGCTCCGCAAGCAACTGCTGCACGCCGGCCGGATGGCCGCGGTCGGCACGCTGTTCGCGGGCCTCACCCACGAGCTCAACAACCCGCTGTCGGTCATCGTCGGCAACGTCGACAACCTGCGCAACCTCGCCCCGGCGGGCGAGCCGATCGCGCGGGTGATCGACGCCATCGATCGCCAGGCGACCCGGGCGACGCGGCTGGTCAGCGCGCTGCTCAGGTTCTCGCGCACCGGTCCGGGCGCGGCCGAGGAGGTGCCGCCCGACGAGCTGGTCCGGCTGGTCGTCGACCTGCTCGCGGCCGAGGCCCGCCGGCGCGAGATCGCGCTGCGGGTGTCCGTCGCGGACGGGCTGAACCCGCTGGTCGTGGTCCGGCACGAGGTCGAATCGGCGCTGGTCAACATCACGACCAACGCGCTGCAGGCGACGCCGGAGGGCGGCGTGGTCGAGCTGCTGGTGTTCGCCGAGTCGCGCGACGTGGTCCCCGGGGTCCGGTTCGTCGCGCGCGACACCGGCATCGGCATCGCGCCCGAGATCTTGCCCCAGATCTTCGATCCGTTCTTCACGACCAAGCCCGACGTGAGCGGCACCGGCCTCGGGCTCTCGGTGAGCCTGGGCATCGTGCAGAGCCACGGCGGCACGATCGAGGTCAAGAGCGAGTTCGGCCGGGGCTCGACGTTCACCGTCAAGCTTCCGGCCAAGCCGGGGGCAACGGTGGTGGACACTGAGCCCGACGTTTAGAGTCGCCCGCCCGGTCTCGATGCCCCTCGATCCTTGCGGTAGCTTTCTTGCCAGCGCGCCACGTCCACCTAAGTATCGAGACTCGATGAGGATTCCCGATACGGATGAATTTCCGGACTGAAAACGACAATAAATCAGCCACTTACGTGTATTTAGTCCGGAAATAAGTCAGGGAAGTAAATATAATCAGGCGGTTATGCGGCAGAATCATTGGTCTCTCGCTTGCACCTCCTCCTCTGCGGACGCAGCTATAAGACGACATTAAGGCACGAGGAGAGAATGCGATGACGAGCGTACGTTGTTGGAAAGGCGCGGTGACGTGGAGCCTCTTGGGGCTGATGCTCCTGCTGTTCGGGCCGGCGCCAGCCGTGGCGTGGGATCTGGGGCAGATTTGGCTCGATTTGGGTTCGCTCTCGGCAGACGTGGTCCTTTACGAAGTCACCGAGGACATGTACCTCAAGGACGCTGCGGGCAACTTCGTGGCGCAACCCGTTGAGGGTGGCCGGCGGACTGCGATCGCTCAGCTTTCCGGCTGGGCGAAGCTGGGAAGCCCGCTCTGCCCGGCGTGGGTGGTGATGGTCGCCCCGACAACCAAGAAGTGCGCGGTGAACGCCAAGGGCGCGGACGACCTGAGCCTCGCTACGGGTAAGGGTACGGTCGCCGGGACGTTCGCGGTGGTGATCCAGGGTGACAACCAGGTGGACGGGGAGGAGTTCGTCATCATGACCGGGACCTTCTCAGGCGCCGCCGACCTCTCGCCAGCCTTCGCGGGCCGAGCGCCGTTGGGGTACATCACCAACGGTGTCGCTAAGATCGACGGTAGCGGCCTCACGTCCAACTTCACCGGCACGTTCCGGCTTCCCGTCAAGCTCAAGACAAAGAGCATACAGCCCGATCTCCTGCAACTGGACGCCTACTATGTGACCGACCTGGGCGTGCCGGTCTGGGTGAAGGCCAATGAGCGGGCGCTCGGCGTCCCGACGGTACGGCTCGAGATCAAGTTCTAGTTCCCGACGCCTCCTCGTGCCTCTCTACCGGGCCCGAGCCGGAACACCGGCTCGGGCCCCGTCGCGTCTCACGACCCCGCGCGTCAGTCGGCCTTGAAGTACTTCGCGGCGGGATGGTGGAACACGACCGCGGATACCGACGCCTCCGGATCCATCATGAACCCCTCCGTCAGCGTCAGGCCGAAGCTCTCGGGTTCCAGGAGCCGGAACAACGTCGTCTGATCGGCGAGGTTCGGGCAGGCCGGATATCCGAAGGACACGCGGATCCCCCGATAGTGGGCCTTCAGCTTCTCGTTGATCGGCAGCTCGGGCGGATCCGGAAAGCCCCACAGGGTTCGCAGCCGGGAGTGCAGCATCTCGGCGAAGGCTTCCGCGCACTCGATGGCCAGCGCCTGGAGCGCGTGGGAGCGAACGTACTCCCCCCGGTCCTTCCACGCCGTCGCGAGCTCCCGGACACCGGCGCCGCATGTGACCGCGAACAGCGCCACGTAGTCGTCCGCGTCGTCCCTCACGTAGTCGGCGAGGCAGAGACGCTCGCCCGCCGGCTGGCGCGGGAAGTCGAACCTCGCGGCTTCTCGCCCGGAGGTGTCGAGCAGTGTCAGTGTGTCGCCGGCGGCCCGGGCGCGATACCAGCGGTAGGCGCCGTGCGGGTGGAGGAGCCCGCGGCTGACGGCGTCGCGCTTCAGCTCCTCGACGATTTCGTGGACCTCGCGCACCTTGGCGTCCCCGCTCTCGAGCAGGCGCTCGACCGGGCCGCGCACGCCGAGATGCTTTCCGTAAAGCATCTGGAGGTTCAGGTAGGGGTAGATCTGGCCGAGAGGCACGTCGCGCAGGACGTGACGCTCGAGGTCCGGGGGCACGGGCGCGGCCACGCGCTCGAGCCGCCGCGGCGGGGCCGGCGGCGGCGCCGACGGAGCGGTCTCGGGGACCGCCGCCGGACTGGCGGACAGCTCCGCCTGCTCGCGCCGGATGCGCGCCACGAGCGGTTCGCGAGTCGGGGCCGAGAAGAGCTGGTTGGCGAGGTCGAGCCCGTCCATCGCGTCCTTCGCGTAGAGCGTGAGCCCGCCGTACTCGGCCGCGATCCTCGTCGCCGCGAACTTCCGGGTGAGCGCGGCCCCGCCGACGAAGAGCGGAATCTCGATCGCGGCGGCGCGGAGGTCCTGAGCGGTCAGGACCATCTGCTGCGCCGACTTCACCAGCAGGCCGGACAGGCCGAACGCGTCCGGCTTGTGGGTGTGGTACGCCGCGATCAGCTCCTCGGGCGGGATCTTGATGCCCAGGTTGATCACGCGATAGCCGTTGTTCGAGAGGATGATGTCCACGAGGTTCTTACCGATGTCGTGGACGTCGCCCTTCACCGTGGCCAGCACGATCGTACCCCGCGTGGCCGATGCGGCCTTTTCCATGAACTGCTCGAGGTGCCCCACGGCGACCTTCATCGCCTCCGCCGACTGGAGGACCTCGGCCACGATGAGCTGGTTGTCGTTGAACAGCCGTCCGACCTCGTCCATGCCCCGCATCAGCGGACCGTTGACGATGTCGAGCGGCGCGGCTTCCCCGAGCTTCGCGTTCAGGTCGTCGATCAGCCCGTCGCGACTGCCCTCGACGATGTAGCGGGCCAGCCGCTCGTCGAGCGTGAGGGTCTCGGCGGCGGGCGGCGCCGTCCGCCTCTCCCGGAAATACGCGGCGAAGGCGGCCACCGGGTCGTCACCCCGCCAGTAGATGAGGTCCTCGGCCAGCCGCCGTTCCTCCTCGGGAATGGACGGGTAGCGCTGGAGGCGCTCGGTGTTCACGATCGCGTAGTCGAGGCCCGCCTTGGTGCAGTGATAGAGGAAGACCGAGTTGAGCACCTCGCGGCCGGCGGGGGGCAGGCCGAACGAGACGTTCGAGACCCCGAGGATCGTCTTGCACTCCGGAAACCGCTGCTTGATGGCGCGGATCCCCTCGATGGTCTCGACGGCCGAGCCGATGTAGTTGGCATCGCCCGTGCCGACCGGAAAGACGAGCGCGTCGAAGATGAGGTCGCGGGCCGGCAGACCGTACTTCCCGGTGAGGAGGTCGTGGCACCGCTCGGCGATCGCGAGCTTGCGCTGACGCGTGACCGCCATGCCCTGGCGCTTGTCCTCGTCGATGCAGCCCACGACGACCGCGCCGCCGTAGGCGCGCAGGAGCGGCACGACCTTCTCGAACCGCTCCTCGCCGTCCTCGAGATTGATCGAGTTCACGATCGACTTGCCCTGGCAGTGGCGGAGCGCCGTCTCGATCACCGCGGCGTCCGTCGAGTCGATCATGAGCGGGACCTTCACCTTGCGGGTGATCTGCATCATGAACCGGTCCGTGTCGTCGGCTTCGTCGCGGTCGGGGTTGGCGAGGCAGACGTCCAGGACCTGGGCGCTGTTCTTCACCTGCGCGCGGCCGATCTCGGCGGCCTCCTCGAACTGGTCGGCGACGATCAGCTCCTTGAACCGCCGCGAGCCGATCACGTTGGTGCGCTCGCCCACGAACAGCGGGCGGTTGTCGTCGGCGGGATAGAACACCTCGATCCCGCTGACCGCCTGGGGCTCCTGCCTCGCCGGAACGCGCGGGGCGCGGCCGGCCACCAGCGTCTTCAGCGCCCCGATGTGGGCCGGCGTCGTTCCGCAGCAGCCGCCGATGAAATTGACCCAGCCCTCGGCGACGAAGCGCTTCATCTTGAAGGCGAGGCTCGTGGGGGTCTCGGCGTACTGCCCGCGCTCATCCGGCAGCCCCGCGTTCGGGTAGACGCTCACGTAGCGGGTCGACATCGCCGCCAGCGAGCGCAGGTGATCGGTCATGAACTCGGGCCCGGTGGCGCAGTTGAGCCCGATCGAGAAGAGATCGAGGTGCTCGAGCGCCACGTAGAGCGCCTCGACACCCTGGCCGGCCAGCATCGTCCCCATCGGCTCGATCGTGCCGCTGACCATGAGCGGCAGGTCGACGCGGGCCTCCCGCATCGCGGCGCGGACACCGAGCGCCGCCGCCTTGAGGTTCAGCGTGTCCTGGGCCGTCTCGAGCAGCAGCGCGTCGACGCCGCCGGCGATGAGCGCCGCCGCCTGCAGCGCGTACGCTTCCCGGACTTCGTGGAAGGTGACGTTGCGGGTGACGCTGATCGAGCGCGTCGACGGCCCCATCGCGCCGACGACGAAGCGCGCGCCGGCGACCTCGCGCGCGAGCCGGCCGGCGGCGAGGGTGATCTCGTAGGCGCGCTCGGCCAGGCCGTACTCGGCGAGCACGTACGGCGCGCAGCCGAAGGTGTTGGTCGACACGAGATCGGCGCCGGCCTCGAAGTAGGCGGCGTGGATCGCCCCGATCACGTCGGGGCGCGTGAGGTTCAAGTGCTCGTTGCACCCTTCGTACTGGGCGCCGCCGAAGTCGGCAGCCTCGAGGCCGGCGGCCTGGATCATGGTGCCCATGGCGCCGTCCAGGACGAGGATGCGCTCTGCCACCGCCTCGCGGAGTCGAGACATAGAGTTATAGTAGCGCACATGATCACTGGGGCCCTTTCGCTCGACGGTGTCCGGGTCATCGACCTCTCGCGCGTTCTCGCCGGTCCCTTCTGCGGCATGCTCCTCTCCGACATGGGGGCCGACGTCATCAAGGTGGAGGACACCGGAGCGGGCGATGAATCCCGCACCTGGCCGCCCCACAAGGACGGCGAGTCGGCGGCCTTTCTCGTCATCAACCGCAACAAGCGGGACCTCATGCTCGATCTGAAGGCCCCGGAAGGGGCCGATATCCTGCGCAATCTCGTCAAGCGCGCCGACGTGCTCATCGAGAATTTCCGGACGGGCACGATGGAGGGCTTCGGTCTCGGCTACGACGCCCTGGCGGCGATCAATCCGGGCCTCGTCTACTGCTCGATCTCGGCGTTCGGGCGCACCGGCCCGCGAAAGGACGGGGCCGGCTACGAGGCCCTCATGCAGGCGTTCAGCGGGATCATGTCGATCACCGGCGAGCCCGACGGCCCGCCGGTCCGCGCCGGCGTCTCGTTCCTCGATCTCACGACGGGGATCTTTTCCGCCTTCGGCATCGTCAATGCCCTCCTGTTCCGGGCCAAGACCGGCCTGGGCCAGCGCGTGGACGGCTCCCTCCTGGAGACGGCGGTGACGCTGCTGAACTATCACGCGGAAGGGTTCCTGCTCACCGGCGCCGTGCCGAAGGCGCTCGGCTCCTCCCATCCGTCCCTCTCGCCGTACCGGAACTTCCGCTGCCGCGACGGCCAGTGGGTGTTCATCGCCGGCGCCAACGACCGGTTCTGGCAGCGGCTGGTCGCGGCGCTCGACCTCGGCGCCATGCGGGACGACGAGCGCTTCACGAAAAATCTCGACCGCGTGCGGCACCGCGTGGAGCTGGAGGCGGCGGTGGCCGACGCGATCGCGAAGTGCGACCGCGAGCCGCTGCTGAAGCTCCTCGAGGACGCCGGTGTGCCGGCCACGCCGGTGAACACGGTGGCCCAGGTGATGAACGACGCGCAGACCGCGGCGCGCCAGATGATCGAGCGCGTCACGCACCCGCGGCTCGGCGAGATCCCGGTGATCGGCACGCCGGTGAAGTACTCGCGGATGCGCCCGGGCGTGCGCCGGCCGGCGCCGATGCAAGGCGAGCACACCGACGAGGTGCTGACGGAGTGGGGCTATTCCGCCGAGGAGATCCGCGCGCTCCGGGCGAAGAAGGTCGTCCGGTAGGACGCGAGGCCCTTACGCGACACGCCGCGCTGGCGCTGCTCCTCGTGGCTGGCTGCCTCTCGGCCGCACCCGCCCTCGCCGAGCTCTACAAGTGGACTGACGCGGAGGGGGTCGTGTACTACACCTCGGACCTCGCCTCGATCCCGCCGACGTTCCGCGACACGGCGACGCTCCTCAGCACGCCGCAGGCCCGCCCGGCTCCGGCGGCCACGAACGAGCCGACCGCGCTCCGGGTCACCCCCGGAGCGCCCATCATCGCCGAAGCCCGCCTCAACGGCGTCCCGCTGACCCTGATCGTGGACACGGGCGCCGACCGCACCGTGATCGCGCCCGAGGTGATCGAGCGCGCCGGGCTCGGCGATCAGACCGGTCGTCCGATCCAGGTCGTCGGGATCACGGGCATGTCGACCGCGACCCTGGTGACCATCCCCATCCTGGAGGTCGCCGGCGCCCGCATCGGGCCCCTGGTGGTGATCGCCCATGCGCTCCCGCCGACGCTTCGCGCCACCCGCGCCGATGGCTCGAGCGAGACCTCTCCGGGAAGCGTCGACGGGTTGCTCGGCCGCGACGTGCTCGACGCGTTCACGCTCAGCGTGGACACGGCATCCGGCCGCGCCACCCTCACCCTGCGGTGAGCTTCGCGCTCGGGCGCAGCCCGCTCATACGCGCGATCACGTCGAAGACGACCGCGAAGTCGTAGTCGGCCAGGTCGAGGCCGCGGGCGGCGCTCAGCAGCTGGTCGACGAGCGCGACGCTCGGCAACGGCACGCCGAGCGCGCGTCCCATCTCGAGCGCGAGGCCGAGGTCCTTCTTGCTCATGTCCACGTTGAACAGGGCTTCGGCGGGCATGCCCAGCACGAACGGTCCGCGGTACTTGATCATCGGCGAGGCGATGACCGACTTCAGCAGCACCTCGACGGCGCGCTCGCGCTCGATCCCGGCCTTCTCGGCGAGCGCCACCGCCTCGCAGAACGCGAGCATCTGGACGGCGAGGTTCAGGTTCGTCGCGATCTTCATCGTGACCGCGAGTCCGAGCTCGCCGACGTGCGTGATGGTCGGCCCGATCGCCAGGACGTGCTCCCGAACTTTCTCGAGCGCCGCCGGGTCGCCCCCGACCATGAACGAGAGCTGGCCGGCCTCGAGCGTGACCGGGCTGCCGGAGACGGGCGCGTCGATCAGGGCGGCGCCCCGGGCGGCGACGGCCTGGCCCAGCTCGCGCGTGACGGCGGGGCTGACCGTGCTCATCTCGACCCAGACGGCGCCCGGCCGCAGCCCGGCGACGACTCCGTCGGGCCCGAGGCCGATCGCGCGAAGCGCGACGTTGTCGGTCACCATGCTGAAGACCGCGTCCGTGGCTTCGGCCACCGCGCGCGGGGACTTCGCGAGTGTGAGGCCGGCGGCGACGAGCGCCCGGGCCTTGTCGGGCGTCCGGTTGTAGCCGACGACGCTGCGGCCGGAGTCGAGCAGCCGCTTCGCCATGCGGCTGCCCATCGCGCCGAGCCCGACGAAGCCGACGGCGGCCATCAGCCCCGCCCCTCGTCGGCCACGGCGATCGCGCTGATCTCGAGCTTGCACCTGGGGTGCGTGGCCAGGCGTGAGACCTCGACCGTCGTCGTCGTCGGCAGGTGACCGCCGAGGTACGCGGCCCAGACGCGATTGAGATCGTCTTGCTCCGCGACGTCGGTGAGGAAGCGCGTTGCCGAGACCAGATCGGCGAAGGTGCAGCCGGCCGCCTCGAGGGTCTTTTTGAGATTCTCCATCACCAGCACGGCCTGCTCGCGCATCGTCGGCGGCAGATCGAACTCTTCCTCGCGGTGCGGGTGGCTGTGATAGACGGCGGCCGCGGTGACGCCCGAGAGAAACACGAGCTGCCCTCGGCGGACGACGATCCCGGGCGCGTACGGCATCATCACGTCGGTCCGGCGGTCGGCATGGTGAACGATCGAAATGTCTTTGGCCATCGCGTCCTCCGCGAGTTGCCCACGCATCCTATCACGGGGCGGCGACGCCTCCCCGTCGGGTACACTCGGATGCGTGCCGACGATTCTGATTCTCGAGGACGACGCGTCGACGCGTGACGCGCTCGCCGCGATGCTGGGCGACCTCTTTCCGCGGGCGCACGTGATCGGGGCCGGCGTCGACGCGGGCTCCGGCCTCGCCGAGCGCGACGTGACGCTCGTCCTGACGGAGCTCGACGCCGTCGAACGAGTCCGCGCCCGGCTGCCGGCGGGCGCGCTGGTCATCGCGTTGACCCGCGAGATGGGCCCGGATACCCTCTTGAGGGCCGAGGCCCTGGGCGTCGCCGCGTCGGTGCGCGCGCCGGCCACCACCCAGCGGCTTCGGGTGGTGCTCGAGCCCATGCTCGGCCGAGACGGGGCTTCCAGGGCTCTGGATCCGGAGTGAGGAGAGACGATGGAGCTCGCGGGGCGCGTCGCGGTCGTCACGGGCGGGGGCAGCGGTATCGGTCGCGCCATGGCCGAGGCCTTCGCACGGGAGCGCGCCACGGTGGTGGTCGCCGACATGGTCGTCGACGCGATCCGCGTGAACCGCCTCGACGTGATCACCCACGAGGAGGGGCTCGAGGCCCTCCGTCGCCGCCACGAACGGCTCGAGCAGGCGATCCTCCAGCCGAAGGCCTGACCGGGTCCCGCCCATCACCACGACCGACGCCCGCTGGATCGAGACCGCGCCCGCTCTCGCCGAGGTCTCGCAGCGCCTTCGCGCGCCGGGCGAGATCGCGCTCGACACCGAAGGCGATAGCCTGCACCACTATCCGGAGCGCCTCTCGCTCATCCAGCTCGCGCTGCCGTCCAGCAACGTCTGGCTGGTCGATCCGCTGGCGCTCGGCGATCTCTCACCGCTCGCGGCGGTGTTCGCGGCGCCCTCGGTGCTGACCGTGCTCCACGCGGGCGACAACGATCTCGTGCAGCTCAAGCGCCGCGGGATCGCCTTCGCGGCGATCTTCGACACCTCGATCGCCGCGCGCTTCCTCGGCGCCAAGGCCCTCGGCCTCGACGTGCTGCTCGAGACCTACCTGGGGGTCGAGCTGCCGCCCTCGAAGCAGCGGGACGACTGGTCGCGGCGGCCGCTCTCCGAGGCCCAGCGCCGCTACGCGGCGGCCGACGTGCTGCATCTCTTCGCGCTCAAGCAGAAGCTCACCGAGGAGCTGGCTCGGGTGGGCCGCCTCGCCTGGGTCGAGGAGGAATGCGCCGCCCTCGCCGCCCTGCCCGCGGTCGAGCGGGTCCCGGATCCCAATGCCTTCGCAGGCCTCAAGGGCGCGCGCGATCTTCCGCCGCGCGGTCTCGCGATTCTCCGCGAGCTCCACGAGCTTCGCGAAGGCCTCGCGCGCACCATGGACCGTCCGCCGTTCAAGATCCTCGGCGAGGAGACCCTGGTGCGTCTGGCGCAGACGCCGCCTGCCGATTTGTCCGGACTGGAGGGAATTCCGGGCTGCACACCGAAGGTGATCGCGCGCTGGGGCGAGGCCATCCTGTCCGCAGTGGCGCGGGCGCAGGCGCTGCCGGAGACCGCCTGGCCGACGCTCGAGCGCCATCCCCGGCCGCGTATCCCGGGGATCGTCGCGCGACGGATCGAGGCGCTGCGGCAGTGGCGCAAGGACGCCTCGCCGCGATTCGGGCTCGAGCCCGGCCTGCTCCTGCCCAATCGGCTGATCACGACCGTCGCCCTCGCCGGCCCGCGCGATCCGGCCACGCTCGCGTCGCTGGACGGCGTGCGCCGCTGGCGCGCCGAGATCTTCGGCGCCGAGATCGTTGCCGTGCTCGCGGCTCCGTGAGAAGGTGAATCCGGCCATGGTTGACTGGCGCGCCAATCTCGTCGACGACGATGCGGGCCTCACGGCGATTCTCCGGGAGGGGAGGACGGTGGCGGTGCTCGGCGCGAAGGCCGACCCGTCCGAGGCGGCCCATTACGTTCCGGCCTACCTCCGCGAGCACGGATATCGGATCCGGCCGGTGAATCCGCGCTTTGCCGGCCAGCGCCTCCACGACGCCGTGACGGTGGCGGGGCTCGACGCGCTGCCCGAGGAGGCCGACGTCATCGAGATCTTCCGCCGTCCCGAATACCTCGGCGGCCACGCCGACGAGATCCTGGCGTTGCCGTGGCGTCCAAAGGCGGTGTGGTTTCAGCTCGGCATCCGGAATGACGCCGCCGCCGAGAAGCTCGCGCGGGCGGGCATTCGCGTCGTCCAGGACCGCTGCATGATGCCCGAGCACCGACGCCTGATCGCGGCGACGGGAGTCCGCGCCTAGCCATGCCCGGCGAATACGCGTTCGTCATGAAGGACCTGCGCAAGGTCGTCCCGCCGAAGCGGGAGATCCTCCGCGGCATCTATCTCTCGTTCTTCCACGGCGCCAAGATCGGCGTGCTCGGCGCCAACGGCGCCGGCAAGTCGTCGCTGCTCCGGATCATGGCCGGCGTCGACACGGACTTCCTCGGCGAGGCGTTCCCGGCCGCCGGTCTCAAGATCGGCTACCTCTCGCAGGAGCCGCAGCTCGATCCGGCGAAGGACGTCCGGGGCAACGTCGAGGACGGAGTCGCCGAGACCCGCGCGCTGCTGACGCGGTTCGAGGAGGTGAGCGCGCGGCTCGGCGAGCCGATCGAAGCCGACGAGATGGAGAAGCTCCTCGACGAGCAGGCGCGTTTACAAGATCGCATCGACGCCGGGAACGCCTGGGACCTCGACCGGACCGTCGAGCTCGCGATGGATGCGCTCCGGGTGCCGCCGGGCGACATGGACGTCGCCAAGATCTCGGGCGGGGAGCGCCGGCGCGTCGCGCTCTGTCGGCTGCTCCTCGCGCGCCCGGACATGCTGCTGCTCGACGAGCCGACCAACCACCTCGACGCCGAATCGGTCGCCTGGCTCGAGCGCTATCTGAAGGAATACCCGGGGACGGTCGTCGCGATCACCCACGACCGCTACTTCCTCGACAACGTCGCGGGCTGGATCCTCGAGCTCGATCGCGGGCACGGCATCCCGTGGGAAGGCAACTACTCCTCCTGGCTCGAGCAGAAGGGCGCGCGCCTCGCCCAGGAGGAAAAGGCCGACCTCTCGCGCCAGCGCACGCTGGCCCGTGAGCTGGAGTGGGTCCAGATGGCGCCGCGCGCCCGGCAGGCCAAGAGCAAGGCGCGGCTGCAGGCCTACGACGCGCTGCTCAGCGAGTCGTTCGAGCAGCGCGCCGCGGCGCTCGAGATCGCCATCCCGCCCGGGCCGCGGCTCGGCGACGTGGTCGTCGAGGCGGACGACGTCCGCAAGGCGTACGGGGACCGGGCGCTGATCGAGGGGCTCTCGTTCAAGCTGCCGCGCGGCGGGATCGTCGGCGTCATCGGCCCGAACGGCGCCGGCAAGACGACGCTCTTCCGGATGATCGTCGGGCAGGAGAAGCCCGACGCCGGCGCGCTCCGGGTCGGCGAGACGGTGAAGCTCGCCTACGTCGACCAGAGTCGCGACGCCCTCGACGGCCAGCGCACCGTCTGGGAAGCGATCTCCGGCGGCGCCGAGACGCTGACGCTCGGCGGCCGGTCCCAGCAGTCGCGCAGCTACGTCGCGTCGTTCAACTTCAAGGGCAGCGACCAGCAAAAGCGCCTCTCGGAGCTGTCGGGAGGCGAGCGCAACCGCCTGCACCTGGCGACGATGCTCAAGAGCGGCGGCAATCTCCTGCTTCTCGACGAGCCGACCAACGACCTCGACGTCGATACGCTCCGCGCGCTCGAAGACGCGCTCCTGGCGTTTGCCGGCTGCGCCGTTGTGATCAGCCACGACCGGTGGTTCCTCGACCGCATCGCGACGCACATGCTGGCCTTCGAGGACGAAGGCCGGGTGGTCTGGTTCGAGGGGAACTACGCCGACTACGAGGCCGACCGCCGTCGGCGGCTCGGCGCCGAGGCCGAGCGCCCCCATCGCCTGCGCTTCAAGCGCCTCCCGAGGAGCTGAACCGCGGCCGCGAGCAGCAGATCAGCGTGTTCTCGCCCGTGCGCCGCACCCGGCGCAGCCTGACCTCGTTGAAGTAGAGGCGCAGCGTGCGGGCGAGCGGCCGCGGATCGCCGTGCCGGTGGCGATTGACGACGAGCGATCCGAGCGGCGTGACCAGCGGCACCATCGCCAGGAGCTTCGGCAGCGCAACCTCCGGCGGCTCCCCGTACGTGACGTCCTCCATCACGTAGTCGAACCGGCGCCCCGTCCGCGTGAGCCCGGCGACGGCGGTCTCGGCGTCGGCGCACACCATGTCCAGCTTCCCGACCCGATCCAGCCCGAACCACTGACGAGCGATTCGCACGATGACCGGATCGCGCTCGATCACCGTGATGGATCGCGGGTCCGAGAGCCGGTACAGCAGGTGGACCTGCGTGCCGCCGCCGAGTCCGACCAGGAGTACGGCCGGCCGCGGCGGGAGCGGGACGGCCTCGAGCGCCTTCCACCAGTACTCGCGTCGCAGCGGTCGCCAGTTGGCGTTGAGCGGATAGATCGAGAGAATCTCACCGTGGACCATGAGTCGCCGCTCGTTGCCGTGATCCATCACCACGATCCGGCCCGAGAGACGCGACCACCCTCTGAAGGCGACGCGGGAGCGCGTGCCCTTGACGGCCGGCCTCGCGCGCTGCGGCCGTTCGGCGTCTGGCACGGACGGCCGTCAGCGGGGCTGCATGCGGATGGCGCCGTCGAGCCGGATCGTCTCCCCGTTCAGCATCGCGTTCTCGATGATGTGGAGCGCGAGCGCCGCGAATTCCGCGGGACGGCCGAGCCGCTGGGGAAAGGGCACCTGCTTGCCGAGCGACACACGAACCGGATCGGGCAGGGTGGAGAGCAGCGGCGTGTCGAAGATTCCGGGGGCGATGGTCATGACGCGGATCCCCAGCTCGGCGAGGTCGCGCGCGACCGGCAGCGTCATGCCGACGATGCCGCCCTTCGAGGCCGAGTAGGCGGCCTGGCCGATCTGACCGTCAAAGGCCGCGACGGAAGCGGTGTTGATGACGACTCCGCGCTCACCCTCGGCGCCGGGAGTGTTCTTGGCCATCAGCGCCGCGGCGAGCCGGATGCAGTTGAAGGTGCCGATGAGGTTCACCTGGATGACCCGGGTGAAGTCTTCGAGCCTGGCCGGACCCGCTTTCCCGAACGTCTTCATGGCCGGGCCGATGCCGGCGCAGTTCACGAGGACGTTGACGCCGCCGAGCCTGTCCCCGGCGGTCTGGAGAGCCGCGCTCACCTCGTCGCCGATCGTCAGGTCGGCGGGGGTGAAGATGGCCCGCTGGCCCATGGCCTTCGCGGCGTCGGCACCCGCCGAGGCGGGCCGGTCGAGCAGGGCGACCGAGGCGCCCGCGGCGACGAGCCGCTCGGCAGTCGCTCGTCCAAGCCCGGATGCACCCCCGGTCACGACGGCTTTCACGGTGCGAAGTTCCATAGATGCCTCCTCGGCCCGCATTCTAGCTGATCGCGTCCGTCCAGGCTGAACCCCTCTATCTAGTGGGACCTCCGCTCGCTTCCCCCACATCTTCGTCTTGCCTGATACTCGTCACATGATTAGCTTTCTAATCATGGGCGAGAGCGTGGCTCCGATCCGAGGCGAGATCACCGAGATTGTCGGGAGGCCCTCCTCCGGCCGCACGAGCTATCTCCTGGCCTGCCTCAGCCACGTCGTGGGTCAAGGCGAGACCGCCGCGCTCGTCGATGCCGAGGAAACGTTCGACCCGCGGTCCGCGGCGCAGGCGGGGATCGATCTGCGCCGGCTTCTGTGGGTTCGATGCGGAAGTGATCGAGGCGTGGCGCTTCGCGCCGCCGACATGCTCGTTCGTTGCCCGGGGTTCGCGCTGGTCGCGCTCGATCTCGGCGAGCGAGTGCCCCGCCTTCCGCCGACTCTGTCCTTCCGCCTGAAATTCGCCGTCCGGCGGACGGACGTGGCTCTGCTGATCGTCGGCCGCCGACGGCTCACGGGATCGAGCGCGGCGCTGGCGATCGAGACGCTGCGGGAAGGGATCGAATGGGCCGGTCCGGGGCCGGTTCCCACACGACTGGCGCGCGTGCGTACGAGAACCCGAGTACTCCGTTCCCGCCGCGAGGAGCCTGGGGAATCGCTCTGGTGGACCGCGTGAGCCGGTTCGCCTGCGTGCTCGTCGAGCATTTCGACGCGGCCGCCGTCGAGCGGTGCGAGCCCGGCCTGCGCGCGCAGCCGCTGGGCGTCGTCAATGTCCGGGGTGACCGCCCGAGCGCCGGCCGTGAAGGAGCCCCGACGGCGAAGATCGCGATGATCGTCGAGGCGAACGCGGAGGCCCGCGCGCGGGGTGTGCGGCCGGGCATGACGGAGGCGGAGGCGCGGGCCCGCTGCCCCATGCTGGTGACGCGACCGTTGATCGAGGAGTACGTCCTGTCGGCGCGTCACGCCCTGCTGGAAGCGGCGCTGGCCGTGTCGCCGCGGATCGAGGACGCAGGCGCGGGGCTCGTCTACGTCGATACCGTCGGCCTCGAGCGGCTCATCGGCGACCCCCCTTCCATCGGGCGACGCCTCGTGCATCAGGCGCGAGCCGTTGGGCTCACGGCCCGCATCGGGCTGGCGGCGAGCCGTACCGCGGCGCGGGTGGTCGCGGCGAGGGCGTCAGGTCCCGTGACGGTGGTTCCCGACGGGCGCGAGCGTGCGGGGCTCGCGGGAGCGCCTCTGGCGACGCTCGCGCTGTCTCCGGACCTCGCCGCGACCCTCGCCCGATGGGGCGTGCGGACTCTCGGCGATCTGGCCGCGCTGCCGCGCGCGGGGCTCGCCACGCGGCTCGGGCCCGCCGGGCTCCGCGCCCACGATCTGGCACTCGGCCTCGATCACGATCCGTTCCGGCCGTGGACTCCGCCTCCATTCTGGGAAGAAGCGCAGGGGCTCGAGTGGGAGATCGATTCGCTCGGCGTGCTCGCGGGCGTGCTCGAGACCGTGCTGGAGCGTCTCTGCAGACGGCTCGCATCGGCGGCGCTCGCCGCCGACGCGCTCGAGGTCCGGCTGGGCCTCGCCTCCGGAGGTCACCACGCGCGAGACGTGTCGCTCGCCTATCCGGTGGTCGAGGTCAAGCCGATGCTCACCCTGATGGTCCTCGATCTCGAAGCGCATCCCCCCGATGCCCCCGTGACGCGGGTGGCGGTGAGCGCGCATCCGATCCGGGCCCAGGCCGGGCAGGGAGGGCTCTGGCAGCCGCCCGCTCCCGCGCCGCGCGACCTCGTGTCCGTGCTCGCGCGTCTGGCCGCCCTCGTCGGCGCCGACAACCTCGGCTCGCCCGCGCTCGTGGACTCGCATCGCTCCGATGCCTTCACGATGCTGGCGTTCTCGCCGCCCACCGAGCCCGCGCCGCTCGATCACCGGCCGCCGTGGCGTTCTCCTCGCCCCGACGGCGGTGAGCATCGCCTCGCGCTCCGCCGGATGCGGCCGGCGCGGCGTGTCGACGTCGAGGCCGCGGGCGAACGGCCGACGCGCGTGGACGCGCGGCGTGTCCTCGCGTGGGCGGGGCCGTGGCGCGCGTCGGGCGACTGGTGGGACGTCGAGGCGTGGGCGCGCGAGGAGTGGGACGTGGTGCTGTCCGACGGCGCGCTCTGCCGCGTCGCGCGCGACCGGCTCACGGGCCACTGGTACCTCGACGCCCTCTACGACTGACCGTGTTCATCGAGCTCCACGCGCAATCGGCCTTCTCCTTCCTCGAAGGCGCCGAGCACCCGGAGGCGTTCGCCGCCGAAGCGGCGCGACTCGAGATGCCCGCGGTGGCCCTGGTCGATCGCGACGGCGTCTACGGCGCACCGCGGCTGACCCGGGCCGCCGCGAACGCCGGCGTGAAGCCGATCGTCGGCAGCGAGATCACGCTGGCCGACGGCTCGCGCCTGCCGTTGCTGGTGGAGGACCGCGAGGGATACCAGAACCTTTGCCGCCTGATCACCCGGATGAAGCTCGGAGTCCCCAAGGGCGCCGCCGCGATCGCCCTCGACGACCTCGAGCCGTACACCGCCGGGCTCGTGTGCCTCACCGGAGGCGCGCGGGGCCCGCTCGCGCTGAGGCTCGCCGCCGGCGACGACGACGGCGCCCGCCGGGTCCTGGACCGGCTCGTGGCGATCTTCGGGCGCTCGAGCTGCTTCGTCGAGGTCCAGCGCCATTTCCTTCGAGAGCAGGAGCAGATTCTCCAGCGGCTGGTGACGCTCGCGTGTGGGGCCCGCGTCCCGCTGGTCGCCTCCAATCAGCCGCTCTTCGCGCGCCCCGAAGGCCGGCCGCTCGCCGACGTCTTCACGTGCATCCGCGACAAGACCGATCTCGATCGCGCCGGTCGTCGGCTCCTGGCGAACGGCGAGCGCTCGCTGAAGGGCGGGACCGAGATGACCGAGCTCTTCCGGGATCTCCCCGACGCCCTCGCCAACACCGGAGAGCTGGCGCTGCGGCTGGCCTTCACGCTGAAGGACCTCGGGTACCGATTCCCGGAGTTCCCGCTGCCCCCCGGGCAGACGCCGCTGGGTCACCTGCGCGAGCTGACCGAGCGCGGCGTGCGAGCGCGCTACGGCGCCGGCACGCTGGCCGCGCGCGCGCGCCGTCAGGTTGCGCACGAGCTCGATCTCATCGGCCGGCTCGACCTCGCGGGCTTCTT
>Ga0137409_10003311_pt1 | contig 17103 bp, 12 predicted proteins | sample CZODoug1_16funga_FD_122059 | JGI IMG/M metagenome (GOLD analysis project Ga0137409, IMG submission 122059) | Vadose zone soil fungal communities from Angelo Coast Range Reserve, California, USA - CZODoug1_16fungal (Hybrid Assembly) | ecosystem: Environmental > Terrestrial > Soil > Vadose zone... | reverse complement strand
ATTCCCGGCATCGTCACGCTAGTCGCGCGGCAGGACGAAGTGCATGTCGAAGTGGTCGGGACTCGCGCGCTGAACGAGAGCGAGCCGATGCGGCGCGACACGATCTTCCGCATCGCGTCGCTCACGAAGCCAATTGCAGCAGCGGCGGCGATGATTCTCGTGGAAGAGTGTCGCCTGCGCCTGGACGAGCCCGTCGATCGCTGGCTGCCGGAGCTGGCCGGTCGCAGAGTATTGAAGCGAGTCGATGCGGAACTTGACGACACCGTGCCGGCGCGCCGTTCGATCACGCTGCGTGATCTGTTGACCCTGCGTATGGGCATTGGCAGTGTCATGGCGCCGCCCGGCACGTATCCGATACAACGCGCGATTGCCGAACTCCGCATCGGCGGTGATGGGCCGCCCAAGCCCGCGCAGTCGCCGCCGGCCGACGAGTGGATGCGGCGTCTCGGATCGTTACCGCTGTTGCATCATCCGGGCGAGCAGTGGTGCTACCACATCGGCATGGATGTGCTCGGAGTCTTGATTGCCCGCGCGAGTGGCCGCTCGCTCGGCGAATTCATGCAGGAGCGCATTTTTGCGCCGCTCGGTATGCGGGACACCGGCTTCAGCGTTCCGCCGGAGAAGCTGCAGCGCCTTCCTGCGTGCTATCAGGGCACAGCCGACGGTCGCGGACTTGCGCTCTACGATGGCATCGCGGACAGCCAGTGGGGCCAGCCGCCCCCCTTCGAGTCCGGTGGCGGCGGTCTGGTCTCGACAGTCGATGACTACTACGCTTTCTGCCGCATGATGCTCAATAAGGGCCGGCACGGGCGCGAGCGCATCTTGTCGCGCGCATCCGTGGAGCTCATGACGACGGACCAGTTGACACCGGAACAGCGAGAAGCGATCTTTTTCGACGGCAACAGCAGCTGGGGATTCGGCATGGGCGTGTTGACGCGGCGGGACGATCTCGCGTCAGTGCCGGGACGATTCGGATGGACCGGCGGCCTTGGCACTTCGGCCTACTCGGACCCGCGCGAAGATCTGATCGGCATCCTGATGACGCAGCGGCTCATGGACTCTCCCGAACCGCCGGCAGTCTTCAGCGACTTTTGGACGACGGCGTACCAGGCGATTGCGGATTGAGTGCTGTCCGCGACCGTCATTAGTTCGACGGCTTCTGACTCCAAAAAGTGGCTTCGTCTCCCGGATTTTCAGTGTAGACATTCCTGGGATCAACGCCTCTATCCAGGATTAATCCGATCCAGGGCGCATCCATTTCTTCCCAACTCTGTTCTCCGCCAAAGACGTCTCTTCTGGGATCACGAGCGAATTTGTTATTCGGAGAGTTATCAAAGTGCGACATTACGCGGAGTTTTGTTCCTTTTGGTATTTTTAGCGTCTTGACCAGGTTGTACGTCATCTGCCAGTTGAAATCATAGTGCGGCTGATTCAGGATCGTTTCGACCTTGCCGTCCGGATACATCAACATGTACTTCATGTCCTTGCCATGTTCATGCATATGGAGACTCATCACGGCCAGTTCAGTATCCATGTTGAAGATCACATCTTTTGGCGGCGCTTCCCAATTGGGATCTCCCGCAGGAATGCGCCATCGCTCCCGATCACTCCAGCCGTCATTACCCCTGGGTTTCAAAGACCTCATGCTTAGCTGCCGTTGAGGTTCTTGCTTTGCGACGACGAATCCGATTTTCGTAACATCGGTAACGGGCTTGCCGATCGGCGTCCAGTGCAGGCTGAGAACCATGTCGGTGTTCGCCGGAATCAGATATGCGGTTTTATAGTAGGCGTAATCCAGCGGAGCACCGCCGGGCCTGTAAAAACCCTCAAAGCCTGCACCGGCGCCATCCGGAATCACGTCAGTCTCGGGGGCAGGGCAAACCTTACCACGGTCATCGCTGCAAAATGTGACCCGCTGCGGTCTGGGTTGTTCCGCTATGTGGACTCCAGCTTCATCTCTCTTGATGTCGGACCAGAAAAACTGGCCGTACTTCACACCATCTATATGGCGCGCAAACCGGACACCGGCGTGATGCATGACGGCAGGCACTCCCGGGCGAATTTCGATGCTTGTCACCCAGGTATCCTTCTTGAACGGGTTCGGCAACACCACGATCATGTTCTCAACCCAGCCTTTTGCCGGCACATCGAATGGGGGCGCTTCTATCACAACGTCCGGGTTCGAGCGCCAGCCTTCCACCCACTGCACTGGAGGTGGAGCATCTTTTGCGTCCCCTTCAATCGCACCGCCATCGGCCCATTTAGCGATGGTGTCAATCTCGCTCTGCAGAAGCGAGAAATTCTCGATGAAATGCCCATATCGCGGATCGAGGCTCCCAGGTGGCATTTTTCTTTCGATGACGGCGGCTTTCATCGCTTTCGCCCAGGGACGCGTGGTCTGGTAAACGAGGAAGGACATCGGCGCAACTTCACCTGGGCGGTGGCAACTTTGACACTTGGCCTGCAGGATCGGAAGAACGTCTCTATAAAAAGTGACTGTTGTTCCCGTCGCTCTGGGGTCGCTCTGACCAAACGCAGCGACAGAGAAGAGGAGCAGGCAGCAAAGTGCAATGCCGATTGAACGCATGACTGGCCTCCGCAAGGACTTGTTCAGAAGAAATTCTGCCGACAGTATATGACGCAAACTCGGCAAATGGAATTCACTAGAAGTTCAAATCCTTTTCAAAGCATCGGAATTGATAAACTCGAAAACGGCGCCGGCGGGACGCGTTCCCCTCGCCGGCGCCGGATAGCGAACTCACCAGGACTTAATAGAAGGTGATCCGCAGCAAGCCATTGCCGCCGGCGCCACCCGCGTCTGCGGAGCCGGCGTGACCGCTGTCGAAGCCGCCGCCGCCACCGCCCGTGCTATTGCCGCCGCCATCGCCCATGCCATTGCCGCCGCCACCGCCATTGCCGCCGCCGGCACCGCCATTGCCGAAGCTGTCGCCGTCGGCACCATTGCCGCCGCCTCCGGCACCGTCGGCACCGCCGAAGCTGCCGCCGCCGCCGATGCTGGTGGTGCCGCCGCCACCGATGCCATTGCCGCCACCTCCGGCGCCGCCGACGATGAGGAAGCGGCCGCCACCACCGCCACCGCCGGCACCGCCTCCGGCCACTACGAGGGGAGATGAGTTACTGTCCGCCAGAGACGTCGCCCCGCCGCCCCCACCGGCGCCGGAGACGCAGCAGCCTGAGCCGCCGCCACCGACAGTAACTGTGAGCTGAGCACCCGGGGTGACCGGGATTAACCGCCGGCTGTATCCGCCTCCGCCGCCACCTGCCAGAAGGCCGCCACCGCCACCACCACCCCAGGCTTCCACCCATAGCTGAGTTACCCCGGCTGGTACGGTCCAATTCTGACTGGCGCTTGTAAAGGAAAACACGACACCGGCTTGTCCAGCGGGACCCGCAGGCCCTCGCGGCCCGGGCGTGCCCGTCGCACCAGGGAGGCCCATCGGACCCTGCGCTCCGATCGCTCCTGTGGCTCCGGTTGGTCCTTGCAAGCCCTGGGGGCCTTTCGCTCCCGTACTCCCGGCGGGTCCCTGAGCTCCAGTGGCCCCAGTGGCGCCTGTAGCTCCGGCGGGACCGGGCGCACCCGCCGGTCCTGTTGCTCCAATGGTCAGATCGAATATGCCGAAATCGTACGGGCTGTTCGCCACGATCAACAGATACGCCCCAGGAGTCAAACCGGCAGGCAGCAATGCCACGATCTGCGTATCGGTTTCCGACACCAGCGGCAACACCGTGGTTCGCAGCAACACGGTCGGCAGTTGCCCTCCGTCCGGACCAAGAAAGTTTAGGCCTCCGATCGTGACGCGGGTTGTGGTCGAATCGACGCTCGCCTCCGTGATGACTACCTTCCTCACGTACTGCTTAATGGCATCGGCGTAATTGGTGCCGGGTTGCGACTGAGCAAACATGGCAGTGGCGCACAGGAAAACACACAGAACTACGCTGAAGCTAATTCTGAAAATCCTTCTCATGCGGATCCTCCCTAGAACCTCTCGGACCTGGTTTATTTCAGGAAAGACTGAAGTCCGGTGAGTGAGCTTTGGCAGGACACTTGCCATTTGGAACTTTGGCGAACAAACGAGTTACACCATTGCGCCTCACTTGAAACGGTTTCTTATTTCCCAATCGGTTTCAAAATTACCCCCAAACGGGTTCAAGCTGACGTTGCATCGGCATATGTTGGAAGCGCTGCTACACTGGAAGAAACCACAGATGATATTTGTGAATTCGATGAGTGACTTATTCCAAGAGAAGGTACCAGTTACGTTTATTCAAGATTCTTATCGCCATGCCTTCAGATTCATCTAAATTAGCGATTCAACAACATCCATCCCCAAATTGTGACGAGAGACCTGACGACATTGTCATTGACACCGTCGTTCTTCACGCGACTGTGTTGAACACTCTGGATGAGGTAATAAAACACTTTTCTAATCCAGTGAGTAAGGTCTCCGCTCATTACACGATAGATCGCGATGGCACTATCGCAGCACATGTCCCAGAACGCGGACGTGCTTGGCATGCCGGGCGATCAAAGGTGAAGGATGGCCGCACCAACGTCAATGACTTCTCAATCGGCATTGAACTCGTCAATCTAAACGATGGAATGGACCCGTTTCCTGAGCAACAGATCGAAGCCATGCGAGGACTTCTAAAGAGCATCCTCGCACGATATCCTGTTAAGCACATCATTCCTCACTATGAATGTGCTGAGCCACCAGGGAGAAAATCCGATCCGATCGCATTTGATTTAGCTTGGATCGATGGCCTTCTTAAGTGATAGGTCAAAACCCGCGGGCGCGACCCAGAGGGATTTATCATGAAGCCCGCAGAACCTGATCGGATGGTCGGTTCCCTCAGAATTAATCATCGGAAACTGCCGCCGGCGGATTACTCGCGTAGCGTTTTGACAGGACTTGATCCACTGGATATCCTAGCTCATCGATTTCCCAACCAAAAACACGCACTTCGCTTGATCGAGGAGATGGAAACACATGAAGAACATGACGCGTCAGATTACCGGCATATTCGTCATGGCTCTGGTTCTTACGTCAAGTCTGATCGCCGCAGAGCCGAACTTCACCGGAACGTGGAAACTCAATTTAGCAAAGAGCCAGCTCTGTCAAGGTTCCCGAACTTCAGCAAGCCTGCAAGGGAAGCTTTGACGGCAAGGATTACCCCGTGACTCAAGCTGGGCAGACGTCCAAGTTTACCAATGCGTTCGCGAAGACCGGACCCAACACAATTAAGATCACCACAAAATTGAACGGGAAATTGTTCTACGTCGACGTGTATACGCTTTCCGCCGATGGTAAAACTCTCACCGATGATGGGACGGCCACAGCTACCAACGAAAACACGAAATCTGTTTTCGACCGGCAGTGACATAGAGCGTCCCGTCCGCACTTATCGCTCCGGCTCAGTTTCGAATTTTGACCCGCCGGATCCCGAACGCCACGACGCGGGCCGGCAGCCTTCTCAATAACGGAATCTTTGTGAGAATCCGCAGCGGTAGCGGGAGACTCGGCCGGGCCCCTTTCGACGTGAGCACCCCGGTAAGGATCCGGTTCTGGATCATCTTCTGGAAGAACTGGATCACCTTGACCGGAAACTCGCGGGCCGACTGGACCGCAGCCAGGTGCCGAGGTTCCACTTTGCCGGCGGCGAGCGGGCCGGCGAGCAGGTTGGCCGCTTCCACGGCATCCTGCACGGCGTAATTGATCCCGACTCCGCCGACGGGCGACATGACGTGGGCGGCATCCCCGATCAGCAGAAGGCCCGGACGGAACCACGTCGTCACGCGGCTCGACTCGACCGACAGGACCGCGATCTGCTTCCAGTCCGTCAAAGTGGAAACCCGATCGGCCAGGATCGGCTGCATCCGGGCGATGTCGGCACGGAGCTTCTCAAGCCCTTCAAATTTCTGCGACGCGAACGTTCCCTTGGGAATCACGTAGCCGAGCTGGAAGTCAGCCGTGCGGCTCAACACGACCAGCAGGTGCCCGGGCCCGACGGCGAAGAGCGGAAGCTCCTGCGGATCTCCGGGCTTTCGCGGCAGCCGGAACCACAGGACGTCCATTGGGGGAGAGGTCTTGTTGACCTCGAATCCGCCCAGCTGGCGGACGCGGGAGAACCTCCCGTCAGCCCCTACGACCAGAGGGGCGCGGACCTCCCGCAAAGCCCCATCGTGTCCCTTGAACCGAACTCCTCGAACGGCCGCATTCTCCTCCACGAGGGAAAGTACGTTGGCGCCCATCTCGATGTGAAAGTCGGGAAACTGCGAGCCCTTCCGGCAGATGAAGTCGAGGAATTCCGCCTGCGGGATCAGCGCGATGTACGGGAAGCGTGTATGGACCGTGCTGAAGTCAGCGATCTTGATATGGCGGTCCCCCAGCTGCAGACTCAACGAGCTGACCTTTCCATGAGGCTTTTTCAGGATCTCGTCCGCCCATCCCAGCTGATCAAGTAACTCGAGCGTGGACGGGTGCACAGTGTCACCCCGGAAGTCCCGATTGAAGTTCTGGTGTTGCTCGAGGAGCAGGACGGGAACCTTCTTCCTCGCCAGCAGGGTGGCCAGGATCAGTCCCGCGGGTCCACCGCCGACTATGCAGCAGGAGGTCTCGCGAACCTCAACGATCTTCTGATCCTCGGGTTGTCCCTTAGATGGTTGTGTCATCCTGGCCCGAAGCAGGATCCTGGCGGGGCGGCCCGACGCCGTGGAAATTGTTCGACTCGACCACACTGGAACGGCAGCCCGTCTTTGAATCCCACACCGGCGTTTCGGCCTTTGACGAGCGGAGGCCGGCCGGTTGGTGTGCCGTTCGGCTCGGGATCGTCATATCTCATCCAGATGCCGGAGAAATCCGGCTTGCCATCGGCTGTTCGTGGCGCAGGCGCCGTGAGATTCGGCTTGCCGTCAGGGCCTTTCGGAACTCCCGGTATGGGCCATAACGGCCACTGCGCGAATAGCGACGGCGACAAGGCGGCAACGGTGGCCGCCAGCGCGGCCACGATGAACCAGCGTTTCATGTCAGCCTCTTTCCTCGACCTTACGGTTGCTGACTCGAGGCCGCAAACAGCCTCTGACCGGTATTTTTCAAGGTCACTGCCTTGGCGTTCGCGCTGTTCGATCCGTTCTTGGCGCGGCTGGCTTCTACGGTGACGACCTCACCCAATTTCATCGAATTCCGCGTCCAGCCAGACCTCATGAGGCCGTTCGGACTCCCCATTTCCAGTCCCCAATTCGTGACCGTGCCTGTCTCGTCCTTGACGTCAATGTAAAACCAGGCGTGCGGATTGGTCCACTGGATCTTCGTGACTGCACCCGTCAGCGTGATGGGTTTGTCAGCATCGAATTCCGCCGCAAATGCGTGGTGGGCAATGAGTGGCCGCCCGGCCAGGAGCAAACCGGTCCCAACGAGAAGAGCAGCTAGCTTGGCTTTCATGTACACCCCCGTGAGACTCATACAAAGAGAAATTCCGAGTTTTCGTCATTCTCATGTTCCTGCCGGGGTACGTCAAGAGAATGATGTTCGGCAGGAATGTGTTCACGCGGGCTGAAGCCCGCGACTACATCGGGGTCAGGTTGGTTTCCAAAATGTAGTCGCGGGCTTCAGCCCGCGTTTCCAATTTCAAAATTTCAGATCCAGGTTCCGGATCAATCGGTGGAGATTATTCGGATGCACGCCAAGAAGCCTTGCGGCCTGCGCATAGTTTCCGCCCGCTTCTTGAAATGCTTTCAGGACCAGTTGCCGTTTCGCTTCCTTGACGGCCTGATGATATTCGGTGACCTGCACACCGGGCACGGCCTGCTTTTCCAGCAGGGCTTCCGGAAGATCTTCTGGCTGAATCAGCTCGGTCGTCCCGAGCACAACAGCCCGCTCCATGGCGTTTTCCAGTTCGCGAACATTCCCGGGCCAGTCGTACTGGACCAGGCATTTGCGCGCCTCCGGGGAAATGCCCTTTACTGAATGCCCGGACTTCTTACTGAACCTCATTGCAAAGTAGCCGGCCAGGAGCGGAATGTCGTCGCGCCGTTCCCTGAGGGCGGGCATCGTTAACGAGAGCACGTTGAGGCGGTAATACAAATCCTGTCGAAACGTTCCAGCTTGTATCGCTTTTTCCAAATCCCTGTTGGTTGCCGCGATCAACCTGATGTCCACCTTGATGGGGCGAGTCCCTCCCACCCTGTCGAATTCACGTTCCTGAAGGACGCGCAACAGTTTGGCCTGCAGCGCGGGAGCAAGCTCTCCCACTTCATCCAGGAAGACAGTGCCGCCGTTGGCAACTTCCAGCTTTCCCTTCTTTTGAGCGATGGCTCCCGTAAAAGCTCCCTTTTCATGCCCAAACAGTTCGCTTTCGAGCAGCGTCTCCGACAGTGCCGCACAATTGATTGCCATGAAGGGATTCTGCGACCGTGAACTGTTCAGATGAATGGCGCTCGCAACCAATTCCTTGCCTGTGCCGCTTTCTCCCCGGATCAGCACAGTTGAGTTTGTGGGCGCGGCCTTGCCGATGAACTGATATACCTCTCGCATCCGCGGACTTTCCCCGACCATGTTGTGTTCGAGGTTGAAATCAGACCTTAACCGGCGGTTCTCGGTTTCGAGCCATTCCAATCGCCGGGCATTGTCCAACGCGCCGCTCGCCATTCCTGCGACGCCGACCAGCAGTTGAAGATGCCCTTCGTCAAAGCGGGTCGCTGTGCTCTCGAGATAAATCACTCCGATAAGGTTGTCGAAGACCACTAATGGCGCGACCAGCACCGAATGAGTTGCATTACTCAAAACCGCGGTACGGTCTTTGATCACGCTATCAACGACGCTGCTCGAGACGACGACTTCACCATCTGCGCCGGATTGCCGGGACCAGCTGAATGTGGAAATGGTCTCGGTTGAACCGGTATCAAAAAGGAGGATGGCGCCCGTATCCGCGGGAACCGAATCGAAAATCAGCTCGAGCAAGTGACGCCGCAGGGCTTCCTGACCACGGATCACGCTGATCTCCGTGCTGATTCGCAACAGTGTTTTCAGGTCCCTCGCCATTCGTTCGGTGACGGAGAACGCTTTCAAAGGATTCAGATAGAGCGAATCATCCTTGTGAAGTTGGACGACCTTCACACCAACGGCCGCCGTCTCATCGAATCGAACATGGCTTGAAGAACCTGCGGCATCCTCTTCTTCCAATACAAAAAGCAGCAGCGAATCCCCGATCTGAATTCGATCTCCCGGTTCGAGCTTCCGTTCCGTGACCGGTATTGCGTTGACAAATGTCCCATTAGTGCTGTTTAGATCGACAATAGTGACTTCGGAATCTGTGATTCGTATCAATGCGTGCTGACGCGAGATCAATGCATCGTTCAGAGACAATGAATTCGATGCATCGCGCCCGATAGAAAAGTCACCTGGCGTCAAACCAAATACTTTGCCTTTCGATGGCCCTGCCAGTGCGATCACCTGTGGATTCATGTGCGCCGTTCTATGAAGGTGTGAATGAATCGAAGAACGCGACGATTCCCCTCCTAAGTTAGGAGGGGTGGCTGCGCCATCAAGAAAATGCCGCGAAGCCACCGAAGTTTGGCGCAGACGGGGTGGTTCCTCAGCAAAACCCTGGCAAGCAGGACCTTTGGAACCACCCCGCCTGCTCGGCCTTTTCTGGAATTTGATGGCCTCGCAGGCACCCCTCCTAACTTAGGAGGGGAGTTTCAAACGCGCAACTGACAATTCATTCACACCTTCCATGAAAAGGGGAACAATTCGGAAAAAGACCATAGCGATAAAACCTATAATGCTACCCACGACAGCGGAATTCCTACCATGAAACACTTCCATCTAACTTTCATTCTCGAAGCCCTCTGCTTGCTTTCAGCAACCTCACTCGGCGCTCAGTCGGATGCCACCAGGGGAGTCATTGAAGGTACTGTTCGGAGTGAGAACGGCTCGGTTTTGCCGGCCGTTCTGGTCACCATCAGCAACCAGGACGACGGCACAGAGCGCCGAATTCAAACCGACATGTCCGGCAGATATCGTTCGCCCTTACTTCCCCTCGGCAACTACCAGATTGCGACTGAACGTCCCGGATTCATCACGATGCGGCAGCGCGGCATCGTATTGCAGATCGCGCAAACTTTGAACGTGAGTTTCACCCTGAAACAAGCATCCGGCGAAGCCGTCACTCTCGTCGCCCGGGAACCGCTGGTTGAGCTGGACCGGAAGCAGCCGAGCACGACCCTGGATCGCCGATTCGTCGAGGGTCTGCCGATCCGCAGTCGAAAGTTCATGGATTTGGGCGTGCTGGTTGCCGGCGCCACCGAGTTCGGCGAGCGCGACACGAGTGCCACCGCTGATTTCTCCGGCGTCAATCATTTCTATGCCGGCGGACTTGTCGATGGCACCGACGCGTATCAGGCGTGGAGCAATCTTCCCAAGGCAAAATTCCTGGTGCCCTTCGAATTCAGCCAGAGCGCGGTTCGCGAGTTCCAGGTGCTGGCCGGCAACTTCAATGCGGAATTCGGACGATCGGCGGGAGGACTGGTCAACGTCGTCACCAGGTCTGGCACAAACGAGTGGCACGGAGAAGCGTCGTATTTTCTCTCCGACAGCGAATTCAACGCCAGGCCGAGATTTGCCGCAACCAAACCAAAAACACGGGAACACTTATTCGGAGGGTCGCTGGGCGGACCCTTTGTCCGAGACCGCCTCTTCATCTTCGGCGACTTCAGCCGGCAAATTCGAAGCGAACCCCTGATTGTGAATTCTGGAACGGTGCTGGACGGTTTCGACGCGACGCTGGCCTCGATTACGAACTCAGACGAGCAGCAACGGTTCATTCAGGCGCGCGATCTGGCCCGGTCGCTCACCGGCGATTTCGTTCGCGACATCGATCAGTACACCGGCCTGATCCGAGCAGACTGGCATCCCAACTCGATTCACTCGATAAGCGCGCGATTGAATTACCAGAATCTTCATGCCACGAATGTTCCTGAAAACGGTTTCACGACACCGACGGTAACCGGCATGGCCCTCAGCAACAATGGAAGAGTCCAGGTCGATAATGGCTCTTTCTCGGCGCAGTGGACTGCCACGATCTCGCCAACGTTGCTCAATGAGGCTCGAATGCAGTTCGCGCCCGGCACAGAACGGCAAATACCCAACAGTGAGGGGCCTCAGGTTCGGATTGGCTCGCCGAGGACCGGCATCACATTCGGGCGGCGGGACGTTTTCCCTTCGACACTTCACGAGAAGCGATGGCAATGGCTGGATAATCTGACTCTCATCCGAGGCAGGCATGCAATGAAAGCCGGTGTCGATATCCACCACATATCCGACGCCAGCTTCTCCTTGACAGCGATCGACGGCTCTTACCTGTTCAGCAATCTCAGGGACTTTGCAAATGGCCGCTATACGTCGTACACGCAGGGGTTCGGAGTTCCGGAAGACACGACGGTCAGTCCTTATTACAGCGCGTTCATTCAGGACAATTTCAGGGCGTCGTCGAATCTCAGTGTGAATATCGGGTTGCGTTACGAGTTCCAGCAGCTTGATCAGCCGGCCACATCTAATCCTCAGTTCCCGAGGACCGGCGTCATTCCACAGGACAAAAACAATTTTGCGCCTCGAGTGGCATTGGCATGGCAACTCTCCCCAATTTTCGTCGTCCGGACCAGCTATGGGATTTACTACGGACCTCTACCGCTTCAGGTGAATTCCGTTGCAAAGACGCAAAACGGTGTTTTCCAAAATATCCGGGAATTTCGAGGAGTGGGCGCCGGAGGACCGGTTTATCCAGCAGTGTTCCCGCGCGGCATCCCCACCATGGGCCTTCAGACTGCCACACCGGGCGCGACCATCGTTGTCTTCAGTCCGGACTTCGCAGCGCCTTACGTGCAGCAGGTAAACCTTGAAGTCGAGCGAGAGATCCTTCCGGATCTGAGCATTTCCAGCGGATGGCTTTATACGAAGGGAACCAGGCTGCGGAGCAACGAAGATATCAACCTGCTTCCTCCGGGTACCAGGCCTGTCGAGATTCACGACACCGCGAGAAATATCTCCGGGGTGTTTAATTTGCCCTGGTTCGGTGTTCCTGCTTCACGCCCGCTGTCGTTCTTCGACCAGATTCAAGAATTCAGATCCGATAACAGCTCGGCCTATCATGCATTTTTCGTGCAGGCGAATAAACGGTACCAGCGCGGTTTGCAGTTTCTCGCGAACTATACGTATTCCAGGCTGATCGACAGAGGCGCGGCGCCGGGGAATCAAATTCTATGTTGCACGAGCGAGAATCCGTTTAGCCCAGGCGATGAGCGTGGCCTCGGGAGGCGGGATCAGCGGCATCGATTCAATTTCGCCGGCGTCTGGGACGTGTTCCGCGGATGGCGATTGAACGGTATTGTCAAGGTCGGGAGCGGGCGGCCCCTTACACCGACGGTGACCGGCGACTCGGGCGGAGACCTGAATGGAAACGGGGTTCGCAGCGGCGACCGGGCGCCGTTTTTTGGACGCAACGGTATCATCGGTCCTGGATACGCCACGGTCGATGTCGCGCTGCACAAGGTCTTCTCGAGGGAGGGGAAAAGCATCGATTTCGGCATCGAGGGATTCAATGTGTTCAACCGCGCGAACTATCTGCGCCCCCCGACAGACTATTACACGCTGACGAACGTCCCAGGCGGAATCAGCAGGCTCGATGGACCGCTGGCTTCATTCGGCAAACCGAACGATGCAACACGCTCCAGAGAGCTTCAGGCAGTAATAAGGTTCTCGTTTTGACAACAGCCGCGGAGCGGCGACAGTCTGTAGACACGTGCCAAAACGACACTTCTGTAGCGGCGGTCTATGACCGCCGGCAATGCGACAAATTGCGAAATCGCCGGCGGTCATAGACCGCCGCTACAGCTTCAGGCTGTGATAGCGGGTATTTTCCTTCTTGCGGAAGCGGCGCGATCGGCAATGTATTTGTAGCCTTTCTTTAGTGCCTCTGTCTCCAGAGCTTCCAGCCGCAGCCGTCCTGCCTGAAAGCGGCCGGCGGCGACTTCAACAGCTGCGAGCGCAAGGCGGGCTTCGAGCTCGAGCTGAATTAACCGTCCGTTGCGCGCTTCTCTGATGACCTGCTCGAGATCCTTCAGCGATTTCGCTGTTTCGCCCCCGGCTGCACGGATGGATGCGCCTGTTATCGCTACGGAAAGCCGCACACTGCGATCGCTGCTTTTCATCGAGAGTTCTTCCGCGCGCTGGATCGCCTCAGCAGACTCGGCATACTTCTCTCGATCGAGAAGCGATCGCGCCAACACAGCCATTGCGGATGCCTCATCGTCCGGTCGATTTGCAAGCCTGAACTCGTCAGAAGCGGCCTTCGCCGCGGTTTCGGCGGATGCCGGATCACCCTCGTACAGTGAAGTCTGCGCCAGGGCGAGCTGGCTCTCGCCGACGCTTCCCTTCTCACCAAGCTGCTTCCGCAGTGCCAGCGCCTGTTCATACTTTTGCCGGGCCGAAGCAAGGTCACCATCGATCAAATGCAGGTCGCCCAACCGGCTCAATGTATGCGCGAGCGAACTCTTGTTGCCCAGTTCCTCAAACGTGGCGCGCGATTCGTCGTACAGATCGTGGGCTCGCGAAAGATCGCCCTCTTCCGACACAAGATCGCCGAGGTTGCTCAGCACCGTGGCGACCGCATTTCTGTCCTGGATTTCCCGGAACACCGGCAGCGCCGCCTGATACATGTCTCTCGCGCCTTGTGGATCCCCCATCAGACTCAGCATATTGGCGAGGTTATTGCACGACATGGCTTCGCCCGCGCGATCACCGATTTCGCGGCGAATCGCAAGAGCCTGCTCGTGCATTGCTTTTGCATTCCGGAAATCGCCGCGGTTTCGCAACACGGTGCCGATGGACGTCAGCGCGGTTGCCGCTCCCTTTCGATCCCCAAGCTCACGATATGTTTTGAGCGACTGCTGATAAATATTCTCCGCTTGTGTCAAATCGCCGGACTGCATTGCGACGTAAGCCAGGTTCGTTGATGCATTCACCGCATCCCAACGATCACCGGCCGTAATATACATTTCCCGGGCTTCTTCGAAGACCGTTCGCGCCTGGCTCAACTCACCAAGATGAGCCAGAGCGCTGCCTTCGATCAGCTTTGCGCCCGCCACCAGAAGTTTTTCTCCGCGTTCTTTCCCCCTGGCGGCAGCGCGAGCGGAGATCGTCTGTTGACGTCTGAAATCGGAGAGCGCACCGGCGATGCGTGCTTCGGCAACGTCAATTCGCGGGTTATCACGATCAGGCGCGGGGAACTTTCGGAGCTTTTCAATCGTGGCCTGGCCGTCTTTTGCGTCACCAGCCGAGGTTAGAGCGCCGGCGAGACGCAGTCCGTAATCGAGATTGTCGGGAAAGAAGCCGAATAGTGTTCGATAGACTTCGGCGGCCTGGCTCCACTCGAGGGCTGCTTCTCTGGAACGGCCTTGCACCAGAAGCTGGTCCTCACGCCCGAGTTTGCTGGAAAGATCGAGCGCGATTTTGGATTGCTCGGAAGCTTTCATCCGATAACCCAGCATGGACCAGGCCGTCGCGAGGGCGGCGTGCGCCAGGGCGTTTCGGCCATCCTCTGCAATGGCCTTTTCGAATGCGGCTCGCGCTCCCAGTGCGTCAAACACTCTCAGTCTTTCGAGCCCGTCCGCATAGAAGCGCGCAGCGTCGGGAGTTGCCGGCAGCGCGGCATGAACCACCTCCGTCTCTCCCGGCTCCAGTTTGCCAACACCGAGCTTCTCGCGTAATGCAGCGCCGCTGCGTGAGACCACTGCCAGGAGATCCGCCGAATACCCCTCTTCGCTGATCGTGGCCAGAAGGTTGCCATGCACCGAGTCTTGCACCCTGAGATCCATTCGAATCCGCGTGGGAGTTCCGTTCAACAGCACATAGGACCCATAGACGATGACGTCTGCTCCGAGATAATTCCGGATGCGGGCCAGCGTATCCGAAGCAAAACTACTGTACTCCGGCAGCGCAAGCTCGACGGACATGCGTGCTACGTTCTCTCCCGGAATGGCGCGCAGTTTCTCCCCCGCCGCCAGCTCCGTCGTGAGCATTTCGGCAAGCGCGGTCGAAAGCCACGCGGCATCGTCTTTTCCGGTGAGATTCTTGAAACCTAACACGGCAATCGATGGACGGGATTGGAATCCATCCGGGTTTCCTCTGTTTCGAATCGCGAACGCTCCCGCGAGCAGAGCTAAGAGCAGCACTACACCAATAACCGGCGCGACCCGGCGCTTCCTTTGGACCGCAGCGGGAGGCGCGATTCCTGTTTCGCCCGTAAGCGTTTTAACGACGTCGTCCAGGTTGTTGAAACGGCCGGCAGGGTCATGCGCAAGACACCGCAGAATGGTGGCTTCCCAGGTGGTGTCGAGTTCCGGAGCGTGGACACGGGGCGACGGTGGTGGTCCCTGCAACCGCTTCAGGGCAGCAGCCAGACCGGTTTCTCCAGGGAAAGGCAGGGTTCCGGCGACCATCTCGTACATCACAAGCCCGAATGCGTAGACGTCGGTGGCGGACGTGATCTTCCCATTTTCGAGCTGCTCGGGCGCCATATATGCGGGCGTCCCTAACACGTCGGCAGGGTTCGATAGGGTTGCCATGACTTCCTGCGCCGGCGCCGGCCTCGCCAGTCCGAAGTCCGTTACCACGGCGCGAAACAGGCGCCCGTCGTCATCGACGGGTGCGACGGGTGCGACCGGTGCCAGCATCACGTTCGAGCTCTTGAAATCGCGATGGATGACGCCCGCTTTGTGCGCCGCCGCCAATCCAGCCGCCATCTGGCGAATGATCGGGAGGGCTTCGTCCGGGTTCATCCGGCCCTTGCTCAACCGCTCCCGGAGTGTCTGACCCTTCAGCAGCTCCATGGTCAGGAAGGTGATCTTCTCGGATCTGACCACGTCGTGAAATAGATCGAAAATTCGGCAGACGTTCGGGTGCGTCACTCTTCTCGCAAGGTGAACCTCACGCTTGAAACGCGCCATCGCGGGCTCGGCGGCGGCAATCTCGGAACGGACGGTCTTCAGTGCCACGTGCTCATGCAGCTCCAGATCCTCGGCTTCATAAACGTCGCCCATCCCGCCTCTGGCGATGAACCTCACGATTCTGAAGCGGCCGGCCAGAAGCCGGCCGGCAGAAAGAGCAGGCGGGGCCGGCGCTCCGGAAACGCCGTCAGGCGCCGCGGGACGGACGCGCGTTTCCATTTGCAGCGGGGAAATCGATTTCAGGTCGGCGACGAGGCTCCGGAAATCCTTGTGACGATCGGGGCGTTCGCGATCGAGCAGCCGGCTCACAAGTTGAATGAACAGCGCCGGTAAATCATTGCGAAACTTTTCGATTGGCGCGATTGGCAAAGCCGGAAACGGCGCTTGGCCGGTCGCTAATTCGTAAAGCAGATTTCCCAGGCCGTCGAGGTCTGACTGCTGTTCCCGCTCAAAGCTCGCATCACTCCGAGGACTGAAATCGGTGAGCTTCAGCATGCCGGCTTCGTTGAACATGACGTTCTCCGCCTTGAGACTCCCATGGCAGATGCCCTGCTCATGCGCGTACATCAAGGCGTCGGCAATCTGCTCGGCATAGGCGAGAATCTGATCAGGCGGAAAGGCGTCGCCCACGGATTGCAGTGATCGGATGTGATCTTTGAGAGTGCCGCCGGAGAGATACTCGGTGACGGTAAACGCCTGCGACCCGGCCCGGCCGCCGTCGCAAACGCCCGCCACGTGAGGATGTTTCAGTTCAGGAAGCTTTCGAGCATTCTCGATTTCGGGGGAATGGAAAAGCTTCACCGCAACCCAGCGCCTGGACTTGGGATCGAGCGCCTTGTACACCGTGCCCCGCGGCCCCTCACCGACGACCTCTAGAAGCTCGTAGCCGGAGAACGTCTGTATCCCCATTCGCGGCAGGATTATAACACCCGAGACCGCACGATTCCGGGGTGCACTTGCGCGGCATTAGCAACACTATTTGCGAGGGTGTTGCAAAACTCGTTAAAGAGCGGTTCCGTCTACTGTAGCGGCGGTCTATGACCGCCGGTATTTCGTTGATTCCAGGAAAAACCGGCGCTCAT
>Ga0137409_10003310_pt1 | contig 17106 bp, 25 predicted proteins | sample CZODoug1_16funga_FD_122059 | JGI IMG/M metagenome (GOLD analysis project Ga0137409, IMG submission 122059) | Vadose zone soil fungal communities from Angelo Coast Range Reserve, California, USA - CZODoug1_16fungal (Hybrid Assembly) | ecosystem: Environmental > Terrestrial > Soil > Vadose zone... | reverse complement strand
ACTTTCGCATGGGCATCTCCTTGGCCCCGGAAAGTCTACCTTCGAACTGTCTACCGGGTGGGGAAGCTTACGAGCCGACTAACTTTTTTGCGTGGTTCCTCTGACGTTAGCGGACCTCTTAGTCCGTCTCGTGCATCGAATGACTCGATGGTGTCGCGCTGACGTGCTCCAGCAGGAGGTGTGCAATGGAATCAGCTGCATCACTACCGCAGGAACCACTCACCCGCGATCCCGAGGAGATTCCGACATCCGAAGTCAAACTTCGGCAGGTCGTCGATATGATCCCGGCTCTAGTCCGATTCTGGAGCAATCTGGCTGATAGTCCGAACGACTTTTCGAACCAGGGATGGCGGGACTACACAGGTATCAGTTCAGAAGAAGCACGAGGCAGGGGCTGGCAAGCTGCCGTGCATCCTGACGACCTGCCGAAGTTGCTCGACACCTGGCGGGAGATGGTTGCGGCGGGAAAGGCCGGCGTGTTTGAGACGCGGCTTCGCCGCAACGACGGCGTGTTCCGGTGGTTTCTCTGCAGGATCGACCCGCTGCGAGACGAGTCGGGAAAGGTTCTTAGGTGGTTCGGAACAGCTACAGACATTGATGCCCTGAAGCAAACCGAAGAACGGTTACGCGAAGACGAGCGCGAACGGGAGCGCCTTGAACACGAATTGAGACATGAACGCGACCGACTGCACTTGTTGCTGGACATTACGAACAGCATGACCTCAAAGCTGGATCTTCGCCGTCTGGTTGAGGGCCTTTCTACGAATCTCTTGAGCGTAACGCGATGTGACTTTTGCGCGTTGCTTCTTCCTGATGCTGATAGTGGGGAATTGCGCGTGACGACCCTGTTCAACCCCGAGGCGCGAAGTTCCCTCTGCGACGGGACGATTGTACCCATCCATGGTTCGCCCTGCGGCAAAGCGTTCTGGACCGGCGAGACTCAACACGTCGATCATATTGAGGACTTACGAAACGATCCGGACAGCTTCGGGAACAGTGTAGGCCGCCGTTTCTATCAACGTGTAATGGCGGAAGGTTTGATTTCGGGCTGCGATCTACCGCTTATCGGCAGAAGCGGGGTGGTAGGCGTGTTGGCCGCGATGAAGCGATCGGAGAGGGCTTTTTCCAAGGATGATGTTGCCTTTCTGGAACAGGTTGCCGCCCAGGTAGCCATTGCTGTCGAGAACGCGTTGGACTACGAAAAAGCGATAGGGGACAAAGACAAAGAGACGAAACAAAGACTTTACCTCGAGGAGGAGATTCGCGCCGAGTTCGGGGACATCGTCGGAGAGAGCCCTGCGCTGAAGACGGCCTTGAACTTGGTGTCAGTGGTGGCACCCACCGATTCGAGCGTGCTAATCCTGGGCGAGACGGGAACCGGTAAAGAACTTATCGCGCGCGCAATCCACAATCTGAGCAGCCGCCAGGAACGGGCCTTTATCAAATTGAATTGCGCCGCCATCCCACTCGGGCTTCTGGAAAGTGAATTGTTCGGTCATGAAAAGGGCGCATTCACCGGAGCGATCGCGCAAAAGCCGGGACGCTTTGAACTTGCACACAAGGGCACGCTCTTTCTTGACGAGGTCGGCGACATCCCTCTGGAGCTCCAGGCGAAGCTGTTACGCGTCTTGCAAGAGCAGGAATTCGAGAGACTCGGAAGTAACCGCACACATAAGGTTGACGTCCGCCTGATCGCGGCCACACATCGGGATCTTGCTGCCATGGTGAAGCAAGGGACATTTCGCGAGGACCTATATTATCGACTGAAAGTATTCCCGATCAACGTCCCGGCTCTACGGCAACGCACTGAAGACATTCCGATACTGGTGTCGCACTTCACAGCACTCTACGCCCGACGAATGAACAGGAGAATCGACGACATCCCTTCAGAGACGATGGATGCGCTCGTGCGATACCGCTGGCCCGGAAATGTGCGGGAACTACAAAACTTCATCGAGCGGGCCGTGATCCTGTCTCCTCACACCGTACTGCGCGCCCCAACATCCGAACTAGAGCCATTCAACTCTCGCCGGGAATCCAATTTGCCAATTAGCGGGCTCGCACAGATAGAGCGGGATCATATTCTGTACGCGCTTGAAGCGAGCAATTGGGTAGTCGGCGGTCGGAATGGTGCAGCCGAGCGCCTTGGGATGAAGCGGACATCATTGGTCTACAGAATGAAAAAGCTTCGGATCAGTCGGCCGCTGGCCTCCCCCGGCTAGGGTTGCCGTCTGCTCGCGACGAGAACCCGTCAGTGACGGAGATTCATCACAACGTCGTCAGTGACCACGGACCTTTGGCTGCTTTGCTTAGCTGAGAAGCTCCAACCACCAGAACACTTTAGCTCTGCTATCTCCCTTCGGTTCAACTGCTTGTTCTGTGGCACGTCGCTTGCCCTCCCAGGCGTAGTGCCAGAAATCGACCGTGAAGCCCGGAGGCGCATCACATGGACGTGCAGCAGCTGGAATACCAAGCTCCACTCCTCGAGTCTCCGCGCGCCCGCCCTGGGAAGCCGCCGGTCGCTCCGGAGGCCGATCTGGCCAGAGGCGATAGAGACTGGTCGCTGATCGACGCGCTGCGCCAACGGGAGCCGATTGCCGCCGAGCGTCTTGTCGCGACCTACGGCGACCACGCGTACCGGGTGGCCATCAGGATCACGGGAAACGCGCAGGACGCCGAGGAAGTCGTCCAGGACGCGTTCTGGAGTGTGGTCCGGAAGATCGACAGCTTCAGGGGCGCCGCTGCCTTCGGCTCGTGGCTCTATCGGATCGTCGTCAATGCCGCCTATCACACACGGCGCCGCGGACACGGCCGGCGCCGGGACCGCGCGCTGGCCGAGGCGTCACCGGTGCTCGATCGCGATGGCCGGCATCAGGAGCCCGTTGCTGACTGGTCGGCGCGCCTGGACAATCCATCAGCCCAGAGCGAGTTGCGGTTGGTCTTGACGGCGATCGACGAGCTGCCCCCGGAGTACCGGACACTGGTCGTGCTGCGCGATGTCGAGGGTCTGTCGCACCGGGAGATCAGCGAGGTCCTCGGGATCACCGTCTCCTGCGCGAAGACCCGTGTCCACCGGGCGCGGTTGTTTCTCCGCCAGCAACTCGCCGAATACCTGGCCCCGCGGCCGGGCCGGGCTCGCTCCAACCTAAGCAAAGGAGTGAAGCAATGAACGCGCTCATCAACACGTTGATCAAGCTCGGAATCCTCAAAGGGGACCTCGACTACCATTTGGTCCGCGCATCGATGGTCGTCATATTCCTGTTCTTCGGGTATCAGAAGTGGTTCGAGTACGAGGCGCAGGCATTGATTCCTTTCATCAGCCACGGTCCGCTCATCTTCTGGCTGTACCCGTTGCTCGGCATCCGGGGAGCGACCTGGTTTCTGGGGGTGTCAGAGTGGTCGTTCTGCGCGCTCCTGTTTCTGGGGTTCTGGAACAAGGAGCTGGGCATTCTTGGGGCCCTCGGCGCGGTCTTCTCGTTCGTCGGGACCACCACGATCATTCCGTTCATGCCGGATGGCTGGGCCGCGTCCGCGGGCGGGTTCCCGGCAATGACGGGCAACGTTGCGTTTCTCATGAAGGACCTGGTTCTCCTCGCCGCCTCAATCTATCTGCTCAAGCAGGATGTCACGCGAGTGATCACAACCCGCCGGGCCGAGATGGCCGCGGCGACGCGATGAGACCGACCCGGGCGCTCTCGATCAAAGAGACCGTAGGTCTGCGTTGCGGCGGAATGCGGACCATGAAAGGACACCATGGCCACTTTCGTAGAGGCCGTATCGGTTTGGCGGGACGCGAGGGCAAAGCTTGCCCCCTACGCGGCGGTCCCCCTTCGCTTCATTGTCGGCGGCGGATTTCTTGCCCACGGCCTCGCGAAATGGCACCACGGGCCGGAAGCGTTCTCCGCGATCCTCCACGCCCTCGGCGTTCCTTCACCCCTACTGATGGCCTGGGTCACGATCGCCACTGAGCTTCTGAGTGGCATTGCCATCCTGATCGGAGCCTTTGTTTCCCTCATCAGCATTCCCAGCATCATCCTGCTCACGGTAGCGGTCTTCACGGTTCATCTGCCGTATGGCTTCAGCTCGATCACGCTGCTCGGCGTCAGCAACGGAATGGCACAGTTCGGACCCCCAGGGTACGAATGCAATCTCCTCTACATTGCGGCCATCGTGGCGCTTGCCCTGATTGGTCCTACCCCCTGGTCGGTCGACAGCTATCGAACCCGTGCGCGTTTGTCTTGAGTCATGAACTACGGCTCGGAGTACAAAGCCGTCCGGTCGGTGACGCGTTCTCTCGTCGCCAGCCTTTCCACCGAAGATCAGATGGTGCAGTCATGCCCGGAGGCCAGCCCGGTGAAATGGCACCAGGCTCACACCACCTGGTTCTTCGAAACGTTCGTCCTGCGCCCTTTCCTCGCAGACTACAAACCGTTTCGCGAGGAGTTCCGTTGGCTCTTCAACAGCTATTACAATTCACTCGGTGAGGAGATCCCGGCCAAGAGGCTGCGCGCTTCCTTCTCCCGTCCCTCACTCGATCAGGTCCTCGCCTTTCGCGCGCACGTTGACCGGGAGATGGAGCGGGCCCTCGAAAGCTCCCTCGACGAGGAGCCGTTGCGGCGCATCATCCTAGGGGTGAACCACGAACAGCAGCATCAGGAACTCTTGCTGACTGATATCAAGCATGCTTTCTTCTCGAATCCCCTGCGTCCCTCGTACGCGGCCGGTGCCCTCGCGGGACAGAGTGCCCTTCGAACCCCTAACCTCCGATGGCACAGCTTGAACGGGGGTCTGATCGAGATCGGTTACCCGCTTGACGTTGCGAACCCTCTCGACTTTTGCTTTGACAACGAGACTCCTCGCCACCAGGTCTACCCAGAACCCTTCCAGATTGCTAACCGCAAGGTCACCTGCCGTGAGTATCTGGAGTTCATGTCGGATGACGCGTACACACGTCCCAACTTCTGGCTTTCCGAGGGCTGGGACACTGTGAAGCATGCGGGTTGGCAGGCGCCTCTCTATTGGGAACGTGACGCCCCTGACGAGACTGGCTGGCGCGTCTTCACGCTGCGGGGCTGGCACGGACTCTCCTCTCTGCTCGATACGCCCGTATGCCACATAAGTTTCTTCGAGGCCGATGCATTTGCCCGCTGGCGAGGCTGCCGACTCCCGACGGAGGCTGAATGGGAATGCACCGCGACACAAGCACCGCCGCGAGGCAATCTACTCGACGCCGGAAGACTTCATCCCGCAATGGCCACCGGGGTGGGTGTTGAGCAACTCTTCGGCGATTGTTGGGAATGGACGGCCAGCGCCTACACCGGCTATCCGGGATACAAGGCCCTCCCCGGTGCACTGGTCGAAGACAACGGCAAGTTCATGTCCGGTCAGATGGTCTTGCGCGGGGGGTCCTGCGCCACCCCCGCGAATCGTCTGCGGGCGACCTATCGCAATTTCTTTCAACCCACGACTCGTTGGCAGTTCACTGGAATACGTTTGGCCGCCTGAAGGCATCCGGTAACCACCAAGCAGCCATGCAATCGTCAGAGGAGAACGCTCTATGAGTAGACCACTCTCAAGAACAGCTACCGAGGCCCACTTCCGTGTGCCCCCCACGTCCATCCACCGGGTCGAAGCCGACGGCGTCCGCGTCTTCTATCGTGCTGCGGGCGACGCGGCCGCGCCGGTACTTCTCTTGCTACATGGATTCCCGACCTCATCGTTCATGTTCCGTGATCTCATTCCGCGTCTCGCCAATGATTACCGCCTGATCGCGCCGGACCTTCCTGGTTTCGGATTTACCGAGGTCCCGGCGGAACGACGCTATCGTTACTCGTTTGATGGACTGGCGTTGACCATACAGGCCTTCACGCAGGCGCTCGATCTCAACCGCTACGCACTTTATGTGTTCGACTATGGCGCGCCAACCGGGTTCCGTTTGGCGATGAGTCAGCCTGACAGAGTCACCGCCATCGTTTCGCAGAACGGGAACGCGTACGAAGAGGGTCTCGGAGATGCCTGGGGTCCGATCCGGCAATACTGGGCCTCGCCCACGGCAGAGAACCGGGAGGTACTTCGCAACAACATCTTGACGCTGGAGGGAACGCGCTGGCAATACACACACGGGGTAGTCCATCCAGAACGTGTCGCGCCCGAGTCATACACCTTGGACACGGCTCTCCTAGAACGCCCCGGAAACAAAGACATCCAGCTCGACCTATTCTTGGACTACGCATCGAACGTGAAGCTGTATCCGAAGTTTCAGGAGTATTTTCGCAAACGCAGACCGCCTCTACTTGCCATTTGGGGCAGGAATGATCCGTTTTTCATTCCGGCTGGAGCAGAGGCGTTCCGGAAGGACTTGCCGAACGCGAAGATTGAGTTCCTGGATACCGGACATTTCGCGCTAGAGACACACGCTACCGAGGTTGCCACGGCGATGAAAGCATTCCTTGAGGCGAACGACATTGGGCGATAAGCGGAGGGACTCCCATGCGTGCGATTCTGAGGACGGGATTCGGCGGGCCAGAGGTGCTGGAGATCCGGGAGATGCCGGAGCCCGGGCCCAAGGCCGGTCACGCGGTGATCGAGGTCAAGGCGTTCGGGATCAACCACGCCGAGATGCACATGCGGAAGGGAGAGTGGGCCGAGATCGCGGACGTCAGCGGGATTGAGTGCGTCGGCCCGATCAAGTCGTGCCCCGGCGGGGAGTTCGCGATCGGGACCAAGGCGGCGGCGCTGATGGGCGGGCTCGGCCGGACGATCAACGGCAGTTACGCCGAGTTCACCCGCGCCCCCGTGTCGAACGTTGCGGCCATCGAATCGGACCTGTCGTGGGCAGACCTCGCAGCCATCCCGGAGACGTACGCCACGGCCTGGACCTGCCTATTCCGCAACCTCGAGATCGCACGCGGGCAGACGCTAGTGATCCGCGGGGCGACCTCGTCCTTCGGGCAGGCCGCAGTCAACATGGCCGTGAACGCGGGCGCGCGGGTCATCGCCACGACCCGAAACCGCGAGCGATTCGGGCTACTCGAAAAGCTCGGCGTCGGGCGTGCCGAAGTGGAGGAGCCGGAATTGTCCAAGCGGATCGCCGAGACCAAGCAACTCGACGCGGTCCTCGACCTGGTGGGGAACAGCACGATCCTCGACTCTCTCGCCATGCTCCGCCGCGGTGGGCGGGCCTGTCTGGCCGGGTGGCTGGGCGGCCTCGCGCCGATCGCCGACTTCAACCCGCTCCTGCAGATGGCGAGCGGCGTCTACCTCACGTTCTTTGGCAGGTTCGTGTTCGGGACGCCGGGGTTTCCGCTGTCGGACGTTCCGCTGCAGGCGATCGCGGGCAACGTGGCGGCCGGCCGTACAAGGCGAACAGGTCTCGGGTGTTTCGGTTCGAAGACATCCGCGAGGCTCACCAGGTGTTGGACGCTAACCAAGCTAACGGGAAGATGGTCGTAGTCGTCTAAGTCGCCCCCACCCCCTCGCCGTGTCCCGCGCCTTGGGGTCGACGTGGGCGTTGAACTCGGCGTCCGTCGTAACGTTGCCGGGGACGTCCACGGCTCAGGTCGCGGCCGCGGCGCCGGCAGCGACGAGCGGCGCTGGCGACGCCCGGCGCAGGTCCAGGAGGCGGAAGAGGTTGCGGACGCTGCTCCCGTTTCGGCCTCTTCCGCCTCTATCGCCCTCGCCGGTCAGCTCATCCGCGAGCCCCCGCCTATTGCCCTGGTGGCGCCGTCTGCGGGAGCTGCAGCCAGCCCGAGGAACATTCACGCACGCCGCTACCGCGAAGGCGAGCGCGGGTGGGAGCTCAAGCGCAACGCCTAGGTCCCACCGGCCCGTGGCTCATCCTTTACCGGCCGCCAACAATCCTTGACCGTCTGCCAGCAACCGGGAGAGTTCCGCGACGCGCCGCTCCATGTAACGAACCAGCATTTGTCGAGACCCGAAATCCTCCAAGTAAACTGCCCTGCCTATATTCAATCGCGCCGTCCAGCTGCCATTCCTCGTATAGCTAAACCCGCATGGAACAATTGAGATTGGGGATCCTAGGCGTCTCTCGGCAGTAGCGGCAATGGCGGCGAACCCGCCCTTAAACGGAAGAACCTCCTCCGGCTTCGTCTTCGGCGTGTAGTGTCGGTCAATATTCGGATAGCCTTCGGGAAACACCACGAGGACGCGACCCTCAGTGAGAAGCGCGACAGAATCATCGAGCGCGCTCCGTTGATAGCGCCTGACGGCGCCGGCCCTGATGAGCTTCTCCCCCCACTCCCCGGTGACATGAGTACGTCCAGCGTCGCTGCGCAGGACGACTGGCCAGCGCACCATCGCAGTGGCCAATGTGAGCAATCGTCGAGCGTAATCGTTCTTAACCCAGTCCAAGGTCACCAGCATATGGATCGGACGTGGTATCGAGACTAACAACGCCACGCCGTCGAAAACATAGTGGTAGTGACGGGCCACCAGAAGGACCGGGCCAGCGGCAGGAATATGCTCGAGTCCGGTGACCGCAATGGCGACACGCCCTGCAGCCAATGCGCGGGCCCCGAGCCGTGTAGCCAGGGATGCCATTCGACTCATAGGGCTCATCTCCGGACCCTACAGCTTCCTCTCGAGCTTCCCGGTCTCCGCCTTCACCATCTGCCAGAACGGCGCATTCGGAGCTTCCCTGCACCGCTCGACCAACAGCGGAACGATACGGTCTGTGGCATCGACATCGATGACGGCGTTCACAAGACTGCCGCGCGGGTCACGGGTAGCCGCCCAGTACACCATCTCCGGTTTCACGGTGTCATCGACGAGCAAAAAGTCGCCGCACGTCATCTGTCGACCGGGCTTCCGGGCCAGGCTCGACTGCGCGAACGCGAGACCCGACTGAGTCAGCAGGACGGCAGCAGCAAGAGTAACGACGACACCTCGCTTCACTGGACGCTCCTCGCCCGTTGCGCGCGAGCCGCCACGACACGGCTCGCCAGTCACTAGTGGGGTAGCTGCCCCCGAGTAACGCTTCTGATGATCCGATACCAGTCCCGGTGACACCGACCCCTCTGTTTTCGGCAAGGTTACGATATCCGGTGCCGGGGACGGGTTGATGCGAGCCGAGTGTCGGCAACCAGCGTGCCCACCTACGACTGTCGCGACGCCAATCAGGAGGACCGGCTGCACGCGGATGGTGTTGGCCTGACCGCGGAAGGCAACTGCGCGCCGAACTATCTGGCGGGCGGTTCCGGGTCGACATTCCCGCGTTGCGTGGTCTTGCGGAATTCTTCCTGGATCAGGGTCGCCGTACGGCGCGTGCGCCTCAAAAGGGAAATTTTGGAGCCGGAGGAGGACGCGATGCGTCATCTTATGATCGGGCTGGTGGCGGTCGGGAGTCTTGTCATGATAGTCGCCGGGCTGGCCGGGGCCCAGCCCCGGAACCCTGATGCCACCCTGACCTTATCGGAGGGCTCGGTGGCCGTCGGGGTCGGGTTCAGCTGGGGCAATGGGGTCTTGACCTATAAGGGGAAGACGTACCCCGTGCGGGTCGAAGGGCTGTCCGTGGGAGAGCTGGGGGTGATCCGTGCCACGGCCAAGGGGGAGGTGTCGCACCTCGCGAAGCTCGCGGACTTTGCGGGGAACTACGCGGCAGTCGGAGCTGGGGCGACTGCCGGCGGAGGGGCGGGCACGACCGTGATGAAGAATCAGAACGGGGTGGTCATCGAGCTCCAGAGCACGACCCAGGGCGCGAGTCTCAGGCTCGGTACCGAGGGTGTTCGACTCACGCTTGTAAAGTAGGCCTCGCTGAACTGCGGGTCGAAGACGCCGTGTAGGCGCCGGCCGCGCGCTGTCTGTCCCAGGGTTATCGCGGAACAGGCCTGATGTCGCCGGCAGCTGAAGACAGGACGGCTTTGGTGTCAGCGCCCTCCGTTGACATCTTCACCGGACTCACCGCCTGGGACGCCCAGCGGCTGAAGGAGATGGCGCTCGCCCTGCCCGAGGGCCAGCTCGGCTCCTATGCCATCGTGGGCGCGCTATCCCTCTACCTCGACTTCATCAACCTCTTCCTCTTCCTCCTGCGCTTCCTCGGCGATCGTCGCGAGTGATCGTTCATCCTCCGCCAGCGCCGGCGGCGCGCGCCGGTCGGCGTGCGCCAGGGCATCCACGACCAGCCAGACCGCGGTGACGAGGAAGACCGCCGCGCCCGACCGCCACATGATCACCCCCGCCACCGCCTGATCCCGAAGCGCGGGGGCCACGATATGCCTGTATGGGTCCTGGCGACCAGAATTCTCGCGGCCGTCTTGCTCGGGGCCGTGATCGGGCTCGAACGCCAATGGCGTCAGCGGGGGCTGGTCTCCGTGGGCCGACGAGGTGATCGAGTGACTGCTAGCCGTCACTGGGCGCTTAGACCGGCCCCGCGCTCGGCGTTGGAAGCTCAGGGGGCCCGTGGCTAGCGTGCCCGTGCGGCGCTCAGATCAGCCATCCGGCACGTAGGCGGGTGCGGAGCTCGCCTCACCCCGTGGCTAAGTTCAAGGCGGGCGGGCTTGGCGTGCCTTTCACGCTTGTTGTAGCTGACGATGACCCGGACTACTGTTCCTCCGTTTGCCTCCTCCTCGCGTCACTGGCCGCCACCGTCACCATCGTGGGCCGGGCTGACGGCGGCGAAGAGGCCCTGACACTCGTGTTGCGCGAACGGCCCGACATCGTCATCGCTGACTTGCTCATGCCCCGGCTGAACGGCATTGAACTAACAAGGCGCATCAAGGAAGAACTGCCGGACACGAAGATCATCCTGATGACTGGATACACCGGCGAGGCCAACCGACGCCTGGCTTTCCTGGGCGGCGCGGACGGCTTCTTGGACAAGACGACGCTCGTTATCGATCTACTGCCAGCGATCCGCGACATTGTCGATTCCATGCGGTAGGTCCGAGCGGGGATCTGGCGCGATAGAATGAGGCCACCGGGTGCCTTTCGGGCGCTCATTTGTCGGTTAGACCTTCTCGGCAACGCTCCCATAGTGCCTTTGCTAGACTCCGACCGGGATGAGACCACCAGTAATGGACCGGCGTGCGTTCATCGGCTCCTTGGCTGGCAGCCTCCTCGCCGCGCCGCTCGCCGTTGGGGCGCAACCGCGGGCAAGCCCTCGATTGGGGATCTTGCTCACGGGCTCGCCCTCCGATCCGACCCAGTCGCGTGAACTGGAGGCGTGCGTTCACGAAAGGCTGAGCGCGCTTGGCGGGGTCGAGGGGTGGAGCCTCAGCGTCGACACCCGATGAGCGGAGGTGTATATGGCGGCACCTGCAGCACCTACGGCTGGACTAACGTCCCCTGCTGTGTCGGATAGCATCCTGTCGAACCGATGGACCATTCTGTTCTTCAGCGTGCTCAGTATGGTGGCGGTAGCGAATTTCCAGTATGGCTGGACGCTCTTTGTGACGCCACTCCAGAAGCAACTCGGCGTGGAACAGGCGCTCATCCAGGTGACGTTTACCGTATTTGTGCTGCTGGAGACGTGGCTTGTTCCCTTCGAAGGGTGGCTGGTGGACAAGTTCGGGCCCCGGCTCTTGGTGATGATCGGTGGCGTGCTGGCAGGCCTCGGCTGGGTGTTGAGCGGGACGACCGAGACGCTGACGGCGCTGTACATGGCCTATGCCGTGGCCGGACTGGGGGCAGGCATCGTATACGGCACCGCCATCGGCAGCGCACTCAAGTGGTTCCCTGATCATCGCGGGCTGGCTGCGGGGTTGACAGCAGCGGGCTTCGGCGCCGGGTCAGCGTTCACCGTGGCTCCCATTGCCAATATGATCACCTCGGCGGGGTACCAGGCGACGTTCATCCGTTGGGGCATCATCCAGGGCGTGGTCGTCGTCATCGCCGCGTCGTTTCTCAAGTCGCCGCCGGCCGGCTGGCTGCCCCAGACCTGGAGGTCCAGAGGCAGCGAGGAAGTGAGGACGCGCCAGGTGCCGGTCTCCTTCACCTCGGCGGAAATGGCCTCGACATCCCATTTCTGGCTCATGTACTTCATGATGACCATGGTGGCCACCGGCGGCTTGATGGCGACGGCCCAACTGGCCCCCATGGCCAAGGACTTCAACGTAGACACGACGCCCGTCACCATCCTGGGCTGGACGGTACTGGCCTTGCCGTTTGCGCTGAGTCTGGATCGTGTGATCAACGGGATCTGCCGCCCGATCTGGGGGTGGATCTCCGATCACATTGGACGCGAGAAGACCATGGCGCTGGCCTTCGGGCTGGAAGCCGTGGCCATCTATGCGCTCATCTCCTTTGCTCACCGTCCGCTGCTGTTCGTACTGTTCAGCGCCTTTACCTTCTTTGGCTGGGGTGAAATCTACTCGCTATTCCCGGCGTTGTGTGGAGACTTCTTTGGCCGCAAGCACGCCACGGCCAACTACGGGTTCCTCTACACTGCCAAGGGTACCGCGTCGGTATTGATTCCGATCGGCTCCGCGCTCGCCGCCGGCAAGGCCTTTGACTTTCGCGCCGATATCCTGCTCCTGCTAGGCGGAATCCTGGTGGTGTTCGCGCTGTTCCTGGCGCCGACCGTGCTCAAGATGGAGCTGGGGCCGGCGAAGGCGATTCTACTGCTGGTGGCCAGCGCACTGGTCGCCTACGGTCTCGTTCTCACGGTGATCCCGACGGTCTGGACTCCCTTCGCAGCCAAGTTCACTGTACCGCAGGTCGGCTGGAGCGGCGTCTTCAAGGTAGCGATAGCCTTCGACTTGATCGCGGCGGTGCTGGCCTTCTTCGTTCTGCGCAACATGAAGGCGCCGGTACTGCAGACAGAAGCAACTACCACGGCGGTGGCTGCGGCCTAAGGTGCGCGCCAGAACTTCGGATGCTCCTTTCAAGCCGGAAAGCAGCCTTTCCCCCTACGTGATTGTCTGCCCTTCGCCCCAGTTGACCCTCGGCCTGACGATCCTCAATCGCTCCTGCAGCGGGCGGATCAGGTGATTGAGTAGTGCGGGACAACGCTCTCGCAGCGCCCAGCGTACGCTTAACGGCCCGGCGGTGCTGAGGGCGCCGGGGGCGCTGCCGGCGCAGCTGGCACCCATACCCAGGAATAGGCCACCGTCACCCCATCGCCTTGCAGGTGGTAGCAGCCGCTTGGGTAGCAGACTTCTCGTTGGATTGAGGGAGCCACAGAGACCTGCGTCTGCTGCTGGTAGACCGGAGCCGGCGCGTAGACCGGGTCGGGGTAGTAGGACGCGTAGGGATAGGCGTAGGGATAGTACGGATAGCCATAGTACGGGTACGCGAACGCTGAGCCGACGAAGACCCCTCCGACGAATCCGGGGCCGAAGCAGCAGCCGAAGCGATGGAAGCCGTCGTGATGGAATCCACCGTGATGGAATCCACCACGGGCCCCGCCACGGAACCCACCGTGACCGCCACCGCCGCCCCTCCCCCCTGCAGAGACCGGGGCGGCGAGGGCGAGTGACAGCACAGCCACAAGCGTCAAGCTGAGGATCTTCTTCATGACCGCTCCTCCCTGCCCTAAGCTTACGCCGAAATTGGAGCCCCCGCTCGCGCTGGGCTGTCGCCACAAAGAAGCCCGGTACGCGCAACAAGTTAGTGGCTTGTCACGTGCTGCTGCGCCCACTGCGGGCCGGCTGGTGGTAGATTCGACCCGCTGGCCGCCACGTCCCTCCTAGATCAGCGGTCATGCGGGGGTTCTTGTGGACCGACGAGCCTTCATCGGTGCGCTTGCTGGCGGCCTCCTCGCCGCGCCGCTCGCCGCCGAGGCGCAACGGGTGGGGAGCGTACCTACCGTGGGCGTGCTGACCCCCGGGATGGCTTCGAGCCCGCTCGCCCGGCCGAGCAACGAGGCTTTTGAGCGCGGCCTTCAAGAGCATACGAATACTCTGCCCCGAGTTTTGCTATGCCGATGGCAAGCCGGGACGCGTGAACGCGCTGGCCGCCGAGTTCGTCAGGATGCGCGTCGACCTGATCATCGCGCGGAGCAGCGCGGTTGCCCTCGCCGCAAAGGGAGCCACAACGACGATCCCGATCGTCATGGCAGGCTCGTGCCTGGATCCAGTGCGTCTCGGACTCGTGTCGAATTTGGCGAAGCCAGGCGGAAACGTTACGGGGCTCACGATCCGGTATCGGCGCAATCGTCGTTCTGTCGGATTCCTACCTGCTAGAACCAAGCCGAGACCGGATCATCGCTCAGGCGTTGAGACACCGCCTCCCAGCTATCTACTGGCTGCGCTCGTATGTCGATGCAGGCGGCCTTATGTCGTATGGCGCGGACTTGATTGAGATCCATCGCCGTGCGGGCGGGTTCGTTGACCGAATACTGCGCGGCGGCAAGCCAAGCGAAATGCCAGTGGAAGAACCGACGAAGTGCGAACTGGTGATCAACCTCAAAACCGCCAAGGCCCTCGGCCTGACGATTCCGCCGTCGCTCCTGCAGCGGGCGGATCAGGTGATCGAGTAATGAGTGAGAATCTTCGAGGCTTCCTGGTCGGGCTGCTCGTGGCTGGAATCCTCCAGGGTTGCTCGATATCGCCAGCCCAGCAGGAGGAGATCCGCAAGGCATGGGAGGAGAGGGACGCCGAGCGGGCCCGTGAGTGCCAGCGGGCGGGACGTTCCTGTGGCGGCGGCGGAGGGCCATGATCCTGGAGTACTCGTCGCGGTGGGCCGCGGAGAGCTCGGCGAGGCTTCATCCGAGACCCAGCGCGCTCGTCAGCGAGCACACCATCACGATTGAGAACCCGCCAAGCTCCGACGCATTCAGACAGCTGGAGCTACCGCTCGCCTAGTTCTCGAACTCCAGCAGCTCCGACCGCAGCAGATGCGCCTCGGCATCTTGCTCGTTACAGTCCGCCCGTCCAGCCGGCGTATCCCGCCAAGATGGTGCTCGCAAGGAAGACCGCGGTGGCGGGGAGCGATAGGCTGTGCAGCCAGTGTGGCCCGGTCGCGTCAGTGATGAGTCAGGCGGCGAACCACGTAAACCCGACGGCGGCCGCGATCGCGGCCGCGGTGTGCACGCGGCCCCGCATCGCTCGAGGTGAGGGCGCCTCGCCCATGCGCGCCCGCTGCGCGCGCGCGAGCCACAGGACGAGCGTCCAGACGACGATCACGAGGGCCAAATCAAGGATGATTCGACGCCATGTCATGCGCCACGCTCCTCCGGTCGGGGCGATGATGCGGGGAAAGCGGTGGGTGGGGTGGGCGGTACCACCTAGGTGTCCGCTCCCAGCCGGTAGAAGTCCTCAACACACTGGCACCGACCAGTCGTAACACCCGCGCGACCGTTACATCCAGCCGCGGCATATGAAGGTGGATGAAGACGGCATCGTAGTGATGTTGGTCAAGCCAGTCGAGCGCCTCGAGACCATCGCAGGCGGTATCGACCTGGTGACCCTCACGAGCCAGAGTATTGCCAGCAGTTCACGGAGGACAGCTTCGTCATCGACCACAAGGATGCGCTTCTGTCCTATTGCCTTGTAGGCCAGGGGATAAATCCGGCCACCGCGCAGTTCGTTCACACGCCGCCGCTGTTAGACTCGCCCCACACCTGAGAGGAGGCCCATCATGAAGCGAACCGGGGCCGGTGGGGGAGTGAGGCGGTGACGGTGCGCGAGCAAGAGACGTTGCTCCGGGGGCTCGATCTCTGGCAGTCCGCCGTTGGGCAGATGAATTGGGAGGATCGGGCCGAGGCGGCCCTCGCCTTGCTCATCGTCAGGGACGAGGAGCTCGAGGAGCTCCGGCGCCGCATCCAGCGGGGAGAGATCGGATGATGACTGACTGGGCGAGGCCTCTTGCCCGGATCGCTAAACTGAAGTCGTGCACCCCATCACGACCAGGCACCTGCCGCGCCCGATCCACCACGAAGGCTGGGAGATGAGCCGCCCCCTACTAGTGGCTGCCCCTTCGCGACCCGGCAGGGTGGTTGCGAGAGTCCGTGCGGCCATGTATCAGGGCCGGGAGCCGCCACCATGCCCTTCGAGGAATACGCCCCTTCGGGCTCTAAACCCTGCCCTTCAGCGCCGCGCGTTCATTCCGCTCGCTCCTGTGATGCTAGATCACGCTGCTTCTTGACGCGGGTCCGAAGCCTCCGCTTCGCATTCCTGTCGTCACCCTCGTCTACCGCAATACAGTCGGGGCATAGAAACGCGACGATGATCGGACTGTCCAGCATGTACAGATCGTGTTCGCGGATGGGCAGTTTGTTGGAAGGTGGATCGGGGCAACCTTCACAGCGATTCGGGCGTGTGGGCATGTCGCGCCCTCCTTCTTCTTCGCCTTCGCCCGCCGCGCTGTCTGATTGACGGGCCACTGTTGGGAGCCTCCGCTCTTCGGGCTCTTTGCTACGGTCTCCTCGGTGTCAGGAACAACACCGATTCCTCTCGCCAGAGCGTGTAACAAGCCTCGTGCGCGATCAGGACGATCCCCACGCCATCGAGTTGGCGCTCGACCTCAGTCGGTTCTATTGCCCTGCGACACACGATGCATGGCCGGCCAGTTCCTGGGTGGGGATTCGACACGCCATCGACGGCGGGCAGGCGAGCCTCGGATAGCCGGGCGCGTATCTGCCGCCGCAATTCGTCATCAGGGATACCTGAACCACCCGAGATACTCCAGCCAGACGCGTGGGGATGAGAGGGACGTTCCTTGGCGAGGATCATGGCGAACTTCCTCACGATGCAGGGCGACACTACGGGTGTCGTCGAATCTGTCTGCGGACGGGGCGAGCCAGATTCAGCGGGCTGAGGCGCCCGGTGCGCCAACCGGAGAGCCCGCAGGAGGCAACTGCAGTGTACACCCGAACGCCCGGGACAGCAGGCTAGGCGCTAGTTCTCAAACGCCAGTTGATCTCTTGCCCGTGCCCGTATCCTTTGGTCAAGTCGATACGTCTGAATGGTGATGGACGAGAGACCCCTCTACCGCTGGATTGTGGTCATTTCCGTGATCCTATTGTTTGCCCTCGCCGAAATGGGCTGGCGCTAGCTGCTGAACCCGTGCGTCTGGTCGGTTTTGAGGCCTGCCTCTCCTACGGCTAAGGTCCGGCTTGTCCCTATCCCTGTCCAGGACGAGACTAGATGCAATGCCCGCGCACAGAGTCAGCGTTCCGATCTCGGTTGAAGACATGGACCGACTCTGCGC
>Ga0137409_10003309_pt1 | contig 17108 bp, 18 predicted proteins | sample CZODoug1_16funga_FD_122059 | JGI IMG/M metagenome (GOLD analysis project Ga0137409, IMG submission 122059) | Vadose zone soil fungal communities from Angelo Coast Range Reserve, California, USA - CZODoug1_16fungal (Hybrid Assembly) | ecosystem: Environmental > Terrestrial > Soil > Vadose zone... | reverse complement strand
AACACGACGCCTGCTGGGCGCAAACGGCATCCTGGCCGAGTATCAGGCGATGCGGCACCTCGCAAATCTCGAATCGGTGTACACCTACGAGGGGACGCACGACGTCCATACGTTGATCCTGGGACAGGAAATCACCGGTTTGAGCGCCTTCAACTAGAAACCCCCTCACGCCCCATCTCGTCATATCAGCCATGCCTCTGGCGCTCTTGCTGGTCCTCGCTCAAACCCCGTTAGTCGACATTCAGAACCTCAGCCCCCGGGAATATCGGGTGAGTGGCTTCGTCCTCACGGCGCCGCAGGACCTCAGCCTATCGGCCATCGGCGCCGAGCCGTGGCCGGACCGGTTGCGCAGTCGCGACGACGAGCACTGGCAGGACGACGAGCAGACGACGTGGCCCGCGGCCGCGTGGATTCTCGATGCGCGCACCCGCGCGGTCGTGTGGGATCTGCGCTCCGTGGATACGCGCCGCGAATCCAACGGTCTGCGCCGCTTCTCCGGCACCGTACACCTCCCGGCGGGCACCTACGAAGCGCACTACGCGTCCTATGCAGCCTCTTCGATTTCGTTCAACGGCGACTTGAATATCAGTCTGAAAGACATCATTCGGCTCGGCCGGCGCGCGAAGTATGGCGGCCCCTACGTCGAGACGGAGTTGTACAAGCAGTTCGGTCTGCACATCGAGGGCGTGGGACGGGCCGCCGCTGACTCGGACATCCGCGCCGCGCACGACGCGTTCACGGCATCCGCGATTCTGAGCCTCGCCCCCGACCGCAACAGCTCGACGCGCAAGGGATTCGAGATCACTCGGCCCACCAGCGTCGAGGTCTACGCCATCGGTGAGCTGCGGCGCGACGGCGAGTTCGATTACGGCTGGATCATGAACGCCGACACGCGCAAGCGCGTCTGGTCGATGACCTACGACGGTAGCGATCCCGCCGGGGGCGCGGCGAAGAATCGCATGGCGCACGAGACGCTGCAGCTCAAGCCGGGCCGCTACGTCGCCTACTTCGTGTGCGACGATTCACACAGCCCCGATGACTGGAACAACGTGCCGGCGACCGATCCCGAGTTCTGGGGGATGACGCTGCGCGTGAGCGACCGAACGGCGCGCGCCGCAATCAAGCCATTCGAATACGAACCGGTGCCGCACGGGCAGACCATCGTATCGATGATCGGGATCCATGACGACGAGATGCGGTCGGCGGGCTTCGCGCTGCGACGTCCGATGGACGTGCACATCTACGCGCTGGGCGAAGGTACCAACGACAAGATGAGCGACTACGCGTGGATCGTCGACGAAGAGCAGCACAAGCGGGTCTGGGTGATGCGCTATGAAGAAACGGAGCATGCGGGCGGCGCCGAAAAGAACCGGCTGTTCGACGGCACGGTGCATCTCGATGCCGGCAATTATCTCGTGTACTACCACAGCGATGGTTCCCACTCCTACAACGACTGGAACGGTGCCCCGCCGGCCGAAGAACGCTTCTGGGGCGTGAGCATCTTCCCCGCAAGCGGTCGGCTGAATCCCGCCGACGTTGGCCCATTCATGCGCGCGCGCGGCCCCGGCACGAACTCGACTCTGGCACAGCTCGAGCACATGGGCGACGACGAAGACGGGCGCACGCCGCTGCGTCTGACCGAAGAGACGCGTGTGCGCGTCCTGGCGCTTGGCGAAGGCCGTGACGGCGACATGTTCGACTACGGTTGGATCGAGGACGCGGACGGCCGGACCGTGTGGAGAATGAAGTACGACGAAACCGAACCCGCCGGCGGCTCGGACAAGAACCGCGTCTTCGACGGCGTGATCACCTTGCCCGCAGGCAACTACGTCCTGCACTATCGCTCCGACGGCTCCCACTCGTATAACGACTGGAACACCGACCCACCCGACGATCCCGAGAGTTGGGGCATCGCCGTGTTCCGATTGGCGCGGCGCTAGCGTAGCTTTCGGGCCTCATGAAAATCGCGGTCTGCATCAAGCGCGTGCCTGATTCGGAGACGCGCGTAAAAATTGCTGCCGACGGCAAAAGCCTCGATGAAGCGGGCGTCAAATTCGTCCTGAACCCCTATGACGAATTCGCGCTCGAAGAGGCGCTGCGTCGTAAAGAGAAGGCTGGGACCGGCGAGGTGGTAGTCGTCTGTCTCGGTCCTGCCGTCGCGCAAGAGACGATTCGGACCGCATTGTCATGGGGCGCTGATCGTGGCGTGCTCTTGCAGGCGGACAAGATTCCCGCTGATCCCTTCGAGACCGCCAAGGTCATTGCCGCGGAGCTGAAGACCACGAGCTGGGATCTGATCCTGTTCGGCCGCATGGCGATCGACGACTACAATCATCAGGTCGGCCCGCTCGTTGCCGAGCTCCTCGGCCTTCCGTGCGTTACCGCCGTGTCCCATCTCGACATCGAGGGGACGAAGGGGGTCGCGGAACGGGAGATTGAAGGTGGCATCGAAGTCGTGGACTTTCCGCTTCCCGCCGTCCTCACCGCTGACAAAGGCCTCAACGAGCCGCGCCTGCCTGCACTCAAGGGCATCATGGCGGCGAAAAGGAAGCCGCTGGAAGTAAAGCCGGTGCAGGTGGGAGCGGGCGTTCTCGAGGTCGTGGCACTCACCCCGCCTCCCGAGCGGAAAGAAGGGAAGATCGTGGGTGAAGGAGCCGGCGCCGTCGCCGAGCTGGTGCGGCTGCTGCGAGAAGAGGCGAAGGTCTTGTGACAACCCTGGCCGTGCTGGAGCAGCGCGACGGCGTGCTGCGCAAGATCTCCCATGAAGTGGTCACGGCCGCGCAGCGGCTCGGCGGGGCGGTCGAAGCCGTGGTCTGCGCCGCGGGCGTGGTCCAGGGCGCCGATCAAGCCGCCAAGTTCGGCGCCGACAAGATCGTTACGCTGACGAATCCGGCCTTTGCAAAGTACGCCCCCGAGGCGTGCGCGCAGGCCCTCGCCGAGCGTGCGAAACTGGGCGGCTATCGCTGCATCGTCTTCGCAGCCAGTGCCACCGGCAAGGACCTCGCCCCGCGCGTCGCGGCGAAACTCGGCGTGAGCGTAGCCGCAGATCTCACAGATCTGGCCACTGATGGCGCCGGTCTGGTGGTCACGCGTCCGGTGTATGCGGGGAAAGCACTCCTGAAAATGAAAGTCATGTCGCAGCCCGCCGTGCTCTCGCTGCGACCCAATGTCTTCACGCCAGTGGAGCGGTCTAAAGCGGGCGCCGCTGAAACGGTCGCCGTAAATGTGCCGGCCGGTCGGGTGATGGTGCGCGAGATCAAGGCCGCGCCGGCGGGCACACTCGACGTCGCCGAGGCGCAAGTGATCATCTCGGGCGGCCGCGGCCTCAGAGAGCCAGCCAACTTCAAGGTGCTCGAGGAGCTGGCGCGGGCGTTTGGCGGGCAAGCCGCGGTCGGCGCGTCACGCGCGGTGGTAGATGCGGGATGGCGCGCGCACGCCGATCAGGTCGGGCAGACGGGCAAGACCGTGAGCCCGTCGCTCTACATCGCCGTCGGCATCTCGGGGGCGATTCAGCATCTGGCCGGAATGCGGACGTCGAAAGTGATCGTCGCGATCAACAAAGACAAAGACGCGCCGATCTTCAAAGTTGCCGACTACGGCGTGGTGGGCGATCTGTTCGAGATTGTCCCCAAGCTCACCGAAGAGATTCGCAAGCTGCATGGATAAGATCGTCCCCGCCCAGTATCAGCCCCCGCTTCCGCTCGACAAACTGATTCTCCAGGACGGCGCCGAAGGTGCAGGCGATCGCATGGAGCTCGACGTCCTCATCGTCGGCGCGGGGCCGGCGGGACTTGCCTGCGCGATCGAGCTTGCCAGACTTGCGAAGGCTGACAGAACGGAATTGAACATCGGGGTCCTGGAAAAAGCGGAAGCCTTGGGCGAGCACTCGCTCTCCGGTGCCGTCGTAAACCCTCGTGCATTTCGTGAGCTGTTTCCCGATCTAAAGGACTCGGACTTTCCGTTCCGGGCGCCAGTCGCCAAAGAAGCCGTGTATCTGCTGACGGCTGAACGCAGATGGCGGCTTCCGACGCCGCCGACGATGCACAATCGCGGCTACTACATCGCGTCGCTCTGCGAAGTCGTGCGCTGGCTCGGCGCCAAGGCCGAAGCGCTCGGGGTCAACGTGTTCACGGGGTTCCCGGCGGCGCAGCTGCTGGTGCGCGATGCTGCTGTGGCGGGTGTGCGGACCGCGCCCGCGGGACTCGATCGCGACGGGAAGCCGACGCCTGGAGGCACGGCGCCCAACGATTTGGTTGCGAAAGTCACGGCGCTCGCCGAGGGAACACGAGGCCTGCTGGCTCAGGCGTGGTGCCAGTGGCAGCGCGTGCCGTCCGAAAACCCCCAGATCTTTGCGCTCGGCGTGAAGGAGCTGTGGGAGACGAAGCAGCCCCTCGATCGCGTGATCCACACGCTGGGGTGGCCGCTGCCCGGCGATGCGTTCGGCGGCAGCTTCGTGTACCCGCTGGAGCCGAATCTCGTCGCCCTCGGGCTCGTCGTCGGGCTCGATTACCGCGACGCGGCGCTCGACGTGCATGTCCTGTTGCAGCGCCTCAAGCAACATCCTCTGCTGCGCGCGCTGCTGGCCGGCGGAGAGATGGTCGAATGGGGAGCGAAGACAATTCCCGAGGGCGGTTTCTACTCGCTTCCCGAGCGGCGCTCAGGCGCCGGTGTGGTGCTGCTGGGCGACGCCGCGGGCTTCGTGGATGTGCCGTCGCTCAAGGGGATTCATTACGCGATGCACTCGGGGATCTACGCCGCGCGGGCCATTTTCCAGAATCTCAAGAATGGGGCTGCGCTGTCGGAGTACGATCGCCTGGTGGACGCCTCGTATATCGCCCGCGACCTGTACCGCACGCGCAACATGCGGTTGGCCTTTCGCGACGGCTTTTACCTCGGCGGGATCCAGGCAGCGCTCATGACGTTGACGGGCGGGCGATTTCCCAATGGCAAGTATCGGATGCATGCGGATGTGGAAGTCGCGCGCCGGTTCTCCCCGGGCTTGCGCCCGGGGTCAGCCGAGACTCCGGTCGGGGTCAGCAAGGTGGACGCGGTATTCAAGTCCGGGAATTCGACGCGGGACACGATTCCGAGTCACTTGATCCCGGCCAAAGACGTTCCGGTTGAGGTCGCGCGGTTCTACGCGCACGTATGTCCTGCCGGTGTCTATGAAGCGATCGACGGCGGACTGCGGATCAACGCGCCGAATTGTATCGACTGTAAAGCGACCGACGTACTCGGACCGCGGTGGACGCCGCGCGAGGGCGGCAGCGGACCGAAGTACAAGCGTATGTAGCGCTAGGCGCGTGTCTCCCTGAAATAGTGGCGCGCACGTTCCGCGAGCTGGGCCGTAGACATCGGCAGATTGCGTTTGACCCAGAGCATTGTGCGCTGCCCGCTCGGAAACCGGCGAGCGCCATCCTCTTTGGATATGCCCGTCATCTGCGTGAGCGATATCCCGAAAATCTCCTTGCTGGCCCGATCGAGCGCGACCCCGAACTCCTCATCCTCGGGCGTGCCGAGGATGTCGGAGTGGGTGCGGCCCAACTCCTCGAGCGGGGCCGCGTACGAGTGCTCGGACTGCGTATCCATCGTGTAGCCGCAGTAGAGGGAAAACGAGTACGTGCTGGCCAAGGTATTCCAGAAGTCCTCGATGCGGATCGCGGCCTCGGTGTTCCCGGCGTGCCACAAGGCGTTCGCGATCTCGCTATAGACGCGCGTGTCGCGGCCGGATGGCTGGAAGCGAGACAGGGCGGGCGCGACCGCGCTCCGAAACGGTGCCCATTCCGGCAGGCCGCCGGCAACCAATCCTGCGGTGATCTGTTCAGCATCCAGGACGGACAGTTGTCCCGGATCGCGCAGCGATTGCGGGCTGATTTTTCCCGCCGCCAGACGTTCGAACAGCCGGTCCCGGTGATTGGCCCCCGCGAGGACCAGCACGCCGTCGCCGCGCCGCAAGCCCGCTTCGACGAATGTGAACGCCGACTCGGTGAGCGTGTCCCGACGGCGATCTTCGCTGTCGGTATCGCGGTGAAACTGGGCGAAATGGCGCCCGGATGGAGCTTCAGCGAGGAGGGACACTACCTATCGCAGTGAATCTTCGTAGTACCGACGCGCTCGCTCCAGCACGGCGGCACTGGCTGACGGAAGATTGCGCTTGACCCACAGCATAGTCCGTTGGCCGCTGGGGAAGCGTCGCTCACCTTCTTGATTATTGGACGAAAACCCGACCATCTGAGAGAGTGGCACGCCGAACACGTCCCGGCTCGCGGCATCCAACGCCACGCGGAAGCGTTCGTCGTCCGCTGTGCCGATCATGTCGGAATGGGTGCGGCCAATCTCCTCGAGCGGCCCGGCGTACGCTTGTTCGTCATGGACATCGAGCATGTAGCTGCAGAACAGTGAGAACGGATACTGGCGCGCGAGATCGTTCCAGTACTCCTCGAGGCGAATGGCGGCTTCCTGTTTCCCTTCCTGCCACAGCAGGTTCACCGTCCCACCATACACCCGCGTCGTACCGCGCCCGAACGCCCGAACGCGCTCGAAGACGGATGCCATCGCCCGCCGGAAGTCCTCCCAGTCGGGCATGTCGTTGCGCATGAACTTGCGGAGCGTCTGCTCGGCGTCGTGCAACTCCAGCTGTCCGGACTTGAGAAACACCGCCGGGTCGAGATTGTCCTCGCGCAGCCGCGTGAGGAAGAGATCGGTATGTAGGGGGGACGCGATGACGACGACGGGGTTGCTGCGCCGCAGGCCGGTCTGCAGGTACAGCGCGACGGCGTCGGTCAGGGCCTGCGGGTCGCGATGCAGCTGGGCGAAGTGCCGGTTTACCGGAGCTTCGATCAGGAGCGTACTGACAAGGGGGGAAGACACTAGCAACCGAGCGGCAACGAAAGAGGACGGCGCATAGTCGGGTACAGTAGGGCATGGCATTTGCCGTCACAATCAACCGTGTGATCGAAAACCCCGGAGCACGGCTTCACTCTCTTGGATTAGTCCATAAGATGGAAATCCCGGAAACTGAGCTTGATCCCGTCTACGATGAACTGGACCGCGATCGCGGCCAGCACGAGTCCCATCAACCGAGTCAGGATGCGCATCCCCGTCTGGCCGAGCCGGCGCTCGACCAGCGAAGCCGCCGAGAGCACGAAGTAGGTGATTATCGCGGTCAGCACGATCGAGACGTAGACGGTGATGGTCGCGGCCGTCGATTTCGCGCCAAGGGCGAGCACCATGACCGTCGAGATCGCGCCCGGTCCCGCCAGCATCGGCACGCCGAGCGGCATGATACCGATGTCGTCCTTCTGGATCCCCTCTGCCGTCTCGACAGCGGTCTCGCGCTGCTGGCTGCGGCGCGCCTGGACCATGTCGAGGGCGTTGAGCCCAATGAGCACACCCCCCGCGATTTTGAACGCGCCGATGGTGATGCCGAAGATCTTGAAGATGATGCTGCCGCCCGCGGCGAACGCGATGAGCGTGATCGCGCAGGTCCACGCCCCTCGGCGCGCGAGCACGCGCCGTTGCTCCGGCGAGTCGCGCATCGTCATCGCCAGGAACGTGGGGATGACCGCGAACGGATCCACGATGAACAGGATCGACGTGAAGATCAGGACGAGCTCGATCGCCCGCTCGGTCATCGCACGGCTCGGAGCAGCCCGGTGCGGATGCGCCGCATCTTCGCCGTCGGCGCCTGCAGATCGCGCAGCTGGGCGCGCACGCGATTGTACGTCCCTGCGTCGAAGCGAATCGTGAGGGGGCTGCCGTCGCGGACCACCTCCACCACGACCTCAGCACTCCGCCTGATCGTGCGCACCGCGGCGGTGACGTCAGTGCCGTCGATGACGGGGCGGCGGTTGATCCGCACCAGCTCGTCCCCGGTGCGCAGGCCGGCGCGCTCCGCGGCACTCCCCGGGGCGGCGACCGCACGCCAGCGGCCACCTTGTACGGCCGGTGGGATCGAGCCGATACGCGCGTCGACGTCCGGCGCCTCGGTGAACACCACCTCCCAGCCCGCGGAGCGGAGATACTCGTCCCAGGGGATCTCCGTCACACCGCTCACGTAGAGCCGCCAGAACTCCTCGAAGTCGTGTCCGGTGGCGCTGCGGACCGCTGCCACCAGCTCGTCCCGTGTGAAGCCGCGCTCTCCCGCGTAGTGGTCGAGGAGATAGCGCATGACATCGTCGAGCGATTTCGCGTTGTCGGTCGAGTCGCGGATGGCCAGGTCCAGCAGGAAGCCGAGCAGCTCGCCCTGCAGATAATAGGAGATGACATAGCTGTTGTTGACCGCGGGGGAGTCCCATGCGGTCCACGACGAGCGCTCGGGAGACACCAGCAGGCGAGCGGGATTGCTGCGGTAATTCCCGATGGACGTCGCGAGACCCTGGGCGAAGTCCGCGGGGCTGTCGAGTCCCGCGCGTGCGAGAATCACGTCGGCATAGTAGTCGGTGACCCCTTCACTCCACCACAGATTGATGGTCCGCACTTCGTGCTCGTAATCGAACGGTCCGAGCTCGACCGGCCGGATCCGCTTGACGTTCCAGGCATGGAAGAATTCGTGGGCGCTCACGGTTTCGGCGCCGCGGGGATTCCGGGCCAGCGTGCCGGTCGTGACGCCGATCGTGGTCGAGTTGAGATGCTCGAGCCCGCCGCCGCGGCCGCCGACGAAGATGTACGTGTAGTCCGCGTAGGGCGCCGAGCCGAAGATATCGATCGCCGTCGCGGAAATACGCCGCAGCATGTCCACGAACACTCCAGGCGCCTGGGCGCGGCCGCCGCCGAGATCGACGACGGCGCGATGGGGGGTGCCGGCCGCGCTGAACGCATACGTCAGGAATTTGCCGAGCAGGACTGGAGAATCGATGAGCACATCGTAGTCGGGTGCCGCAAACGTCGTGCTGTCGCTCGTGATCGGCGCGAGGCCGGTGGCGATCCGCCAGCCCGCGGGCACCTGGAAGGTGACCCGGGCCGGTGCCTGCTTCCAGCCGTCGAGATACATGAACGTGCGCGGACCATCCACGACCCCGGAGCTCGACCGCAAGAACCAGCGGTTATTGGGACGCCGCCATTGCTCGGAGTCGCGCAGCCCTGCGGTGTAGCGGACCGTGATTCTCGTGGCGCCCTTTGGATCGATGACCCACGAGATCGGAGAGTCCTGCTGGATAGGTAGCGTATCGCCCGCTGGGCTCAATGCGACGACATCGCGGATGTTCTGCCAGGAATCCATGAGCCGGTAGGCACCCGGTGCCCAGTTGGGGATCACGAGGCGGCTGCGACCTCGAGGATTCGCGATTTGCAGCTCGACGAGATAGGCCGACCGGTCCTTGGGGACGGTCACCCGATAGAAGAGCTGTGGAGTAGAATCCTGCGCTCTGATGAGCGCGACGAGCAGCAGGATCAAATCGCGACCTGCACAACCCGATCTTTGCCCGACTTCTTCGCGTCATACATCGCCTGATCTGCGCGTCTCAACAGATCATCCGTACTTGCGTCCGTCGCGGTACAGGAGACCACGCCGATGCTCGCCGTTACGTTAGGCGTCCCCTTGAACACGTTGCGCAGGCTGACGATGAGCCGCTTGGCGGCGGCATCCGCGACCTGCGCATCGGTCTCGGGCATTAATACGGCAAATTCGTCACCGCCCAGCCGCCCCACGACGTCGGCCTGCCGCACCGATGAGCGCATCGCGTCGGCCACGAGCCGCAGCACGGCGTCCCCAGTCTGATGCCCGTGGGTGTCGTTGATGACCTTGAAGTTGTCGAGATCCATGTACATCAGCGCCAGCGGGCGCGGGTAGCGGCGGTTGCGGTCCAACTCCTGGCCGAGCCGCTCGGCGAACGCGCGGGCGTTCAGGACGGCGGTGAGCGGATCCTGTGTGATGAGGCGCGCCATCTGCGCTTCTCGACGTCGCAGGGTCTGGAGGCCCGCCATGGCGAGGCCCAGGACGGCGAGATACGCGAGCCCCGTGACGACGCGCCACACCATCGGCGTGTCCTCCGGCATCTGCACCCACGCGATGGCTTCCCGCAATCCGGTCGTAGCCACGGCGAATACCAACCCCCATGCCAAGCCCTCAGTCCAGGTGACGAGCAGCACCGGGATGATGTACAGGATGCCGAGCCTGGCACTGGCTGGCGTGACGGCGTTGAGCCAGTACACGACCAGGGTCAGCAGGAGGTAGCCCGTCAACCGCAGGGCGCGGCGCACGACTGGGGAGCTGAGCACGGACATCAGTAGGGTGGTTCCGCGACGTGCTGCGGATCGTCGAGGATCAGCGCCAGCAGCTCGGTGCCGGCGGGAACCGTCGACATGTCGGCTGGGACAATGAGGAGGGCATTCGCGCGCGCCATGCTGGTGAGAATGCCAGAGCCCTGCGGCCCTGTCAAACGCGCCTCTCCTTCATCTACTATTGCGCGCAGGTAGTGCCGCAGCTTCGGACCGAGCGTGATGGGCTCTCTGACAATAACCGGCACCGTGCGGCGAAACGGCAGCGCCTGTCCCTGGAGCCGTCGGATCGCGGGACGGACGAACAGCTCGAAGGTCACCATCGTGCTCACCGGATTGCCCGGCAGCCCGATCCACGGGACTCCGTGCAGCAGACCGAATCCGACCGGTGCACCGGGCCGCATGCCGATCCGCCACAGCTTCAGCTCGCCGCCCAATTCTTCCAGGACGGTGCGCACCAGGTCATGCTCGCCCACGCTCACGCCGGCCGTCGTGACCAACAGATCAGTTCCCGCCGCACCGCGCAGGTGCTCGCGCAGGCTTTCCTTGCTGTCGCGCGCGATCCCGAGATTGACGGGTTCCGCGCTCGCGCGGCGAATCAGGGCGTCGAGCGTGTAAGAGTTCGAGCTCGCGATCTTCGTGCCCGCGAGAATCGCGTCGCGCTGCTCGAGCTCGACGATCTCATCACCCGATCCCATGAACGCGACCCGCGGCCGGCGATGCACCAGCGGCGAGTCGTAGGCAATCGAGGCCAGCACGCCGAGCTGCGCCGGACCGAGCGTCGTGCCGGCGGGCAGCACGACCGCGCCCTTGCGAATGTCCTCGCCACGACGCCGGATGTTCTTCTTCGCGTCGCGCGCATTGTGGATCGTGACCTGAGCCTTGGACGGCTGCGCGGTGTCTTCCTGACGGATCACGGTGTCGGCGCCTTGCGGGAGAGGCGCGCCGGTGAAGATGCGGGTCGCCTCCGCCTGACCAACCGTCTTGCTCGGAAACTGGCCGGCGGCGACGGTCTCGATGATGGCGAGGTCGGTCTCGCTCTCCTTGAGATCCGTACTGCGCACCGCATAGCCATCCATCGCGGAGTTGTCCCAGGGCGGCAGATCGATCGGACTCGTGACGTCTTCGGCGAGAACCGCGTCGAGCGCCTCGCGCAGCGGCCGGCGCGCTGGCGGAAGCGCCTGGATGTGCGAGAGGATTATCCTGGCGGCCTCTGCCGGCGTCATGGCGGGAGTATCTTCGCGCGATCCCACGCGAGATTGGCGATCGTCACGAGCCAGGCCGTGTCGCTGAACCGGAAGACAGGGAAGGGCATTCGAAGATCGCGATCGTCCGTGACCATCGCGACCCAGTCGCCAGGATCGTGGACCGCGGGATCGAAGATCGGCTTGGGGCCCGCCACGGCGCGATACACCTCGATCTTGGGAAGCGGCGCGCGCTTGAACCCCTCTACGAGCACGATATCGGCGCCGCCGAGGTAACGCCGTGCGAGCATGATGGGGTCGGATTCCGTTTCCGTGCGTTCGAGCAGCACGCGTTGTCCGGGCGACTCCATCAGCACGCGTTCCGCTTTCCCCTCGTGCCAATGCCGCCAGGTATCCTTGCCCTCCTGATCCATGTCGGCCGGGTGCGAGCCATGTTTGATCGTCATCACGCGGAACTTGCGGCGGACGAGCTCCGCCGCGAGCGCGACGAGAAAGGTCGTCTTGCCCGCGTTCTTGAGGCCGATGATGGAGATCATGCGCGTCGCCGCCACAGCGCCTCCGCCCGCTCGAGATCGTCCGGCGTGTTCACGTTGAAAAACAGCTCATCGGGGTCGCCAAAGGCCCGGACCTCGGCGAGGGAGAGGATACCGACCCGCACGTCGGCGTGGAAGGAGATGGCTTTCAAGTCTCCGGCGTCAAGGCGCTGCGCGATCGCGGGGCCACACGCCGGGCCATACACCGCGCACAGCGGTTCCAGGCCGCGCCGGCCCGAGCTTTCCGGAAGGAATGCGTCGTATTTGCCCCCCGCCTCGCCATCGACCAACGCCCGCAGCAGTCCCTCAGGGACGAACGGCATGTCCCAGGCGACGCAGAGCACAGGTTCGGGCGCGGCAGTGACAGCCGTGTAGATCCCCCCGAGGCTGCCGAAGCCGGGCCGAGTGTCGGGGATGGTTTGCAAGTCGGGGCGCCACGCGGACGCAGCAGGCACGTTGGCGATCAACAAGGGAGGCCCACTGGTCACGGCTTGGACAGCCTCGACGACGCGGTCGAGAATCCGGCGGCCGGCGACCGTCATCAGGCCCTTGGGAGCTCCGCCGTAGCGGCTGGCGGCGCCCCCAGCCAGGACGGCTCCCCGCACTCTAGACGCCGAGGAGACGATGTTCGACGGCGAGGCACTCGTTCATGACGAACGGAATGCCGGCCTTGGCGGCGCGCGCCTGCGCCGCCGGGTCCACGACCCCCTGCTGCAGCCAGATCAATTGCGGCTTCAGTAGAATCGCCTCATCCACGACAGCACCCGCGTGCTCGCTACGGCGAAACACATCCACGATGTCTATCGGGTGATCACGTGCCGCATCCGTGAGCGTGCGGTAGCTCTTTTCGCCGAGAATTTCGCCGTGACCAGGATTGACCGGAACGATCTTGTAACCCGAGCCCTGGAGGTACCGCGCGACGGAATTGCTGGGCCGCTTCGGATTGGGCGATAGCCCTACGACCGCAATGGTCCGCGCGCGGCGCAGCAAGTCGCGGAGGCCGTTTTCCTCGCCGGTCATGCTTCCCGCTTGTGCACGTGCGGGGTGCCGCTGACCGCGCGGCCGACGAGCACCATTCCCGATCGCTCGGCGATCGTCACCGCGAGTGTGGACGGCACGCTCGGCGTGGCCACCCACGCGAGTCCGGCGCGTGCCGCTTTGAAGGCGAGCTCGGCGGAAATGCGGCCGGTGACGAGGAGGCCGCGACTCACGATCGGCGTCCGCGCGAGCACCGCGGCGCCGATCACTTTGTCGACGGCATTGTGCCGGCCGATGTCCTCGGCGTGAAAGAGCAGCGTCGCGCTGTCGGTGAGCGCGGCGGCATGAATGCCGCCCGTCTCGTTGTAGCGAGTGCCGGCCGCAAACAGCTGCTTGAAAAGCGCGCGCAATGTTTCGGCCGGTGGCGGATCGCCGCGGAGCGGCGCGGTGTGCGCCATCGCGTCGGGGTCGGCGAGCATGGTCGCGACCGCGCCACACCCCGACGCGAGCACGCGCTTCCGGTGTTCGCCCTTCACCTGCGCGAGCCGCTCCGGCTTCACGTCGGCCCAAAACCCCAGATCGGGCGCGCATGGCCGCAACTGGACCAGATCGTCGAGCGAGGCGATGTACCCCTCACCGTGGAGCCATCCCACGGCCAGCTCCTCGAGCTGATCGGGCGTGCACATCCACGTGACGGCGGGCTCGCCGTTTACCTCGAGCCAGACGGGCCACTCCTCGACCACCGCGGAGTCGGCTCGCATGCGACCGGAACGGTCCCCGGGATTACGATTCGCCGCGGTATTCGGAGTAGTGATTGGGACTCTCCTCGATGCGCACACAATGCAGGCCCACGCCCGCCGGCAACGTCCCGGCAATCCGCTCCCACACATGCAGCGCCAGCGCCTCGCCCGTCGCGACCCACTTTCCGCCGGTGAACGGCGCGATGTCGTCGTTGATATGGCGGCCATCCAAACGGCCCACCACTTCGCGTTGCAGCAGGGTCTTGAGTACAGTCAGGCTCATCACACCGCCGCGTGCCGGATCGAACACACCCTTTACCGTCACGGCACACCGATACCGATGGCTGTGGTCGCTCGTGGCCCCGGCGAACTCCGGTGTGTCGGGAAAGCGGTGCGTCGCCGTGAACTCGACGATGCGGGTGAGATACCCGGTCGGCATTCCTTAGAATACCTGGACGGCGGTGGCCTTGAAAGAGAACACGACGGCGCCGCCGGGAGTGAGCGCCAGATCCCGCACCGCCTCGGCGGTCACGGCGGCGACCAGCTCGACGCCGCCCATATCGGCCCGGATATGCACGCCGGCGCCACGGTGCTCGATCGCCATGCCGGTCACGCGGCCCTTGAAGATGTTGCGCGCGGATGACGGGAGCGGCTCCTTGCTCACGAAGATGTCGGTCGGTGGGACCGCCAGCACCACGGGACCGGCACGATCGGTCATCACCTGGAGGTCGATGTTGCCGACACGCGCCGTCTTTACGCCGTCGCCCGGAGGAAGCTCGACCCGAAACAGATTCTCCGGCGTGACGGGCGACAGGCGGCCGTCCGCGAGCGCGCGAATGTCGTCGGCCCACCGGTAGGCGTCCTCGAGCTGGTGTGACGCGATGCATACCGAAAAGGGACGCGCGGCTCGCTCGGCCGCGAGCGCACGGTACAGCGCGCCCGCCGCGGCGCGGTCGGCCGAGCTGGCGGGCTCATCGAGCAGCAGGACGTCGGTCCGCAACGCGAGTGCGCGGGCGACGGCGACGCGCTGCACTTCCCCGTCGGACAACTCGTGACGGCGCCGCGGAAGGAGCGCCTGGAGTCCGAGTCGCTCGACGACGTCTCCGATGATGCCGTTCGCCGCCGTCTGTCCGACATCGCGCACGCGCAGGCCGTATTCCAGATTCTCCCGCACCGTACCACGAAAGAGTATCGGCCGTTGCTCGACGAGCGTCACGCGCCGGCGCAGCGCTGCGGGCGCGCGCCGGGGCACTGCCGTGCCGTTGAACAGCACCTGTCCTTCCGTCGGCGCTTCGAGCAGTGCGAGGAGGCGCAGCAGGGTGCTTTTCCCGGCCCCGTTGTGCCCGACCACCGCCACCGCCCCCGAGCGGGGGAGGCTGAACTGCGCGAGGTCGAGCACCACGCGCCCTTCGTAGCGGTGTCGGACGCCGCGCAGCTCAAGCATGGTCCCCCCCGCGACCCTGGAGGACCTGCAGCGCGATGTTGACGACGAGCGCCAGGATCAACAGCACCAGGCCGAGCGCGAGCGCGAGGCCGAAGTCGCCCTGCGCAGTGTAGAGGGCGACGGCGGTGGTGAGTGTGCGGGTGGAGCCGCGGATGTTGCCGCCCACGATCATCGCCGCGCCGATTTCCGCGACGACCTGGCCGAAGGCCGCCGTAATCACGGCGGCGAGCGCGAACCGGGCCTCGCGCGCCACGGTCCACGCGGTCCGCCACGATCCCGCGCCCAGCGTCTCGGCGGTGCGGCGGATGCGTGCGTCGACGCCTTGAATCGCGGCGGCCGACAGGGCCGCGGCGATCGGCAACGCCAGCTGACCAGTACCGCAACCAAGATCAAGGACAACGTCGTCTACCGTAAGCGCGAACGCGTCCACCAGTGCATCGAACACGGCTGCGGGATAACCACGCCGATACCGTTGGTAGAAGTCGGCCACCTCGCCACCGAAACCTAACGACATCGCTCCAGCGTGTCCGCCCGCGGCCTCTCAGTCCATAGCTTCAGCTCATAGCGTCATTCGTCCCAACTCGACGCTGACCTTGGCATCGTGTCGAGGTCCTGCCGCACGGACCCGACAGCAATCTAGCCCGCCGGAGCCCGGACCGCGGAGACCATCAGCTCGGTGCCGGTAAGCAGCTGGAAGTCCGACCGATGTTTCCTTGCGAGCGTCATCAGCTCGATCAGGAACTGCCAGTCGAGGCTCTGGTCGACCAGGCCGGCGAAGTTATCGAGCCGTCCGATCAGGTTCACCATCAGTTCGGCAGTCACCTTGGCTCCGGCCATGTCGTCGGGCGCGTTGTGCACGAAGAACGGGATTTTTACCGCGCCGCCGATCAGCGCGAAGTGCTCCAGCACCATGGCGGGCGGCGGCGTCCAGTAGTAGGGCGTGGTGGCGACGATGGCGGCGGCGCCGGCGCCCTCGGCGTGGCACGCCAGCGCGGCGGCGAGCGCGCTGCCGGCCTCGCTCACATGCGCGACCACCGGCACCTTGGCGCGCTTGACGGCGAATTCGACCACGACGTGCTTCTCGGACTCCGGCAGGCTGACCGATTCGGCGGCGTGCATCGGCACGGCAAGCGCCTCCGCGCCGTGGCGCTGGTGAAAATCGATGAGCCTGGCGAACAGATCGAAATCGATCCGGCGGTCGTGGCCGAACGGCATCACCGGCGTGTGCACGAGGCCGAGGCGAAGAGCGGTCATGGAGAGTCCTGAAACCTTCTTATTGGCGCATGTTCTTGTCGGCGAACCGGTGCCCACTTCGCCGGAACATGCGCTGTCACCAGCCGTGCGGCTCCGAGTCGAGGATGCCGAGCTCCCCGAGCTGGCCGCGGATGTAGGCTTGGCGTTCCTTGGTGGCGGTCGGCAGCGGCGGGCGCGTGGGGCCGACATTGCGGCCCATCATCACCATGCCGCCCTTGAGCGAGGAGGGGTACTGGTCGCGGAACAGCAGCCACAGCCAGGAGAGCTTGTATTGAAGGTCGCGCGCGCGCTCCCAGTCGCCCGCCATGCAGGCCTCGAAGGTGGCGTTGCACAGGTTCGGGCAGATCGAGCCGGCGGCCGAGTAGGAGCCGACGCCGCCGAGCGGCACCGACGGCAGCAGGTACTCGACGCCGGTCAGCATGGCGAAGTCCGGCCGCAGCTTGGTGGCGAAGCGCGAAATCTCGAGAAACTTCTCGCTGTTGAAGCTCGCCTCCTTGACGCCGACGAAGTTGGGCAGCCGCTCGATCAGCCGCGCCATCAGGTCGCCGGTGATCTCGACGCCGGCGAGGTAGCTCGGCGAATTGTAGGACAGGACCGGGATGCCGACGCAAGTGCAGACCCGCACGAAATAGTCGTGGATGGATTGCGCGGTCGGCGCCCAGAAATAGGGCGTGATCGCCAGCAGGCCGTCGGCGCCGATCTTCTCGGCGTGGCGCGCGAGCGCGAACGTGTCCTC
>Ga0137409_10003308_pt1 | contig 17109 bp, 10 predicted proteins | sample CZODoug1_16funga_FD_122059 | JGI IMG/M metagenome (GOLD analysis project Ga0137409, IMG submission 122059) | Vadose zone soil fungal communities from Angelo Coast Range Reserve, California, USA - CZODoug1_16fungal (Hybrid Assembly) | ecosystem: Environmental > Terrestrial > Soil > Vadose zone... | reverse complement strand
CGGCGATGTGGACCCGATTCGAGCAGCTCGCGGCGGCCGCGATCTGTCCGACGAACTCACCATTCACTACGGCCTTCTGCCGCGCGCGAATCGCGGAATCTTCGCCATCAACGAATTGCCGGACCTCGCCGGAAAAATTCAGGTCGGCCTCTTCAACATCATGCAGGAGGGCGATGTACAGATTAAAGGCTACCCACTGCGCCTTCCGCTCGATGTGCTGCTCGTTTTCTCCGCGAATCCTGAAGACTATACCGCGCGCGGGAAAATTATTACGCCGCTTAAAGACCGCATCGGCGCGGAAATTCGCACGCACTATCCGCAGAGCGTCGAAGAAGGAATGGCCATCACGCAGCAGGAAGCGTGGACACGCCGCGATTCGGCGATTTGCGTGGATGTTCCCGATTATCTGCGGCAACTTGTGGAAGAGATTGCGTTCCAGGCGCGGGACGACAAGCGCGTGGACAAGCGCTCCGGCGTCAGCCAGCGTTTGCCGATCAGCGTTCTCGAAAGCGTCGTCAGCAGCGCCGAGCAGCGCGCGGCACGAACACGCGAGAAATCCGTTGTCGCCCGCGTCGCCGATTTGTATGCTGCGCTTCCCGCCGTCACCGGGAAACTTGAACTCGAATACGAGGGCGAGCTAAAAGGCGCCGAAACCATCGCGCGCGAATTGATTCGCACCGCCATCGGCCGCGTCTTCACCAAACTGTTCAGCGACGTGAACTTTCAGCCCGTCATTCAATGGTTCGAACTCGGCGGCGAGCTGAAAATTGCGGAACTCTCGAGCACCGAGGACCGCTATCGCCAGCTTGCCAATATCAAAGACCTGCTTGCGCACGTGAACCGCCTGGGCGTTGCGGACACAAAAAATCACGCCGCAGCCTCCGCCGCTGCCGAAATGATTCTCGAAGGACTATGGGCCCATCGCCGCATTGGCCGCAGCGAAGAGCGCGGCTTCTTCGCCGACAAGCCCAAACAACCCGAACCGCGCGAAACTCCGCCCCGCGCCCCGCGCAGAGGGTACAACTGACCCATGAGCATGCTCTCTTTAGCTTGTCATCCTGACCGGAGCGACCCGGCTTTTTCTTGCGTGCGGCTCTTGCACGCCGGGCCGCACAGTCGAAGGATCTCGTCACAAACTTCACCCCGGCGCTTAGCGATGGGATGCGTGCCATGAAATTCACCAAATTCTCCAAATACACCGGCGAACCCGCCGACGCCATCGACCTCGAAGAGCTCATCAAAAAGCTCGGCGATTTCTTCCTGCAATCCGGTTTCGAATCGCAGTTCTACGGCATGGACCAATTCGATCCCGAGCGCTCCATGGAAGCGCTCCGCGAAGCCATCCTTCGTGCGCTCCAGGAAGGCGACCTCTTCGACGAAAACTCCCTCTCCGAAGAAATGCGCCAGATGTTGCAACGCTCCGACGCGATGAACAACGAAGAGATTCGCGACCTCATCGACAAATTGATGGAACGCATGGCGCAAGAAGGCTTCATCAATCCGCAGCAGCCGCCGCAAATCACGCCACCCAATCAAGCTACCGCTCGCGGCAGCGTTGGCCAGCCAATGGACCGCAATCAATCCCAGGTTCGGTTCGAAATCACCGACAAGACCATCGACTTCCTCGGCTTCAAAACGCTGCAGGATTTGCTCGGATCGCTCGGCCGAAGCAGTTTCGGCCGCCATGATACGCGCGACTTATCGACCGGGATCGAATCGGGCGGCGTCTCCCGCGCCTACGAATTTGGCGACACGCTCAATCTCGACGTCAGCGAAACACTCTTCAACGCCGTCCGCCGCGATGGCGCCAAAGTCCCCGTCGAAATCCAGTACAAGGACCTCATGGTCCACCAGTGCGAATATCATTCTTCCTGTGCCACGGTCGTTCTTCTCGACTGCAGCCACAGCATGATTCTCTACGGCGAAGACCGTTTCACTCCCGCCAAGCGCGTCGCCATGGCGCTCTCGCATCTCATTCGAACGCAATATCCCGGCGACACGCTCAATCTCGTTCTCTTTCACGACTCCGCAGAAGAAGTCCCGCTCAGCGAACTCGCTCGTGTCCAAGTTGGCCCTTTTTACACCAACACGCGCGAAGGCCTCCGCATCGCGCAGCGCATTCTCCTTCGCCAACGCAAAGACATGCGCCAGATCGTCATGATCACGGACGGCAAACCTTCCGCCCTTACCCTCGAAGACGGCCGCATTTACAAAAACGCCTTCGGCCTCGACCCTTTCGTCGTCGGCGAAACGCTCGAAGAAGTGAACAAATGTAAACGCGCTGGCATCATGATCAACACCTTCATGCTCGCCACCGACTATTCCCTCGTCAATTTCGTCCAAAAAATTACCCAGATGTGCAAAGGCAAAGCCTACTTCACCACGCCCTACAATCTCGGCCAGTATCTCCTCATGGATTACATGTCCCGAAAAACCCGCACCATCCACTAGAATGTCCTCGGAATTGCCCAAGCACTTCAAGACCTTCGAGAGGTACTCCGGCCTCATCTTTTATGGATTGCGCGTTGTAGGAATTACTTGCTTAAACATTGCCGTTGCGGCGTTCTTGGCTGGCGCAATATACGGATGGATTCCCGGGTCCGCGTTTTGGCATCGCAATGGCAAACGCAATCCATGGTGGATAGGCATCATTTTCGCCATGTATTCTTTATGTGTCGGTCTTCCACTCGGAGCATTTGTTGCTTGGAAAGCACGCAAAAGGCGCCTGTCGAAATCTGAACAATCGAGTTTGTAATTTGTAGGGGCCGCTTTCTGAAGCGGCCCTTCTTGCCTTGTCGTTACCCTCTGCTAGACTATCCGCCCATGAAAACACAAATCCTCCGCGCGCTCTGCGTAATCCTGTTCGCCGCAACTTCGGCATCCGCCCAAGGCGTCATCCCTCTTTATGAAGGCACGCCGCCCGGCTCCGAGCCGGCAATCTATCCCGAGAAACAATATTTCTCCAAAAATTGGAACACCGAAGTCGTCGCCAATGTGACGAAGCCTTCCCTGACCGTCTTCAAGCCTGCTCCGGGCACCGCAAACGGCACCGCCATCGTCATCGCTCCCGGCGGCGGCTTCATGGCCCTCTCCATCACCAGCGAAGGCACTGATGTCGCCAAATATCTCGTCGCAAAAGGCGTAACCGCCTTCGTCCTGAAATATCGCCTCGCCCACACCGGCGAAGACGCCACACAGGAATTCACTACGCTCATAGCTGACCGTCAGAAATTTGGAGAAATCGTCGGCAAGGTCATTCCTCTCTCCATCGCCGACGGCCAGGCCGCGGTCGCTTACGTCCGCCAACACGCCGCCGAATGGGGCATCGCTCCCGACCGCGTCGGTATCATCGGTTTCTCCGCCGGAGGAACCGTCGCCGCCGGAGTCGCCTACCACTACGCGCCAGAAGGCAAGCCCGCGTTCGTCGCGCCAATCTACGCCGCCGCTGGCCGGTTGAAAGACTCTATCGTTCCCGCCGACGCTCCGCCCATGTTCATCGCAGCGGCCACCGACGACAATCTTGGCCTCGCGCCCGACAGCATCGCCCTATACGAAAAATGGCGCGAAGCCAAAAAATCCGTCGAGCTCCACATGTACGTCAAAGGCGGCCACGGTTTCGGCATGCATCAACACAACATCCCCACCGATCACTGGATCGATCGCTTCGCCGACTGGCTCGACCTCCTGGGCTTTTTGAAGAAACCTGCGAACTAATTGCGTGGCGGCATTCTCACAAACGAGACTTTCTTAAAACTGCGCACCGTAAGTGCGCCACAATTTAGCCCAGCCCGTCACAGGGCTGGGTAAACTTTCCAGTTTCAACGCAAGCGCCGGAGGCGCGACACTTCTTCGGTCGCGTCCCATCACGAGCACACTTCCGTCGTATAATCGCGCGACATGAATCGCACATTGTTCCTATTTCTCACTTTCTGCTTTTCTGAAACTCTCTCCGCTCAACAAACTCTCCCTCCCAAAGAACATCTCCTCTTCCAAAAACTGGACGCCACCATCCAATCCGAAGCTCGCGTCCTCGACGGCGTCCTCGGCGTCTTCGTCCTCGACCTCACCACCAACCACACCATCTCTTTCAACGCCGACGAAACCTTCCCCACTGCCAGCACCATCAAAATCGCCATTCTCGCCGAACTTTTCCGCCAGGCCCAACTCGGCAAACTCAATCTCAACGATCCCTACGTCCTCCAATCGAAAGATCTCGTCGGCGGCAGCGGCATCTCTTCCGCTCTCACTCCCGGCACAACAAAACTCACCCTCCGCGACGTCGCCACCCTCATGATCTCGGTCTCCGACAACTCCATGACCAACGTCATCATCGACCGCATCGGCATGGACAACGTCAACGCGCTTCTCGACTCCCTCGGTCTCTCCCGCACTCGCCTGCGCCGAAAAATGATGGACATCAAAGCCGCCGCCGAAGGCCGCGAAAACACTTCCACACCGCGCGAAATATCCCAACTCCTTGAAGCTCTCTACAAAGGCAAAGTTCTCAACAAACAATTCACCGAAGACTTCTTCACTCTCTTGTCCATCCACAAAGAAAGTTACATCCCGCGTCTTCTCCCCGAAGATCTCCGCATTGCCAACAAACCCGGCGAACTCGAAGGCGTCCGCAACGATTGCGGCATCATCTTCACCGGCAAACGCCCCTACTCCCTCTGCGTCATGTCCACCTACGTCCGCCACGAACGCGAGGCCGGTGACGCCATCGCCCGCATCTCCTTCGCCGCCTGGCAAGCCTTCGACCGCCTCGACCGCAGTTCAGACCTCGGTCGCGTCGTCTCTTCCCACGATTCGAGCTTGCCCTGAGCTGCGAGGGCGCTCCCTGATCGACGCCGCCTCGGCAAGCCCGTACTCTCGACATACGCCGCTTTTTTGAGGTATTTTTTACTTGTCCCTTCCAGCCCTCGGAAAGGCGACCATGAACAGCATCTATCGGTTTCTCTTCGCCCCAGCGTTGTGTCTTTTCTTTTTCTCTGCCGCAGGCTTTGCGCAGACTCCGCCGGACGTCAAGCAGCCTGCCTCCTCATCCTCGCCGCGCTGGTACAACCCGACTCGCTACAATCCCGCAAAACTCTTTCATCGCGGTCCAACCGCCGTCGAACAGCTCGCGTCGGACGACGAACTCGAACGCCGGCTTACCAACCAGCTTCAGGCTCACGGTGTTTTGGATAAGGACGCAAATCTGCAGGCGATCTGTTCCGATTTCAAATCGCTCTCTGGCTGTATCTCCACGGTTCGCGCCAGCCGCAGTCTCAAAATTGATTTCTCGTGCCTGAAATGGGATGTGACCGGCACAAAGCCCGCCAAAGTTTCCGACTCCTGCGCGGGTCCGTCCGACGGCAAAGCCATGTCTCTGCAAAAGTCTATCGCGGTCCTCAAGCCCGACGCCGACGCCAGGGTCGAAGCGACCAACGCCTCGAACACCGCCCAGAACGACATTAAAGACGCAAATTCTTAGCCGCGCGTGCGTCAGTTACGCTAATTCCCTTCGACATAGTGACGCCGGAGTGGTGCCACCGCGTCCACTCTGTCCGCGCGGACTGCTTCCGAAATATCCCTCACTCGATTAAAATCAATTTGTGTCTATCTTCAGCCGCATCTCACGTGCCTTCGGAGCCAAACCGCGCATGACCCACATCGTCGCCGGCAACGCCGCCCCAAACTTCTCGCTCAAATCGCTCGATGGCACAGAATTCTCCCTCGTAAACGCGCTCCAAAAGGGCCCCGTTCTTCTCGCGTTCTTCAAAATCGGCTGCCCGGTCTGCCAATTCACCGCCCCATTTCTTGAGCGCCTCCACCAACGCTACAAATCCCCGAATCTCACAATCGTTGGCATTTCGCAAAACGGTCCCGAGAAAACCGCTGCCTTCAACAAGGAATATGGCGTCACATTTCCCATCCTGCTTGACGAGGAAAGCAAAGGCTACGTCGTCTCCAACGCCTATGGCCTCACCATGGTTCCGACGTTAATCCTCGCGGACACGAACGGCTCCGTCCTCGTCAGCTCCATGGGCTTCGTCAAAGCGGACATCGAATCCATCGCCAATCAGTTCGCCGAACGCGCAAAAATCTCCAAAGCTCCGCTCTTCCTTCCCACCGAGCCCATCCCCACCGTCCGACCCGGTTGAGGCTCCAAAAACTAGGTCCGGTCGGACCTAACCACAGCTCGTTCCTCTTTGCGCAATTTTCGCGTTTGTGTCTTACCGTTTATAGGCAAGCCCCAGCCTGCGCCCTAGCATAGTTGTAGGGAGTGCCACCGCCCTCCTGCTAAGCCCATGTCCACCATCGCCACACCCAACCAGAAACTCCTCGTCGGCGTTCCCGCCAATAGTTCCGAGCGGGTTCTCGTGAATCATCCAACGCAAAGCGCAACGGCGATCGACGGCTGGAAATCCGTTTTCTTCGGGTCGCCATTTCTGGCCGCCGGGCTATTCATCGAAGCGGCTGCTCTGAACTACGTTGGTGGCGCGAAGCACGCTCCGGACTGGCTCATCGGTCTCATCGGATTTTTCTTCTTCGCTGCCGGAGCATTTCTGGTCATCCACGGCCTTCGCGGTGTCATCCGCAAAGCAAAATACGACCGCGAGTCGCGCCAAGTCCCCAACCAACTTTGGCTCTGCGATTACCACTGGCGTCGCGAAGGCTTTGCCTTCTCCGCGTTCAATTCGATGCTGCAACGTTTCGTCGCCGCAGTTGTCTGGAACGCCTTCTTGACTCTTTTTTTCTGGATCGGCCTCACGCAACGTGGCGCCTGGGTGTTCTCGATCTTCGCCAGTCTGTTTGCCTTGGTTGGCCTTGTTTTCTGGTACCGGTGGGGGCAAATGCTCGCCGAGCTTCTCCGCTACGGAAACACCTTTCTCGACTACAACACGTTTCCTTTTTTTCTCGGTAGCTCCGCGTCCGCGCGGTTTCGCGCCCCAAACCATCTTGCCGACATCGACGAGCTAATCCTCACTCTTCGCTGCGTTCAGGAACGGTACATCACAAGTGGCTCTGGCAATAATCGCAGCACGAATGTCGTCTGTTTCGAACTCTACGCCGACTCAAAAACTTTCTCGCGCGGCGAACTTGCGGCCTATTCGAATCAGAGCATTCCCATACAATTCCCGCTGCCCGATTCACAACTAACCACGTCGCTAGCCTCAACCCCACCCACCTATTGGGAAATCGAAGCCAACGGCAAATCCTGCCGCGTCAATCTCCAGGCCTTCTTCCTCGTCCCCGTCTACAAATCCGTCTAGTTCGCAATCTCGCTTGACTCCGTTGCGCCAGCCACTGTAGCATCCTGCCAATTTCCACCGCGGTGGTCGTTTCCAGGGCCCGTTCCTTCCAGCTTTTAAGCGTCACTTCTCGCACCACCGTGGATCTCTCGGAGGTCAACGACATGACCAAGCTCGTGGCGGTTCTCTATGGCTTCATCGCCTATCTGCTCTTCTTCCTCACATTTCTCTATGCCGTCGGATTTGTCGGCAATCTCTTTGTTCCGAAAACCATTGATTCAGGCACGGGAGTCTTTTCCGTCCCCGCGATGCTTGTGGATGCGCTCCTGTTGAGCCTCTTCGCCGTCCAGCACAGCCTTATGGCCCGCCCGTGGTTTAAGCGCGCCTGGACCAAATTTGTTCCTCATCAAATTGAGCGCAGCACGTACGTCTTGCTCGCCAGCCTGTGCTTGGATCTCCTTTATTGGCAATGGCGTCCGATGACCGGAGTGGTCTGGGATGTTCAAAGCAATGCTGGGCGCTTGATTCTTTTCGCCCTCTTCGGTCTTGGCTGGCTGACCGTTTTCGTCAGCACTTGCTTGGTGAGCCACGCGGACCTTTTTGGCGTTCGGCAGGTCATGACCTACATGCGCGGCCAGCAGTATGAAGCGATTGGCTTTAAGACGCCGTCGCTCTACAAGGCCGTCCGGCACCCGATTTATCTCGGGTTTCTAATCGCCTTCTGGGCCACGCCCAAAATGACCCAAGGCCACCTGCTCTTTTCCATCGCTACAACGTGCTATGTCCTCCTCGCCATCCAGTTCGAGGAACACGACCTAATCTCTTTCTTCGGTGACGCTTACAGGCAATATCGCCAGCGTGTACCCATGTTGCTCCCCTTCGCCAAGCGCTCAAAGTAAATCAACGCCCAGATGACTTAGTCGCTCGATTTTCCTTGACCTTGGTTAACTCTTTTGATATAATGGGGTTGTTATATAGTGGAGGGTGAAGATAGAGGCTCATACTCCCATGTCCGGCCGCTTCTCTGTCCCTCCAAACACTTTCCATCCCCAACCGAATCCTCGTTCTTGCTCTTTGCGCCCGCTGTGCAATTCTCATCTCGTTTCTTTTCAATAGGTTGCGCACTCTTGCTGCACTCTTTTGCCGTCGTGCGCAAGCTAACCCGCCTCTTTTCAATTACTTCCGCACTCTTGCGCAAAATGCCGGGGTGGCATGGCTACTTCTAATCAAGAGCCGTTCCTCTTTTCGCCGTTTCACGCTAAGCCTTGTGAAATCAATACTTACAAAAACTCGCTTGCATAAGGTCTTTAGAATGAATACTTACGGAAAACAAGGGGAGGGGGGAGGGTGCGAGCACTCAACTCAATCCACCGCCGCCGCCCAGTCCCTCTTGTGCTTCTCTGTCTTCTTTCGTTTGTCCGGGATCACCTTTGTTCCTGATGGTGCCGGTCCTGCCTTCCGCGCACGGCGCCGCGCTTCGGTCGCCGCGTCCAGTTTCTTTTTCTTCCGCATATCCCTCCCCCTCGCACTCCCTGTTTACATCCGAGCCATAAAACGCAACTATATTGCTCCTATGACTCGACACACTTCTATCCCGATCACCATGCTTGCGCTTGCGTTAAGCCTTCACGCTGCACCACTTAATGCACAACAACCTCCCGTCAACCTGCCCAACGGCCGCGTGCTTACGGAAGCTCCCGGCCATCCCCGGCCAATCAACAACGTTCCCACCAACGCTGTACTGTCGCCCGACAAGAAATTCGCCGTCTTCCTTCACAGCGGATACGGTTCCTATTCGTCCGGCAAAAAGCAGTCTCTCACTGTTCTCAATCTCGAAACGAACGAGCTGACCGATTTCCCCGACGACCGCCTCGGCCCTGATGCGCACCAAACATATTTCCTCGGACTTGCCTTCAGCCTCGACGGCCATCGCCTCTACGCATCGATGGCGAGCTTCACCGATCCGCTCGGCAAAAAGTCAGGTGACACCGGCAACGGCATCGCCATTTATGCGTTTGAGAACGGCCGCATCACGCCGGAAAAAATTCTTCCGCTCGCCCCGCGCACCGCGATTCCCACCGGAAAATTGCGCCGAAAAGAATTCAATGACGTTACTTACCCCGCCGGCCTCAGCGTTGCCAACGTCAACGGCATCGAAAGCATTCTCGTCGCCTGCAACAATTCCGACGAAGCGATTCTTCTCAATGCATCCGACGGCAAAATTATCCACCGTTTCGACCTCTCCACTTTCAAACGCATTCCGGCCTCGCTTCCCTACACCACCGTCATGACCCACGACGGCAAGCGCGGATTCGTCTCCCTTTGGAATGCTTCGTCAGTCGCCCAACTCGATCTTGCTACCGAGCGCGTCATCCGCGTCATTCCGCTGGAAAAACCGGCCGCGCCGCTCGCCGGCGGTTCCCATCCTACTGCCCTTCTCCTCAATCACGACGACAGCATTCTTTACGTCGCCCTCACCAACCGCGACAAAATCCTTGCGCTCGATGCGCACACATTGCAAATCAAGTCCACCTATTCAACGAAACTGCGGGGGCAAACCTACGGGGGAAGCGATCCCCAATCTCTCTCGCTCTCGGCCGACGAAAAACTTCTTTTCTCAGCCAACGCCATTTCCGATTCGGTCTCGGTTTTCGACGTCGCTGGAAAATCCGAACCAGGCTTTATTCCCACTGAATGGTATCCAACTGCGGTCCTCGCAACGCCGACGCAACTTCTGATCGCCACGGCAAAGGGCCGTAGTTCCGGCCCCAATCCTAAGCCCATCAAGAAAAACGCTGACGGTTCTCCCGACTATCCTTACACTCCAGCCCTGATCAGAGGCTCGCTCGCCCAAATTCCCCTGGCGGACCTGCCTTCTCATCTTGAGCAATACACAAAACAAGCTATCGCCGCCAATTCGCTTCGCGGCAATTCCGATAAAATTGCGTTCGCTACCGGCGAAAACAAGATTCGTCACGTCATCTACATGATCAAGGAAAACCGCACGTACGATCAGATCCTCGGCGACCTCGGTTACGGCGACGGCGATCCATCCCTCACCATGTACGGCGCGGACATCACGCCCAACGAGCACAAACTCGCCAAACAATTCGGCATTCTCGATAATTTCTACGATAGCGGCGACGTCTCCGGCGACGGCCACATCTGGTCCAACTCCGCGTCGGTTTCCGATTACGTCGCAAAAACCTGGCCCATCGCCTACCGCAGCGCCGAACACACCTACGATTCCGAAGGCACTTTTCTCAACGGCATCTCAGCCGACGACAATCTCCCCGACGCAGGAGAACCGACGGGCGGCTATCTCTGGAAGAATTTCTCAGCGCACGGTGTGACCTATCGCCACTACGGCGAATTTATCGTTACCAAGTGGTGCAACGAGCAAGGCGAAAACTCCAATCCCACGTCCGGTCCGCCGAAAGTCGCAGGAGTCACCTGTAATCGTACTGTTGTCAAAAAGGGCGAACCGCTAGAGAAGAACGTCGGTGAACCACATGGTAGGCCCAGCCCCTATCCGTGGGACATTCCGGTCATGGCAAAAAACATTGCCTCGGAAGTCGAACTGCGCGGCCATTTTGATCCACTGTTCCCGGATTTTGAAGTCACCTACCCCGACCAGCTCCGCGCCGACGAATTTCTGAATGAATTCAACGCCTTCGTTGCCGCCCGTAAGAATGGCAAAGACACGATGCCGCAATTCATTCAGCTGCGCCTGCCCAACGACCACACCGCGGGCCTCAGGAAAAATCACCCGCGTCCCGCCGCCAGCCTTGCGGACAACGACCTCGCCATCGGCCGCGTCATCGATGCGCTCTCTCACAGCCCCTATTGGGACGACACCGCCGTTCTAATTCTTGAAGACGACGCACAGGACGGCCCGGACCACGTTGACTCGCACCGCAGCACTGCGCTCGTCATCAGCAAATATTCACCGCTTCCGCAGACGCACGAAGCCGTCACTGTTCCTTTCATCGACCACACTTTCTACACGACCATTAACATGGTCCGCACCATCGAAGCCCTTCTCGGCGTTCCTCCAATGAACAGCAATGACGCGCGCGCCGCCGCCATGGCGCCGCTCTTCAGCGGCCCCGGCACGCAGCCGGCATTCACCGCCGACTATCGCAACCGTGACAACAGTTTGATTTATGAAATGAACACGAAAGACTGGAAAGAAGGCGCGAATCTCGACTTCACCCACGTGGACGCGGTGGACACCGCCCTGCTGAACAAAGCGCTGTGGCAGGACCGTATGGGCGACGCTCCGATGCCGCCGCCACAACACAACGTATTTCCGACGGAGCCAATTACGGCCAATGCCAAGAAGACAAAAGATCGGGACTAGCGCACGATCAGAAGCCGAACGTGACTTGCAAGTCGACTCGCCGGTTGAAGGAACTCGAACCGAATGGCCCGCCCGCGAGCGAATTGCTCTGCCCGAAAATCGGCGAGCTGATCACGCCAACGGGATTCCCCGCGTTCACGTTGTTAAAAATATTTCTGCCCGCCACCGAAAATGTCAGGCTGTACTTTTGTCCCGAACTCTCTCCGCCGGGACCTCTGCCCATGCCGCCGGCCCCGCCTCGGCCACCGCCGCCGCCCGGACCTCCCGGTCCGCGCCCAAAAGTACCGCCACCCATTCCGCCGCCACCAGCGGCGCTCGCGGATTCCTTTTTCTGGCCGAAGCCAAACGTTTTGCTCAAGCGGAGGTTGAACGAAAATCTTCCCGGCCCGGTCGCGCAATTAATCGGTACGAGCGTGTCGGCGCTCGGTTCGTTGCAATCGAAGCTGGCGTTCTGAATGAGCGCCGCACTTGCCAGCGCCGACTGGAACTGTGCGAATGTTGGCCGGTCGTTGTAGATGGAATCGTTGTTGACGTCCTGCCCGAGCGTCACGTTAAACGGCGAACCCGAACTCGCAATCACGAACGGGCTAAGGCGGAACTGCATTGGCATGGTAATGCTGCCACCGAGAAAAACGCGATGGCGGACGTCAAACCCTGCTCGGCCGTAATCCTGAGCGACGTTGAATTGATTCGCCGGAAAACTTCCCGAGCCGGAAGAATCGCTGTTGGCGTAGTTCAATGTGTAGTAGCCAAACAATGAAACTTTCTGTCCGACGCGCACACTGCTGTTCACGATGAACTGATTCTGTTTGAAAATTCCGGCGCCTTCGTACTGATAAATGTTATTCAGAGTGCCAAGCGGACGATTGGTTGGGTCGGTTGCGTCAAAAGTAGGCCCGAGCGGCGCATTAATATTTCGCGTGAGCAGCGTGTGAACGCCGCGCGAATTCAGGTACGTGAGCGCGATATTCGCGACTTTTAACAACTGCCGCTCGAGAGTTACGCCGGCTTGCATCGTGTAGGGAATTTTCAGATTCGGATCGACCTGATAAATCGTCGGCGAATTCTGAGACGCCGTAAGCTCGGCAGGAGTTGGGAGATTCGGATAAAAATTCGGATCGGTGACGAGAATTCGCTGCTGCGTGATGCCGTTCACGCGCTGCGCTTGCAAAAGCAAGTCCTGTCCGAACCGGTCGTAGAAAATTCCCCAGCCGGCCCTAAGCACGGTTTTGGGCTGGCCTTTTTTACCGGCGTCGATACCCCACGCGATGCCGATGCGGGGAGCGACGTCCATGTTGAAGCCGATTTCGTTTTGCGTTTCGATGCGCAATCCGTAAGAGAGCGAAACGTTCGGGCGAATCTTCCATTCGTCCTGCGCGTAAAGTCCCCAGTCCAGAAAAGTGTTCTGCACGGCCGGCTGGCCCGTCACGATGGAAAATTGCGTCGGACCCAATCCAGTCTGCGCACGGACTTGCGCGGCGGTCATACCATTTGCAATTCCCTGCTGCACGGTCTGATAGACCTGGAGGCCGGTGTGCTGGACACAATTCGGATCTGGATTTGCCGGATCCGGAACACACGGCTGGAGGGTTTGAGCGTTCACGGCCTGGGCGCCGAAAGTGAATCCGCCGTTGAAACCGGAATCCTGGACGTTGACGTCTTTTGTCACGCGAAGGCGCGAACCGAGTTTTATGAAATGCGAATTGTGCACGATGGAAATGTAGTTTTGCAGTTCGTAACGATCCTGAATGTCGTCGTTGGTTCCGGAACTATTGCCGCCGCCGTTGAAGGCACCGTTGACATTAATTGTTGGAGTAAAGTCCAGCGCGTTGCCGCGGTTTTCTTCGCGCACAAAGCGGAAGCGAATTTCGTTGATCACTTTGGGATTGACAATCTGCGTGTCCGAAAACTGCACTTGATGCTCGGCGTTTAAGTTATTTGTGGCCTGCGAGGGAAGGCTGAAAGTTCCGATACCATTATTCAGTTCGTTTTCTCGCTCGTATTGATAGCGGAGCGTGACGGTGTTGTTGGTATTGAGCTGATAGTCAAGGCGCGGGCTGAAGCTGGTGCGGGTACGCGGATTGGCAACCGAGTCTGTGAATTCAATCGGATTGAAGTTCGCGTCCAGCACCGGGGTATTGATGACGGAAAGTTCGTTGATGTTTCTGCGATTGAAATCGACGAAGAACGATGCTTTCTTGCCGAGCGGGCCGCTGAAGTTTCCGTTGTACATCTCGGAATCGTACCCAGGTTGCGGCGCGGTGCCGGAAAATGGATTGCGCGCATTCAACCCGGCGGTATTGCCGTTAATCATGAACTGGCCGTGAAATTTGTCCGTGCCTGGTTTGGTGAACACTTCAATTCGGCCAAAGCCGAGGTGATCGTATTCCGCGGAAAATGGATTTTGATTGATGCGAATTTCACGAATCGAAGATTTGGGCGGCAACTGGCCGCCCGTGAAACCGTCGATATAAATTTGCCCGCCGTTTGGTCCGGCGGACGGCCCGGCGAGCGCCTGCAATTCTTCGCTCAATTCGTCGGGATCGTCGGAGAGCGCGTCGAGATCTTTACCTTTGAGAACCACCGAACTGGCGTTGCCTGCGCCGGAAACATCAAGCTGGGTGCCGGAGTCCTGGACTTCCACTTTTTCCTGCTGCACCGCTATTTCCAACTGCATGTTGGCGCTGATTGGCTTGCCGGGTTCAATCGTTACGCCGGCTTTCACGAACGGTTCAAACCCTTTGGCGGTGGCGCGAAGGGTGTAGACGCCGGGCGCAAGCGTTTTGAATTCATACATGCCATTTGCACTGGTACGTGCGTTGACCGCGGCGCCGGTCGCTGGAGTGGCCACGACGCGAGCGTTGGGCACGGCGGCCCCGGACGGATCGGTGACGAGACCGGTCAGCGCGCTGGAAGCATCCTGCCCTCGCGCAACCCCGGCAACAGCCAACAACAGGAAAAAACAAAAACACTTCACTGTCCGTTTAATGGCCAAACTCATGCACTCCTCATCTCGAAAAAGTTTTTTGATCGACGGCCTTCGCGCATCACGGTGTTGCGCCTTCGCCGCCACCGGCGCCGAGACTCCATGGCGAAAGAATCATTTCGGGCGTGGCTTTGGAAGACGCTTGCAGAATTGGCTCGACTCCACCGAGCAGGGTGATGACGGTGCTGGGAGCGGTTGAGGAACCTGCGGTGGCAACAATCATCAACGCATCGCCCTTCATTAAATCCGAAAGTGAAGCGGCAGGCATGCGCGCAATCATCTGCTGAAATTCGCCGCCACCTCTTGCCTGTCCGTTTCCGCCGGGCATTCCAGCGCCAGGGCCGCCGCCAGGACCGCCGCTACCTGGTCCGCCACGGGGCGCGCCGCCGGCAGGAGGCGTCGCGGCCTGACCAGCATTGGAGGCTGGTGGTGCGCCGACACCGGTGTTCGGTGCGGCCGTGCCCTCCGCCGCTGCGGCTTTGAGACGCATGGCGATGCCCTGTGCCAGGAACGGCTGCAATTTGCGCAACTGCGAATCCGCGCTGACACGCAGTGTGACGGGCTGCTTCGTGGACACGTCGGTCACGATAATGGTTCCGGCGGCAGCATCGGCGCTAACTAGAATTCCCGCAATACTGCGAAAAGTTCCCGAGACTATTTCATCGGCCGTAAGTTCCTTGCCGTCGGCGGTCTTTTGACCGCGGGCCCGCAATTGATCTCCGGGCTTGATCTCACTTAGCGGTGCAGGCTTGGCATCGTCAAATTTGATCGAATCGGGAGCGTAGCGTCGCAGCACCGTTGACTTGCTCGTATGAATCGATATCTCTTTTGGAGTGCCAGAGCTATTCGTCGTGATGGAAATTGCGCCGGAAGCAGAGTCAACAGACTTGACGAGTCCGCCTACACCGTTGCGTTGCCATTCCGCACGATCGCGCGTTTGCTTATCCGCAATGTCGGACTGCTTCATCGCGATGACGGAAGCCGCCTGCAACTGTTTGCCGTCGGCGGATGCGGCGCCGCGAACCAGGATGCGGTCGCCAGTTTTGAGATCGGAAAGGGAGAGCGGCGTGGCTTCCTTCAAGTCCTTCTGGCCGGGCTTAAGCTGAAGAAGTTTGGTGGAGTCGGTGACGATGACGACGACTTCGGCGCCAGCATCGGTTTTTAGCGTGATGGTTTGGCCCGAAATGGACGAGATGGTGCCGACGGCCCGCGTGGTGGCGGGCGTGAGCGCGTTTTGGGGCGCGTCTTGCGCTGCGAACAGTTCGAAGTTCGAGGAAACGAACAGCATCAAGAAACAACCCAATCGCAGCAGAGCTTTGCCCATCATCTCTAGTTCCCTCAGCGTTCGCGGAGTCATATTCCAAATGCGGGTGGGAGTCTCCAACGCGTGGAATTGCCAGTCTGGAGTTTAGACGCACGAAACCGACGAATTCGGTACAGTAGTACTTTCGCAGAATAATTCGGCAAAAACGGAGCAACTCATTTCTTTTCAGTGCGTTGCACGTAGTACGGATTTTTGTTCCATCGCGCAATACCGGTCAAGGTACACAGACCCCTTTTGGCGTTCGAATCGGAGAGAATTAGAGAACGGCATCATTATTCGAAACTTGAACTGGAAGGCTGGACCTACGGCATGAAAGCGAACGGCGCAGCGATTGAAGTTGAGCGGCACGAAGATTCCGCGTTGGGTAGAAGGGCCCAAGCATTGAGTGCGCCGCCTATGCTGGTCACGATTGTTTCCTATTTGGGTGCGGTTTGCATTGGCGCCTGGGCGAGCCTCAATCTGCTTCACTGGTTTTGGCGGCAGTTGCAGTAGCGCAGGGACGAAGCTCCCTCGTTTTACGGTCCACCTGAATCTGGAACTTCAGCGGAAAAAATGGCGGAAGCGTGTGAGAGTCGAACTCACCTTTCGACCCGCGAAGGGCCGAAACGCCGGCTTTGAAGGCCGGGAAGGTCACCGGACCAAATTCGCCTCCGTATTGATTCTACAAGGTTGTTTAGAAATGTAGAAACCGGCGCGCAAGCGGTGAGAATAGGCGCAACAGATGCCGTTCACCGGGGACCAGCGTGGGCCTTCAGGAATTTGCCTAGTTCTTCGTACTGGTCCGACGCAAGGTAGTCTACGCCGGCTTTTACGGCCGCTGCCAGGTGTACAGCAAGGCTGATGCCAAGCCTGACGCGGGGGCCGCTAGCCTGACCCCGAACCGACAGGAATATTCTTCCGCATTGCGGACATATACCTCCACGACGGGCGGTAGCACCTGCGCCCGTCAGGAGTTCATGGTGTCTGTCACGAAGAAATCCGTGCCTGTGCTGGGTCTGCTCCTCGTCGCCTGCTGGACGCTCCATCGGGACGTGCGGGCGGCGGCCGTTCAGCCGTCGACGCCCAAGCCGATGGTCGTGGCCTGAATGTTCTGGCCCGCCGTGCCGGTGCTGAAATTGCGGCTGCCATTCAGGGTGAAATTGACCTTGTCCGTCCAGTCATACGTCAAATTAAGGCCGTAACTGATGGAGGTGGTGTC
>Ga0137409_10003307_pt1 | contig 17110 bp, 13 predicted proteins | sample CZODoug1_16funga_FD_122059 | JGI IMG/M metagenome (GOLD analysis project Ga0137409, IMG submission 122059) | Vadose zone soil fungal communities from Angelo Coast Range Reserve, California, USA - CZODoug1_16fungal (Hybrid Assembly) | ecosystem: Environmental > Terrestrial > Soil > Vadose zone... | reverse complement strand
ATCGACCACACCTCCCGGCACGCTGATGCGCGCCGTCTCGAAGGGGCCGAAGCCGGAGTACGGCGCCTCCTCCAGATCGTCGAGTGTCGCTTCGTAGGCGGGCGCGCCGTCCCCGGGCGCGGGGAGAAGGCCCGTGGCGAACACGATGCCCGGCGGCGTCGTCACCTCGAGACGGAACCGGGCTTCACCGTCGCGCAGGGGCCGCGCCAGCCATGACGACGGCGGAGCGAGGAAAGCGCCCTCCTGCTCTGCCGCGCGGTTGCGGTCGTGAACCGTTCGCGCGGCCTCGGCGAGCGCGAACCGGTAACGGATGCGGCACGCCCCGGAGCCGCAAGAGGGTGCGTCGAGGCGATCGTCGCGACGCTCGACGGCCCGCCAGCGGCCACTCTCCTCGACCTCGGGATCACGGACGAAGGGACCCATGCCGGTGTCGAACCCCAACTCGCGGCCCAGGCCCGCGCGCAGCGTCGCCTCCACGCGCAGATCCTTGGCGCCTTCGTCGGCGACGACGACGTAGCGAACGGCAGGGCCGGCCCCCGCCGGACGCGCGGCGCGCGCAAAGCCGGCGGCCAGGGCCGGCGCGGCCAGGGAGAGGGCGACGAGATGGCGGCGACGGGTCGTGGACACCCTGTCCGCGAGGCTATGTCCTCGCCCGCGTCCGGTCAACCGGGCTACTATCGCCCGCATGAAACATCGACGGGGCGTGTTGCTGCTCGTGGGAATCTTCTCCGTCGGCAGCCTCGCCACGGCCGCGGACGATCCTGCGTCCGTGCTGATGCGGCGCGCCCTGGGCCCGACGCCGATCTTCGAAGACCTGCGGCAGCTGACCGACACCATCGGCGGGCAGACCAAGCCGGGCGATAATTACACCTACGATGATCTGGGCAACATCATCAGCAAGAGCGATTACGCGGAGTTGTACATGTACGGGACCAGCCGCATCACGGGAGCTGCCGGACCGCATGCGGTGGTCTCGATCACACAGGCCGGAGTGACGAAGACGTTCACATACGATCCGAACGGGAACATGACGGCGGGCGACGGCCGGATGGTCACGTTCGACAGCCTGGACCGACCGATTACGGTTACGATGGGCACCGTGACCACGCAATTCCGCTACGCGCCTGACGGCAGACGCTACCTACAGCGGACCACCGGACTCGCGACTGGGCCGTATCCGAGCAAGACCGTCTACTACGTTGACAAGGACTACGAACGGATCGACTGGTCGAGTACCAGTTACGAGGAGACAACATACATCGGGCCGTCGGTGCCGATCTACGACCGCAACAGGAGCAGCCGCGACGTCCGGTATCTGCATCTCGATCACCTGGGCTCCACCGACGCCGTGACGAACGCAGGCGCGTCCGAGGTTGCGACCGACGCTCACGGCTTCGACGCCTTCTGCAAACCCCGCGGTCGCGACTGGTAGCCAAGTCTGAGCCCAGGAACGGACAGGCTCCACCTCCGACTATGCCGTGACCACCGAGCACGGCTTCACCGGGCACGAGCATCTCGATGACACCTACCTGATCCACATGAACGGCCGAGTCTACGACTACCGCTTGGGCAAGTTCCTGAGCGTCGACCCGATCATCTCTAACCCGGCGAATAGCCAGTCGGTCAACCCCTACTCGTACATCGGAAACAATCCTCTGAGCGGAGTCGACCCGACAGGGTATGCATGTGACGATTTCAGCACCGCCCGGTGTGATACGATTTGGGTGAACCCGCCGGATGCCAAGCCGACTATTCCGAGCAAGATTCGAATCGGCGACAACGGCAACATTATCAATACACCCAACCTGAACGCTCCCGCGACTACATTACTCGCTCCCGGGGACAATGCGAGGCAGACTGCTGGCGGAGAGACCGTAAAGCCGCGATCCGACCCAGGGTCTGATCCAATGCGCGGCGCCTTAGCCCTCGCTCCTCCTCCGGGCTGCGGTCACCCGTACGTGTGCGCAGCGATTGTGGTCGGTTATCTGCTTTATGGCGCCTATAATTTAGCTACCGGCCCCGATGCGACCAGCGTTCCGCCCATCGCAACCGATGCGACCGGATTGTTGAAGCCCGCGGAAGCTGAACCGGAGTCAGTTCCCAAGGCTGCGACTGGCGGAGCCGGAGCAATATCAAGAGGGCCAGGCGGCCCAGGCGGAGGAGGAGGCGAGATCGCGAGCGCCCCCGAAGTGCCCAAGCGACCGGGCGAGAATTTAGTCATTCGAAAGATGGCCCACTTAACCAAACCAGGCGCTCTGGCTCCGGGAGAGAGAACATTACTGCCCGAGTTACCCGACCGAGGTTCCGTGTGGGCCAATTTGAAGCAGAACTTCGGTCATCTACGTGCCGCCATGAGTGAGAGTCGACCGATTCGAGATGCCACGGTTGACCCGAAGACCGGAAAACCTATCAACAACACCGGGTTCTTGCGAGCGGAGAGATATTTTCTCGAATCACGGGGATGGACCTATCGCCCAGAAACGACACGATAGTATCCTCCGAATCGATGACGTCAAAGGAGCGCTTTCCCGACGAGGCAGAGCGCGCCTTCTCGTTTCTGAAGGATGCCGGCTTTCGTCTCGTGGAGCGGGGTCGCACGCGCCTTCGATACGAGTCCGCTCGAGTTGTCCTCACGATCGAGTGGGACCCCAGATCAGGAGAAATGAACGTGTTCTTTGGACTCCAACCTCGGTACGGCGAGGCCCGAGACTCATTCGCTCTAGCAGATGTGCTCGGCATGGAGGGGGTTGACCTGCCGGAGCGTGGAATGCCGTTCCAAGTCGCGGATGAGGGACGGCTTGGTCCATTTGTAGCACGACTTGCCGATGACACGCGAATTCACGCGCAACCTGCCATCGCAGGTGACCGGATGTTTTTTCACCGATTGAAGGCGTTCAGGAACGCTCAGTCTGACCGCTACATGCTAGCGATGAAGCTTCGGCGCGTTCGCTCCGAGGCGGACGACGCTTGGCATAAGCGTGACTTCCGAAGGGTCATCGACCTTTACACATCCATACAGGACCACCTTTCCGCGTTTGAGTCTGGAAGACTTGCATACGCCAAAAAGCACCACCGTGCATGAGGGCGGCATTTCTGCGGTCCACGGTGTCCCAACCGCAGGCGAACGAAATTGCCGCGCTCGCGATGTGTGAACGCAACCTTGCAAGAGTCGCGTGACAGTGCGCAACGCGGCGAGACCCAAGGGGCACCTGGTCGCAGGCCCAGGTGCGCCAGTGCCAGTCCGAGCCATGCCGGCGTGCTCCGGGGCAAAGGCCACTGAAGACTCACCGGCGATCGCTCGCACAGGCTACTCCTGGCTTGTCCCGCTCGCCGTTGCGGACGACTCGGCAGGTTCTAGGTAGACCTCGAGTTCTCCCGGCCCACCTGAATGGATCCATTCGACGCGCGAGAGTCGGTACCTGCCCTGTCCGCGCCCATACTTCAGCGTCATCTCTACGGCTCGGCGTAGTCCACTGTTCCAGTCCATGTATTTGCCTGGTGGCACGTCAGCGACCACCGTTCCTCCACTCAGTATCCGATAGTTGTCCAGCGACATTACTTTCTGACCCCCACACGACAGAACTTCTGACCCCCCTCGGTCTCATCTTTCTTTCGAGATCCAGATGGAATCGGCATCGCTCCCTCGCCGGCTCCCCTAGGAGCGTGGCCGTTCGGGCAGATTGCCACGGCGCGCGGGCGGCCGGAAGGACGCGACGACCACGAAGAAAGACGGCGGCAAACGCCGCGCGAACCGGCAAGGCCGCCGGTCGCACGTGAATGGCCCCAATCCGATCCCAGCCGTTGTCGTCGTGAGCGCCAGTCCGGAGGGCGAGGCAGGATCCTAGACCGCGCGCCCCCGGACGCAAGGCGCGCAGGGCGGTCAACTCCAGCGCCGGATGACCTCGAGAGCTGCGAGCGAGCGCGCCGCATGGTCGAGGAAGGCGCGCGTCTTCGGCGCGAGATGCCGTGCGCTCGGCGTGACGAGCTGGACGGGCAGCGGCTGCGGTTCCCACTCCGGAAGAAGCCGCAGGAGCGAGTGGGCCGCGAGGTCGTCGGCAACCTGGTAGGACAGGGGCCGCCCGACCCCGTGGCCCGCCCTCACCGCGATCAGCATCGCGTCGACCTCGTTCACGATCAGCCGCGGAGTGGGGCGCACCGCGACGTCCCGCCCCGAGCGGCGGAAGCGCCATTCCAGCGGCCCGGGGCTTCCGGAGGTGAAGATGACGTCGTGAGCCGCCAGGTCCGCGGGAGTCCGGGGCGCTCCTCGTCGAGCTACATAGGCGGGGCTGGCGACCAGGAAACGCCGGACTTCGCCCACCCGACGAGCGACCAGACTGGAATCGGCGAGCCGTCCGATCCGCACCGCGAGGTCGAGGCCTTCCTCTATGAGGTCGAGGCTCCGGTCGTTGAGCAGCAGCTCGACACGCATCTGCGGATACGTCTCCAGAAAGCTCGTCACGACAGGGGTGACGTGCCGCCGGCCGAACACCAGCGGGGCGGTGACCCGCAGCACACCGCGCACCTCTCCGGGGGCGGTCTCGCGGACAGCGTCGCCATATCCGGCGAGCACCTGGCGCGCCTTCTCCCCCAGGCGCCGCCCCGCTTCGGTCGCGGTGAGCCGGCGCGAGGTGCGCTCGATCAAGCGCGCTCCCACGCGCTCCTCCAATGAAGCGAGAAGGCGCGTCATGGCCGGCGGCGAGCGGCGCAGCGTTCGGCCGGCGGCGGCGAGGCTTCCAGCCTCGAGGATGGCGACCAAGGCCGTGAGCTCGTCCAGCCGGTCCATTGATCATTTCGTATCACGGAATGCTGACTTGCCGCATTCCGCCGCTGCTTCTTGCAGGGCTGCTGCTACAACCTGCGACGCCTCGAGCCCACCGGGAGGATCCTCATGGCTGCGCCCGACATTTCGCTCTTCGGAACGGTTCTCTCCGGCCACACGCACCGGGTCGAGCTTCTGCTGCACATGCTCGGTCTGCCCTACCGGTTCGTGGACTCCCCGGCGGCCGTGCGCGAGTCGCCGGAGTTCCGCCGCGCCCTCAACCCGTTTGGGCAGATCCCCGTGCTCAAGGACGGAGATCTGGTGCTGGCCGACAGCAACGCGATCCTGGTCTATCTCGCCAAGAAGTACGGGCAGCGCACCCAGTGGCTTCCCGAGGACCCGATCGGCGCCGCGCGCGTACAGCGCTGGCTCTCGATCGCCGCCGGCGAAGTGAAGTACGGCCCGGGTACCGCCCGGTTGATGACGCTCTGGCAGAAGCCGGGCGACCCCGTGCTCACCCACGCAATCGCCGAGGACCTGCTGCGCTTCATGGACGCGCATCTGAAGGGTCGGGTCCACCTCGCCGCGGACTATGCGACCATCGCGGACCTCGCCTGCTATTCCTATGTCGCTCACGCACCGGAGGGGCGCATTTCGCTCGAGCCTTATCCAGAGGTCCGCGCCTGGATCGCGCGGGTCGAAGCGCTGCCGGGCTTCAAGCCGATGCCGAAGTCGGAGGTCCCCGCCCTTGCCGCCGAGGCTCGCGCATGAGCGCCTCTCCGTTCCATCCGGGCGAGCTCGAGGCGCAAGCGCTTGCCGGCGGAGGCGCTGCCGGCGGCGGCATCCGCGACTTCATGGTCGAGCAGCACCGGACGTTCTTCGAAGCGCTTCCGTTCGTCGTGGTCGCGACGGTCGACGGCGGCTGGCCCGTGGCGGCGCTGCTCACCGGCAAGCCCGGCTTCGTCTCCGTACCCGACCCGCACACGCTCAGGATCGCCACGGAGGATCCGGCCCAGCGCGCGTTCGTTACGGGCGCTCCGGCCGGCGTCCTAGGCATCGATCTCGCGACGCGCCGCCGAAACCGGGCGAACGGCACGATCGCCTCCACCGAGCCCGGCGTGCTCGTGCTCGATGTCCGCCAGAGCTTCGGCAACTGCCCGCGGTACATCCACGTGCGCGACGTCCGGCCGACGGCGCGCGCGCCCGGCCCGGCGGAACCTCTGCCGCGGCTCGATGCCGACGCTCGCATGGCCATCTCCTCTGCGGATACCTTGTTCGTCGCGAGCGCTGCACGCACCGTCGAGTTGAACGGCGGTGTCGACGTCTCGCACCGCGGTGGTCCGCGGGGCTTCGTCCGGGTGGAAGATCGGACGTTGACGATTCCCGACTACAGCGGCAACCGCTACTTCAATACGCTCGGCAATCTCGTCTCGAACCCTCGCGCCGCCCTGCTGTTCGTGGATTTCGAGCAGGGCGATCTGCTCCACCTGCAGGGGACGACGGAGATCGTCTGGGGTGGGCCAGAGCTCCGCAGCTTTCCGGCCGCCGAGCGCCTCTGGCGGTTCCGCGTCGACCGCGCGTGGCGCAACCGCTCTGCGTTGCCCTTGCGCTGTACGCCCCGCGCTTCGGCTGCGGAAAGCGACCTCATTGCTTCAGATCCTCCAGCGCCTGGCCAGTGGACAGAGGAACAAGGAAGTCGCCGCTCTGCTGGGCATCGGCCGGAAGACCGTCGAGGCGCACCGGGCGAAGATCATGCGGAAAGATCCAGCTGCGGACATTCCTTGCGGGGACTCAGTACTCCACGCTATGGGCCGCGCCGGCCGCCCGCTGCATGTTTGAGCGGTGCGCGTTGACGCACGGGAGCAACGACGATGACGCGAACAAGGATTCTACCGATCGCCGGCGCGGTCGCCCTGCTGGCCGGCGCCATGGCGGGCCCGACCTGGGCTCAGCAGAGCGCGCCGTCGGAGCGTCCCCCCAGCACGACCACGACGACCCGGTCGAAGTCCACCAACATCCCCGAGTCGCAACTGCGGAAGGTGACGGTCCGGGTGAGGGACGTCGACCCCAGCAAGCACACGGTCGTCTTCGAGGCCCACGTCTCGCCCGAGGCGACGGTCATGAGCAACGGCCAGCCGATCAGAATCGACCAGCTCAAGCCGGGCGACGAGGTCCGCGCTTCCTTCGATCCCAAGACCGGAGAAGTGGTCAAGGTCGAGACCGTCAAGCAGGGCTCCGCACCGGCCAAGTAGACCCATCCGTTCAACCGAACCACCCCGGGGGAGATCGGACGGGCGTCGGAGTCCGGCGCCGCCTCGTCTCCGGGAAATGCCCCCATGCTGCAAGCACCGAACGCCAGCAGGCCCAGCAAGAAAGTTCTCGTCGTCGACGATAGTGAAGACCTGCGTGAATTCGTCGCGCTCGCCATCGAGATGCTCGGTTACGACGTGGTCACGGCGGAGGACCCGCAGCGAGGGCTCGAGGTCCTGCGCTCCCAGGCGATCGATGCGGTGGTGACGGACATCATGATGCACGGCGGCCCCGCCGGGCTGGACCTGATCACCCAGGTGTGCAGCGACTTCGCACCGCCCGTTCCCCCGGTGATCGCCTGCTCCGGGTTCCCGCATTTCGAATCGGAGGCCTTGCGCCGCGGAGCGTGGGCATTCCTGGCCAAGCCGTTCACGATCGAGCACCTCCAGGAGGCGGTGGAAGGGGCCTTGGCAGGCCGGTCGGCAGCGCCGGATCTGGTGAAGCGGGAGGCGGCTCAAGCCAAGAAGCTGAGGACCCGGGCGGCCGGGGAGGCCGAGGCATTCTTCCGGGACCTGCGCGGCAGCCATCCGATGTTCACCGAACGGGCGGGCTGGGCCGTGAAATGGGCAAGTGCGTATCTGGGAGTCGGCCACACCGTCCTGCTGGCCCCTGTGGACGGGAGCTTGCGCGTAGCGGCGTCGAATGACGAGACCGTCCTGCCCGTCGGCGCGAAGATGGACGATCGGCTGCCCTTCTGCCGCGACGTCCTGGAGACCGCTTCGTCGATCGTGCTGCCGGACGCCGCCTCCTTCGCCAACGTGCCGGCGAAAGCGAAGGCGTTGCCGCTTCGCGCGTTCGCGGCCGTTCCCCTCACTTGGAACAACGGCGTCGCTTTTGGAGTGCTCTGCGTCTTCAACGATCGGCCAGGGGGACTCGAAGCCGAGGACCTGGCGATCCTGGAGCTCCTCGGTCAGCGCGCGTCCGCGGCGGTCCGAGGCGAAAGCGTGGTGCCCTTCTTCGACTCGGCCAGCGTCTTGACCGAAGAAACCTTCGCCGAGCTCTTCGGCATCGAGCTGAGGAGGGCGCGGCGATGTTCGACCTTCATCGAGCTGGCGGCGGTCATCGTGGGCCGCCGCCGCCGGGACACGGCCTGGGTCGAAGCGATCTCCCGGATCACGGCCGGACGCCGGCGGGGCCTGGCGGCGCTGGGCCGCGACGGAATGGGGATCTACGCCGCTGCGCAGGATCGCTTCGTGGCTGCCCGGGAGATTGCCGCGTCGCTCGCCGACTTGCGCGGCCTTCTCGGCATCCGCGGCGCCGGGGTGGTTGCGCTGGCAGGCGGAGAAGTCCCGGCCTTCGGCGAGCAAGCGCTCTTGAGCGTGGCGAACGTCCTCGCCTCACGGGCTCGCCGAGGCGAGGTCGAGCGCGTCGTCCTTCGCGCGGAGCCCTGGCAGGAATCGAAGGCCGACCAGCGGGGGACGACGGCCGCCGCCCCGAGCTGACCGCGCTCACTCGCCCCGGGGCACGCGCGCGGGGAGGGCGACGATGCCTCGGATCTCGCCAAGCAGCGTCAGAACCCGGTCGCCGACCCCGACGGCTGGGCGATCGCCTACTCGCCGATCATCATGGCGGATTGGAACGCGCAGCTCGCGATCCGCGTGCGCACCCTGTATCGAACCGGCTTCTTCCAGCTCGACGGCGATCTCGCCCGGGTGGAGCAGGAAGCGGCGACGGCCCACTGAGACATCGGGAATCTCCTCCTCTATCAGCGCCCACTGCTCTCCACCGCGAACGCGTGGCGGCCCCAGGGCGGTAGGTCGAGGTACAGGCCTTTCGCCCGAAGCTCCGCACCGTCCCGCTCGTAGCGGGCGTCGCTGAGGAGGTCGCGCAGCGCGACGCGCCCGAGGAGGTCCGGGAAGGGCCACTGCGCATAGCACTGCGCCTGCGTGCGCCCGGAGTTCGCGACCGCGAGCAGCCGGCCCCCGCGCGCGCCTTCCCAGGCCGTCACCACGAAGGAGTCGCGCGTCGGGTTCCCCGCCCAGGCAGCGTTGCACGCGCACAGCTTCCATTGCCCGCCGTGCACCTCTTCCCGCGCGAGGACCGCCAGCAGCCGCTCGTAGAACGCGCGAAGCGCCGCGTCGGGCGCCTCCTCCGGCCGCCGTCCGAGATGCATCGAGATGTGGACGCGCCGCCCGTCCATCTGTCCCTCGTGGAAGAAGCGGAGCCCGGGGACGAGGAAAGCGATCACCGCCGCGGCGCGGTGCTGCTCGGGGCCGAACACCGCCGCGGCGCGCGGCTCGTCGTGGTTCTCGAGGAACCTGGCGGACCGCTCCTGGAAGTCGGGAGCCGCCCAGAGGTGCTCCCTGACCGGGCGCGCTTCGCCGGCGCAAAGCCGGTCGTAGAGCCGCTTGTCGTAGGTGAAGTCGAAGCCCTGCCGCTGGAGGGTCCATTCCAGGTCCCAATACACCTCGGCCATGAAGAGGAAGCCGGGGCGGTCGGCGCGGACGCGCTCGGTCGCCTCGGGCCAGAAGGGTCGGTCGATCGCGGGCGTCCCGTCACGCGGCACGGCTCGGTCGCCCCAGGTGTGCCGGAAGACGTCGGGGAGCACCAGCATGGCCATGTCGCAGCGGACGCCGTCGCAGCGCTGCGCGACCCGCCGGAGCACGCCGATCATCGCCTCGCGCAGGCCGCCGTGGAGGTAGTTGAGCTGGACCGTGTCCGGCCAGGCGGGGAAGTACGGATCGCGGCCGCAGGCGAGCACGCGCCCTCCGCCGCCCGGCGGCCTGGTCCAGTTCGAGGGCTCGTCCTTCAAGTCCTCCTCGGTGCCCTCGATGAAGTACTCCGGGTGCGCACCCACCCATGGATGATCGGGGCTCACGTGGTTCGGCACGAAATCGAGCAGGAGGCGAAGCCCCCGCCGACCGAGGCGCTCGCGCAGCCGCGCCAGTGCCGCCTCGCCGCCGTACTCCGGCGCGACCTCGTACGCCTGGATGGCGAACGGCGAGCCGGTGATGTCCGCGTCGGTCAGGTCGGGCAGGTCCTTCTTGAACTCTGCGCGCCAGTCGGCGCGCGACCGGGAGACGGCTCGCGCGGCCGGTCCCGTCGTCCAGACGCCCAGGAACCACACCCAGGAAAAGCCGCGGCTCGCGATCCAGTCGAGAAAGGGATCGGGGACGTCGTCGAGGGTGGCGGGCTGGCCCAGCTCCCGGCCTCGCTCTCCGAGGAGGATGCGGGTGTTCACCTGGAAGAGGAGCGGGCGGCGCCCGAGCGCGGCGTCAGCCACGGCGCGCCTCCGAGAGCGCGTGGGCGAGCACCGCGACGAGCGAAGTCCAGCCCGTCTGGTGGCTGGCGCCGCGGTCGCGTGCTCTGTCGCCATGGAAGTACTCGTTGAAGCTCCTGCAAGCGGCGGCGCACGCCCTCCAAGGCGGGCTCGCCGCGGAGGAGGACGCCGCCGACGAGTGGAAGGAGCCCCACCAGCGACCGGACCTTGAGAGTCAATGGTCACGCGAAGCGCGCGATCTCATCGAAGGCGAGGCGGGGGAGGCGCGGGAACAGCTTGCTCGTGTCGCCGTAGCCGATATTGAGCAGGAAGTTGGCGCGGACCTGGCTGCCGGCGAAGAACGCGGCGTCGACCTTGGCCGGATCGAAGCCGGACATCGGCCCCACGTCGAGACCGACCGCGCGCAGAGCCAGGATGAGATATCCACCCTGGAGAGAGCCGTTGCGATAGGCAGTGTCGGCGATCAGCGCGTCGTTACCCGCGAACCAAGTCCGGGCGTCCACATGGGGAAACAGTTTGGGCAGCAGATCCGGGAAGCCCAGATCGTAGCCGACAACCGCGGTCACGGGCGCCGTCATCGTCTTCTCGACGTTCTGTAGCGCCAACGCGGGCTTTAGCCGCGCCTTGGCCTCGGCGCTTTTCACGAACACGACGCGCATTGGCAGTGTATTTGCGCTGGTCGGTCCCATCTTGGCGAGGTCCACCGCCTCGCGCAGCAGCGCCTCGGGCACTGGGCGATCGAGCCAGCCATTGTGGGTGCGGGCCGCGCGGAACAACCGGTCGAGGGCCTCGTCGTCGATGCCGCGAGGTGCGCGGGCGGGCGGGAGCAATATGTCGGTCGTCATTGTCAGGTGTCCTATGCTGCGGATTCAGTGCCTGCGGGGGCCGCTCTCTCTTTCCGCTGAGCGAGACGCGGGAACAGGGCTTGGGCGTTGCCGTGGCTGATCGCCCTGCGCTCGTCAGACGACAGGTCGCCGTAGGCGTCCAGCTTGTTGGTGAACGACGCGCCGACGGCGGCGGGCGCGTAAGGGAAGTCGCTACCGAACAGAATGCGCCCGCTTCCGGCGAAGGCCTTGAGGCTCGGCAAAGCCGCAGGGCCCAACGACAGCGCCGTATCGAAATGGAAGCGCTGGAAACTTGCAATGATCTGATCCGGGCTCGCTGCGTCGGCCCGGAACATCCGCGCGAGCTCGGCGAAACGATACGAGGCGTAGGGCAGGAATCCGCCCGCGTGCGCCAGGATGATGCGGGCTCCCGGATACCTGTCCACGACCCCGTTCAGCACGAGTTGGACGGCAGCTCGGGTGGTGTCGAACGGGTAATCGACGAGTGCGCCTGCGACGCCAGCCGCACTCGGAAGGGGAGGCTGGCTGGGATGGACGAACACGACGGCCCGGCGGCGGCCGAGCTCCGCCCATAGCGGCTCGAACGCCGGATCGCCGAGATACTTGCCTGCGTAATTGGCGAAGAGGATCACCCCGTCGGCCCCTAGCATGTCCAGCGCATGCTCGAGCTCCCGAAGAGCGCCGTCGACGTCGGGGAGCGGCAGCGTTGCGAAATTGCCGAAGCGATCGGGTCGCATCGCCACCAGATCCGCCGTGTGCTCGTTCACGCGGAGCGCCATCTCACGCCGCTCGCCCTTGTCCCAGCGGACGATGCTCGGCGCCGTCAGGGAGAGGATCCCGGTCGCGATTTCTTGGGAGTCCATGAAGTCGATCGCGCGCTCGGGCGACCATTGAGGAATACGGCTGCCCGACGGATCGCCGCCGTGAGTGGGCAGCTCCTTCGCCCAGAAGGGTGGTACGACATGCTGATGAACGTCGATGCGATGCGGAGTGCTGATGGTAGTCATTTGCGAATCTCCTTTTGCTGCGCTTGGCGCCGGCTCACGCGGACAGCTTCGCCGCGATGCGCTCGGCCACCATGATCGTCGTCACGTTGGTCGGAACCGATGGAATCTCGGGCAGGATCGATGCGTCTACGACACGTAGCGCTCGGAGGCCCCTCACCTTGCCCCAGGCGTCGACGACCGCCGTCGGATCCGTTGCGGCGCCCATCGGCACGGTCGATGTCGGATGCAGATAGGCGCCGACATTGGCGACGATGTTCGCCCGTAGCGCCTCGCCGTCGCCCACTGCGCTCCCTGGCGCCATCTCATGATCGACCAGGTCGGACAAGGGCGCGGTCCGGCCGATCTTCCGGGACAGCCTCACCGCCTCGACCAGCCGATCGAGATCGACCGGATCGTCGAAGAAGTTGTAGTGGATGTGGGGCGCGGCGCGCGGATCACGGCTCGACAGACGCAGCTGGCCGACCGACTTCGGCAGCACCACGGCGCAGGCAAGGACGATGGCGCCACCAGTCTCGACGAAGGCGCGCATCGCCGGGGTGTTCTGTTCCGCCGTCCGCTGACGTATCGGGAGCGGACCTCTTCGGCCGTGCCAGGCGTCATCGCCGGTCGGAGTATTTTCCAGAGCCTTGTAAGCGGCGAGCACCGTCTCCCAGGACCACCCCTCGATCCCGCGCTTGGCCCAGCGCGCGAAATCGGCCGGTCTTGCTCGGATCGCCACCGTGCCGTTCACCGCCGAGCTGCCGCCGACCACGCGGCCGCGGGGCACGGGGACGTCGTGGCCCAGGCGCGCGGCGTCCTCGGTATGGTACTTCCAATCGAAGGTGGGCGAGCCTGCGACGACATTCGCGTCGGTCAGGACCGTGGGGTAGCTGTTGGGCGCGAAATTCGGCCCTGCCTCGAGCAGCAGAACGCGGCGTCGCGCATCCGCGCTGAGGCGCGCCGCAAGAACGGCGCCCGCGGAGCCCGCGCCTACAATGATGACGTCGAAGGCTTGTTTCATCATCCTTTCTCCCGAGCAAGCTCGTGCGCTGCAGCCCCGCAGGTGGCAGGGCTGACGTCTGCGTTGCAGTCGGCGGGCCAACGGCCGGTCTGACCCCATCCCCGTCGCGCAGCGCGCCCGACGAGCAGGTCGCGCTGTCCAGCGTCCGACACCGATCTCGTCGAGCCGTCACGAATGGATCAGCGCACGACAGACGAGCTATCGCTCGCAGGGCCTCCACCCGACGCTCATAGAGAGGCCAGCAACGACGGGTGTAGCTCAGCGGCTTGTGGCGGCTCGGGCTCGAAGGGGTCCTTCACGCTGACTCCGGAGGAATCGTCAAACCCAAAAGGCCGATGGCGACAAAAGGTCGCTGATCTGTCCTTTGCCCCCGTGCGGGCGCTTTCACCGGACTGCAAATTCGGTGCGACGCCGAAAATCGAATGACGTGTCGCGGAATCGAACTTTCGCGCGGCACCATCGGAAGGACTGAACCTACGTGCAGACCATGACCAAACTCGTGCCCCGCAGCGCCGCGCGTGCGGCGGCGCTGTCGCTGCTTGTGGTCCTGCCGCTGGCTTGCCGCAAGGGAACGGCCGCCCCTCCACCGCCCCCCGCCACTGTCGCCGTCGTCGACGTGGTCACGCAGGACGTCCCGATACGCATGCAGTGGGTCGCCACGCTCGACGGCTACGTGAACGCCAGGATCCAGCCCCAGGTCACCGGCTATCTCGTCAAGCAGAACTACGTCGAGGGCTCATTCGTCAAGAAGGGGGAGGTGCTGTTCGAGATCGATCCCCGCCCGTTCCAGGCGGCGCTCGATCAGGCCCGCGGGCTCAAGGCGCAGGCCGAGGCGCAGCTCGGGCGGGCGGCCCGCGACGTCGAGCGCGACACGCCGCTGGCGGAGGCGCGCGCCATCGCCCGCAGCCAGCTCGACAACGACATCCAGGCCAAGCTCGCCGCCGCGGCGTCGGTCGACTCCGCCAAGGCGGCCGTGAAAACGGCCCAGCTCAACGTAGAGTTCACCAAGGTCCGCTCGCTCACCGACGGAATCGCCGGCATCGCCCGGGGACAGCTCGGTGACCTGGTGGGACCCGCGACGCTGCTCACCTCCGTGTCCCGCCTCGATCCCATCAAGGCGTACGTCGCCATCAGCGAGCGCGAGTATCTCCAGTTCGTCGGTGGCCTCGACGGGACGGCGGCGGCGCGCCCGTTCCCCAACGGCGACACGCCGCTCGAGCTGCTCCTCCAGGACGGCAGCGTCTATCCCCACCCCGGCAAGTTCGTGCTGGCCGATCGCCAGGTCGATCCGGCGACCGGCACGATCCGGATCGCGGCGGCGTTCTCCAACCCGGCGAACATCCTGCGGCCAGGGCAGTTCGGGCGGGTGCGCGCGACCATCGCGATAAAGCAGGGCGCGCTGCTGGTTCCGCAGCGCGCGGTCACCGAGCTGCAGGGGAGCTACCAGATCGCGGTCGTGGGCAAGGACGACAAGGTGGCGATCCGCCCGGTCAAGGTCGGAGCGCGCGTCGGCAGGATGTGGGTAATCGAGGACGGGGTGGCGGCGGGGGAGAAAGTGGTGGCGGAAGGGATCCAAAAGGTCCGCGACGGCGTGCCGGTCACGCCCGTCCCCTTCCTGCCCCCTGCCAAAGGCTGACGGATGGCTCGTTTCTTCGTCAATCGTCCCATCGTGGCGATGGTCATCTCGATCATCACGGTCGTCGGTGGCCTGCTGGCGATGCGCAGCCTGCCGGTGGCGCAATATCCGTCGATCATCCCGCCCCAGATCATCGTGTCCAGCACCTTCACCGGCGCCGATGCGGTGACGGTGGAGCAGTCGGTCGCCACGCCGCTCGAGCAGCAAATGAACGGGGTGGACGACATGCTCTACATGCAGTCCACCAATGCCAATGACGGGTCCATGGCGTTGACGGTGACGTTCGACATCGACACCGATCCCAACATCGATCAGGTCAACGTGACGAACCGCGTGTCGCAGGCGCAGCCCAACCTGCCCTCCGACGTCAATCAGTTCGGCCTCGCCTACCGGAAGTCGACCGGGCTGCCGATGCTGATCATCGCGCTGTACTCGCCCCACCAGCGCTACGACTCGTTGTTTCTGGCCAACTACGCAAACATCAACATCAACGACGCGCTCTATCGCGTGCGCGGCGTGGGCGAGGTGCGTCTGTTCGGGGCCAGCGACTACGCGATGCGGGTCTGGCTCAAGCCGGACGTGCTGGCCAAGCTCGGGCTCACCGTGCCCGACCTGGTGCGGGCGGTGTCGCAGCAGAGCACGGTCAATCCGGCCGGTCGGGTGGGCGCGGACCCGGCACCGCTCGGCAAGGAGATGACTTACACCGTCCGGGCGCAGGGGCGCCTGCAAACGGCGGAGGAGTTCGCGCAGATCGTGGTTCGCTCGAACGCCGACGGCTCGGTCGTGCGCCTCTCCGACGTGGCCCGCATCGAGCTGGGCGCCCTGAACTACCAGCAGGTCTCGCGCGTCAACGGGCAGCCCGGCAGCATCATCGCGGTGTTCCAGGCTCCCGGTTCGAACGCGCTCGATGTGGCCCGAGGCGTGAAGAGCGCGATGGCGGAGCTCAAGCAGCGATTCCCGCCTGACCTCGACTACCTAGTAACCCTCGACAGCACCTTGCCGGTCACGGAGGGGATCAGCGAGATCGCGAAAACGATCTTTGAGGCGATGGCGCTGGTCACGCTGGTGGTCTTCCTGTTTCTGCAGAACTGGCGCGCCACGCTCATCCCGATCATCGCCGTGCCGGTGTCGCTCATCGGCACGTTTGCGGTCTTTCCCTTGCTGGGCTTCTCCATCAATACCCTGTCGTTGTTCGGGCTGGTGCTCGCCATCGGCCTGGTCGTGGACGACGCGATCGTGGTGGTGGAGGCGGTGGAGCACCACATCGAGCAAGGAATGTCGCCGCGCGACGCCACCCTGCAGGCGATGAAGGAGGTGTCCGGACCCGTCGTAGGGATCGCGCTGGTGCTGTCGTCGGTGTTCGTGCCGATCGCATTCGTAGGTGGCATTCAGGGGCGGCTCAACGTGCAGTTCGCGGTGACCATCGCGGTCTCGGTCCTGATCTCGGCATTCAACGCGCTGACGCTGTCGCCGGCGCTGTCTGCGCTGCTGCTCCGGCCGCGACGGCCCGGCCGGGGCCCCCTGGCGCGCTTCTTCGGACTGTTCAATCGAGTGTTCGACCGGTCCACTCAAGGCTACGTCAAATGGAGCCACGGCCTGATCCGGAAGCCGGCCATCGGCGTCGCCATCCTGGTCGCCTTCATCGGCGTAGACGCCCTGGTGGGTCGCAAGCTCCCCACCAGCTTCATCCCCGAGGAAGATCAGGGCTACCTGCTCGCCAACGTGCAGCTGCCGGCAGCCGCGTCCCTGGAGCGCACCGAAGCGGTGGCCAAGAAGGTGGAAGGCATCCTGGCCAAGACCGAGGGGGTGCAGGCGTACTCCACCATCATCGGCTTCAGCCTGCTCTCGCGGGTGTCGTCGACGTACAACGCGTTCATGTTCGTGCAGCTCAAGCCGTGGAGCGAGCGCGAAGGGGCGGCCCTGGAGGCGCGCGGGATCTTGCGGACCCTGAACCGCGCGCTAGCCACGCAGGTGCCGGAGGCGACGGCGTTCGCGTTCAGCCCTCCGGCCATTCCCGGGTTCGGCAGCGCCGGCGGCTTCTCCATGTGGCTGCAAGATCGCAGCGGCGGGTCGGTGGAGTTTCTCGATCAGAACGTCAAGGCGTTCCTGGAAGCTGCGCGCAAGCGGCCGGAGCTGACCGGGGTCAACTCGGTGTTCACTGCCGGAATCCCACAGGTCTACGCCGACGTGGATCGGGACAAGGTGCTCAATCAGGGAATCGCGATCGGCGACGTGTATCAGACGATGCAGACGTACCTGGGCGGCTTGTTCGTCAATCAGTTCAACCGATTCGGCCGCCAGTGGCGCGTGTTTCTCCAGGCCGAGGGCGAGAG
>Ga0137409_10003305_pt1 | contig 17113 bp, 14 predicted proteins | sample CZODoug1_16funga_FD_122059 | JGI IMG/M metagenome (GOLD analysis project Ga0137409, IMG submission 122059) | Vadose zone soil fungal communities from Angelo Coast Range Reserve, California, USA - CZODoug1_16fungal (Hybrid Assembly) | ecosystem: Environmental > Terrestrial > Soil > Vadose zone... | reverse complement strand
CTGGTTACGGCGGGGCAATCCTGCCGAGAGGTCGCCGCACTGTTTGGCGAGAACGGCACGACAGTGCAGCGCTGGGTGAATCGCTTCGAGGAGGGCGGCCTGGACGCGCTGCGGGAAGGCGAGCGATCGGGCCGACCGCGCACGCTGGATGCGAAGGATTGGCGCAAGTTGCAATCAGACTTGCGCAAGACGCCGCGTGACTTCGACTTGGCAGCCACCCTTTGGGACGGGCCGGTGTTGTCGGAACACCTGCGTCGGCGATATGGAGTGGACCTCGGTGTGCGGCAATGCCAGCGACTTTTCCGAGAACTGGGCTTTCGGTTACGTAAGCCCCGACCCCAAGTCGCCCAATCGGATCCGCTAACAGTTGCGGCAGTAAAAAAAACTCCGGCGTCTGGCTCATCGTCCCGACGTCGAACTGTGGAGTCTTGATGAATGTCACTTCCAGCAACACGGCTCCCGCTGCCGCATGTGGGTACCGCCCGAAGTCAAGGACCCGATCCTGCGGCATGCGCCGACCCGAAAGTCGGTGGCCTGCTTCGGGGCCGTCAGTTTGGACACCGGACAGTTCGTACGAATGATGTGCCCGATTTTCAACGCCGCCACCTTCAGGACTTTCCTCAGACGGTTGCTTCGCCAGCAAACGCCCGGACGCCGCTTGATCGTCGTGCTCGACAACGCGCGGTATCATCACGCAAGACTCCTGGCCGACTTCCTTCATCACCATGCTCGACAGTTGCGTCTGCTGTTCCTGCCGCCCTACAGCCCGCAACTGGCTCCGATCGAGCGGGTGTGGAAGCTGACTCGGCGCCTCGCTACTCACAACCGCTACTTCGCCACGCTGGTCGAAGTGCTGAAAGCCGTCAGCGCTTGCTTCGATCGCTGGCGCAGGCCCAACAACGTGCTGCATCGACTATGCTGCATTACTTAAGACGCTGTGTTTAACAATCAATCATTTGCAGACCCGTAGTGAACGCCATTCATTTCCGAGCCTTGGGCCCTTGCTTGGGAAAGATCTCGGAATATTTTGCAAAAAGTAGTTCAAGTGCCTGTCGCAGACTCTGCCTAGCTTCATGGAAGCCGATAATCGTGTCAAATAGCTTAGCCTTTGATTCCAACGGCAGGTTACTTTCTGCAAGGCCAGCCTCCGCCCGAATACTGCTGTACACGAACTCCAACTCAGCAAGATCTACTTCGGTAGGCTTTCCTTGCGCGAGTTCCAGTCCGGCCTGCATTGCCTGCTGCAACCAGTTCGTAATCCTTGTCCTTGGATATTTGTCATTCTTTTCCAAGATGAAGGGTATTTCAGCATCAGTTAGCGCCTGAACGAGACGATCCAGGAAGGTGCCCTTTCGTTTGTAGAAAATGGCGATCTCGTCGAGCGGGTGCGGGCGCCCGCTGCCGTCATTGCGCTGGAGCTGCTCGATCTCCTCGCCGACGGCGCGCGCCTCTTCCTCCGAATCCCAGCACGAGGTGACCTGCACCTTCTCGCCCGGCACGTCCTCGGTGCGCAGCGTCTTGCCGAGCCGGCCTTCGTTGTGGGCGATGAGGTGCGAGGCGGCGGCGAGGATATGGCCGGTGGAGCGGTAATTGCGCTCGAGCCGGATGACCTTGGCGCCGGGGAAGTCGTGCTCGAAGCGCAGGATGTTGTCGACCTCGGCGCCGCGCCAGCCGTAGATCGACTGGTCGTCGTCGCCGACGCAGCAGATGTTTTTGAGCGGGCGTGTCTCCCCTCTAGACTCGCTTGTGGCACGAGCTGGATACACGGCAGGGCCGGCTCCCTCTCCCCGCAGGGGAGAGGGGTGGGGTGAGGGGGCTCGTGACTCCAGATAGTCTTGTTCCCCCTCACCCGACGCGCTTTGCGCGTCGACCTCTCCCCGCTGGGGAGAGGTGACGGAGTTTGTGGATGCGTTCGCTGGCACACGCGCGCTCGTGCTCTGGCCCAACAGCCGCAGCCACAGATACTGCGCCACATTCGTATCCTGATATTCGTCGACCAGGATGTACTTGAAACGCTGCTGGAAGCCGCGCAGCACGTCGGGCTGCTCACGAAACAGACGGATGCACTCGATCAGCAGGTCGCCGAAGTCGACTGCGTTGAGCGTCTTGAGCCGCTCCTGATAGGCGGCATAAAGCTTCTTGCCCTTGTTGCCGGCGAAGCTTGCGGCCTCGCCATTGGGCACCTGGTCAGGAGCGAGGCCGCGGTTCTTCCAGCCGTCGATGAGCTGCGCGAGCACGCGCGCCGGCCAGCGCTTCTCGTCGATGCCCTCCGCCTGCAGGAGCTGCTTGAGCAGCCTGATCTGATCATCGACGTCGAGAATGGTGAAGTCGGGCTTGAGCCCGACCATCTCGGCATGTCGGCGCAGGATCTTGACGCCGATCGAGTGGAAGGTGCCAAGCCAGGGCATGCCCTCGACCACGCCGCCCACCATGGCGCCGACGCGCGTCTTCATCTCGCGCGCCGCCTTGTTGGTGAAGGTGACGGCGAGGATCTCGCCGGGCCGGGCGCGGCCGGTCGCCAGAATGTGGGCGATGCGAGTGGTCAGGACACGCGTCTTGCCGGTGCCGGCGCCCGCCAGCACCAGCACAGCCCCGTCGAGTGTAACGACGGCTTCGCGCTGCTCTGGGTTGAGGTCGCGCAGATAGGGCGCGCCGATGCCTGCCTGCGCGCGCGCCGCTATCCCGCCCGGCTGTGCGGGCCGTTGTTGCAAAGGCTCAGCCAAACTCACGCCCTTCCGCGAATCTCTCGCGGATTAAGATGGCACTTGAGAGTCCGTTTTGCGAGCAATCACGCCCGCATTATGGCTCGGGCTTGTATTCGGTGCGGGGCGTATTCGCGATGCGAATCAAGGTCTCGGCCGCCTTGCGGTCCTCCCGCAGGAAAGCTGTGAACTCCTGCGGCGTGGTCGGGGCGGAGACGACCGCCTGCTTGTCGAGGAACTCGACGAACTTGGGCTCCCGGAAGAGTTTGACGAACTCCGCGTTGAGCCGTACGACGGCAGCATCCGGCGTGCCCTTCGGCACCGCAAGCCCCCACCAGCCCTGACCCGGAAAGCCGCCGAGCCCGGCTTCGGCAAAGGTCGGCACGTCGGGGAGGAGCGGGCTGCGCTTCACCGCAGAGACCGCCAGCGCCTTCACCTTGTCGCTTTGCACGAGGCCCATGAAGTTGCCGACCCCGAAGCGGGTTACCTGCACCTCGTTGGCGGCGAGCGCCTGCGCGGCCGGGCCGCCACCGCGATAGGGCACGCCCACGATGCGCGTGCCCCACTGGTTATTGAGCCAGCGCATGAACAGGTCGGGGAACGAGCCTTCGCCCAGCGTCGCGTAGTTGAGCCCATCGGGTTTGCCGGTCGCGAGCGTCTTGAGCTCGGCGATCGATTTGACGTTGATGGCGTTCGAGGCAAATACGCCCTCGGTGAGGAAGAACAGCCGCGTCACCGGCACGAAGTCCTTGTCGGCGTCGTAGGGCAGCTTGTCGAACAGGAGCGGGTTGTAGGACGTGGTCGAGTGATAGATCACGCACAGCGTGTAGCCGTCGCCCGCGGCTTGCGCGCAGGTCTGCGCGCCCAGGATGCCGGCGGCGCCGCCACGGTTCTCGATCACCAGCTGCTGGCCGAGCCGCGGCGACAACTCACTCGCGGCCGCGCGCATGATCACATCGGTGACGCTGCCGGCCGCGATCGCGACCACCATGCGGATCGGCTTGTTGGGATAGTTCTGGGCGCTTGCTGACGTCGCGCAACTGGCCGCCAGCAAAGTAAGCGTGATACGCGCGCAGAACGAGAAGCGTGCCACCGAAAAGCGTGCCACCGAGAAGCGTGCCATGGTGTGTCCTCCCCGCACGCTGTCGTGGCGTGCTCTATCCCGGAATGATCTCGCCGATCAGTCCGGCATCGTATTGCGTGAATACTAGGCGGCCATCCGACAAAGGCGCAATGCAGCGCGCGCCGCTCTTCGGCGTCGGAATGTCGTATTCGCCGATCAGCGTTCCGTCGGGCGCCATGCGGCCGATCTTGTTGGCGAAGTTCTCGGTGAACCAGAGATCGCCGTCGCGGCCGACCGTCACGCCGCGCAGCGATGCGTTCGGAGTCGGGATCACGAACTCCTTGATTGCGCCATGACGGTCGATGCGGCCAAGCGCATTGGTGCTCGTCTCCACGAACCAGATCGAGCCGTCCGGATGCGTGACCATGGCGCGCGGCTGGCTGTCGTGACTCGGGATCGGAAATTCGGTCAATACGCCATCGACTGTGATGCGTCCGACGCGATTACCGGTCGCCTCGCTGAACCAGAGCGCGCCGTCGCGCACCGCGATCGAAAGCGGCTTGCTGCCCGGTGTGATGCCGTCGCGAAACTCGGTGATCTGTCCCTGTGGCGTGATGCGGCCGATCTGGCTGACTTCAGTCTCGGAGAACCAGACATTGCCATCAGGACCGAGGATCATGCCGTCGGGTCCTGCGCCCGGCGTCGGCAGCGGGAATTCGGTGATCTCGCCCTTGAGCGTGATGCGGCCAATCTTGTTGGCGGCCTTCTGCGCAAACCAGAGCGCACCGTCGGCGCCGACCGTGATCCCGATCGGCGTCGCCTTCGCGGTCGGCAGGTCGTACTCGGTGAAGCGGGTCGTGGCGGGATCAAAGCGGCCGATTCTCGCGGTGCCGCTTTCGCAGAACCAGAGCGCGCGGTCGGGTCCTTCGACGCAGATGTAGGGGCCGCTGTTGGCAGCGGGAATCTTGTGCTCGCGGATTGTCGGCGCGGCTTTGCGGCCCAACCGAGGGCTGGTCTGAACGTCCGTCACATTGACCTCAGGCTTTCGCCGGCATTGCGATGCGGCGGCCGGCCGCTTCCGGCAGCGGCAGCTTGGAATGCGCCGCCTTCATGCGCGCGAGGCAGGCAGCGACCTCCGACGGGAACGCTGCGGTCTTCTTCGACTGCATGTCGACATGCAGCGACATGTTCTCGGAGGTGGCCGACACCCAGCCTTCGGTCGCATGAAACAGTTGCTCGAAATAGTGCATTCGCTTGGCGTCAAAGTCGAGCAGCTGGAAAGTGACGCGCACCGGGTCTTTGGCGCTGAGCTCGCGCAGATAGCGGACATGCACTTCGGCGGTGAAGCAGGAATGGCGGCGGTTTTTCACGTAGTCGGTGCCGCAGCCGATCAGCTCGAAGGCCTCGTCGACCGCGCGGTCGAACAGCACATTGTAGTAGGCCATGTTGAGATGGCCATTGTAGTCAATCCAGCCGGGCTCGACCCGCATCACCGATGATACGAACGGCGCGAAAAACAGCGGCTCCAGATCGAGGCGGTCCAGCATCACACGAACTCGCACACACGGTAACGACGCTACCGGGATACGTTATACCAGGGGCGCGGGCGCGCCAACCCTGGTTGGGTACCCCTACGAGCCAAATCATGACTGCAAAAAGTTGCTGATTTCCTCGATGAAGCGGGGCCACGCCGGATCGCTTTCCAGGATGACGTGATTGCTGCCTTCGAGCGCCACGAAACGCGCGCCCGGGATGGCGGCGGCCAGCTGGCGACCCTCTTCGAAGGGCTGAGCGGCGTCATTACGGCAATGTAATACCAGTGTCGGTACCTTGACCTGCGCCAGCAGATTGCTCACGTCGATCTCGTCAACCGCGTGGCGGATGCGGACCGCGTTCTGCGGCGACGCGGTGATGCGCTGCAGGTCGTTGAACCACTGCATCTGCTCGGAGGTGCCGCCCGGAATGAAGAGCGAGGTGAACATCTGCCGGAAGGCCGGATTTTCCTGTCCCCAGCCGTGACGCATCAGGGTCAGGAAGGCTTCAGACTGCTCGGTACCCACGACCGATCCGCGTTTTCGCCGGCCGCGTGCGAAGCCGCCATAGAGCACGAGATGGCTTACCCGCTCGGGGTGGCGGACCGCATAAGCGACCGAGACCGCGCACCCTTGCGATATGCCCATGAGCGCAAAGCGCCGCAGGCCGGTCGCCTCGACGACGCTCTCCAGGTCGCGCACGAAGGGGTCGAATGAGATCTCATCCACCTCCCAATCCGACAGTCCGTTACCGCGCGCGTCATAGCGGACCAGCCGGTGGTTCGCGGCGAGCGCATGGAGCAGGTGCTTCCAGACCGGGCTTTGCCAGTCGTATTCGAGATGGCTGAGCCAGTTGGCGGTCTTGACCAGCGGTGGGCCGTGCCCGACCTCGGCATAGGCGATGCGCACGCCGTCCGGCGCGGTGCAGAAGTGAATGTCTTGGCGCATGTCCTGGCGCAAGTCCTGGCCCATGTCGTGGCGAAGGCTGGGCGCCGCTGCGTGCGTCTGACCGACCGGGCGCATGCTCGTGTCGGCCGTCTTTCCCTCGTTCACAGCGCCGACAAAGCGGATGCCTTTGCGTGCGATCGTGCGGATCAGGGCCTGCTGCTCGCCGCTGTCGCCGACCGCCCGGCGCGCCGCATTGATCCGGCTGGTCAGCGTCGATTCCGATACGATCCGTCCGCCCCAGATGGCTTCCAGGAGATCGTCCTTGCTGACCACGCGGTCGCGGTTCTGCAGCAGATAGACCAGGAGGTCGAAGACCTGCGGCTCGATCGCGACCAGCCCGGAGCCGCGGCGCAGCTCGCGCCGGCCTACATCGAGTGCGTAATCGCCAAAGACGAATTGCACCTGAGGTCTCCGTTAGGCGGATCGGGCAATAATCAAGGTGGTCTCACGCACAAATCAAGCTCCCACCAAGGTCATTTGCCCGGATTCCAGGCACCTTCTGTACCGGCTTCGAACCAGATTGCCTGGGAGGTGACCATGCAGAACGACAAGACCCGCCGCTACCCCGACGGCGCGATCGACTTCGACTACTATCGCGGAAGGGCCATGGCTCTCCGCGCCCAGACGATCCGGCGGCTTGCCCGGCGGATGTCGATGCGGACAGCCGCTGTGATCGTCGCCATGGTGCTCGCTGTGGCCGCGTTGGCCCTCTCGCCCGCGCGCGGACAGGACGATGCCGCGGCTGCTATCCCCAAGGCGCTCGAAGCGCCGGCCCTGATCGGCTAACCTCGGATCGAGAAAGGCGATGTCAACGATGCCGCAAGCTGTTGTGTCGGTCAGCCGTGATCCCAAAGGCCGTGATCCCAAGGCAGTGGCCGCTGTCGTCGGGGAGCTTGCCGCGCGCTTCGGCAACCGTCTCGTCACCTCACAGGCTGTGCGCGAGCAGCACGGCAACACGACCACCTGGATTGCCAATGAGCCGCCGGATGCGGTGGTGTTTCCGCAGGACACAGCCGACGTGCAGGAGATCGTCCGCATCTGCGCGGCGCAGCGCGTACCAGTGATCCCGTTCGGCACCGGCACCTCGCTCGAAGGCCATATCAACGCGCCGTTGGGCGGCGTCTCGATCGATTTCCGCGACATGAACCGGGTGCTTACGGTGCACGCCGAAGACCTCGACTGTGTGGTCGAGCCGGGCGTCACTCGCAAGGCCCTCAATGAGCACCTGCGCGACCAGGGGCTGTTCTTCCCGATCGATCCTGGCGCCGATGCATCGCTCGGCGGCATGGCGGCAACGCGCTGCTCGGGCACCAACGCGGTGCGCTACGGCACGATGAAAGACAACGTGCTGTCGCTCAAGGTCGTGCTCGCCAACGGCGAGCTGATGACCACCGCCCGGCGGGCCAAGAAGTCATCGGCCGGCTATGACCTCACGCGGCTGATCGTCGGCTCGGAGGGCACGCTCGGTATCATCACCGAGCTGACGCTGCGGCTGTCTGGCATCCCCGAGGCCATCGCGGCGGGCGTCTGCCCATTCCCGAGCGTCGAGGCCTGCTGCGAGGCCACGATCCTGACCATCCAGTCCGGCATTCCGGTTGCGCGCATCGAGCTGCTCGATGCGCTGCAGGTCAGGGCCTGCAACGCCTATTCGAAGCTCACGCTGCCGGAGACGCCGATGCTGTTCCTCGAATTCCATGGCAGCGATGCCGGCGTGGCCGAGCAGTCGCAGCGCTTCGGCGAGATTGCGGCGGAGCTCGGTGGTGGACCGTTCGAGTGGGCGACCCGCCCTGAGGATCGCAGCAAGCTCTGGCAGGCGCGCCACGATGCCTATTGGTCGGGCCGTGCGCTGCGCCCGGGTGCGGCGGCGGTCGCCACCGACGTGTGCGTGCCGATCTCGCGGCTCGCCGAATGCGTTGTTGAAACCCAGCGCGACATCGCGGAGAGCCGGCTGCTTGCACCGGTCATGGGGCATGTCGGCGACGGCAATTTCCATCTCACATTGCTCGTTGACTTGGCCGACAACGACGAGGTTGCGCGGGCCAAGGCGCTGAACGAGCGCCTGGTGGCGCGCGCGCTCGCGATGGATGGGACGTCGACCGGCGAGCACGGGGTTGGGCAGGGCAAGATGGCCTATCTGCCGGCCGAGCACGGCGAGGCCGCGCTCGAAGCGATGCGGGCCATCAAGCGTGCGCTCGATCCGGAGGACATCATGAATCCCGGCAAGATCGTCGCGCTTTGAGCTTGAGGCGGGTTGTTTTGGCACACTGTTAGGCACACACTGTTAGGCACACACCGTTAGGTGCGCCTGCGCGGCGGTTCGCCGCGGTGAGCAGCTCGGCTCGTTATCATTGGCGTCGCGACGCTCCTCCATTCAGTCCATTCAGCCGATGCCAATCCGAAGCATTGAAATCATCTAAACTGTGGGTGCTCCTGTGCTTTGCGACCTGAAAGGGGCGATCCACGGTGCAGGGTGACCTCCCAGGTGCCTCTTGCGGTTAGAGAATTTTCACAATCGCGTGCGTAAGGTCGGTGCAGCGAGCACCTTTCAACTCGACATAGATTTGCCGTCAACGCTGACCACACAAGGACTTACCACTCCTTGTCGGTGAGAGTGGAGTGACGATGCGCGTGAGCGTACGCGGCTCTGGTTCCATTGGCCCGGTGGCGCGATTTGTGCTGATATCAGCTGCGATGTGTTTCCGGGCTTGCAACATGCCCGGCACGAAGCGTGTCTTGAAAAGCAGGATCTGGTGACCCGTGCAAACAACACTGCTCGGTCTTGCGATCGCGTTGATCCTGGCATTGGTGGCGGCGCTGGTCGGGCCGCACTTTGTCGACTGGAGCCGCTATCGCGCAGAGTTTGAGGCCCAGGCGAGCCGCATGACCGGCCTCACCGTGCTGGTGAACGGCTCGGTTGAGGCGCGGCTGTTGCCAACTCCCACCCTGACATTCGGGCGGATCGAGATCGCGCGGCGCGGCGACTCGCGCGCGTTGCGCGCCCGCAGCGTCAGCCTGGAGTTCTCGCTCGCCGCGATGATGCGCGGTGAATGGCGCGCGAACGAGGTCAGGATCGAAGGTGCCGAGTTTGCCGCCGGGCTCGACTCTACTGGGCGTCTCGACTGGCCGGCGCCCGCCTTCAGCAACGAGCTGGACAGCCTGTCGATCGACCGGCTCGACATCGTCGACAGCCGCGTGGTGTTTTCTGACGCGGCGAGCAGCTCGCAGGTCGTGCTCGACAAACTGGATTTCCGTGGCGAGCTGCGGTCGCGGATGGGCCCGATCAAGGGCGAAGGCACCTTTGAGATGACGGGTCATCGCTATCCATTCCGGATCGCCGCAAACCGCGCTGGCGATGCCGGGATGCGCGTGCGGCTCAATCTTGATCCGGTCGACCGGCCGGTGAGCGTCGATGTCGACACACTGGTCGTGGTCGAGCGCGGGGTGCCGAACTTTGAGGGCACGCTTCAGATCAATCGCGCGGTCGGGCGGGCGGCGGACGGGATTGTCCAGCCTTGGCGGCTGAGCAGCCGCGTCCGCGGCGACAGCATTGCGGCGGTGCTCGAGCAGATCGAGTTTCAATACGGGCCGGATGAACGCGCGGTCAAGTTGCGCGGTGACGCCAATGTGGCTTTTGGACGAGAGCCGCAGCTGGTGATGAACCTGGCCTCGACCCAGATCGACCTCGACCGGCTCATCGGTCTGCCTGAGGAGATGCGCAAGCGGCCGCTGCTGGCGTTCAAGACCTTTGCCGACTATTTCGGCGGCGCCCAGCGTCCGCCGATGCCGGTGCGGCTTGGGCTCAGCATCGACAACGTGACCCTTGCGGGCTCGGTCCTGCAGCGGGTCAGCGGCGAGGTCGTGGCTGATGCCGACAGCTGGAATCTCGACGTGCTCGACTTCCGCGCGCCGGGCGCCACCCAGGTCGGGCTGAGCGGACGCCTCAATATTACGCCGAAGGGGGTCGCCTTCGACGGACGAGCCAAAGTGGAAGCGCGCGACCCACGCTCGCTCGCGGCTTGGCTGACGGATCGCACGGACCTGCCGACCATCACGGCAGGTGCGCTGCGCGCCGAAGGCGACGTGAAGCTTGGCGGCGACCAGGTGGCGATCGATGGCCTCACTGCCGAAATCGATCGCATGACCATGGAGGGACGCGTTGCTTATTCCTGGGGCCGCGGTGACCGGCCGCCCCGGATTGAGGCCAGTCTGACCGCGCCCGACATCGATTTCGACCGCGCCACTGCGCTGGCGCAGGGGGTGTTTGCCGGCACTCCCTTCGAGTTGCCGCGCGAGGGCTCGATCTCGCTCAAGCTCGGCCGGGCTGCGCTTGCTGGCGTTGAGGCCCGCCGCGCCGACATCGACGTGCAGTTCGAGCAGGGCGTGCTTGATATCAAGCGGCTCGTGATCGGTGATTTCGGCGGTGCGGCGCTGGCGATCAAGGGGCGCATCGACAGCCGGGCCCGGGCCCCCCGGGGCAGCCTCACCCTGGATCTTGACGCGAAGGCGCTCGATGGCGTCGCGACCTTGCTCGAAAAGGTTGCCCCGCAGGCGGCGACCGAGTTGCGCCGCCGCGCGGCGCGCTTTGTGCCGGCCAAGGTGCAGGCCTCGCTGACGGTCGGCTCCGATGTCCCACGCCAGGCGGCCGCTGCGGCCGTGAAAATCGAAGGCAGCGCAGGCGCGTTCAAGATCAGCCTGCAGGGGCAGACGGACAGCACCGAGGGCTTCACGCTCGAGGCGTTCTCAAAGCTGCCTGCGAGCAACACCAAGCTCAACGCGCATCTCGAGTCCGGTGATGGCAGCGCTCTGGTCGAGCTGCTCGGCCTCGACACGCTGCTCTTGGTCGACAAGCGTGCCGGCCGGCTCGACGTGTCGGCGAGCGGGCCGCTCAATGGCGACATGGCCATGGACGGCCAGCTGGTCGCCGGCACGCTCGACGTGACCACAAAGGGCTTGCTGCGCCTTGCCGACGGTCCCACCGCGACCGTGGCTCTCAAGATCGCAAACGCCAATGTGCGCAGCCCGCGTCCGGTCGCATCCGGTCGTCCGGCTGAGACGCTTCCGCTCAGCCTCACCGGCAAGCTCGCCTATGCGGGCGGCGCCATCGACCTTAGCGACATCCTCGGCCGGGCTTCGGGCGCGGCGATTGGCGGTCGATTGAAGATCGGCCTGCAGCCCCTGACGGCGAGCGGCGAGATCGAGCTCGCGGAGATCAATCTGCCGGTCGTGATGGCGACTGCGACTGGCAGTCCGCCGCCGGGTGGAACTGCGGCTTGGCCGGCCGAGCCGTTCGAGCGGGGATTGCTTGGCCAGGTCAGCGGGCGGATCGTGGTGAAATCGCCGCACGTCGCCCTGGCGCCACGTCTGGCGGTCAAGAATGCCCGCGGTGTCATCCAGCTCGATCAGACCGGGTTTGCCATCAAGGAGATCGACGGTGGGTTGGCCGGCGGCCGCATCGCCGGCGAGTTCGCGCTCTGGCGCGGTGCCGATGGCGTGAGCACGCGCGGCAAGTTGCAGGCGACGGGCGCCGACATTGCCGAGCTTGTGCGCGGCGGCCCGCCGCCGTTGTCTGGACGCCTCACCGGAGAGGTCGAATTGGAAGGGACGGGGCGCAGCCCGGTCGCCTTGATCGGCTCGCTCAAGGGCGGCGGCACGTTCTCGCTGCAGGAGGGTGGCGTGCAGCGGCTCGACCCGGCCGCCTTCGACGCGGTCATCCGTAGCGTCGATCAGGGCCTGCAACTCGACGCCACACGCGTTCGTGATCGCATGGAGCAGGCGCTCTCGTCGGGCGTGCTCACGGTGGCGCGCGCCGATGGCGAGTTCACTCTCGTCGGCGGACAGGCACGCGCCGTCAACGTCAAGGTCAACGCGCAAGGTGCTGATGTCGGAGTGAGTGGCAGCGCGCTGTTGGCCGACGACACGATTGATGCAAGGCTGACGCTCTCAGCGCCGGAGCGGCCCGATGCTCCCGGAGGCACTCGTCCGGAAGTGACGATCACCCTCAAAGGCGCAACCGATGCTCCCAAGCGTGCGGTCGACGTGACGGCGTTTTTCAACTGGCTTGCATTGCGCGCAGTCGATCAGCAGAGCAAGCGCATCGATGCATTGGAAGCAGCGCGTGAAACGCGCGAGAAAGATCAAGCTGCAAAAGAGCAAGGATCAAAAGAGCAGGCGCCGAAGGATCCCGCCGCCGCATCACGTGCAGTGCCGCCAACGACAGGCACTACGCCACCATCACCACCCGCTGCACGGCCACGTCCGAACCAGCCTTCTACCGGGACTCCTGCCACCGGTTCCCCCCGACCCCAGCAGCCGCTTGATCTGCGGCCGCCAGCGTCGAGTGGTGGTTCATTCTTGGATAACCTGCTTGGCCGATAGCCTCAGGAGGCCGGCCGAGCTGCCATGATGTCGCGGGTTTGCGGACGATCGACTGTCCGGTCCTCGCCAATCATGCTGCGATAGTGATCAAGAACAAACAATCGGATTGCTGACGACAAGTTTCCGTGCCGTCGATCCGAGTCGATGGTGGCAACGAGCTCTGACAACGTCATATCTCGTCCGCCCGCGATCTCTTTCAGTCCCTTCCAGAAAGCGTCTTCCAAACTCACGCTGGTCTTGTGACCCGCAATGACTATGGAGCGTTTGACAACCGGCGATTTCATCGATCGTCTCCCGTTATCCGGTGTTGCTCGAGTTCCCGACGGGCTTTCGTCTCATGCGCGGACACGAGTCCCCGTTCAGCCTTTCCGCGTCCGTACAGGATGCGGTTTTCAGCTGCTCGCTGCGTAGCGAGCTTTCGCTCACGACGCTTGCGCGCACTTCGAAAGTTGACGATGTCGCCCATCCCCTAACACTCGACGGTACCGGGTTTGTGATAGTTCCAGGTCCCGCGCGATGCCTTAAGCGTTTCGTCGGTAAATGCGTTCTTAGCGTGGCAGCGGAGTAATTCCGGCGGTCGGGCAGGTATGCGAATGCGATTGGGCGCTGCCGAAAGGGCGAGAGCCGTCGTTTACCTAACATTTGTGCAGGAGGTTAATACCGTCATCGATAGGCTATAAGGTATTATAGTCGGTGAAACGGGCGGCTTTTCTGATTGAAATGAATTGACCATTTTGTTGCGTTATGGGGCTGCGACTAAATTTACCAACTGTGGATTTGAAAAATTTTTACCGGCGGATACAACCGCAGATGAAAAAGTCGATAACAATTCGCCGTCACGACGCACGGTTAAAGGCAGAATCTGGGCGAAAGGGGTCTCGAGTCGCTCAGGTCGTATCTCTCAACCGCGTCCCGGATGAGTCATTTGGTCGGGACGGACGAGCCGATCGAAGTCGTCAGCGGACACGTAGCCGAGCCGGATCGCCTCCTCGCGCAGCGTGGTTCCATTTGCGTGTGCGGCTTTGGCGATCGCTGCCGCGCGCTCGTAGCCGATCGCGGGCGCGAGCGCGGTGACCAGCATCAGCGAGCGCTCCATGAGCTCGTGAATCCGGGCCTCGTCGGCGCGAATGCCGGTAACGCAGTGCTCGGTGAACGATGACGACGCATCAGCGAGCAATCTGATCGATTGCAACGTCGCGTGCGCGATGACCGGCTTGTAGACATTGAGTTCGAAGTGACCCTGACTTCCAGCAAGACTCAGGGTGGTGTGGTTTCCGAACACCTGACAACACACCATGGTAAGGGCTTCGCTCTGCGTCGGGTTGACCTTGCCCGGCATGATTGAGGAGCCCGGCTCATTCTCCGGCAGAATCAATTCGCCGATTCCGGAGCGCGGACCTGAGCCAAGCAACCGGATGTCGTTCGCGATCTTGAACAGCGCTGTCGCTACCGAGGTAAGGGCGCCGTGCAGAAACACAAATGCATCGTGCGCGGCAAGCGCTTCGAATTTGTTTGGTGCGCTCGTGAAGGGAAGGCCGGTCAGTGTCGCGATGATCTTTGCAACGAGCTCGCCAAAGCGCGGATCGGCGTTGAGGCCGGTGCCCACGGCGGTCCCGCCCTGTGCCAGCGGATAGAGATCGTTCAGCGCAGTGCACACGCGCTCGCAACCATGCTTGACCTGTGCGGCGTAGCCGGAGAATTCCTGGCCGAGCGTAAGCGGTGTCGCATCCTGTGTGTGGGTGCGGCCGATCTTGATGATGCGGTCGAACTCGCGCGATTTGTTTTCGATCGCCGCCTGCAGGCCGGCGAGCGCAGGCAGCAATCGATGCGTGGTCTCCTGCACGGCTGCGATATGCATCGCGCTCGGCACGCAATCGTTCGACGACTGACTCATGTTGACGTGATCGTTCGGATGCACGGGTGACTTTGCGCCCGGCTCGCCGCCGAGCAGCATGTTGGCGCGCGCCGCGATCACTTCGTTGACGTTCATGTTGGTCTGCGTGCCGGAGCCGGTCTGCCATACCGGAAGCGGGAAGTGATCATCGAGCTTGCCCTCGATCACCTCCTGAGCCGCACTTGCGATCGCGTTCGCGCGCTGTGCGTCGAGCAATCCGAGCTCATGGTTGGCCTCGGCCGCCGCACGCTTGACGACGGCAAGCGCATGAATGATGGCGATCGGCATCCGCTCTTCGCCGATGTTGAAGTTGCGGCGGGCGCGCTCGGTCTGAGCGCCCCACAACCGATCGGCCGGCACCTCGATTGGCCCGAAGGTGTCGGTCTCTGTACGCGTCTTGACCATGGATTTGTGCTCGCGGCTGGCGCGCGCGTAGCAGCTGTCGCTATGCGCGCTTCATTTCTTGCGGAAGCGGTCGAGGCTCACGACCTCGCCGCCGCCGGCTGGCTTGTGCGGATCGTCGTCGGATGGCGCCTGCTGGGTTTCGCTCGCCGGCTGCGGCACTGCGGCGACCGCCGGTGTCGTGCGTGTCTGCATCGGCTCGGCCGAAGGCTGCGGCTCGCCGGCCGGCGTGGTCGATGCTGGAGCAGTCGTCGCGGCCGGAGCCTCAGCGACGACTTGCTCGAACTTGACGCCGAACGGCACCGACGGATCGACGAACTCCTTGATCGCGGCAAACGTCACGATAAGCCGCTCCGGAATGCCGCCGAACGACATGCCGACTTCGAAGCTTGTGTCGCCGACGACCAGATCCCAGAACTGGTGCTGCAGGACGATTGTCATCGCCTCGGGAAACTGGGCCAGGAGACGCGACGGCAGGCGCACGCCCTCCGCGCGCGTGTCGAAGGTGACGTAGAAATGATGCTCGCCCGGCAGGCCATTTTTGGCGGCATCCTTGAGGACCGTTTGCACGACGCCGCGCAGGGCTTCCTGGGCGAGAATGTCGTAGCGGATATGATCGACGGCCATGACTGGTTCTCCGGCCCGACTCGTGAGTGAGCCACCAAATGGTAGCGCAAGTCGCCAGGGACACCAGGGGGATACCAGCCTGACCAGCCGGCACCACGGGCCGGGCACCCGCGGAGGGAAGTGGAGGCTTCTGTTGCCAGGTGCCTCCGAACCCCGCCTGCCGGAGCTTAACCCGTCAGGGCTTTAAGATCGGTCTTCCAAACTGCGTTACGCAGCCTGGGCAACCGGAGCATAGTTGTCGTTTGCAACTATGGATTTGGCCCGATAACGGCGGAACCATGCCGAGCAAAAGCACGCCCTTTACGCCCTCGTCGATCCTATTTCGCCCCCACCCAAGCCCAGCGTGACGCGTAGGCCCATCTGGGCTTGGGTGGAGGCGCCGGGTACTGCCCCCGGGTCCGAAAGGTTTATTACGACGGCCATTTATCGCCATATCCGGCTTGCGCCGGCACCCCCTATATAGGCCCAGAAGGTTGACGAAAAAAGAGCATTCGGCGCCTCGTGGCGCCGCCCGGGAGCGCGGGCAGGGTGGGCGATATTTGGTCTGGCGCGTGCGCGCCGGCGCAGATAGACCCATGCGGGTTCCGTCGGAAGCCGCAACCACCGCGGCGACCTTCTTTTCAACCCTTCGACCCGAACCGCAAACCGGCCGCTCTCCGACGCTGCACCATGCCCGAGCCCGCGGCCCCCGTTCCGCCTCCGCCCATCCCGCATCCGCCGTTCCCGCCGCGACGGCGTGTGCCCACGCCCCGCGAGCTGTTTCTGGGCTTTGCCAAGATCGCCGTCTGCGGCTTCGGCGGCGTGCTCGCCTGGTCGCGCCGGGTGATCGTCCAGGAGCGCGGCTGGATGAGCCCGGAGGAGTTCAACGAGCAGCTGGCGTTGTGCCAGGTTTTGCCCGGACCCAACATCGTGAATTTCTCGGTCATGTTCGGTTCCCGCGCCGCCGGGCTGGCGGGCTCGCTCGCGGCGCTGTTCGGCCTGCTCGGTCCCCCGGTCATCCTGATGATCGTGGCGGGCATTCTCTACCGCCGTACGGCGAGCTGCCGGAACTGCGCGGCGTGCTCTCGGGCCTGGCCGCGGCCGCCGCCGGGCTGCTCATCGCCACGTCGCTGCAAATGATCCGGGCGATGGTCAAGAACCGCCTCACCGCGGGACATATCGTCGCGGTCGTGACCTTCGGGGCGGCGGGCATTTTGCGCATGCCTTTGCTGTGGGTGATGGCGGTCGTGATTCCCATCAGCATCGCTTTCGCCTGGTGGGAGCGGCGATGAAGCAGGATTCCGACATTTTCCTCACGCTGCTGATGAACTTCGCCTTGTGCTCGCTGATGGCGGTCGGTGGCGCGAATTCGGTGGTGCCGGAGATGCATCGGCAGGCGGTCGACGTTCACCTGTGGATCAGCGACCGGAAATTCAGCGAGCTTTTCGCCATCGCCCAGGCGGCGCCCGGTCCGAACGTCGTGTTCGTCACGCTGCTCGGTCACTACATCGCCGGCGTCCCGGGCGCGCTGGTCACGACCTTCGCGATGTGCGCGCCAACATGCACCATTGCCTATTTGGTGGCGCGGGTA
>Ga0137409_10003304_pt1 | contig 17113 bp, 9 predicted proteins | sample CZODoug1_16funga_FD_122059 | JGI IMG/M metagenome (GOLD analysis project Ga0137409, IMG submission 122059) | Vadose zone soil fungal communities from Angelo Coast Range Reserve, California, USA - CZODoug1_16fungal (Hybrid Assembly) | ecosystem: Environmental > Terrestrial > Soil > Vadose zone... | reverse complement strand
TGAGCGCGTCGACGCAGGGAGGCGTGCGCCCGTAATGCGCGCACGGCTCGAGCGTGACGTACATTGTCGCGCCACGCGTGGAGTCGCCGGCGTCGCGCAACGCTTCGACCTCCGCGTGCGGGGCGCCCGCTCGGCGATGATAGCCTTCGCCGACGACGCGCCCGTCTTTGACGATGACGGCCCCGACCATTGGGTTGGGACTGGTACGGCCTTCGGCCCGCCGGGCGAGTGCGAACGCGCGACGCATGTAGGTGACGTGAGTGCTAGTGACCATCATAAACAATAGACCCCGAAGGAGGGGTGATTCTCGAAGTTGTCCCTCCTTCGGGGCACGCGCAGAGGCGAACAGGCGGACGATCGTGCGGTATTAGTATTCACCAAAATGCTCTGAACATGCATAGAGCTGTTCGGAACGCAGAATAATAGCATACCGGCGCCGCCGTCCGAATCGGTTACGCCCGGATCTGCTTACGTGGCGTCGCGTTCGCATGAATAAGGCAGCCGACCATTTGTCGATTCGAGAACTCAGCCGATCCATTGCCATTGTCTCAATGTAACCGGAGGTTTCTCGACAATAATTGACGCCGCGTAACCCTCTCCTGCTTTCAGCTCATGCATTTGCCAACGATCTGGTTCGCTTTCATCCGCAACGACATTCAGAAGAGCCGGGGCGTCATTCGGGGCCAGCGATACGGTGAATCCGTCTAAAGGATATGAGACTCCCATTCCGATCGCCTTGATGTACGATTCTTTGCGCGACCAACTATTCGTCCTTCGAAAGAAGAGCCGCCAGGCTTGCGATCACTTTCGCCTCCTGATCGAGCGACGCCCGCCAGACATGCGCCTCATCCCCGCCGAGTTCGACGCCGGCAGGAGGATGATTCCAATCGTCTGCGGCCACATTGTTGATCATCTGGTTCTTCTGAGGTTTGGGCTGAGTCTCTTAGCTCGACTTTGTCCATTCTGAGATCGGCGCATAGCGCCGATCTCAGAATGGACAAAGTCCCGTTAAACTGTTAACCGAGTGGCGAACGGCCTATCTGCATAGGCGTCAATCACTTAATTTCAGGTTAAGTGAGCGGTTAACTGTAGGTTATGCGGCGATCTTCAGCGCCTGATATTTTTCAATGTCGCTATCGAGTTATGACATCGAAAAATGGCGCTGACTTTGTCTATTTTGTGATGCCGGCGCTTGCGCCGGCATCACAAAATGGACAAAGTCGAGCTTAGACTCAACGCGGTCTGTTGAGGTAAGTGTGCATGACGAAGCGGCCTTGCTTTAGCCCGTGGAGTGATCACTGGTTTCAAGACCAAGAAACCTTGCCCCATTACTGAGTATTTTCTCTTTCGACCTCTCTGGAATGTCGGCTCGCTCCTTAATGAGTTTGACACTGTCAGGGAATTTGCTGTCGGCGTGGGGATAATCCGACCCGAAAAGGATAAAGTCATCGCCGAAAGTTTCAATCACGGCGGGAAGCATGACCTCGTCCGGCTCCGTCGTTAGATAACAGCTTCCGCTCGATAGATACTCGACGGGTTCCTTTTTCATGAGCGGGACTTCAGCCGTCCGGCGCTCGTAGTGTTCGCGCAGTCGCTGCATCCAGTAGGGCAGCCAACCACAACCGGCTTCGAGAAACGCGAAGCGCAAGCCGGGGAATTGCTCGATGATCCCGCCGCAGATGATGCAGGTCAGGGCGATTATCTGCTCGAAGGGATGGCCGAAGGCGTGGGCCATGAAGTGTGTATTGAAACGCTCGACGCCCGCGGCCGTCAGATAACCGCCGTTGCCCCAATGCACACTGATGGGAAGATTCAAGCGCTCCGCCGTTTCATAAATTGGATAGAAATCCGGGTGATCAAGGTTCTTGCCGTTTACGTTCGGCGGGACGATGATCCCGATGTGGCCGAGTTCCTTGGTCGCGCGCTCCATTTCGATGACCGAGGTGGGGATATCTTGCAGTGGCAGAGTCGCCATACATTTCAGCCGATCGGGGGCGGCGGCGCAAAAATCGGCGTAATAGTTGTTGCAAGCGCGCGCCATCGCGGCGGCGAAATCCTTGTCGGGTAGCGCTGAGAGCACCTGCCCTAGTCCGCCAATCACAATCTGGACGTCAATGCCTTCCAAATCGAGGTCCCCAATTCGAGCCTTTGGATCAGTGGCTCCGGGCCGCATGCCGCCTAGACTCAAACCTTCGAGTTTTTTGCTGTGGGCCTGCTTGAGCCTCGGATCCGGATAGAGCTTTCCCTCGAGGACAATTCGCGTGAGGTTGAACGTATCTTTGATCAGGCGCGGGCGGCGAGACTTATATGGGTCATCGAGAAACCGCTCGAAGGCCTCCATCGGTTCATTGATGTGAGCGTCGGTGTCTATAATCATATTGCCTCAGCAGATTTTCCCTTGGTTTGAGCGATGTCGCTTAAGCTGCGCACTTGTCGTACGCTGCCGGGCCTCGCTTTCCAGATCAGCGCCGCCGAAATCAGCATGGCCAGTCCAGCGAACAGGAAGTTGACCTGATAGGCGTGCGTGAGGTCGAATAAGCGGCCGCTCAGCCACGCGCCGAGCGCACCGCCGAAATATCCTCCGAGCACTATTACTCCCAGTATTGAGCCGAAATGTTTCCCTTGAAACAGGTCTGACGCGGAGATCATCAGGGCCGGCACTGCCATGCCGAAACCCAGCCCATAAAAGAGCGTGAAGAGGTAGACGAGCGCCGGGCTATTAACGACTCCGGCCAGGTTCAGCAAAGCGATACAGGCGACAAAGGTCACGAGACTCAAGGTTAGCGTCTTCTCCCGTCCGATGCGATCACACATGAATCCCCCGACAAATTCGCCCAACATATTGAGTCCCCCCTGCAAACCGATGACCGAAGTGATAAGGATCGGGCCGTACCTCTTGTCTCCGAGGTAGGCCACAAGTTGCACAGAGATAAGTAGCAATCCGGCGGAGAACAGCGCCAATACGATAGCCAGCGTCCAGAAGCGAAATGTGCGCGATGCCTTGCCCAAAGTCCAATCGACCTCGACCCACTCCTTGTCGAGGATGACCACTTCGCTCCCGCGGCCGCCTTGATTACTTTGCTCGGACTCTCCTCCCCCCGCCTGGGTTATCGCGGCCGCTTCGTCGCGCGCCCCTTGGTTGCCCAATTCCTCCTCGATCGAAAGGCCTCGGTCTTCCGGCCGCGTGTGAAGGAACAACAATATCAGGGTGGTCGGAACAACCAGGATCGTAAGCCCGAACACGAGATAGGTGTGGCGCCAGCCGATGTGTTTGATGAGTAACTGCATCAGGGATAACAGCGCCAATTGGCCGGCGCCGGAACCGGCGCTGACAATGCCAATGGCCGTGCCGCGATGGCGCACGAACCAATTCGCGAGAAGCGCCGTCAAAGGCACGTGTTGAAGCAGCGAACTGCCTGCTGCCGCCATCAGTCCGAAGGCGACATAAAAATGCCATATTGACGTGCTCTGGCTCATCAGTATCAGGGCCAGGGCTGTGAGCAGTGTGCCGATAGGCATGACGCGCCGCGGGCCGAAGCGATCGATCAGACCGCCAGCAAACGGCGCCGCAATCCCGGCGAAAACCAGATGAATGGACAGAGCGATTGCGAAACTGCCACGACTCCATTTGAATTCATCCAGCACCGGCACCTGGAAGATCGAAAAGGAGGCGACCAGGGGCGCGACCAACGCGATGACTAAAAAACAGGTGGCTACCACTATCCATCCGTAGTAGATAGGGTTCCCTGCGCGTGTATATCCGGAGCGGAGCGGAGCGTCATTTTTCTGATCAATTTGCTGCATATCTTTTTTGGTTTATCCGGTGAGCCAAGCCAAGCCTGGCCAATCATGTTGATAGCCACAGAGGGCACAGAGGGCACTGATGATTGCTCTGTGTGCTCTGTGTGCTCTCTGGCTAATAGTCTTCATGCATTTGAAAATCGCAGTAAATCTTGAAGCTGTGCCGACAGGTCAAGTCAGGAATGGCGAACTACCTGCGGGCGTGAATCGACGTCAGAGCCGGATGCGGGAAATCCGCACATCCGACTCTGCCATGGTTCATTCGGTTCTGGGCTTAAAACAGCCGATCACTTGGGCTTTGTTGCTGTCAAAATAAAGGTCGGCGTTAGATACCAGAAACTCCGCCCCGAGGGGTGTACCTGTTCCATATCAGATGCGAGAAAGATTTGCTGGTATTCATGGATGAGCCTGACGTCGTAGATTGCGACCCGGCCTCCTGGCTTCAATACGCGAATGATTTCGCGTATTGCCTGATCCCTCTCACTCTTCTCTCGGATGTTGTGGAGCGCCAGGCTCGAAACGACGACATCGAAGGATTCGTCCGGAAAATCGAGCTTGCGGGCGTCGCCGTCGCGAATCTCGACGCGATCGGCAACCCCTTCGATTCGTGCATTTCTGGCGGTGTTCTCAGGCCGGTTGTCACCTTGGTCGACCTGACTCCAAATGTCGATACCTATTGCGCGACCGGTGGTCAAACGCTTTGCCGCCGCTATGAGAAGCAGCCCATGCCCACAGCCGACATCCAGCACGCGCTCATCCCCGCGCCAGGCGATTCGGGACATAAGGGCGTCGCGGACGCGAAACTTTCCGTACTTGCTGGCGACGATCATCAGCGTGACACAAAAAACGCACCAGGCGCCGACGACACTGAAAAAAAAGAAGAAGATCCAGAACCCCGTTGCGCCGAGGATAACAGCGGCGGCGGCCGCCACTGCCCCCATGATGGCAAACTGCCTCACGTGGACAGGCGCATCGATCCCATAGTCCAAACGTTCATTCGCTACTGTCATATTTTGTCCTGATAAATCAATCTGTGCTTGTTATCTTTCTCAACCTTCTGTTCGACTACTTATTAATCACGGTCGCGGCTTTCATTGATTTGCCTTCAACAGTGTACTCGACCAAGCCGACCATCATCTCGTCGTAAGTTGGCTCGCCGAAGCGGACCGCCTGAGTTGGGTCGGGGTTATATTTATTCTTGCTTGAATTGTCGAAGAAGCCCGTGACGATTATCTTCGTCCCTTTGGGGATCAGAATCGGGTTCGCGGCGTAGTAAACCGTCTGCCACGAGAAGCTGTAGTTCGGCACGTTGAGCAAGACCTCAGCGCGGCCGTCAGGGTAGATCGCCTTGAATTCCATCTCCACGCCACGCGTATGCATATGCGGCATTAATGTGACGATACGTATGTCTTCCTTCGGGATCCAACAGGCGGTTGTGCGATGGCGCTCGGCGCCTGGTGGAACCAGGAAATACTCGTTGGCGACGTTTCTGGTCAAGACTTCTTTCCCTTCGCGAGTCTTGGCGAAGATCAAACCGACACTGGAACGGTCTTTTTGTACCGATCCGACTGTCTTCGAGTAGTGTAATTGGAGGATGATCTTTGAGCCGGCGGGAATCTTTTTGAAGGTACCAGGTTCTAGCATCATCCGGTCCTTTCCCGGCGCGTACCCTGTAAGATACATCACATCCCCATCATTCCCGGTCCCGTCTCTTCGGTCGCCCTGTCCGCCATTTGGCAACGAACACCCGTCGTCATAAACCGGGGCGTCCATTTTTGTTCGTCTGAGGAACCCTTCCTGGTAACGGACTGACTCCTCATCCCTTCGTTCGCTGGGTTTCTCGGCCTCTTTCTCGGCCGGCTTCGGACTCGGCTTGACGTCTTTTGGCGGTGGCTGAATGATAGCGGCGATGTGATGCACAATCCTGCGATTGCCGGGCCGCGCCTCGGCCAGGCGTACATATTTATCTTCCGTGAATTTGGGATCTATCTGGAAATATCGATACTCGTCCGGCCCGCTGGCTTCGAGCGTGAATTCCTCGGGCATTGTGAGAACGAGATCCGGTTTGCCGATTGCCCAGCCATCGACGAACTCCGGCTGACGTGGCATGTCTTTCGGATCTCCCTCGCGCGCGCCCTGGTCGACCCAGGCGACTATCGTTTCGATCTCCTTTTGCATCAAACGACGGTCATTGGCCCATTGGCCGGTATGAGGATCGGCATGCCAGGGCGGCATCTCGCGAGTCAAGACTTTTTCGCGAATCGATTTGGCCCAGGGGCGAACATCTTTGTAAGTCAGAGCCGAGAATGGCGCGGTGGCGCCCGGGCGGTGACACTCAGCGCAACTCTTAAAGAAAAGCGGGGCTATGTCTTTGTTGAATGTCAGGTCTCCCGTGGCCTGACCTGGCGGCAGAGACCATAGAAAGAGCGCCGAGACGGCGGCCAGCACAATGATTATTTTATGCGCTAAGCGCAGGCGCGGAAGTAATGAGACACTGCGCGCGCAAACTACTCGCGCTCCATCTGTTGGCAGTAAAACTTTCACCATGGATGTTCTCCAATCTGATTGATCTGACGCACATTGATATTGGACTGGTAAGGCTGCGCCCGCAGGCCAAATTGGCAAGAGCGAATCAACTGCGACTTGCCCTGGGTTTTACGGCCGTCAGGAGGTAGGCAAAAGGCAGGTACCAGTAAAGCCACCCTGAGAGTCGCACTTGTTCCATCCCCGACTCGAGAAAGATTTGCTGGTACTCGGAGATGATTTTCATGTCGTATATTGCAACCTGGCCTCCGGGCTTCAATACGCGAATGATTTCGCGTATTGCATGATCCCTCTCAGCTTTCTCCCGGATATTGTGGAGCGCCGCGCTCGAGACGACAACGTCGAAAGACTCGTTCGGAAAGTCGAGCTTGCGGGCGTCGCCGTCGCGAATCTCGACGCGATCGGCAACCCCTTCGATTCGCGCGTTCCTGGCGGTGTTCTCGGGCCGGTTATCCCACTGGTCGACCTGACTCCAGATGTCGATGCCTATTGCGCGTCCGGTTGTCAGCCTTTTCGCCGCCCCCATGAGAAGCAGCCCATGCCCGCAGCCGATATCTAGAACGCGCTCATCCTCATGCCATTCGATTCTGGACAAAATTGCGTCGCGGGCGCGTAATTTTCCGAACTTGCAGCCTAAAATCCAGAACGCCGCGCAAAAAGTCCACCAGGCGCAGATAACGCCGACAATGAGAGTTAAGACGCCGAATCCCGTCAGGCCGAGGAGAACGGCGGCGACCGCCGTTATCACTGCCAGAATGGCAAAAAGCCTTGGGAAACCGGGCGCATCGAGTCCATAGTCCAAACGTTCATTCGCTACTGTCATATCTTCTTCCTTTTGCTCTCACCAGAGCGCCTTCAAGCCGAACTGAATCTGGCGCGAGCTTGCAGATGTTCTCGTCAACTGTCCGAAGGCGCCGGGAAGAGAGGCATTGCCCAATGAGTCGAGCGCGAAAACCACGCGATTTCCGGCGTCAGGCGGGGAGAAATTCGTGATGTTGAATATATTGAAAAACTCCCCTCTAAACTCCATGTTGATCCGGTCGGTGATGCGAGTCTTTTTAAGCAGCGAGAAATCGAAGGTCCTCAGATTCGGCCCTTCCAGTGTGTTCCTGCCCAGGTTACCGTAAAAACCCGCTGGTTGCAGCACAAATGCCGTCGGGTCAATATATCGACTCGGATCGCCAGTAACGGCGCTCTCAAAAGAGCGTCCGGACGCCAGGTTCGGCCGCTGCGTTTGCAGATTATCGATCCCATTGCGTGCGCGATCGAAGCCGAGGGTCACGGTGAACGGGAACCCGCTCCTGAGGTTAAGAATGCCTCCAGCCGACCACCCTTCGACGAGTTTGCCGGCCACGCCGTTTAGAGTCGCGCCGAACTTTCGACCTTTGCCGAAAGGAAGATCCCAAAGGAAATTGGCCACGAAGTTGTGGCGAAGATCGAAGTCCGAGAGCCCCTTGTCCGCGGCGGGCGAGAGCGGATCCTGGAAGTCGCCGCCGAGCACGCCATTCCTGTAGACCGACTCGGTAGCAGAGGCGGTGTCGGTCGATTTCGAGTAGGTGTAAGCCGCCTGGAACTGCAGGCCGGCGGAATACCGCTTGGTTAACGACAATTGCAGCCCATTGTAATAGGAATCGCCGTTGAAGGCGGTCACTTGCATTGCGCCGAAATTCGGATTGATGCGCGCCGCCTGCGTGTTCGCAATCTCCGGGTAGAACTTCTGCCCGTTGACGATCTGGAAATCATTCCGCACGTTGGCGCTCGCATTGGTGAGCAGATGCGCGCCGCGTGAGCCGATGTAAGCCGCCGACACGACCAGATTCCTGCCCAGCTCCCGCTGCACAGTCAGGTTCCACTGGTAAACTGTCGGCTGCTCGGCGTCGTATTGCATGAGCCACAACAAGGCCGGAGCGGGGATTGGACTGTTTATAAACAAGGAGTAGGCGTTCGGGAAAACGCCCGGCAAGACGACCAGTTGGCCGAAAGGCGGCTGGTTGGATATGGCGAACCGATATTGCATCGGTCGCAGGGAGGAATTGAAGACGCCGAAGCCGCCGCGTACGGCCCACAAGCCTTTCCGGGACGGGTCCAGGGCAAAGCCGATCCGCGGCGCGAAACTGCGCAGAGAAGGGTTGTTGATGAACGGGTCTCCCACCGTCGTAGCCGTATCCGTAAAGTTACGCAAATTGGCGACCTTGCCATTGACCTCGGTCGGGGAGGTGATCGGCTCATAACGCAGCCCCACGTTGATCGTCAGATTCGGCCGGACCCTCCAGTCGTCCTGAGCGTAGAAACCGAAAAGCGTCTGGCGGATGCCGCGATAGAAGTTCTTGCCCGGGGCAGGCACAAATAACACCTGCGGACTGCCGGTCAAAAACGGCCCGACTCCGCCGCCGTAGACAAATACGCCGTCCGGCACCAACGTCGAATCGGCGTTGAGCTGATACCGGCGCATCATCGCGCCGAACTTGAAGGCATGAATGTCTCGGCTATAGGCGAACTGTTCGCTGACCTCGATGTTATTGAGCGCGAAACTGATCGGAGTGGCCAACGCGGGCCGCAGCTCCGAGAGTCCCTGCAGAGAAAAGGCTCCCATCGGCTGGCCGGGGACGAAAGACAGCTCCGGTCCCACCGTCGTGGTGAACGGGAAGGCGCTCGTGAATTTGCTACGGCTATAACTGGCGCGGAGGGTGTTGATTGCGTTAGATGATAATACCGACTGGCCTTCCAATGTCACGTAATGATTCCTGTTGTTCAACATCCGATCGACGATGAATCCCGCGGCGTTGCGCAGATCTGAATCATCGAGCGTGTAACGTCCGAACAGAGAGTGCTTGGAGGTCAGCGTGTGATCCAGCCGAACCGTGAAAAAGTCCTCTCGGGTGGATTCATTCACATCACGCCTGTAGACGCCTGTATCGCCATTGATGGCGCCGTTCGGCAGTGGGTAGAGCGCCAGATAGGGCAGGACTGACGGCGCGATGGTCACAGGCCCGCTCGTCAGATTTCCCTGTCGGGCGTTCGGGCTTGGAACAAAGAAGAGATTCGAGGCGCCTTCACGACGACGCAAGCCTTCGTAGTTGGCGAAGAAGAAGGCGCGGTCCTTGACGAGCGGTCCGCCGAGGCTCCCGCCGAACTGGTTGCGCCTGAACGGCAGCTTTTGCGCGTTGAAAAAGTTGCGCGCGTCGAGAGCGCTGTCGCGCAGGAATTCGAAAGCGGCGCCGTGAAACTGGTTGCCGCCGGACCTGGTTATCGCGTTGACGATGGCTCCGCCGCCCACTCCAAACTCAGCCGAGTAACTCGATGTCAGCACCTGAAACTCCCTCAGCGCGTCCACGCCGAGAAAACCGCCGCCCAATCCGCCGGGCGAGTTGGCGAACGCGTCCGCAGTGTCGGTTCCGTCCAGGTAGTAAATATTGGCGTCCAAGCGAGCGCCGTTGACGATGAGCCTTGTCGTCCCTGGGCCGACATTCTCCTGGGTGTCGCCGATCGAGGCCGTGCTCACCACTCCGTTTTGCAATGTGGCGAGTTGGAGCACGTCACGCCCGTTCAAGGGAAGCTCTTCGACCTGCCTTCTGTTGACCAAATATTTCACCGCTGACGAGCTCGTCTCGACCAATGCCGCATTGCCCTCGATGATGATCTTATCCTGGACGCTGCCCACATTGAGCAAGAAGTCGAAGACCGCTTCCCGCCCGACGGTTAGCTCGATGCCGCGATGAATCTTCGGTCGAAAGCCCTGGGCCTCCGCTGTCACCTCGTATTGACCGGCCGCCAGTTCTGGAACTCGATAACGGCCACCGCCGTCGGATGTGGTTTCGCGAGAGATATTGGTGTCGAGGTTCTTGGCGATGATTTTGGCATTGGCGACCACCGCCCCTTTCTCATCATTGACCGTTCCTGAAATCGTGGCTTTGTTGGTTTGTGCCGTGACCAGCCCATCAACATTGCCGGTAACGATCGCCAAAAGGGTGGCAGTTACGAGAAACGCGCAAAACGTAAAATTCTTAGGGGTAAACATGAATGGTTCCTCCATTTGGTGTTGTCATCCATAGGGGGGCGTCGAGTGACACAGTCCCGGTGGAACGCTTAACAAGAATCCGAATGAAAAGTGTTGGAAAGGAGAGAAGGTTTTGACCACTCCCTTTTTCCAATCGCTGACGCCCTACGAGTTTGACGCCAGCGATTGGAAAAAGGGAGCAGCAGACTGATCTCAGTCTGCTGCTCATTATCACCGCTGGATTACTACCAGAGGAATTTCAACCCGAATTGGAGTTGGCGCAAGCTGGTAGCGGTTCGCGTCAATTGCCCGAAAGTTGGATTGAGGACTGGCGCGCCCGTCGAATCCACGCCGGTATAGATAATCCGGTTGAAGGCTTCCGGCGGGGCGAAGTTGGTACGGTTGAAAAGATTGAACGCTTCGAACCTGAACTCGCTCCGGAGGCGTTCGGTGATCGCCGTCTTTTTGGTCAAGCTCATGTCGAAGCTGCGCAGGTCCGGTCCCCTCAGGGCGTTTCTCCCCAGGTTTCCATAGAACCCGGCCGGCTGAAGCTGGAAGAAGGAGGGATCTACGAAGCGCATCGGATCGCCGGTGGTCGCGTTCGAGAGATTGACCCCGGGGGCGGCATTTGGCCGCTGAGATTGCACGTTATCGACCCCGTTGCCGGCACGGTCAAAGCCGAGCGCTACTCCGAATGGGAAGCCGCTTCTGAGAGTAACAATGCCCCCAGTCGACCAGCCACTGACGAGTGTACCTACCGCGCCCGTGAGATTTCCGCCGAACTGGCGCCCCTTACCGAAGGGCAGATCGTACAGGAAGTTGCCGACGAAGTTGTTGCGCGCGTCGAAATCCGATAGCGCGCGTTCCGATCTCGCATCAAATGGATCTTGCCGGTCGCTGCCCAAAGTCCCGTTTATGAAGACCGAGTCGAGCGCTGAGGCGGTGTCGATCGATTTCGAGTAAGTGTAGGCGGCCTGGAATTGGAGGCCGGCCGAAAAGCGCTTGGTGAGGTTGAGCTGCAGCGCTTGATAATAGGAGTCGGCGCTGTAGTCGAGGTAGGAGATCGAAAAGAAGTTCTGGTTGAGTCTCGGTCCGCCGGTGAGAGGGAAGAACTTCTGTCCGTTGACGAGCTGGAAATCTTGCCGAACGTTGGCGGAGTAGGTTGTCTCCAGGTTCACGCCGCGAGAGCCCACATAGCCCGCGCTGACGACCAGATCTCGACCCAGCTCATGCTGAAAGTTGAGGTTCCATTGGTAAACGGTCGGCTGCTCGGCGTTGAAATTCGTCACGTATGTAGGCGTGAACCCCGGAATTGGGTTGTTCCTAAAGACAGTGAAGGCGTTCGGGAAGGCTCCCGGCAGAACAGCCAACTGGGTGAATGGCGCCTGGTTCGAAAGCTCGAATCGGTAGCGCATAGGCAGAATCGCCGAATAGAAGACGCCGGCCGCGCCGCGCACCGACGTCTTGCCGTCGCCGAAAAGATCATAGGCGAAGCCGATTCTCGGCGCTACATTGCTGTAAGACGGATTATCGATGAAGGGGTCTCCCACAGTCGGCGTGGCGTCTGTGAGATTGCGCAGGTTGGACACTTTGCCGTTCTCGGCTGTCGGCGTGCTGATCGGCTCATACCGTACCCCGAGGTTGAGCGTCAGGCGACGCGTCGCCTTCCAATCGTCCTGCACGTATAAGCTGAAGAGCGATTGGCGGATGCCGCGGACGTAATCGGTCCCAGGCAAGGTGGTGAAGAGCACCTGCGGAGTGCCTTGCAAGAATTGATCGATCCCCCCGCCGTAGACGAAGAGGCCGTTCGTAAGAAAGGCGGAGTTGCTGTTGAGTTGATAGCGGCGGACCGACCCTCCTATTTTGATCGAGTGCGCGCCCAGAGTATATATGAACTGGTCGTTCACCTCGAATTGGTTGAGCGCGAAGCGGCGTCCGATGGCCAGCGAATCTGACAGCGGCGACACTCCGGAGAGTGAGAAGCCTCCCATCGGCTGTCCCGGAATGAATCCCAGGTTGTTGGCGCGCTGATCGATGAATGGGAAGTCGGTTCTGAAATTCGAGCGGTTATACGTGCCCCTCAGACTGTTGACCCCACGTGCGCCGAGGATCGCCTGCTCTTCGAGCGCGACGTACTGGTTAGTGTTATTCAGATTGAGATTCTGGATCAGCCCTCCGACCTTGGTCAGATCGGAGATGTCTCCGGTGTAGCGACCCGCCAGCGACTGGCTCCCCGTCAGTTTGTAATCCGCCCTGACAGTGAGGAAGTCTTCCTGGGCCATCTCCTTGAAGTTTCGAGTGAAGATTCCCGTGTCGCCCGTAATGGGCCCGTTCGGCAGTGGGTAGAGCGCCAGATATGGCAGGACTGACGGCGCGACGGTCACCGGGCCGCTCGTCAGGTTGCCCGTGCGGGCGTTCGGGCTCGGCACGCTGAAGAGCACCGGCACGCCCTCGCGCCGGCGTAGCCCCTCGTAACTGCCGAAGAGAAAAGCGCGGTCTTTGATGATCGGACCTCCGAGGCTCCCGCCAAATTGGTTCCGCTGGAACGGCAACTGTTTGGAGTTCATATCGAAAAAGTTCCGCGCGTCAAGCGAGCTGTTGCGCAGGAATTCGAAAGCCGTTCCGTGAAGTTCATTGCTTCCCGATTTCGTAACGGCGTTGATAATGGCGCCGCCGCCATGTCCGAACTCGGCCGAGTAACCCGACGTCAGAACCTGGAACTCCCTGAGCGCGTCGACGCCGAGGAAGCCGCCTCCCAATCCACCAGGGGAGTAGCCGTTTGCGTCACTGGTCTCCGTACCGTCAAGCAAGTAGGCGTTGAAGTCGATCCTCCCGCCGTTGACTGTCAGCCTCGTGGTTCCCGGGCCCAGGTTGGCCTGGGTGTCGGTGGTCGAAGATGCGCTGAGTACTCCGTTCCCCAGTGTTGCCAACTGGAACACGTCTCTGCCGTTGAGCGGAAGCTGCTCGATCTGTCTGGTGTTGATCAGGTTTCCCATCGCTGAGTTGGCTGTATCGACCAGCCCCGCGTCCTGCTCGACGAGCACCTTCTCCTGAACGTTACCCACGTTCAGTCTAAAATCTACGACCGCTTCGCGGCCGACGGTCAATTCCACGCCTTTCTGCACCACCAGTCGAAAGCCCTCGCGCTCGACCGCTATTTCATATCTCCCTGGAAGCAGTTCTGGAAGCCGGTAGCGGCCTTCCCCGTCCGTGACGGTCTCACGTGAGATGTTGGTGTCGGTGTTCCTGGCGATGACCTTGGCTTTGGACACCACATTCCCCTGTTCATCTCTGATAATGCCCAATATTGTAGCCTTCGTGGTTTGGGCGCTCGTGAATGTAATTAAGGTGGGGGTATTTAACAATAAACTGAACGTCGCTATTAGGACAGCGAATCGCCATGCGGGTCGCCGTCTCTTATGAGTAGTCATATTTTCCTCCGGTTATCCTGTTTCATTCTTTTTGAACGATTTCGGGAACATCCGCCTTTGAGTGGCGAACGGTGAAGACATTTTTCTGTCTCCCAGTTTCTTGTCAGCCAAGTTCTCATACCGGTAATGCCAGCTTTCTAAGGCGAAGACATTTTTCTGTTTCTCATTTTCCTATCAGTAGAGCAGGGAGATAGAAACATGAGGGAGGGAAAAATGTCGGTGTCATTGGGGGGGGACGGTAAAAACGAAAGTCAGCGTCAACTGCGTTTCCATGGGAACGCCATTGTTCGTCGTCGGCTCGAATTCCCACCGGCGGGCCGCGTCCACTGCGGCTTCACGCAACAGCGGGTGACCTTTGACGGCCTTCGCGTCGGTGACGCGCCCGGTTACGGAAATAGTGACTTGCACTTCAACCGGCCCCGAGGCGTTAAATCTCTTAGCGTTATTGTTCCGGGGGTATGTGGCCTGCGGTTTGACTTTTGGGGCGCCCTGACGCACTCCCCCTTGTGGGGTTTGTCTCTCCGCCTCTTGCGGGGGCCTTGTGGGTGGCGGCTCCGGGTCTTCGATCGGCGCAAGCCGGCCGACATCCTCTCCGCCCAATGTCGGCGTCACAGACACGTAAGTGTTGTTCGGGACCTGACTGATGTCAGCCATATTCAAGTCAGGCAGTTTGACCGCGGACCTTTTAGGCAATTTATCGGGATTCAAAAGTAGATCATGTAGATCACGAAGCCGCCGGATCTGGCGCAATTCACCCTTTTGGTCGATCACGCCGAACTGAAAGGCTGGGGGACCGGTCATCCCTTTTTTAAACGTCCCGACTGCGACCATGACAATTAGCCTGCGGCCGTCAGTTAAGATCGTGTTTGCCTCGACGCAGGCTCTCGGATCGTTGGCCCCATTGGGTGCTGCCTCAACTAGCTCTCCACATTCGCTCAATTGCCAGACGATCTCGGTGTCAGGCCCGACGACCCTTCCGAGCCAGTCGGCGAAAGGAAGTCTTGGTAACTCGGCGTCCAACTCGGAGGCGAGAGTTCGCTTTGTATCGTCCACAACCCGTTTTTCCAGGGACGACTGGACAGGTTGATTCCAAAGCAGGGATAGCGCTATCAGGGTCGTAACCGCCGTATAGGGATTCATGAGCCACTTTCGATTATCGGAAAAGATCTACGGCTGGATGTCGTGGGATTGAACCGTTTAAATGAAGGTAACGCAACCAGGCCCACGTCAATGCGACGTGGGCCTGGTTCAAAATATTCGCCGCGCTTTGCGCTTGGCTGTCAAATAATTACGGGATCCCCTTCTCACCGCCACAGAAAACAACTTTAGCGTGTGAGGTACAACATGCCGTAAAGCCCAGTTTAATCAGTCTACAGCACAGTATTTTCTGGCTTCATCACTTTGATGCTCCCAGCGGGATTTTAAAACTTTGTATTCAAAGGGCTTATTCAGACGCTAAGAGTAGCGAAGCAAAGTCTGTGGTACTCCCAGCGGGATTTTTGAAACTTTGTATTCACAGGACTTACTTTAGACGCTATGGCAGTTTGCAAATGTGTGTATAGGCTGGCAAGCGGTACGGTACCGGGAGCGGTAGCGACCGGGCGCCACTGACCCGGTCGCTACCGCTCCCGGTACCGTACCGGAGTTCACTTTCCCGTCCACTCAATCGCAAACCGCTTGCGGGCATCGCCTGCCGTTCCTGATAGTATATCGCCAAGCCCTTTGTTTTCAGCGGTTTCAAAAATCAGCTACGGAGTACCTTCACTTTGTTGAAGAGCCAAATACAAATAGCGTAAATGAGCCCAGTTGCTAGCTCTCGGGGCTATCTTTGACTTATGATTTATAACATCTGATACATATTTGCAATACGCATCAGATTTGACCTGCGATAGAAATCATAGGGAGGGAGCATTATTGATGATCAACGAAAGCAATCTACCCCGGCCTCTTTTTGCTGTCAATATACCTGCTAACTTAAAGTAATAACTAAGGTAATAGCGATCACCGGAAAAGTCTCAACATTGGAATATTTGACACATGACGTAAAAGAGATGGGATGCCGCCTATTTTTCGATATTTTTTTCTTCGGCCACAATGTTTGTCGCCTGCGACTACAAGCGGGGGCTTCGCCCGCAAACTCTCAGACCCGTTTGGCAAAACTGCTGTTGCAAAATTACAATCAGGTTCAACAATTCAGCGAGGGCAATCGGCATATCAAGCCTCGGCTTTTTAGTTGAATTGTCTTTTCCGGCTTTCATTACCAGCCGGAACAGGTTCAGAGATCAGCAGTGGCTCAGATCAGGCAGGGGGAAATTGTGGAAAACTACGCAGTCTTTACAATTAACCAAGACGGGTGTGTGTCGAGTTGGGAAGCAGGCGCAGAATCCATGTATGGATATGTGGATGGAGAGATCATCGGGGAGCCAGCCTCCATATTTTTTACCCTTGAGGACACTCTGAGTGGCGCGCCTGAGTTGGAATTTAAGATTGCCGAAACCGCGGGACGGGCAGAAGGCGAACGCTGGCATGTTCGTAAGGACGGCACGCGCTTTTGGGGGAGTAGACAATTTCTTTGAGCTGGGCGGCCACTCTCTTCTCGCCATGAGCGTCATCGGACGCCTGCGTAAGGAGCTCGGAATAGATTTACAATTACGTACCTTTTCATTCGGCGGAACCTATGGAGTGCGGTTGCTTGGGATATAGCGTTTCAGACAGAACTCTTAAATTCCCGCCTCGCCAGCAACAGGCCAGGCAGCATGGGTAGCCAGAGCGTAAAACCGCGCAATAGCAGCGTGGCGGTGAGCGCGGCTTCAAGGGGGACGCCGAGGGTCCTGAGCATGGCTACACAAGTCGCCTCGAAAGTTCCCAACCCCAACGGAACAAGACCGAATGTCGCGACCATCGAGGCGACGACGAAGCTGGGGAAAGCGGCCAGGAACGAAATATTCTGTCCCACGGCGCGCAACATCGCCCATAAAGTGGCCGCATCCAGCAGGAAAATAGATGCCTGGAAAATCATCGTTTGGGAGAGCAAGGCGCCGTCGCGCAGAAGGTGGCCGGGAGCTTCACCGAGCATGTCCAGCAGCCTGTTTACGCCGGGGATGCGCGTCAACGACGCGGGAAGTGGTCTCTGGCTCCGGTGGTGAAGCCATAAGGTCCCGATTGGGATCGCTATCGCTATTACGCAAAACAGGATGGTGACGATCACGATCCAAGCGCCGGCCGCATGATAGAACCGGAGCAGCGCCAGGCTCAGGGCCGCGGCGAGAAGGTAGGCCGCGTAATACGATATAAGGCTGACCAACAGCGCGGCCATTGAGATTTCGGCCGGGACTCCGCG
>Ga0137409_10003303_pt1 | contig 17116 bp, 11 predicted proteins | sample CZODoug1_16funga_FD_122059 | JGI IMG/M metagenome (GOLD analysis project Ga0137409, IMG submission 122059) | Vadose zone soil fungal communities from Angelo Coast Range Reserve, California, USA - CZODoug1_16fungal (Hybrid Assembly) | ecosystem: Environmental > Terrestrial > Soil > Vadose zone... | reverse complement strand
CACGAACGCCGCGTCCTCGAACGAAGCTGCCAAGTCTCAGCCTTCCGGTGAGACTCCTGCAAATCCCGCAAATCCTGCCTCTACGGGGACGGCTGCGGCCAATAACGCCACCCCTGCATCGGGAGGCAGGCTTGGAGGCCGCTTTGGACAGCCAGGCGGGCCCGGCGGGGTTCGCCAAGGCCAAGGAGGTGGGCAAGGAGGCGGGCGGCGCGCCTTTCAACAAGTCGGCCTCAATGGCAACAGTCAGGATCAGAGCAACGCTGACAACTCTGGTGAAGACGAGCAGAATCTCAGTGCCGCCACAGGGCAACTTGGGCAGGCGGCCTCTGCTGACGCGGTTCAAATGATGGGCACAGTCGCGATGGGCCAAATTCAGAATCAAACGGGCGGTGGTCCGGGATTCGGGGATAGCGGCCCAGGCGGCCCAGACACGCAGGTCGGATTTGGAAATGCAGGCGCGATTCCCGGCCAGGCTGCCCAGGGCCTCGGTCCCGGACAGGGATTTCCCGGAGGCGGGCCGGGCGGCGGTGGATTTGGCGGAGGAGAAGGCGCCGTCTTCATTCAGCGCGGCGGCGGCCGCAGCCCGGCGCAGGGCGGAGGCCCTCAACGGGCGCCACAGGGAATCGATGCGCTTATGGGGACGCAGCGCCTGATGCGCCTACGCGTCAACCGCGTGCATTTTAGCTTCTACGACACCTTTGGCGACTCGGCCTTGAACGCCAGGCCCTACTCGCTGACGGAGCCGAACCCGCCGAAGATTTCCGGGTGGACGGAGAGCGCCGGGATCAATCTCGGAGGGCCGTTGAAAATTCCGCACGTCTACGACGGCAGCGACAAGACATTTTTCTACATCAACTTTGGCGGCACGTGGTCACGGAGCCCGGTGGATTCGTTTGCCACGGTTCCGACGCAGGCGGAAAGAAACGGCGATTTCAGCGCGGACAATGTCCTGCTTTACAGCAACACGTTCAACGCCGCAACGCAGACCTATTCGAGCACCCTGATCCCAGGTTGCCCGCAAAACTGCTCGATTCTTCCGGCCAACTCGAACAGCTATACGCCGTCGGAAAAGATAGCGCAGAGCCTTTTGAACTATATTCCTCTGCCCAACGTGCCCGGCCGGGCATTGAACTATCATCTGCAAACCAATCTACCCGGTTTGAGCAACCGGTTGAACGTGAACATCACTCATCAAATTTCCTCGAAGCTCAGCCTGCAGGTGAATTACAACCTCAGCAACGGGACTTCCCACTCGCTGAGCAATTTTCCAGGGATCGAGGGAAATACGTTCACGCGCGGGCAGAGCGTGATGCTCGGGCTGACACAGAATTGGACAAAAACTTTCCTCCACACTTCCCAGTTCTATTTTTCGCGCAACCGCTCGCTGGGCCTGAACGAGTTTTCCAATCTGACCGACATCAGCTCGCAACTCGGCATCGCGGGGGTGTCATCGATCCCGTTTGATTTCGGTCTGCCTGGGATCAATTTCACAAATTTCACCGGGTTAAGCGACCCGAATCCATCGCTGAACCGCAGCCAGACGTATCGCTATGTCGACAGCATCCGATGGTCGAGGGCGAAACACACAATCAGCATCGGCGCTGAAATTCGAAAAATGGACATCAACAGGGAGACTGATCCCACGCCCAACGGGCAGTTCTCCTTCACCGGATTGATAACCAGTCAGTTAACATCGACAGGCAGCCCTGTGGCGTCTCCCGCCAATTGTGGGCCGGCCAACCCTTCCGTGCCCTGCATCGGAAATGATTTTGCCGACTTCCTGCTGGGCTACCCGGCAAATACAAAGGTCCAATTCGGTGACACCAGCACGTATTTCCGAAATTGGGGCTACCTCGGCTACGCGAGCGACGACTGGCACATGTTCCCCCGGTTCACGGTGACGTACGGCGTGCGCTACGAGGCGTTTACGCCGCCAACGGAAATTAATAACCATATCGCGAATCTGCAAGTAAGTTCGGATTTCACTCAGGTGCAATGTGTCACGCCGGTCCCAGTGGGCGCTTGCATCGCAGGGCCGTCGCCATCGCTGTTCCACGGACATTACAATAACTGGGCGCCACGTTTGGGGATTGCGTGGCAGCCTCCCGGAAAATGGTTCACGGGACAGCACCAGATGACCTTGCGCGCTGGGTTCGGAATGTTTTACGTGGAGTCCTATTTGAACACGCTCGCGAGTGAGATGGCCAACCAGCCCCCGTTTGCAGTGGCGAACACACAGGTCGCGCAGGTGGGCGCGACAACGCCACTCACCATTGACAATGGGTTGTCAGGCGCGGCGCCCGGCAAGGTGACCAACACCGTGGCCGTGAATCCGAACTATCAAGTTCCCTACGCGATGATCTGGAACGCTTCGATCGAATACAACCTGCAACGGAATACATTCGTGGAAGTGATGTACACGGGGACACGCGGCGTGCATCTCGATGAGCTTCTTGGATTCGGTCCGTCGAATTCCACTCCCAACGCGGCGGGCTTCACGTATGACACCACCGGCGCGTTCTCCAATTTCAACGCCTTGCAAGTGCGTCTGCAAAAGCGAATGAGCCATGGTCTGGCCTTCACGGCGAGATACACCTATTCGAAGTCGCTCGACGATGCCAGTACGATCGGCGGCGGCGGTCAAACGGTGATCCAAAACAACGCGGATCCGCGCGGCGACTACGGACTCTCTTCCTTCGATCAGCGCCATCAATTTCTGGGCAACTTCACCTATCAGATGCCATTTGGCGACCGCCAGCGCTTTGCCACGAAAGGCTGGCAGAAATCCGTATTTGGATCCTGGCGAGTCAATGCGAGTTTCACCGCGCACTCCGGTACACCCTATACGGTGAGATACTTCTCGAAAAATCAGATTTGCCAGAACGTTCCCGGCGTCAACTCCGAGCGCGCGGACGTGGCCGCCGGCCAGGGGATCACGCTAGCGAACCCGACGGTGCAGGAGTGGTTCAACACGTCGGCATTTCAAGCACCGGCGGGATGTTTCGGCGACTCCGCGCGGAATGCAGTGATCGGCCCCGGCGCGTTCACCGTCAATGCAGGGCTGTCCAAGACGATTCAGTTTGGGCGCGATGGCCTGCGGCGGCTCGATTTCAGTTGGAACACCACCAATCTACTCAATCATGTGAATTATTCGGGCTTGTCCACAGTGTTGGGTTCCCCGACCTTTGGCCAAATTACGGGAGCCGGAGCGATGCGAAGCATGCAATTCACGACGCGGGTGAATTTCTGATGCGGATTCGGCACATTTTAGCGTGGGGCAGAGTCCAAGTTTGGTCTCCGAGCGGTATTCAGGAGGTCGGGGCTTCAGCCCCGACATTCAAGGTCGCCCAACCTGGGGCTTCAGCCCCTTGTCATCACTTCCCAGTCGTCGGGGCTGAAGCCCCGACCTCCCAAATTGCAAACCTCAATCTGATTTCAGGGCGTTTCTCCAAATTAGGACACTACCTTGCGCGCCGACTTCTTGTATTCCTTGGAGCTATTGCCTTGGTAACCGCGCCGACGGGGGCACAGGATTTGCAAACGCAGCCCCCGCAACAGGGTCCGCAGGTCAATCCGCGGCAGGCGCCGGCGCAGCCGCCTACACCCCTGCCCCGGGGAAAAGGGACGATTCGCACGACCGTGGATTTGGTCGAAATCGATGTGCAGGTCACCGGCCGCGATGGCAAACCGATCAAAGGACTGAAACAGGAACAGTTCACCATCTCCGAGGATGGCAAGGCCCAAAAGGTCTCGACCTTCGAGTACAACGACATCGAGAAAATCGAAGCCGCCAGTGCGGCGAACGAGGCGCCGATCACAGTTCCGATCGGGAGCGTCTCCTCTGCGGAACCGATCAAGGCGGTGGTGCACGACCACCGGATGATCGTGCTGTTCTTCGATCTGACGTCGCTGCAACCGGAAGACCTGCTGCGCTCGACGCGCGCCGCCGAAAAATACCTTCGGGAACAGATGACGCCCGCCGATCTGGTTGGAGTCGTCGCCTTCGGTAACACTCTGAAGGTGGTCGCTAATTTCACGAACGACCGCGAGGTGCTGCAACAGTCCGTGGAGGCCTTGATCCCCGGTCATGAAGCGGCCCTGGCCCAATTGGCCGATGCCGCCACCGCGGCAAACGGTGAAGCCGCCGTCACCCAAGACACTGGAGCGGCGTTCACGGCCGACGACACCGAATTCAACGTTTTCAATACCGACCGGAAACTGGCCGCGATGGAGGCCGTCTGCGAAGTCCTGGAAGGCATTCCCGGCAAGAAATCCGTAATTCAGTTCACCAGCGGCGTCACGCAAACCGGAGAGGAAAACCGCTCGCAACTCATCGCCGCCACCAACTCCGCGAATCGCTCCAACGTTTCCATCTACACGGTGGACTCGCGCGGTTTGCTCACCGCAACACCGGGCGGCGATGCGAGCGTGGGCGCTTCGGGCGGCACGGCGCTGTTTTCCGGCGCGACCGTCATCTCGCAAAGCCAGTCGCGACAGGATTCACGCGAAACTCTGGCGACGCTGGCAGGCGACACAGGTGGGCGTTCATTTTTTGACACCGGTGATTTCGGCAACGTTTTCCAGAGCGTGCAAAATGACACCTCTGGCTACTACTTGGTGGGATATTACAGCACGGACGCGGCGCGGGATGGGCGCTGGCGGCGCATTCACGTGAAGATCGCCCAACTGCCTCCCGGCGCGCATCTCCGCACTCGCGAGGGTTACTACGCGCCGAAGAATTTCGGCGTGTTTACGACCGAAGACCGCGAGCGCCAGTTGGAAGAAGCGTTCCGCTCGGACACTCCTGAAGTCGAACTCCCCGTGGCAGTCGAGACCGCGCAGTTCCGGCTGGACAAGAATCAGGTGTTCGTTCCCATAGCCGCAAAGCTCGCTCCCAGCGCGTTACAGTGGGCGCAAAAGCGAGGCAGCCATGAGACCGCGTTTGATTTTGCGGCGGAGGTGCGCGACGCGAAAACCAACCGCGTGGCCGGGGCGCTGCGCGATACGATCACGGTGAAAATCGACGCGGAACATTTTCAGGACATGCAGCAGCGTGCGCTGGTCTACCAGGGTGGCATCATACTTTCGCCGGGTGAGTACAAGCTGAAATTCCTGGCCCGGGAAAATGAGTCCGGCCGAATTGGCACGTTCGAGGACAAGCTCACGCTCCCGCCGCCACAACCCGATCACCTGCAGTTGAGTTCGGTGCTTCTATCGAGTCAGGTGGAAGCAGCGCAAAAAACGGCGCAAGTGAAAACGCAGGCATTCGCTAAAGACGCGAAGATGAAATCTTCTCCGCTCGAGGTCGGGGGGGAGCGCATCATTCCCAGCGTAACGCGCGTTTTTACCGATCAGCAGACGCTGTACGTGTTCTTCCAGGCGTACCTGCCACCGAAGGCTGACGTGACTTCTCTGCGCGCGGGGCTGGTATTTTTCCGGAACGGGCAACGCCTCTCCGACACACCGATGCTGGAGCCTGCGGAGTACGACGGCGAAACACGCACGGCGTCATTCCGCATCAGCCTGCCGCTCAGTGGATTGAACGCGGGCCGCTACACCGTGCAGGCCGTCGTGGTCGATGCAGGAACTTCCTACGCAGCCTTCGCACGAAATTATTTTGCTCTGCGATCCGCTGCAAAACCAGCTGCCGCAGCGAACGTTCCATCCTCACCATCGAATTAGTGGTGTGAGGTCCATTTTGGGCGCAGTTTTCCGAAATGGGCCGGCAGGAAACGGATATTCCACTCTGGGACTTCTCAAGGATCCGGACGTTCCCGCAACATGAGATAAAGTCCGTAAACAGAAGCATCGCCCGCCCCTCAGTGAAGCAAAAAAAGTCCGCCATTCATTCAAAACGGCGTCCTTCGTGCTCTAAATTCTCGCGCAAGTAGATAGCTGCTCCGGAGTGCGCACTCGACGCAAAGGTCTGACGAAAGAACTTAGAGTCGAGCCACTCGAGAAAACGAATTTGCACTCCCTCTGAACAGACGGCTCACGGCGAACCACTCATTCGTCGTGAGTACGCAGGATTTTGTATTTGCACGCGATGCCGTTGCGCTCGTTCTACGCAGGCCAATTTTGGGGTGAGGAATGAATTCCGTTCCAAACTCGTTTCCCAATTTCAATGCCGGATTTTTCTGGACGGTGGCGGCCGTGGCCATGCTAGGCGTCGGGATGTTGCTGGTGTTCCTGATGGGACGCCGCGTCATCCATAGTTTCCGAATTCGCCGGTACGATGAGCTGGCGTTCAAGATTCACAACCAGTGGCGCGAGATTGTAAGGGGCGGCGTTCCTATGGAAACGTGGCGCAAGGATCCGATGCAATGCGAAATCGTGCAGTCGATTGTCATAGAGGAAATCGGCGCGGCGACCGACAAGGACCGGGCAGGGCTGCAAGATTTCTTGCGCGCGAGCGGTCTGATTGGCCTGTGCATCGAAAAAGTAAAAGAGCGACATGGATGGTCGCGGCGGCGAGCCATTCTGGCGCTGGGCGCGATGCGCGTGCCGGAAGCGATCGCTCCACTATCTGAAGTTCTCGGTGACTGGCAGCTCGAGACGCGCGTGGCCGCAGTGCAGGCCCTGGGCCGCACCGGGCTCGCCGAAGCGGCTGAGCCCATCATCGAGGCGTTCATGGTGGGCGGCCTGAAGGTGCCGCTCGATCCGGTCACCAATGCGCTGGTGCGCTGCTACCTCGATCGTCCGGCAGCAATCCTGCCCTTTCTGCGGCGCTCGCAAGGGGAGTCGCGCGAACTGCTGGCGCGCGTGGCGAGCGAACTGGCCACCGCCGAGATGGCCGATGAAATGATAGTTCTGGCGGAGGATCCGCGGGCGGAAGTGCGTGCTGCCGCGGCCAAGGCTCTTTCACTGGCGCCGCTGCCGCTCGCGATCCCGGCTCTTGGTGACTTGGCGCGAGACGAAGTCTGGTTCGTGCGGCTTCGAGCGGTTATCGCGGTCGGCGAAATCCGCCATCCGCGCACGATTCCGATTCTGCTCGAAGCTGTGCGCGATCCTAACCGCCTCATTCGAATGCGGGCAGCCTGCACGCTGGCCCGGTTCGAACATCGTCGAATAGAAATTCTTCAGAACATCGTCGATTCACGCGACCGCTACGCGCTGCACGCCTTGATTTCCGCGCTCGAACTCGGCGGCGGCTTCGATCAAACGTTGAAGGAACTCTCGGACCCGTTGCTCCATGACGAAACCGCTGAGCGTCTGCTCGCCGCCCTCCGCGAAGGCGCGGCAGGCCTGTGGGCCACACGTCCGGCTGACCCCGTAGTGGAATCCGTGTTTCCGTAAAATCGAAGCTAGCTTGGATTTCTCACAACACGTGCACTTGCACCGCAATCTCGCCCTATCCTGCGCGGGGAGCGCAGTGGTGGCGCCGGCGTCTCGCCGGCGGTTTTATGCGGCGATGGAAATGCAAGAATCGCCGGCGGGACGCTGGCGCCGCCAAACCCCGCACTTCGCGGCACATTGCGCGCCCCCTATCCGCGCACTTGGATCGCGATGAAAAGTGTGAGTTAGTTCGCAACGCCGCGGCGCGTTTTCATCTCTGCGAGCATGCGGTCAATTTCATCTTCCTGCTCGAGCTTCGCCAGCCTGTCGCCCACGTCGTCCATAAGCAATTCGGTTTCCGCATGGCTGACGGCCTCGGAATGCATGACCCTTTCCTTCAGGTGTTCGAAAGTGGCTGCCTTGGAGCGGTCGCCGATGGATTGTTCGGCGCGGTTGGCGCGGCTCGTCACAAGTGAGCGCCGATGGCGGGCCAGCAGCATTTCTTTCTTGGATTTTGCCTCCGCCAGTTTCTGTTCCAGCTTGCGCAGCGCGGACTTCAGGGTCTCCACTTGCGCGGCCTGATCCGTGACTTGTTCCTGATAGTTTTGAGAAAGCTGTTGGCTGCTCCGGTGTCGTTCCAGCGCCGCGCGCGCCAAGTCGTCCTTTTGCTTATCCACTGCGCGCTCCGCCTTGCGCAGCCAATCGGAGGCGGCGGCTTCATTCTCTTTCTGTTTTTTTTCAAGCATGTGCTGATCGGCGATGGAAACAGCTACCTGCGTTTTCAATTGAAGAAGCTGGTTCTCCATGTCGAGCAGAACTTGCTTGATCAGTATTTCCGGATTTTCCGCCCGGTCGATCAGATCGTTCAAATTCGCGCGAATCAATGTGGAAACTCGGTCCAGTAATGCCATGATTTCCTCCTTTGCGAAACCTAGGCGCGTCGTGGAGTCCTGGCTCATGCGCACAAGCCGGGACTCCACGACGGAAAAACCTACTTTACGTCGCCGCCCGTCGCAGGAGTGATGGGCTTGGGCGCTTGGGCGCCGATCAGTCGCACTTTCTGCAACAGGTCGGACATCTGCATGCCGGAGAGCGCTTCAAACAGCGCGGGGACCTGTGCGGCTATTTTTGTGACGTCGCCGGTGAGCTTGTGAATCCCCGAGGCATCTCCATTGCCGGTCGAGACGATTGTGATCTTGTCCACGTTGTTCAACGGAGTGGCGATCGCCTTTACAATTTCCGGCAAACATGTAAATAAGCGGTCCACAACCGCCGCCTGGTTGTATTCCTGAAAGGCCTCGGCCTTTACGTTCATCGCTTTCGCTTCGGCCTCGCCCTTCTTGAAAATGATCTCCGCCTCCGCCTCGCCTTGCGCGCGAATCGAGGACGCGTGACCCTCGGCATCGACGATCAGGCGCTGCTTTTCGGCCTCGGCGAGAGTTTCGATACGCTGCCGCTCGACCTCCGCTGGCTTGAGCACGGTTGCGATCAGTTCCTTTTCGCGGCGTGCGATTTCAGCTTCCTGCACCTTCACCTGCGCTTCGCGCTCCACCTGCTGCACTCTGACGGCTTCCGTCGCCACCTGTTGCTGCATGATGTTGGTTTCGATCTCGTACGCTTTGTCGGCTTGTGCCTGCGCCTTCTTGGTGGTCTCCAGAAAATTCGCGCGCTTGATGTCGAGGTCGCGCTGCGCCTCCGCCTGCTTCCCGAGCGAGGAAGTTTCCGCGGCGACGCGCTCCTGGTCGGCCTGGGCCTTCGCAATGGCCGAGGCGCGTTGCGCCTCCGCGCGCTTAATGGCGGTGTCGCGGTCGGCTTCGGCGGCGGCGACGTCCGCATCGCGCTTGATGCGCGCCACGTCCGGGCGGCCCATATTGCTGATGTATTCGTTTTTGTCGCGCACTTCCTTAATCGTGAACGACACGACCTCGAGTCCCATCTTGTTCATGTCGTCCGCGCAAGTCGAGCGCATGCGGTCCGCGACCATTTCAGGTTCCTTGACGATCTGCTCGACCGTCAATTGCCCGATAATGCCGCGCAGGTGGCCTTCCATCACCAGGCGGATCAACCCTTCGCGCTGGTCCGGCGTCTTGGTCAAGAATTGTTCCGCTGCGGTGCGGATCGACTCAGGGTCCGACTTCACTTTGATCTGCGCCACCGCTTCCACGGTCACGGCCACGCCCTGCACGGTGTAAAGATCCTGCTGGGGTGCGACGTCGAACGACATCAATTCAAGCGAGAGTTCGCGGCAACTCTCCACCATCGGAAAAATAATCGTGCCGCTCCCCTGCACGATGCGCGTCCCTCGAAATCCGTACACAATCAATGCTTCGTGTGGCCCCGCCTTGCGGAACATCTTTGCCAGCACACCCATCATTAAAATGGTGCCTAACACGATTAATCCCACAACCACCCAGACGCTGCCAATCGCTTGAATATTCATTTCTTCCTCCTCTCACTCGTGTCTGAAATTTCGTCTGAGCCCATTTGTTTCTAGGCGTCCTTGGTGAACTCGTCCCATAACCGCACGTATGCAATTCCGCGTTCGAATCGTGTAACCACCACTTCAGCGCCCTTCTCCAGCGGCTTGCCATCCTCGCTGCGCGCGCCTGCGCTTCGCCGCGTGCCGCCCTGCACGTAGAGGATTTCGCCCGTGCCACCCGGGCGGATGGCGATATTTACTTTTCCGACCGCGCCTACCATTTGAAAATCGATGGGTTCTAGCGCCGCATCGGGGTTGTCCAATACCTTCACCATGAACGCCGCGACCAGGGCCGCGCCCGACAATCCGGCGACGGTTGCCAGGGCCAGCACGGTGAGGAACCACAGGCGCGCATGGGTGGTCAGGAGAAATCCAACGCCGCCAAACCATGCTAGAAAAACCATCAGCACCGCGGAATTGAAAAGTGGAAAATGTGTTGAGCCGTGGCGAACTCCGTCTCGCGCCGTTGCTCCCGAATGCGGCGAGCCGGTGTGTCCCCCTTTGACCGGGAGGTGCCACTTTACCGGCAGATGCAAGTGCGCCGCTCCCGACAGGAACGACACCAGGCTGAGCACAAGTCCGACGCCGAAACATCCCAGGTAGAAGGCCTGCCAATTCATGCGACCTCCTTCCGTCCATTACATCCGCGAAGAAATTCACACCGTCGAAAATCCGGGCCGAATTACGAGTCTGCGTTTTCTTGTCGCGCGGGACGCAACACTCCCTCGAGTCGATCCAGCAGTCCCGGAGAGCGCAGAATTTCCCGCAACAGCAGCAAGGGCCGCCGCGAATCCTCAGCTTCCGCAACAGCCAGTAGAGCCGCGCTCAGTTCCGGATCGGACTGAAACCGCTCCGCGCCCGCCAACAACCAGGAATCCAGCGTCGCCTCGCGCACGCGCAATTCAGACATCAATTCGGTGTGATATCCCTCGGGATCATTCACAAGAAAGCCGGGATAGACGCCGAAAAATTTGGCCAGCAGAGTGCGGCTGGTGTGCGTCAGGTGCGGCCTCCCGCCGCTTTCAATTTGCGACAAGTACGATTGGCTGATCGCTTTCCCGAACTGCTTGCGCATCGCCTGGGAGACTTCCTGCTGGGTCATGGGGCGACCGAAGCCGCGCAGAGAGCCTTCAATAGCGCGCAAGTTACGAATTTTGTCCGCCAGAGTCATCGTCTCGACTTAATTACATTTCGTAATTTGCTTATCTCATATTGCAATATTTCGTGTCAAGTAAAATCGGACAGGCGCAGACCTGGCGTCGCAAGTCGCTATACATCATTTATTTAGCAGGATTAATCGGTTTTGCGTTCGGATCGCACATCAATGCCAAGCTGCTGGCATTTCTTGTATAGGTGGCTGCGCTCCAGCCCTAGAGCACGCGCGACGTTGGTCATGTGGTGATGTTGGCGGCGCAATTCGGCGAGTAACACTTCCCGCTCGAAGGATTCGATGCGATGCGCCAGCGTGCCGTTTTCCACCGCACTTGCCGGCTCGCCGTTGCGAGCCGCCGGCAATGCCATATTCACTTCGTCGGCTGTAATGGTTTCGGTGTCCGAGAGCAACAGAACACGCTCTACAACATTGCGCAACTCGCGCACATTTCCTGGCCACGAATAGCGCTTCAGAATTTCCAGCGCCTCAGCTGAAAAATGTTTTTTTCTCCAATTATTCTGCGCCGCTACCTGCTCGGCGAAATATTCCGCTAGAACGGGGACTTCTTCGGCGCGTTCCCGCAGTGGCGGCAACACAATCGGGAAAACATAAACGCGATGAAACAAATCCGCGCGGAAAGCTCCCTGCCGGACGAGCTCTTCCAGATTGCGGTGCGTGGCGACAACCACGCGCGCATCCACGGGAATCGGTTTGTCGCCGCCAACGCGCTCGATTTCGCCTTCCTCCAACACGCGCAGCAACTTGGCCTGCATGGCGAGAGGCATGTCTCCGATTTCGTCCAGAAAAAGCGTGCCGCCTCCGGCCTGCTCGAATTTGCCGATGTGCCGGCCGGTCGCGCCGGTGAAGGAACCTTTTTCATGGCCGAATAGTTCGGATTCGATCAACTCGCCGGGCACGGCGGCGCAATTCAGCGTCACAAATGGCCCAGCGCGGCGCGCGCTCTTCTGGTGAATCGTGCGCGCGATGAGTTCCTTCCCCGTTCCGGTTTCGCCTTGAATGGCGACGCGCGTTTCACTTGCGGCGACGCGCTCCACCTGCGCGAGCATGCGCTCCATCACCGGCCCCGCCCAAATCACCTCGTGCTTGCCGAGGCGGCGGCGCAAGTCGCGATTTTCGTCTTCCAGATGACGCAGCCGCAGAACATTTTCCGTCGTGACCAGAAGTTTTTCAGTCGATAGCGGTTTCTCCAAAAAATCGACGGCGCCCAGGCGCGTGGCGCGCACCGCCATTTCGACGCTGGCCTGCCCGGAAATCATGACCACCGGAGTGGTCGTGCCAGCAGCCTTCAAATCCTCCAGCAAGGAGATGCCGTCCTTGCCGGGCATAACCACGTCCGAGAAAATAACATCGAAGCGCTCCGAACGAAGCAGCTCCAACGCTCGAATGGCGCTGTCGCAAACAGTGGCCTCATAACCGGCAAGACGAAAAGCGCGAGAGAGCGAGGCGAGAGTGTTGGGATCGTCGTCGATGAGCAGGAGATGCGGTTTGGCAGCTGTCATGGTTTGCTCTCGCTGCTACGCGGCGCTACCGACGGCCGAATCATCGGGTTTGGATCGCGCACGGTGATTTGGAGAGCCAGGATGTTCGATGGGCAACTCAATCCGGAAAGTCGCGCCCGCGCCCGGCGCGGACTCCACGGCAATTTTTCCGCCATGATCGCTCACGACTGACTGGACGATTGCCAGACCGAGCCCGGTGCCATGCTGTTTGCTCGTGTAATAGGGGGTGAAGAGCCGCGCGCATTCTTCCGGCGTCAAGCCTGCACCGGTATCGCTCACGTCGAGGCGCACAGAGCCATTGTTTTGCGACGTCCGCACAGTCAGTGTTCCGCCGGCAGGCATGGCATCGAGAGAATTGAGCACCAGATTTTCCAGCGCCCGCCGCAGCAGGACCGGGTCGGCCTGGGGACGCGCCAAATCTGCGTCCAGATACAGTTCCGGCGTGATCGGCGGGCGTCCCACGGCGCACAATTGCGGCTCAAACAATTTCACGACGCTGCGCACGGATTCGTTCAAATCCACCGGCTCGAATTCGGGCGGGGGCATTTTTGCAAAATCGCTGAAGCGGCTGACGATTGTTTTTAGATTTTCAAGCTCCGCGCGCATCGTTGCGGTGGACTCAAAAAATACTTCGTCGAATTGCTCGGAAGTTTGCTCGCGCGCGCGTTGCAGATTTTCAACGGTCAATTGCAGGGGAAACAGCGGATTTTTTAATTCATGGGCGAGGCGGCGCGCCAGTTCGCGCCAGGCCGCGACGCGCTCGGTCTGCACCAGCCGCTCGCGCTGCTCGGCCAGTTGCCGGGTCATTTCGTTGAAAGCATCCGCAAGCTGGCCGATTTCATCGCGTGAATGCACTTCGACGCGCGCTTCCCAATGTCCCGCGGCAACCTCACGCGCACCCCTGGCAAGTTGCTCGATGGGACGCGTCACGCGCGCTGAAATCCACCAGCCGAGAACCAATCCCGCAAGTATCACGCCGCCCGCGACCAGCAATGCCAGAGCACGAATAAAATTCAACATCTGTATCAAATCCTGCCGCGAGCTTCCCACCAGCAGAACTCCCAGCAAGTCTCCTCCGCGCCCAATCAGAGGAATCGCGTTGAAGGCTTCTGAATTCGCGGCGCCGCCGGAGCCCGTCTCAATCGTCTTTTGCAACTCGCGATGGCTGCTTTGCACTTCCGTGATCAGCGGCGCGAACAGATCAGCCTGCGCCACCTGGCCATGCTGATCGGTGAGTTCCGAAGCCACGAATCCCTGATCGAGATTCCGGTACAGAATCGCGCGCATGCTCTCCGGCAAAACCAGCGTGGCCAGAAAATCCTGGTTGAGCCGCTGGCCGCCGATCAGGTAGAAATGTTTTTCACCGACGCGAACCGCGCGCACGGCAAGCAGACCGAGTTCAACACCATCCTGCAAGTCCACGCGGCCGAGGAACGCGCCCTGCGAATTCCAATCTTTCTCGGTGGTGACCCAATCGTTTTTATATCCGAAGCGCGCCGGCCATTCGGCGGAAGAAATGAGCGTGCCGTCATCGGCAACGATGTCAAAAAAATCGAGCTGCTGCGATTGGGCGATGCCGTGCGCGTCATTATAATACTGCGAGGCGTCGGCCTGCGGTCGGTTCAGATCAATCGCCATGCGGACAGTCGCTTCTGCGTCGGCAATTCCCTGCACCCGATGCGCAACTTCTTCTCCGCGCTGCGCATATTCCCGGCGAAACTGCGCGACCAATGCATCGGAACGCTGGCGGTTGAATAATTCAAATTCGCGCCGCGTGTAGGACGACACACCCCAACCCACCAGCGTCACTGCCGTGATAATCGTCACAGTGAAGAGGGCCAGCAGCTTGGTGCGAAAACTCATGGTGTCGTCCCTCCGGCAGCGGGCGCCGGCGCTGTCGCAAGCCAGACGTCCTCCAGCCGCCAACCGCCCCAGCGCGGCGGCATCCAATCGCGCACTTGCGGGCTCAAGCCATAACTTTCCGAGACATGGACCAGCGGAATGATGCGGAACGCATCGATGGGCGCGCGTTCCGCCGCGTACTGTTGCTCCGGAGTTTCCAGCACGGCGCTCGGCTCTCCAAGCGAAGCCAGCAGTGCAGGGAGTGCCACGGCAATCTCCGGCGAAATAATTCGCTGGCGCTCCAGCCGCATATCGCCAGCGGAAAGTTTGGTTGCGTTGCCTGCAATCTGCCCCGAAAGCTGCACGGCGATTCCCGCTTCTTTTAAATTGACGGCCACGCGCTCAGCCACAGCGCGCGATTCCGCGTCGGCGGAATCATAGACCAGCACAAGCGGCGTTGAGCGAGAAAATTGACGCCCAGTTGCGGAAAGCAGCTGCTTTGAGCGAGGGAGATCCATCGCCGAGGGAAAAAGGAAGGCATATCCCGACAACCAATTTGGCAGCAGACTGCCGTCTTGTACGCCTTGGCGCTGCAAAACCACATCGGCGATGGAAGCGCGATCGATAGCCGCTGAAACGGCTTCACGAAAGCGCGCATCCTGAACGGCAGGCCGCGCCATATCCATCCGCAGCGCGAATAAGTCTATTGGATCGCTGGAAGTAATTCGTACGCCGCGCTGAGCGATGTGGCGTACTTGAGACGCTTGCAACTCAACTAAATCGGCTTGTCCGAACTCGATCGCGTTTGCCTGTTGTTGGGGATCCGCATCCATCGTGAGCTCGATCTTGTCCACGAACGGGCGCCCCGTCCAGCACATTTCATTTGCAACAAAAACAATTTTGGACGCGGGATCAGTCGGCCACTGTGCAATACCAAACGGTCCAGTTCCGGCGAGCGCCCCGTCGTCAACGGTATGAAAAATGAAATAGCGGCCGGCGGCGAGTTGTGAGGGAAGGTCAGGCAAAGAATGATCCGCCTGAATCACAACAGAATCCGAAGTTGCGCTTACATCAAACGTGATGCCCAGCAATTGCTGAAGCGCCATCGCCGCTATTTCCGGTGTCAGCGGCGAACCATCACTAAATTTCACGCCTGCACGCAAATGGAATTGCCAGCGCTTCGCATTATCATCCTGTTGCCATGAAACGGCCAACATGGGCTGCGGGATGCCGTGATCGTCAAATCGCACCAGTCGATCGAAGACAAGCGACGCCAGCCTTTCTGTGGCAGCGGCGCGCAGCGAGTCGGAGGGCCACTGGCGCGGATCAATGGTCGCAACGTGCCCACTGATCTGCACGCGCAAAATGCCGCCGAATTGAGGCGCCGTCGAAGCAGCCGCGCCCGTAGCGAGCAATGACATTGCGACCGCGGTCAGAATGACTCGCACAGTCCGCAGTATCGGGGCAATCGCCTTACTGCCCCGCGCAAGTAATGAATATGCTGTACGCCTCATAATTTCCTGTTTGCAAATTCCGCGCAATCGCTCTTGGTGTGGCGCCCGTGAATTGCAGGGCGATTACCGGCCCGCGAAAGCGTAGAAAATCGCTCAGCCGTTTTTCCACAATGATGCCGTTCACAACTGTCGACTCGAAAAGCTCGATCGCGTCGGATTCGGTGTAGTCCCCGGTGCCTGCGGCAAGATACATTTCTCCAGCTTTGCAACTGCTTTGCACCGCGGTAATCTGACTTCCCCTCTCAACATGCGTGGGCCCGGGCAGTGCCAGTTCGATTTTTTCGAAGACACGACCGGGAGGCGGACCGTCTGTACGATGGCATTCAATGAGCGTGCGCGCATCAGTATCGATGCGGCAGACTCGTGGCACCGATTTGAAGGTAATTCCATTGTCAGCCTGCTCTAAGCTACCCGCCGGATCGCGCATCACAACCGGATCGAACGGAATTGGAACATTCGATACATTGTCGCTTCCGATTGTGCGGATTTGTAGTCCGTCTGGTGTCAGCAAAATTAGTAAGGAATCGCCATTTGATGTCTTTGCGAGCATCGCGTCCAGAATGCGCTGCGATCCTTCCCAGAATTTTTCGCTTCGGAGCGTCACTGGCATTGCGCTGGAAACAGTCCGATCTTCCGACAAGCGCGGAACCGCCAGTAACACAACCTGGGGAGCATCGCCGCGGCTCACTTCCGCGCCCCACAGAAAGTTTTTCATATTTTCCGAGAGGGTGACTCGCACGTTGACCACAGTCGCGCTGTCCGATGGAGCGGTACCTTGATTCTGCAATTCATTAGTAAGTGTTTGTTCGACCACGAAAACTTCGTCCGCCGCCAAGGACGAAATGTTTCTTATCTCAATGGAAACGCGATCGTGAGCGGGCAACGCTGCCGCAACCTTGCGTGCCAGTTCGCGAGCGGAATCTTCGATCGTGGCAGACAGCGCTATTTTGGGCATTACCAATAGAGCGAAGAAAAATAAAACGGTTCGGCAGGAGAGGTTGGTTCGATCGATGCCCATTGGCGTGCTGCGCCAGGCCACCTGTGACGTGTCGAGTAATTTCACGTATTGCCTGGAACTGCCAAAAATCATAGCACAGCCCTGAGCCAGGATTGCCGGTCCATGCTCCGGCATTGCGCAAAGTGTATAGGGACGTTTGGATCGCGGCGAACGCACGTCCGCGTCCCGGGACCGGGCTCCACTTCGAGCCCGGACTGAAAACAGTCGCCGGGACGCGGTTCGTGCACTGACCACCGGTTGGGTCGCACTCGCTTTGGAAGAACCTTCGCAGGGGCGGCGGTCCCTGTCCCGGATTCCTGCGAGCGGCCCGCAAGG
>Ga0137409_10003302_pt1 | contig 17117 bp, 14 predicted proteins | sample CZODoug1_16funga_FD_122059 | JGI IMG/M metagenome (GOLD analysis project Ga0137409, IMG submission 122059) | Vadose zone soil fungal communities from Angelo Coast Range Reserve, California, USA - CZODoug1_16fungal (Hybrid Assembly) | ecosystem: Environmental > Terrestrial > Soil > Vadose zone... | reverse complement strand
CCTCTCCACCACGTGGCCAGGCAGGCAAAGGCCAGCAATTGCGCGATGTCGAGCGGATTCAGCAACGGCACATAGGGCAGCGGCTCGGGGTTGCCGTCGTTGCCAAAGTTCGCGTACACCGACCAGCCCAGCAGGAATGCGGCGAGCGGCAGCGCACCGACCCATAGATAGGCCTTCGGATAGCGCATCACCGGCCACGCGATTGCGTGGCCCTTGAGCGCCAGCGTTGCGAGCAACCCACCCGGCACCAGCGCCCAGGCGATCAGTGGCCATACATGCCTGCCCTCGACGAGATGATCGATCTGCCAGCCGACTTCCCAGGCGCCCACGGCCGCCAGCAGCCATACACCGGGCGCATGCAACAGGGGCATGTAGTCGCCCTCTGTCTGGTCATGCCGCCGCAGAATCCGCAGATGGAACAGGAAGGCAACCGGCCATGCCAGCAAGCCGAATCCGGCGAGCGGGTGCGGGTGCGGATGGTCGACGACATTCATGCAGAAGAGGAGCAGCAGGAGCGGCATGAGCGCCAGCGCGGGAAAGCGCGCCGTCGGCCATCCCCGTCCCCACAGCGCGCTGAAAGCGGCGCACGTGCCGGTGACGAACAGCAGCGACGCGTTCAGCTTTTCCTCGAAAGGCACGTGCCGGTCGATCTCGTGCAGACCGCCGAAAGTCCACCAGGCCAGGCCCCAGACAAACACGATGATCGAGGCCTGCATTTCGAAACGGCCGGTCTTTTCGAAGTGGCGTCCGATCGTCCGGTTGGAAAACAGCGCCGCAGCGGCGATGACCACGCAACCGAGATAGAAGCTGTTGAGGATCGGCGTGTCGCTGAAGCTCCGGCCGGCATCGACGACGAAGGCGATACCAGCCGCGAACTGCAGCAGCAAGCCGAAGGCGCGCGGGAGCCTTCTGCCCTGCTTCACACCTACCCAATACGCAGCCGCACCCTCTAGCGCCCAGGCCGCCGACGTCCAGCGGCCGTCGAAGGCGAGCGGGATCGCCAGCGTTGCGAAAATCACGCCCAGCGCGAGGAACGCCTCGACCAGCATGCGCAGGGTTTCGGCGTGGCGGCGGTAGAGCGCACCGGCCAGGACCAGATAAATCGCGGACACCGCGACTGCACTCCACGCGGCACCGTACTCGATGTCGTGCACCAGCCGGCTCTGCAGTCCGAATCCGACCAGCGGGGTACCGAACACGATCGTGCTGTCGACGTAATGCCTGAGTCGCGGCGCCTGCCTCAACGCGAACAGCACCGCGATCGCAACGTACTGCAGGAAGAACAACAGCAGAAACGGCTCGGTGCTCTCGAACAGCTCCGGCCGGTAGTAGCGCGCCCCCCACATGGCGCCAATGCCGAAAGTGAAGACAAATCCAAGTACGTTGAGCGGGCGCCACGCGCGGTACAGCGCAATACCCAGAACTCCGGCATTGAGCACGGCGTAATAGCTAAACAGCATCACATGGCTGCCGCCCCCCGTCGATGCGAGCACCGGGGCCAGGAAGCCGCCCGACACGCCCAACACTGCCAGCGACAACGCGTTCTGTAGCACCGCAAGTACGGCCGAGAGGACTGCGATGGCAACGAGCGCGAAGAACGCCGCCTCGCCCGGGATCAAGCTGAACAGGCGAAACGCGCCAAACACCGTGAGAAAGAGCAGTCCCACTCCGCCGCCCTGCATCGCCAGCGCATAGACCGGCTTGCGCTCGCGCAATCGCCAGCCGATCACCAGCATCACGGCAGCGCCCAGCGCCACGCCGATCAACCTCACCTCGATGGGCACATGCGTGTGTTCGTAGGCATACTTGAGCAGGAACGCTACGCCGAAGAAGAGCACCACCACGCCGACCCGCACCAGCGCATTGCCTCCGGTCAGCCAGTTCCATGCGCGGCCGAAGAACGAAGGCTCGGCCAGCTGCCGGGAAGCGGGTTCAGCGTAGGCGGGTTCGGGTGTGGAGGATTCGGCTGCCGCTTCGGCGGCGACCGGTGGCGTGGGAACCGGAGAAATATCTTCGGCTTGCAGGATTTCGGGCGTCAGCTCCGCTACTGGAGCCGCAGTGACCGGCTCGGGCCGGACCGCTGCTGAAGGCGCCGCTGTCCCGGGTGATTGGGACATCTTCTTGCGCAGTTCGCTCACCGCAGCTTCCAGCGCAGCGAGCCGTGCTTCGAATTCGGGTTGGCTGGATTGGCCGCGGAAATAGGAGATCAGCACCCCGGCCGCGGCACCGAGCAGACCGCCCCAGAGGGTGCCGTAGCCGCCAACGAGCATGCTTCCGAGAAGGAGTCCGGCAAACAGCCCGATGAACCACATGGCGTCATTCTCCCGTCAACAGCGCGTGGCCAATGGCCCGGCATCTTTGCATACATCTCGCGGTCCGCCCAGCCCATCGGCATAACGCGGAACCGCAACACGGGCACAAAAAAATCGCGCCGGTCGGCACCTGCGCGGCGCGGCTCGGGAATACATCATTCTGCTCGAGGAAGTAAACCATTGACCGCAAAGGACGCCAGGGACGCCAAGGAAGGTCAAAAGCTAGTCGGGGTACAAAGCATATCTCGTGAGCCCAACTGGCAACCATTGCATGTTCCCGTCGAGATTTATCTCTCCCCCGGTTTTCCTCCGCGTCCCTGGCGTCCTTTGCGCTTGGTGCTTATTGAGTCCTACTTCAGCGGCTTATACCGCAGCCGCCTGGGCTTGGCGCCCTCTTCACCCAGCCGCTTCACCTTATCGGCCTCGTATTCCTGGTAGTTGCCGTCGAAGAACACCACCTGCGAGTCGCCTTCGAACGCCAGGATGTGCGAGGCGATGCGGTCGAGGAACCAGCGGTCGTGGGATATGACGAGCACGCTGCCGGCGAATTCCAGCAGTGCATCTTCCAGCGCGCGCAGGGTTTCCACGTCGAGGTCGTTGGAGGGTTCGTCGAGCAGCAGCACGTTGCCGCCGGCTATCAGTGTCGTGGCCAGATGCAGCCGGCCGCGCTCGCCGCCGGAGAGATTGCCGACGACTTTCTGCTGGTCGGCGCCCTTGAAGTTGAAGCGGCCGGCATAGGCGCGCGACGGCATTTCGAATTTGCCGACGGTGAGGATGTCCTGGCCGTTGGAGATCGCTTCCCACACCGTCTTCTTGTTGGCGAGCGCATCGCGGCTCTGGTCCACGTATGCCAGCTTGACCGTGGAGCCGAGCACCACTTCGCCGCTGTCGTGTTTCTCCTTCCCCGAGATCATCCGGAACAACGTGGACTTGCCGGCGCCGTTCGGGCCGATGATGCCGACGATCGCGCCGGCCGGGACCTTGAAGCTCAGCTTGTCTATCAGCAGACGGTCGCCGTAGCCCTTGCTCACGTTCTTGAATTCGATGACGCTGTCACCCAGCCGCTCCGCGACCGGAATGAAAATTTCCTGGGTTTCATTTTGCTTCTGATGCTCGTGGGACGACAACTCCTCGAAACGCGCAATGCGTGCCTTGCTTTTGGCCTGGCGCGCCTTGGGACTGGAACGCACCCACTCCAGTTCCTTTTGCATCGCCTTGATGCGGGCGGATTCCTGCTTGGCCTCGACCTCCAGGCGTTGTTCCTTCTGTTCCAGCCAGGAACTGTAGTTGCCTTTCCACGGAATGCCGCGGCCGCGGTCGAGTTCCAGGATCCACTGCGCCGCGTTGTCGAGGAAATATCGATCGTGGGTCACCGCCACCACGGTTCCCGGAAATTTCTGCAGGAACTGCTCCAGCCACTCCACGCTCTCGGCGTCGAGGTGGTTGGTAGGCTCGTCCAGCAGCAGCATGTCGGGCTTGGACAGCAAAAGCCTGCACAGCGCCACGCGGCGTTTTTCGCCGCCAGAGAGCTTTTCAATCTTCGCGTCCCACGGCGGCAGGCGCAATGAGTCGGCGGCGATCTCGAGCTGGTGCTCGACGTTGTCGCCGGAACCGGTGGCCACAATGGCTTCGTACTTCGCCTGCTCGGCGGCCAGCTTGTCGAAGTCGGCGTCGGGCTCGGCATAGGCGGCGTAGATCGCTTCGAGCTTTTGTTTCGCTTCGAAGACTTCGCCGAGACCTTCCTCGACGGCCTGGCGCACCGTCTGCTTGGGATCGAGCTGCGGCTCCTGAGGCAGGAAACCGATGCGCAGGTCGGGCATCGGGATGGCTTCGCCCTCGATTTCCTGGTCCAGGCCGGCCATGATCTTGAGCAGGCTGGATTTGCCCGAACCGTTGAGCCCGAGCACGCCGATCTTGGCGCCGGGAAAAAAAGACAGCGAAATATCCTTGAGGATCTGGCGTTTGGGCGGGACGATCTTGCCCACCCGCTGCATCGTGTAAACGTACTGGGCCATGAAATCCGTATCTCGGTTGCGAAACTGGAAAGCGGGGAATTATATGCGGGAAATGGGGTGGGACGAACATTGAGTGCTGCGTGCTGTGTGCTGAGGGAGAAGCAGGACTCGGGACTCGGTGAAAATCAGCCGGCCGGAGGCCGGCATTAGATGCCTTCAACGCAAAGGACGCGAAGGCACGCGAAGGAAAAACAAGAAAAAGGAAATCGAATACCGAATTACCGGAAACGACTCGGAGCGATCATGTGCGCCGAAGGTAATAATGAAGTTTCTCTCCAGAGTCTCAGGGTTTCAGTGCCCTGTAAAGGAACGGCAGGCTCACGTCCATCCGGTAATCGATGTCGGAGTGGTCGTCGTCGAATTCCTCGCAACTGTGCCGGATGCCGGCCTGGGAGAGCCGCTTCGACAGGATGCGCGCGCCGTAATGGATGTGATACTGGTCGCGCCAACCGCAATCGATGTAGATGCCGCGCAGCGACTTCAGGTTGTCGCGGTATTTCGCGACGAGATGGATCGGGTCGTGCTCGCGCCACTTGCTCCAGCGTTTTTCGATGACCTCGCCCGATTCCAGGTTGAACGGGACACGGAAGCCAAGCGGCGCCCTCGGGTCCGGATCGTAGGTGGCCGCCATGCACAGGTTCATGATGCAATGGCTTTCTGCTGTGGTCAGCTTTTCCTTTTTCCACACGTGCGCGAGGAAACGTTTGATGCGCCCGTCGTCCAGTCCTTCGGCGAGGCCCTTGCGGGACGATTCGCGGAGCGCGTCGTAGGCGCCGGCCTTTCGCTTGGGCACGCGATGCCTGGCGAGCTCGTTGAGCGTGTTCGGCCAGTCGTGCCAGTACACGAAATCGAAATACGCGTCGCCGGAATGATTGGCGATCGCGCCCCAGTATTTCGCGTACTTCATGCCGTGGATGATCGAGCCGTAGCCGCCGGATGATTTGCCGAAGCAGCCACGATGCTCGCGGCTTGCAAGCGTGCGGAACTCGCGATCGATAAGAGGAATGATCTCGCGCGTCAGATAGTCCGCATAGTTGCCGATCGCGGACGAGTTCACGTACTGGTTGCCGCCGAGCGCTGTGAAGCAGTCCGGAAAGACGAAGATGGCCGGCCCCATCTTCTGCTCGCGAATGAGCCGCGCCGCGCGCTCCGGGACGTTGTCGCCGAACGGCTTCCAGTTGGTGTGCGAAAGACCGGAGCCGGTGAAGCCGACCAGGTCGTAGAGCACCGGGAAGCGGCGCCTGCCCGCGCCTTCGTCGTATTGCGGCGGCAGCCATACCGCGAGCTTGCGCACGTGCGGATCGCCGAGCGGATTGTTCTTGAGTATCCTCGAGGTGTGCTCGAGCGTGACCAGCGTGCCGCAGGAGCCTGTGGGGCGTTTAAGGGCCATGGGGTTAGGCTGGATTGAATCAGCGGCGGCGGGTCGCCTATGGCGCGCGCTATTGGAATCGGTAGAACCGATCGTTCAGGTACTTGATGATGTTCTGCGTCTCGGTCGGCGAGAATTCCTTTTCTGCCATGTGGCTGCAAGCCTTCAACTGCTGCTTCAGTCCATCCAACGACCGGACCAAATGATCCTTACGGGTGTAGACCGCAGTGTCATGACAGCCCGTGCAATTGGCATCATGCAGGCGTTTGCCGTCGGCGCCGTCGCCCGGCAGGGCCGCTTGGGCGCTCACCGTCAGGAATGTCATTACTGGTATGCACAGGATGACCTTCACGGCTCACCTCCGACGATCAGGGAGTGTTTCAGCAACTCGGCGATTCGGCATGTTGCGAATTCGTGTGAATCATACTACGCAAGCTCCCCCGTGTCGGTGGCGAGAACGGCTGAGGTCGATCGCGAATTGCTGCACCTCACGACATCAGAAACAACTTGTCAGTGCCGAACGACGTGCCTCGTGTAATTGGAACCTTGTTATCGGCGGCCACAATGGGAGACAATGAAACGTGATTCCCATCCGCGACACCATCCCCAGCCGTAGTGCGCCTGTGGTCACCTGGGCGCTCATCGCGGTCAATGCCACTGTTTTTCTCTGCGAGCTCCAGTTCGCCCCGGAACAGCTGGAGCAGTTTTTCTACTTGTTCGGCATGGTCCCGGCTCGCTACAGCCATCCCGAATGGGCGCGCGCAATCGGATTCCCGATCGACGACTACTGGCCTTTCCTGACCAGCATGTTTCTGCACGGAGGCTGGCTGCACCTCATCGCCAACATGTGGACTCTCTGGCTCTTCGGCAAAGCCGTCGAAAACCGCATGGGCCGAATGCGTTTCCTCCTGTTCTACCTGCTCGCTGGTGTCGCCGCGGGCCTCACGCACTGGTTCACCAACGTCGACTCGACGATGCCAGCAGTCGGGGCGTCGGGTGCGATAGCTGGCGTGCTCGGCGCATATTTCATTCTTTATCCTCGCGCCCGCATCATCGTGATACTTCCGGTTTTCTTCCTGCCGTTTTTCTTCGAACTTCCGGCCCTCATCTATATCGGTTTCTGGTTTCTGAGCCAGGTGTTCGGCGGCACGCTGAGCGGCCTCGGGCCGGACGATGTCGGAGGCGTAGCCTGGTGGGCGCACGTCGGCGGCTTCCTCGCCGGCGTTGTGTTGTATCGGCTATTTCTGCTCCCGCCCGGACGTGCACCGCGCAAATACGAGCCGGATGAGTACGACATCGAGCAGACTTGGGCTCGATAGTGTTGACGAAGTGAAGGTCATGAAAGGATAGCGAATGGACATTGGTCAGCTCATCTGGCTTTTCTTCATGCTGACGGCGCTCCAACCGGTCATCAAGCAGCGGTTGCTCGAGAGCTCCAGGCAGCGCCTCATCGCGAGGATCGAGAATCGGCGCCGATCACGCGTCATCCTGCTGGTGCACCGCCAGGAGACAATGAGTTTCCTCGGCTTTCCGCTCATGCGCTACATCGACATCAACGATTCCGAGGACGTGATGCGCGCGTGCGAGATGACCGACCCGGAAGTTCCGCTGGACATTGTGCTGCACACTCCAGGCGGGCTCGTGCTGGCGTCGCTTCAAATCGCGCGCGCCATCCGCAGGCACAAGGGCAAGGTGACGGTATTCGTTCCCCACTACGCGATGTCGGGAGGAACGCTCATCGCGCTTGCCGCCGACGAGATCGTCATGTCGCCGCACGCGGTGTTGGGTCCGGTGGACCCCCAGCTCGGACAGTTCCCTGCCGCGTCGCTGCTCAAGGTGGTGTCGAGGAAGCCGATTGCCGAAGTTGACGATCAGACCCTCATCCTGGCCGACGTTGCGGAGAAGGCAATCAACCAGCTCCGCGTGAGCGTCAAAGAGATACTGACGAGGAGCCAGACACCCGAGAAGGCAGAGGAGTTGGCCGATCTGCTGGCGACCGGCGTCTGGACGCACGACTATCCAATCACAGACGAGGAAGCGAGGCGGTTCGGACTCAAGGTCAGTACGGAAATACCCGCGGACGTGTTCCAGCTCATGGGCCTGTACCCACAGCCTTTGCGGCGGCAACCTTCGGTGGAGTATCTGCCGATTCCCCGCAGGGCGCAGCGGACCAAGCCGGGAAGTACCACTGAATAGCCGCTGGAGGACTCCAGCAGGAATACGGCAGCAATTGCCGCAAGTCCTTAGCTAATTGCGTTTCGCAATTGACGTCGTCTCTGAAAGGCAGCCGTTGCACAATCTCATCGCGGGGATGAGCGCAGTTGTCGCTCTGGCGGCAACGGGGTCCAACGCGGCCGAGCCACTGCTGACCGCCGGGCTGTACCAGATCGAGGTCCGCATCGCCCTACCCAACGTGCAGGATGTGGTGGCGCCGATGGTCTTGAACCGATGCCTGAGCGCTGACGATCTGAAATCGGGGCAGGCATTTTTCGTCCGGAGCGACAATCCGCTCAGGAATTGCGACCTGCTCGACTATCAGGTGACCGACGGCACGGCCAGCTATCGTATCGCGTGCCCGGGACCGAACAGGGGCAGGGCGGTTGCGGTATTCGAGACCACGGCGACCACCTATCGCGGCAGCATCAAGATGAACATGGGTGGGAAAAACATGACCATGTCCGAAACGCAGATCGGCAAAAGAACCGGCGACTGTCCGTAGCTAAGTGAAGTACAAATGAATAAGTAGTGCAATCTTGCAGGTTCGGCCTTTTTCCCTGGCATTTGTTCGCCCCTCGTTTGCGTCCTCTCTTTCCCCTTGCGTCCTTTGCGTCAACTCTCTTGAGGCCGGCCTCAGGCCGGCTGTCGAATGGGTGCTTCATTCGACGTTTGTTATTTGGCGTCGTGGAAAATCACGCCGAGTGTGTGGCGGTGTCCGCTGCGAACCCGGCTTACGCCATGGCGAAGATTGCCCCGGTAGACGCCGCGCGTGCCCTGCACGGGACGATGGTGGACCGCGAAGATCACGGCGTCACCCTGGCGCAACGGGACGACCTCGGCCCGCGACTGCATGCGCGGACGCTGCTCCGTCAGCACGAACTCGCCCCCGGTGAAGTCTGTTCCGGGTTCCGATAGCAGGATCGCGACCTGCAGGGGGAAAACATGCTCGCCGTAGAGATCCTGGTGCAGGCAGTTGTAGTCGCCCGCGCCGTACTGGAGCAGAAGCGGCGTCGGCCTGACCTGCCCGGCTTCATGGCAGCGGGCAAGAAAATCCGCATGTGTCTGCGGATACCGAACGTCGATGCGCATCGCCGCATTCCAGCGGTTGGCGATGGGCGCGAGACGCGGGTAGAAGGCCGATCGCAAGTCGGCCACCGTCCCGGGCAGCGGATACGAGAAATACTTGTACTCGCCGCGTCCAAAACCATGTTTTGCCATGACCACGCGGCTGCGAAAGCGTTCTTCTTCGGAGTAAAGCCCGGCCAGTGTGCGGCATTCGTCCGGCGAGAGCAGGCGCTCCAGCATCGCGCTGCCCTGGGCATCGAGACTGTCTGAAATACTTTCCCAGTCGAACGCCTCGATCCGACCGGCGACGCTTGCGGCTGCGGCGTCAGCCCGGACGGACCGAAGCTGTGCGCTCATCGTTGCGCTTCCCGTTCGAGCAGTGTGCGTTTGCGTTCCACGCCCCAGCGGTAGCCCGACAGCGCGCCGTCGTTTTTCACCACGCGATGGCAGGGTATCGCCACCGCCAGCGTGTTCGCCGCGCAGGCCTGCGCTACGGCACGCACCGATCCGGGCGAGCCGATCCGCTTTGCAACGTCCGCGTAACTCGCCGTTGAACCGGCTGGGATTTTTCTCAGTGCCTGCCACACGCGCTGCTGGAATGCCGTGCCGCGAACATCGAGCGGCAAATCCAACCCCAGTCCGGGAGATTCGACAAAGCCTACCACCCTGGCGACGAGTTGCTCGAATTCCCTGTCCCCTCCGATCAGGCCGGCACGCGGGAATCGGTCCTGCAGATCGCGCGCCAGGGCATCGGCATCATCCCCCAGAAGAATGGCGCAGACTCCGCGTTCGCTGGTAGCGACCAGAATGGACCCGAGGGAACATTCACCGATGGCGAAACGAATTTCCGTGTTCGCACCGCCCTTGCGGTAGTTCGAGGGCGTCATTCCCAGTATTTCACGCGATTTTTCGTAGAACCGGCCGGTCGAGTCATATCCGGCATCGAAGATCGCTTCGGTGACCGTGCTGCTGCGGTCAAGCTCAGTGCGGACCCGCCGTGCGCGATGCGCCGCCGCGTAGGCCTTGGGCGTCAGGCCGGTGGCAGCCTTGAAGACGCGATGAAAGTGATATGTGCTCATTCCTGCGCGGCTCGCCAGTTCCTCGAGGCCGGGCACCGTCTCGGCATCCTCGATGAGCCGGCAGATCCCGGCAACCGTCGCGGCGTGCTGCACGGCCAGTGGAGCCTGGTCGGGCTTGCAGCGCTTGCAGGGACGGAAGCCCGCTTGTTCGGCATCGGCACACGTGTCGTGGAAGCGCACGTTCTCCGGCCTTGCCGGACGGGCTGCGCATGAGGGACGGCAGTACACGCCGGTGGTCTTGACCGAGTAGAAGAATTTCCCATCCGCAGCCGGGTCGCGGGCGACGACGGCGGCCCAGCGGGGATCGCTGACCGTTGCCGCCGCAAGTCTTTCGGTGTTCGCTGAAGCGTTCATGGTGTTTCCTTTCAATATCTGGTGAGGATTGCAATCATGTGTCCTGTTCCGTTAATTCGTGGCCGAAATCCCGGCGAGAATCGGCGCCATGCTGTGTTACGAGTCCTTGCCGTGGTGCCCGCCACTGTCAAGGACTCGCGCCTTGCCTGACACCGATTTCGCGGGTTTTCCAATCAATGATGAGTCGCTGTCAAAATAGATTCTGGGACTGAGTTACGAGGTTCGCGAGTTATCCCACGACTCAACGGAACAGGACACTAGCGGCCGCCGCCAGACCTTGCACTCCGGGTCTTGCTTTCGAATTCGGGGTTCTTGCCGTTTACTCGGCCCTCGAACCTCGGCCCTCTGCCCTTTCACTTATTTCCCCAAACTTCCTGAGCGGTTTCGACTACCAGCCGCAGCTTCTCAGCCTGCGATTCGCGCGCGATGTCGTTGCCATGCACGGTGCTCGAGAAGCCGCATTGCGGCGAAAGGCAGAGCTGCTCCATCGGGACGTAGCGCGCCGCTTCGTCAATACGCCGTTTGAGGCCGTCCTTGGATTCGAGTTCGCCGACCTTCGTGGTCACCAGGCCGAGAACCACGGTCTTGCCCTTCGGCACGAACCGCAGCGGAGAGAAATCCCCGGAACGCTCGTCATCGTATTCGAGAAAATAGCCGTCGACATTCAGATCATTGAACAGCACTTCGGCAACCGGCTCGTATCCGCCTTCGGCCACCCAGGCGCTCTTGAAGTTGCCCCGGCACAAGTGGGTGCAGATTGTCATGCCCGCCGGCCGGTCCGCGATCGCGGCGTTGATCAGCCCGGCGTAACGGCGCGGCAGCTCGTCCGGATCGTCACCGCGGCTGCGCGCGCCCTCGCGCATCTTCGGATCGCAGAGATAGGCGAGATTGGTGTCGTCGAGCTGGACGTAGGTGCAGCCCTCCGTCCCGAGTTGCTTGAGCTCATCGCGATAACACCGGGCCACATCGTCGTAGAAGGCGTCCATATCCGGGTAGGCCTCCTTGCTGATTGCGGCGCGCCCGCCGCGGAAATGCAGCATGGTGGGCGAAGGAATCGTCACTTTCGGCATGCGCTTCGTGACCGACTTGAGGAACTTGAAGTCCTCAGTCTGGATCGGCCGTGCATGCCGAAGCTTGCCGGTAACCTGCATCACCGGCGGGGCGAAGTTCACCGCGCCGGCCTTGCCGTGGAAGCTCGCTGCGATCCCCCCGCGCGTCTCGACGCCGTCCAGTTGCTCCAGAAAGTCGATATGAAAGTAGGTGCGCCTGAATTCGCCGTCGGTGACGCCCTGCAGACCGAGGTCCTCCTGGAACTTCACGATGTCGCGGATCGCGCCGTCCTCGACCGCGCGCAGCTCCGCCTTCGAGAGGGCGCTCTGTTTGAACCGGTCGCGGGCGTCGAGCAGCCCCTGGGGCCGCAGGAAACTGCCGACGTGATCCGCCCGGAACGGCGGCGCGTTGCGTTTGCTCATGATGCCCCTTCCGGATCGCTCGATTTATGCAGGCATTTCAGGTCATCGCGGGGTGCGGTGTCAACCGCAAGTTGGGTGATACGATACTTGTTATCCCAGTCTTCGCCATCGTGATGCGAAGCACAAATCGCGCAGTCGGAGGAGAAAGCGATGTCAACAGGAAAACGGGGCATGTTCGGCATGACGGTCATCGTGGCCGGCGCCTTTGCGGTCGCGCCGGTTCACGCCGAGGAGCCGATCAAGGTCGGCATGGTGCTGGAAATGAGCGGCCCCTTTGCCGACATCGGTCGCCAGATCCTCGACGGCGCGCGGGCCTATATGAAGGCGAACGGGGACACGGTCGCCGGCCGCAGGATCGAGCTGATCGTCAGGGACACCACCGGCGCCGCGCCGGAAATCGCCAAGCGCCAGGCCCAGCAGCTGATCGCCAACGACAGAGTGGACTTTCTCGCGGGTTTCGGCCTGACGCCGAACGCGCTCGCCGCCGCGCCGGTGGCGACCACGGGAAAAACGCCGATGATCGTGATGAACGCGGCGACCTCGATCATCACCACGAAATCACCCTATATCGCACGCGTTTCCTTCACCCTGCCGCAGATCACTGCGCCGATGGCGACCTGGGCGATCAAGAACGGCATCAAGGAGGTCTATACCCTGGTGTCGGACTACGGCCCGGGCATCGATGCCGAGACACAGTTCAGGAAGACCTTTGAAGCAGCGGGTGGAAAGATTGCCGGGGATGTGCGCGTGCCGCTGCGCAATCCGGATTTTTCGCCCTTCCTGCAGCGGATCAAGGACGCGAAGCCGCAGGCGGTGTTCATCTTCCTGCCGGCAGGCGAGCAGCCTGTGGCTTTCATGAAGGGCTTTAACGAGCGGGAGCTGGACAGGGCGGGCATCCGGCTGATCGCAACCGGCGACGTCACCGAAGACGGAACGATCGAAGCGATGGGTGACACGCCGCTCGGCGTAGTGACTTCGCATCACTATTCCGTGGCCCATGACAGCGCGCAGAACAAGGCATTTCTCAAGGCTTTCGCCGATCTGGACAACGCACACAGGCCGAACTTCATGGCCGTGGGCGGCTGGGATGGCATGACGGCGATCTATGAAGTGGTGCGCCGGCTGAACGGCAAACTCGACGGCGACAAGGCAATGGAAGTGCTCAAGGGCCTGAAGCTCGACAGCCCGCGCGGGCCGGTCACCATCGACTCGGAAACCCGCGACGCGATCCAGACCATCTATATCCGGCGGGTGCAGAAGGTGAACGGCAAGCTCTACAACGTCGAGTTCGAGCAGGTGCCGAATTTCAAGGATCCGGGAAAATAACCTGTGCTGGGTGCTGGGTGCTGGGTGCTGGGTGCTGGGTGCTGGGTGCAAAAAGTCTACTTTCCGCCATTTCCACCTATTATTTTCCTCTGCGTCCTTTCTTGCCCTTCCTCTGCGCCCTCTGCGTAAACGCTTTTCGTGCCGGCCCGTGGCCGGCCGGGTGGACTGAGCAAGGGCGAACCCGTAGAATGCGCGGCTTTCGCCAATCTCCAGGCTTGGGCGCGGATACCTCCCGGCCGGCCAGCGGCTCATGAGTGACATCTCCAGGGAAGTTCTTGCCGAAAGAGTCGAGCAGCGGCGGACCTTCGCCATCATTTCGCACCCGGATGCGGGTAAGACCACGCTTACAGAAAAGCTGCTTCTTTTCGCCGGCGCGATCCACATCGCCGGCAGCGTCAAGGCGCGCAAAGCCACCCGCTACGCCACCTCGGACTGGATGGAAATCGAAAAGCAACGTGGCATTTCGGTCGCCAGCTCGGTGATGCAGATGGAGTACCGGGGCAAGGTCGTGAACCTGCTCGATACGCCCGGCCACCAGGACTTTTCCGAAGATACGTACCGGGTGCTGACCGCCGTGGACGCGGCGCTCATGGTGATCGACGCCGGCAACGGCGTGGAAGCACAGACGCTGCGGCTGCTGGAAGTGTGCCGCTCGCGCGGCACGCCCATCCTCACCTTCATCAACAAGATGGACCGGGAAGTGCGCGAACCGCTGGACCTGACCGATGAAATCGAGCGTGTGCTCGGCATGGCCGCAGTACCGTTTTCCTGGCCGATCGGCATGGGCAAGACGTTTCACGGCGTTTACGACCTGGCGGGGGACCGCATCCGCGTGTTCCGCGCCGGCGATGACCGGCTGGGGCAGGCCGACGAAGTCATCAGCGGACTGGACCATCCTTCGCTGCGTGAACGCTTCGGCACCGAGTTCGAGCGAGCGCGCCACGACATCGACCTCATTCGCATGGCCACGCCCGCCTTCTCGCGCGAGGAGTTTCTCGCCGGCCGGCAGACACCGGTGTTCTTCGGTTCGGCGATCAACAACTTCGGCGTTCGCGAAGTGCTGGATGCGCTGGTGGACATCGCGCCGCCGCCGCAACCGAGAGTGGCGGTGCAGGGCAAGGTCGATCCGCATGGCAAGAATTTCTCCGGTGTCGTTTTCAAGATCCAGGCCAACATGGATCCCGCGCATCGCGACCGCGTGGTGTTCGTGCGCGTGTGCTCCGGACGTTTCGAACGCGGCATGCGCGTCAAGATTCAGCGCACCGGCAAGGAGATCCGCCCAAACAACGTGGTCTCCTTCCTGTCGCAGCGACGCGAACTGCTGGACGAAGCCTACGCCGGCGACATCATCGGCATTCCGACCCACGGCGGCATCCAGCTCGGTGACACACTGACCGACGGGGCGGAACTGCAATACGCCGGGCTGCCATACTTCGCTCCGGAAATCTTCCATACCATCGAGGTGTTGAATCCCTTGCGTGCCAAGCAGCTTCGCACCGGGCTGATGCAGCTTGGCGAGGAAGGTGCGATCCAGGTGTTCCGCCCATTGCGCAACTCCATGATGCTGCTGGGCGCGGTGGGGACCCTTCAGTTCGATGTCGCCGCGCACCGCCTGCAGCACGAATACGGAGTGGAAGCGCGGTTGATGCCGGCTTCATACACCTGCGCTCGCTGGGTGTCGGCCGACGATCCCGCGGAGCTCGAGAGGTTCGTGGAAGCCAATGCCGGCCGGTTGGCGCGCGATGCCGCCGATGCGCTGGCGGTACTGACCAATACCAAGTACGAAATGAAAGTGGTCCAGGACCGCTGGCCCAACATCAGGTTCCACGCCCGACGCGAACACGCCGGGTTAGTCCTTGACCGAATTGCCAATCCGGCCTGACCTCCAGCGGGAAATGCCAGCCCTGCCACGCGCAGATGCTGATCATGTCGTGGAACGCCGCCTCGCCGTATTGATGAACCACTTCACCACATCGTTCGGCGATTGTTACGCCGCTCTCGCCGGCATGCATCCAACTCACTGACCCGTGCGTAAATGCAGTTGGACGCGCCGTCACGGCGGCAGAAAACGCAGCCGGGAGTCAGCGTTCGTGCCGGGCGCCGGGTTACGGCCGGCTCGCGGTCACCGCGGGACGCGGGACACTCAGCCGGGCGCAAACAAGACCGGCCGAAGGGCCCGACCCATCTGAAGAATCTTTCAAAGAAGGAGGCTGGGAATGGACGTTCATCGCAGATTGGTCAGCGCAGCAATCGCAACCGCGGCAGCGGCGCTGTTTGCAACCGGAGTGGTCGGCACCGCGACCGCCCAGGAGGTTAAGGTCAAGTGTTACGGGGCCAACGCCTGCAAGGGCAAGAGTGAGTGCAAGACATCCATGAGCGGGTGCAAGGGCAAAAACGGCTGCAAGGGCCAGGGCTTCGAACAGATGACCGAAAAGGCCTGCGTCGAGAAACTGGGCCGCACTTGATCCATGGTCTGTGAATAGAGGGCGCCTTCGGGCGTCCTCTTTTTTCGTGCCCCCGGCAGAAAACCTGAAATCTCACCACGAAGGCGCGAGGAAGACCTTCGCATTGTTCCTGCTTTGTGTCCTTGCCTCATTGCGGTGAAAGGGATTTTCGTTGGGGCTATACTGCCCCATTCCGTTTTGATCGACCGAACCGGGGGATGCGATGGGTGACATGCTGATGGAGCAGCGCGCAGAATTCAAATCCATGAAGGAGAGCACGAAGGCGGACTGGGACATCATCGTTGCGCGCTACCAGCCCTTCGCGAAGGAACTCCCGAGCCGGATCCTCGCGCACTTGCGGCTGCTCGGCGGCGACTCCGGCGGCTTTGCGGTAGACCGCCTGCAACACTCGCTGCTCACCGCCACGCTCGCGCACAAGGCCGGAGAGGACGAAGAGTACGTGGTATGCGCGCTACTTCACGACATCGGCGATACGCTGGGCTCCTGGAATCACCCGGAAGTCTCCGCCGCCGTCCTCAAGCCTTTCGTATCGGAGGCCAACCACTGGATGGTTGAGAAGCACGGGATTTTCCAGGGCTACTTCTTCTTCCAGCACGTCGGCATGGATCGGAACATGCGCGAGCAGTTTCGCGGCCACCCGCACTTCGAACGCACGGCACGTTTCTGCGAAATCTACGACAACCCTGCATTCGACCCCGGGATGGAATGTGCGCCGCTGGAGTTTTTCGAACCGATGCTGCGGAACGTATTTTCGTTCCCGAAGAATTCGATCTACAAGAATACGTGCCAGACGTAGGGCCCGGTACCAGGCGGGCTGCCTTTATCCTCCAACTCGATCCTTCGCTGACAATGGCCGGTAGATGCAAGCATCTGTCTGAAGTCCGCGACGTGACGCCGAGTGCGCAGGGCTGCGAGGACTGTCTGAAGACCGGCGACACCTGGTTGCACCTGCGCATGTGCCTGAGCTGCGGCCATGTCGGCTGTTGCGACAGTTCGAAGAACAAGCACGCCACGAAACATTCCCACACCACCTCCCATCCGGTCATGAAGTCCTTCCAGCCGGGCGAGCATTGGGGATGGTGCTACGTGGACGAGATTTACCTTCAGTTTTAGAAGACAGGTCGCCGCCGTCACGCGGACGGGCTGACGATGCTGGTCGCGGGAATGAAAACGGGCACCGCAAGGTGCCCGTACCGTTATCTGTCCTGTGTCGGCGGCCGGCAGACCGCAGATTCAAGCGACGGCGCGCCGGGAACGGCCGCGCCGTTCATTAAAGCGCCGGTCGGGGAATCCGACAGCCTGATACGCCAGGCGACGGTCTTGCCCGCGCTTATCACCGACCGCCCGTTCTTTTCTGATCTGCGTCGGGGAATAAGCCTGATACCCGGTCAACAGGGCATTGTGCAAGAGTTGAATGCTGCGCTTTGCGGCAAGCATGACCCG
>Ga0137409_10003300_pt1 | contig 17119 bp, 14 predicted proteins | sample CZODoug1_16funga_FD_122059 | JGI IMG/M metagenome (GOLD analysis project Ga0137409, IMG submission 122059) | Vadose zone soil fungal communities from Angelo Coast Range Reserve, California, USA - CZODoug1_16fungal (Hybrid Assembly) | ecosystem: Environmental > Terrestrial > Soil > Vadose zone... | reverse complement strand
CGACCTGAAGCTGCACGAGATCGCGCTCGGCGACGGCGCCGTGCTGGAGACCGGCTGCGTCTACATCGTGCCGCTGCTCGAGAGCCTCGCGCTCCCGTCCGATCTTGCCGCCGCCGCAAATCCGAAAAGCTCCACCGGCCGGCTGGACGTGTTCACACGCGTCATCACCGATCGCGCGCGCGGCTTCGACCGCATCGAGCCGGGCTACCACGGTCCGCTCTATACCGAGATCTCGCCGAAGACGTTCCCGGTGCTGGTGCGCGAGGGCTCGCGGCTCTCGCAGCTTCGCCTGCGCCGCGGCCACGCGGTCCTCTCGGCGGTTGAGCTTGGCGCATTGCATGCGCGCGAGCGGCTGGTCGATTCCGCGGATGCGGATTTCGAGGGCGGGATTTCGGTCAGCGTCGATCTGCTTGGTCTCCCTCCCTCAGCTGCGGGGGAGGGTAGGGGTGGGGGCCAGATAACCGGTGGGGGCCATCTCGTCGGCTATCGTGCCAAACGCCACACCGGCGTGATCGATGTCGAGCGACGCGCCGGCTATGAGGTCGCCGACTTCTGGGAGCCGATGGCGGCGCGCGCCGACGGCACACTGATTCTCGATCCGGACGAATTCTATATCCTCGCCTCCAAGGAAGCCGTGCAGGTGCCGCCGGACTACGCCGCCGAGATGGTGCCGTTCGATCCGCTGGTCGGCGAATTCCGCGTGCACTATGCGGGCTTCTTCGATCCGGGCTTCGGCTATGCGGGCGCGGGCGGGCGCGGCTCACGCGCGGTGCTGGAGGTGCGCTCGCGCGAAGTGCCGTTCATTCTGGAGCACGGCCAGATTGTCGGCCGCCTGGTCTATGAGAAAATGCTGGCGCGGCCGAACTCGCTTTACGGCGCCGGCATCGGCTCCAACTACCAGGCGCAGAGCCTGAAGCTGTCGAAGCATTTCAGGGCGTAGAATGGGGAGTAGTGAGTAGTGAGTAGTGAGTAGTGAGTAGTGAGTAGTGAATAGGAAACGGCGCTGCCAACTCCTCAACCACTCACTACTCACTACTCACTACTCACTATTCGCCACTACTCACGACTTCGCGCGCCCTGCCATCTCGGCGCGCAGCGCGGCGACCTCCTGGCGCAGGCCCTTCACCTCGGCCAGGATCGGCGCGGCCTCCTCGTGCACGATCACCCGCTCGGCTTCCTCCGCCTTCATGGCTTCCGCCTGCATGGCGTTGACGACCACACCGATGAACAGGTTGAGCACCATGAACGTCGCCACGATGATGAAAGCGAACAGATAGATCCAGCCATAGGGATGATGCTCCATCACCGGCTTGGCGACATCGTTGGTCCAGCCTTCCAGCGTCATCACCGTGAACAGCGTGTAGAGCGACCTGCCGAGCGTGCCGAACAGCTCCGGGTTGGTGGCGCCGAACAGCTTGGTGCCCATCACGCTGAACATGTAATAGATGAGCCCGATCAGGAACAGGATCGAGCCCATGCCGGGGAGCGAGGCGAGCAGTCCCGCAACCACACGTTTGAGAGTGGGGATCGCAGTGATCAGCCGCAGCACGCGCAGAATACGCAGCGCGCGCAGCACCGTGAAGTTCTCGGTCGCGGGGACGAGCGCGATGCCGATCACCAGGAAGTCGAACACGCTCCAAGGATCACGGAAGAAATCGAGGCGATGCACGATGATGCGCGCCGCCAATTCGGCGACAAAGATCGTGAGCAGCACATGGTCGATGACTTCGAGCAGCGGCCCGGAGGTGGCCATCACCTCCTGTGAGGTCTCGAGCCCGAGCACGGTCGCGTTGATGATGATGAGCGACATGACCATGCGCTCGGTGTTCGGATTTTCCACGATGGTGCGGAGCCAGGCGATCACGGTGTTCCCCTTTAGTTTGGTGGCGATCGTCGGATGAGGATTCGCGGGGCGGATTTTAGGCGAGTGCGCGGGCGCTGTCGCGGGTGGGTCTGTCGATGCAGACCGTTTCGAACAGGCGCCGGGCCGGCTACGATGCCGATTCGTGGCGGTGATCCGCCGCACGGACGATACCCGGAGCAAGCCATATCTGGAGCAAGCTATGCGCCTTGATGCCATCGCGATCGGCCACAACCCGCCCGAGGACGTCAACGTCATCGTCGAGGTCCCGATCGGCGGCGAGCCGATCAAATACGAGATGGACAAGGCTGCCGGCACCCTCGTGGTCGACCGCTTCCTGCACACCGCCATGCGCTATCCGGGCAACTACGGCTTCGTGCCGCATACGCTGTCGGACGACGGCGATCCGATCGACGTGCTCATCGCCAACACCCGGCCGATCGTGCCCGGCGCGGTCATCAACGTGCGGCCGGTCGGCGTGCTCAAGATGGAGGATGATGCCGGCGGCGACGAGAAGATCATCGCGGTGCCGGTGCCCAAGCTCACGCAGCGCTACGCCCACATCACCGAATACTCGCAGATGCCGGAGATCACGATCCGGCAGATCCAGCACTTCTTCGAGCACTACAAGGATCTCGAGCCCGGCAAGTGGGTCAAGGTGATTGGCTGGGGCGGCGCCGCAGAGGCGCGCCGCCTCATTGAGGACGCGATCGCGCGCGCAATCGCAAAAGGCGAATGAAATTCACCGTTCGGCGCTAGTGCGGCGAATTTGAAGTTCCTATCTCATCGCCGCAAACGCGTTTAGGAACTGCACCTTTGATTCCGAAGTATGCGAACATCGGAATCGGTGCACTAGCCCGTACCATTGAACCATTTGCTCGACGCAATGAAATGTGACGACTTATCCACAACATTGATGTTGGGGCTTGCCTAACTGTCGACCAGAAGTACCGCTGTAATTTGTGGGAAGAGGGCTACCCGCGGCTTCCCAGGAAGCCGGAATGTATTCGCGTTGGAAGATGTATTCGCGTTCGAACAGGACTCGCTGACCCGTGCGTAATGTTTGCGTCATTGTGTTTTGGCTTCTGGCGTTGCCGGTCGCGCAAGCCGCCGACATCGTCGTCAAGCCGCTCGAAGGCGGATCAACTCTGATCGCCATTGATGGTGAGCTTGAGCTCAGCGACATCGACAGCTTCCGGTGGAGAGCCGAGCTGCTGCCGGTTGGCCGTACGACGGTCGAATTCCGGAGCAAAGGCGGCAGGCTGCTCGCGGGCATCCGGATCGGAGCGCAGATCCGCGCCAAGCGATTCAACACGGTCGTGCCTGATGGGGCGCAGTGCGCTTCGGCCTGTGCGCTTGCCTGGCTCGGCGGCGTCCGGCGGTTCGTGGGGGAAGATTCGAGTGTCGGATTTCATACAGCCTACATCCTGAAGACAGCCGGGCCGGCGGAGAGCGGTCCCGGAAATGCGATCCTGGGGGCTTATCTCAATCAGATCGGTCTTTCGGAAGAGGCCATTCTGTACATTACCCACGCGGCGCCGACGTCCGTGCAGTGGATGAGCCTGGAGGAGGCGGCTGAATACGGCATCGTGGTTGCAAAATTGCCGCCAACCGGCGTGAGCGTTCCTTCGGGTGATGCAGGGGGGACGCAGCATCCGCAGGGAAGCCCGGAGCAGCGCGCGATCGATTTTGTGGACGCGCTATTTGAGCGCTGGTCAGGACCGAATGCCGAGCTCTTGGCCGTTCTGGATAGGCTCTACACGGAAAAGGTTCTCTATCACAGCAAGTCGATGCCCCGCCAATCGGTGCTGCTCAGCAAACGCCGTTTTGCCAACCGTTGGAGTCAGCGCAACTACGCCATACGACCGGGCTCGCTGTCGGCGACCTGTGCCGGAGCAGGTGGCACATGCCGGGTGAAGGGCACCATGAGCTGGAAGCTCCATGAGGGCAAGACGACTGAGGGCAAGACGACGACGTCGTCCCGCGGGGTCGCAAGCTTCGCCTACAGCATCATCCTCAAGGATTCAGGTCCGCAGATCTCGGCCGAAACGGACACCGTGAACGACAAGCCGTCGACCACATCGAGCTCACTGAGCACGGTGGGACGCAGCATCCAGCAACTGCTTGCGCAGCTTTCAAAGCCGTCCAAGGCGCCAGCAAAAGCGGCGGCAGCGCCGGCCAAAGCCCCGGCGAGGCCCAAGGCGCCGGTTGCGCACTGAGCCGGGTTCAGGAGTTTTCGTCAGCGCTGCTATCGCGGCCGCGGCGTCGGCACCGGAGTGGCGGCGGCCAACAGGCTCAGCCGCTGTGCTGCCTCAGCCGAGCCGAGATCCTTTGCTTTCTCATACCAGGCCCGCGCCAGCGCGATGTCGGGAGGCGCGTCCGGGCGCGCGGCCGATCGCTCGATGAGCGGGTCATAGGTCTGGCCGATTGCAAACGCTGCGGCTGCGTTCTTCGCCTCCGCAGCTTGCTCCAGCAACATCCGGGCAAAGCGGAACCTGCCCAGCGCGACCAGCTCTCGTCCTTGCTTGAGCAGTGCTGCGACTTCATCAGGACCCGGCCGTGCGACGTTGAGTACAGAAGCGAGCTCGCGCTGCGCTTCGGCCACGACGCGGGCATCGGAGCCGGCCGCCATCTGGCCCGAGGGATCGGCTGGCGGGGCTTGGACGGCCAGGCGGGAATTGTCCGGGGTCGATCGCGCCGTTTGCGAGACCGTGCCGGCCCAGTATCCAAGCGCCGCTGCGAAAATCGCAGCCGTACATACCGCGGCGATGCCGTAGAAGATCCGACCCTCCCCGAGCAAGGAAATCCGCGGGTGCTGTGAGGCAGCCGGCGATTGTTTTGCGAAGGCCGAGGCCGTGTCCTGTGGCTCGTCATCGCTCTGCTCGATGTCCTGATCTCCGACCAGGCCCGGCACCATGATGGGTTCAAGGTCTTGCAGGACAGCGTTCGGAGCGTTGCTGTCTGATCGTGCCGCAACGTCGCCTGTCGCAACGTCGCTTGACGTGACGTCTATTGTCGTGATGTCTCTTGCCGTGACGTCTCTTGCCGTGACGTCTCTTGCCGTGATGTCTCTTGTCGTGACGTCTCTTGTCGTGACGCCTCTTGCAGCAATGCCGGCGGCCATTGCCTCGAGGATCAGGTCGCGCGCATTGACATGCTCCGCGCTGGTGAAATCACGGTCTCCATGAACCGCCCGGAGATAGACGCTGGCGCGCTCGTCCAATGTGGGAAGCGGCAATCGCTCGATCGGCTCATGCGTATCGATCGTGGCGCTGTCGCCCGCATCGACGCCAAGAGCTCCTAAAATTCGTGTCCTAGTCATCGAAATATCCGATCATGACCAGTTCTGTGGATTGAGATGACGCCGTTTTGGCGGCGTTTCGCTGCCGCGCTCCTGTTCGCGTGCCACGCGCGCAAACAGCGCCTCGAGGTCCACGTCGTCGAGACCGTTCTTGCGCTTGAGGCGTCTGATCCAGTTCAACAATCGCCGCTTGGCGTTGTCCACACGATCGCTCGTCCATGCCGGCGGCGCGAAGCGCTTGTCCAGCTGATTGACAATGTCCGTGATCGGCCACTGCCCGCCCGGCGAATCCTGCAACAGTCCGGGCTGCTCCGACAAAAGCCGCAGCAGCATGGACAGGTCGTCACTCGGCGCAAACTCCAGCGCTATCATCGCAAGCAGCCCGCGCCAGACGCGCCGTCCGTCCGCCGCCTCCAGCGTGCCTGCGGCATCTGCGTCCGAAGCAATGTCGGTAAATACGCTGTCGCCCTGCGGCTGCACCAGCGGGCGGCCGTTTCCAGTGGAGGCCCTGCCAAACCGCGCGCGCAGGACATCCTCCCGCCGATGCGCAATCGCCATCGCGCCGCCGATCTCTTCGACCAGCCAGACAACGCGCCCGTCACGCTCCGGGACGTCCGGATCAATGCTGACCTGCGTCAGATCGCCGGAACAGAGGTCGATCGTCTCGCCGGCGCCAACTGAGACCGTACCAAGGAGCTTCTGCCAGATTTCGCTGAGCAGCTCCTCCGCGGTCAACTCGGATGACGGCACCCCCCGGTTGCGCAGAAAATCGCGGCACACTTTGCGTATCTCCTCAAAAAGGTACCGCTGGTGCCGTGGGGGCAGCGAACGCAGGACACGCAGCCGCAGCTCGGCCCGTGCTTGCCCCAATCTGTCGGTTCCACCAAAGGGTTGCACTTCGCTCTCTTCACGGCCTGAGAAACGCGCTTCCGGTACCTGCAAGACAAAAAAGTTTTTTTGGTGAGGCGCGGCGGATTGGCTGTGTGCCTGCCGTCTATGGGCAGGCGCCGCCAACGCGCCGTCCCCCACGAAGGGGACTCTTGACCGGAGTGGGGACACTAGACGTGGCAGAGACGGAAAGCTCCAGCCTAAGCAAGGCGCAAAGCCGTCTCTGGCCTTATGACGGGGGAGTATCGACGGCGCGAGTCCGGCCTGGGGTATGCTTGGGAGAGGCCGAGACTCGCGCCCCAATATCAATATCCTGCGTCGGTGGGTCCTGCGTCAGTGGCACCTTCCGCTCAGTCGCGCACATCGTTCACCCGCATTGTTCGGCAACATCTCGGCGGAAATTGGCCGCATAGCACCATCATTGACCGGGCAGGCAGGATCCATGGAGGACCCACACAGTCAGAGCCAGGTGTCGAACCCCGGCAATGTCCTCCTGGACCGCGGCTCCCTCAGCGAGCGCGAGGTGGAGTTGCTGATGGAGGCGGCCCGGCAGCATCGCTGGGGGCACCGTGACGCGACCGCGATCCTGGTGGCCTACCAGCACGGGTTGCGCGCCGCCGAGCTCGTTGCGCTGCGCTGGGACGACATCGATCTGACCACCGGGCGGTTGCGCATTCGCCGAAGCAAAGGCGGCGCCGCCAAAGCCCATGCAATCTCGGCGCCGGAGTCGCTGGCCTTGCGCCGGCTGCGCGATGAAGCCGCGCCATCGCGCCATGTCTTTGCGCGCCATGTCTTTGCGCGCCATGTCTTTGCGCTCCATGTCTTTGCCTCTGAGCACGGCGCCCCGTTTCGCGTGACCGGCTATGAGCGCATGATCGCACGCACGGGGGCGGAAGCGGGCTTTGGCTTTGTGGTTCGCTCGCACATGCTGCGGCGTGACCTTGCGGTGGAGCGCTCGGTTGAGCTGAACACGCGGCAGTGACCAGGCCTTGCTCTTGCCGGACCGCAGCCTAGGACGGCGAGCGACGGCGGACCGTGGCTGCATTCACATCGCGCTTTGTGCGGTGCGCAAGACCCGCTATGATGGCATCCTGCTGCGGGCGTAGTTCAATGGTAGAACGGCAGCTTCCCAAGCTGCATACGAGGGTTCGATTCCCTTCGCCCGCTCCAGGCTCAGCCGCAACGATTGGCTCGTAGCGTGGGTTAGCGTGGCCCGTGCTTTTGCGATGTGGTCGGCACCTGATCCACGCGTAACCCACCATTGCAGAAAAGAATAAGCCTGACGAACTGGAACCCTCTCGACTGATTGGAAAGCCGTGGCGCTCTCTATCTCAAGTAAGCTGGAATCTGTAGGTTCTGTAGCGCCCGACGCCCAGGCTGCCGAATAGCAGGTCGCCAAAGAACACGAGATCAGCGATACGCTGCGCAACAAGTTTGGTGGCGATCCGCGACGATCTGTGACCCTTGTTGCTTGGAAGCCTGTCAAAGGTGCGCGAGCGATAGTTTACTTCCCATACCGATATTTCTCGCGAAAGCGCCTACGTCTTCGACGCGATTTCAAGTCGCGGACCAGGTAGCCGATGGCGAAACCAAGCAGCAATGCTATCAATAACGGAGTAGCATCGGTCAGCATTTTGCGCGCACCATAATAATGATTTCTTGCTCAATGACCGGAGCAGATAGTGCGCCACTGAGTGTGGAATATCACTCAAAGATCTCGTGATCGCGACAATTTAACTCAGCTCGTAGGGTGGGTTAGCGTGGCCCGTGCTTTTGTGATGTGGTCGGCACCTGATCCCACGCGTAACCCACCATTGCGCGCATCATGGTGGGTTACGCGTGGATCGGGCGTTTTGACTTCGCCGCGCTTCCCCGGCCACGCTAACCCACCCGACAGACCCGATGAGTCAATTCTCGCTGAATCGACATTCAATGGCAGCAGCCCTACCGTCCACGTCTTGCTCGCATTGAGGCCTGCAGCATGGCTTTGTTTGTTCGTTCGGTGTTGGCGTTCGCACTCAGCCAGACGATGATTGCAACAATAGCAACGCCCGCCGGCGCCCAATCTCTGGTCGAGAAGGGCGACACGCTCTATCACAACCGCTGCGCGGGTTGTCATGGCGAGCAGCTGAAGGCCTTTGCGGGCGGGCCGGCGTTCGATCTCAGACGCCTGCGCCCCGACGAGCACGATCGTTTTTTTGTCGAGTCGGTCATCAGCGGCAAGGACAACATGCCGTCCTGGTACGGCATCCTGAAGCCGGACGAGATCGAAGCGATCTGGGCCTATATTCGCGCGACCCTCGATCGGTAGCGGCACGGCTGCAGACGCTGGCACCTCGGCCGCTATCCGCACATCGCCCCCGACTGGCGGCCGCCCGAGCTGTGCTATGATCCTGAAAAGCCGGGGCTTGCCCGGATCGCAGCAAAGGGAGGAGAGCATGGCGTCATCGCGGCGTCGCAACGAGCGGAGCCTCTACACCCTCACCCTCACTGCTATCAGCCTCGCCGGCGGCCTGATCCTGGGCGGCCTGCTCTCCGGCACGATCAGCCTCGCGCAGGCACCAAGTTCGCCCGCGCCGACGCCGCGTGCGCCCGATGGCAGCCCCGACCTGACCGGGATCTGGATTCCCGCCGTCCGCGGCGGCGGCGCCTCCCGCTATAACGAGCAGGGCGGCGAGACCGTGTTCGCGGCGCGCGACAGCAGCTTCGAGAATTTCGAGAACGACAATGCATTGCGCCGCCTGGGCGACCGCAACAAGCCGCTCTACAAGCCGGAACATTGGGCCAAGGTGCGCGAGAACGATGCCAACGGCAACGAGCTCGATCCCGAGTTCAAGTGCCGGCCCTATGGGGTGCCGCGCATGGGCGCGCCCTCGCAGATCGTGCAGACCAAGGACCAGGTGGTGCTGCTCTATGCCGGTGGCTTCGCCGGGCAGAACACGTTCCGTGTCGTGCCGACCGATGGCCGTCCGCACAACCAGGCCCGCGTCACGCAGGAGACCTGGAAGGGCGATCCGGTCGGCCACTGGGAGGGCGACACGCTGGTGATCGAGACGATTGGCTTTACGGACGAGAGTTGGCTGCACAAGTCGGGCTACTTCCACGGCTTCAAGCTGCGCGTGGTGGAGCGCCTCACGCGCACCGGCAATACGCTGCGCTGGGTCGCGACGGTCGAGGACCCGGAGGTGCTGCTGGAGCCCTGGACCATGAACCCGGTCACGCGCGTCCTTGACGCGCGGCCCGATGCGTTCGTGGCGGAGGACCTGCCGTGCGAGGAGCGCGACCTGCAGCACATGGTGACCAAGGTGCGCAGCGGCTGATCGCGGGGCTGCGTTGCCTTGCAATGATTCAGGGAGGAACTCCATGCGATTGAAGCAAGCTCTGGCGGCCGCTTTTGTGGTTGGCCTGGCCTACGCGGTCGCGCAAGCGCACCATGCGGTGCAGGCACAGTTCGATGTCAACCAGACAGTCGAGAAGAAGGGCACGCTGGTGAAGATCGACTGGATCAATCCGCACACCTACATGCACTTCGACGTCACCGAGGAGGGTGCGACCACGCGCTACGCGATCGAGTCGCTCGGTGTGACCGGCTTGCGCCGCGCCGGCATCGACAGCAAGAGCAGCTTCCAGGTCGGCAGCACATTCAGCTTTGTGATCAACCCAAGCCGCAACGGCTCGCCGACCGGCCTCCTGGTCACGCTGGTTTTTCCGGATGGCCGCAGGTTCGATGTGCGCAACACCGATACGGGTCAGGTTGGCGGTCGTTAGGAGCATGATCCCGAAAAGCGGAAGCCGGTTTTCGGAGAAGATCATGCTCGAACAAAAAGTCAGCTGTGCGGGCCGTGTTGCGTTTGCAAGGTGAGGAGTGAGGAGTAGCGCATGGTGTCACGGATGTTCGCGGTCGTCGTCTCGGGCCTCGCGGCCACGATCGCGGTCGCCTCGGCGCAGACTCCCGAGCAGGGCGGTCGCGCGGCACTCACCGAAGCCGCCAAGGCGCTCGGCATGGTGCGCGGGCTCGAGCGCTCGCTGACGGTCGTGAACATGTTCGAGTACACCGCCAATGGCACCATCGCGGACCCAGCCGGCACGCCGAGCGAGGTGAAGCGGATCACCGCCGCCTACGACTATGTGATCCCGGCCGCTCGCGTCGATGTCGAGAAGGCGGGCGAGCGCACCATCGAGGTGGCGGCCGGATCGCTCACCTGGGACGAAGCGACGCCGGGCATCTATCTACGTCCGGCCGGCACGCCGGCGGCGGAGCGGCTCAAGCTCATCTGGCTGCTTCCGCACGGTGTGATCCTTGCTGGCGCCAAGGCGCCCGACAAGGTGACTGTGGCGGAGAAAAGCGGCCAGCGCGCGCTCACGGTGCCGCTGCCGACCGGAGTCGAGGCCAAGGGCGTGCTCGACGCCGCAGGCCTGATGACACGGGTCGAGATCAGGATCGGCCCGCAGCTCTTCACCGGCGACTACTCCGACTACAAGGACTTCCAGGGCTATGGCGTGATGTTTCCGACCCGCATCGTGCAGAAGCGCGACGGCCACACCATCGCGGATCTCACAGTCACCGAGGCGCTCGCCAACCCGTACATGATCTTCCCGCCGCCGAAGGAGCTGAAACAGGGTCCGTAATCGTGGCGAAAGCACACATGGGACATGATCGTGCGCGCAGCGAATTCGGCGCTCGTTATCGCGCCCTCTCCCCTCGCGGGAGAGGGCTGCTCCGCGATTCAGCGCACTTGGATGGGTGAGGGGGCCTAGACTGATGCCTATCCCCCCTCACCCATCAGAGTGTGCGGCACCGCTTTCATGCCCTCTCCCGCAGGGGGAGAGGGCGCTGCAATGAGCGCCGAAACGAAGAGCGCAGTGCGCAAAAAAAGGGAGGTTCACATGACCAAGGCAGCCATGTGTCTTGCGATTTCCTTCATAACACTTGTCGCGACCCTTAGCGACGCATTCGCGCAGTCGCTGAGTATTGAAGTGTTGTCCTCGCGGCCGGAGCTCGTGAGCGGCGGCAGCGCGCTGATCCGGATCGCCGGCGCAGCGGGCGCGCCGGCAGTGACGATCGACGGCAAGGATGTCTCCGGCGCCTTCAAGGCTGATGCGCAGGGCCGCTGGGTCGGTCTGGTCGATGGGCTCAAGGACGGCGACAACCGGCTCATGGCGAAGGGCGAGGGTCGCGAAGCGGCGCTGACGCTGCGCAATCACGCGATCAATGCCACGCTGTTTGCCGGGCCGCAGCAGACGCCGTTCCTGTGCGAGAACGAAAGCCATGGCCTCGCCTCCGCCAAGGACGAGAGCTGCGCGGCGCCGAGCACGGTCAAATATTTCTATCGCAACAGAGGCGGCGAGTGGAAACCGTTCGATCCGAAGGCAGCGAGGCCGGCCGACATCGGCATGACCACGACCACCGAGGGCAAGGAGGTGCCGCTGATCGTCCGGCAGGAGAAGGGCGTCATCAATCGCTCCGCTTATCTGATCAACATCCTGCACGATCCGGCCGCGGGACCGTTGCCGACGCCAACCGCGAATTCGCCGGCCTCGGGCTGGAACCGCAAGCTGATCTACAGCTTCGGCCCCGGCGTGCAGGCGAACTATCACATGGGCCGCGGGCTCGGCATGATGACCGGCACCGATGGCAAGTTCTTCCTGGAGGATCTCAGCGTTGGGTACCGCGACGCCTTCGTGGCGCGCGGCTACGCCATCGTAGCCGGCTCGCTCAACGTGATGGGCACCAACAGCGACGATGTGAAGTCGGCCGAGACCGCGTCCAAGATCAAGGAATATTTCATCAAGCAGTTCGGGGCGCCGCTGTTCACCATCGGACATGGCGCCTCCGGGGGCTCGATGCAGCAGCAGATGATCGCCAATGCCTATCCGGGCATGCTCGACGGCATCATGCCGGCGCGGCTGTTCGCCGACACCATGACATTCCTGCAGCCGCTCCATGACTGCGAGCTGCTCGCCAACGTGTTCAAGACCGGCACCTGGACGCGCGCCCAGATGGACGCGGCGTCCGGCAAGTACTGGGGCTATTGCGTGAGCAACGGCGCACGCTATCCGCATGCGCGCATCGACTATTGCGACGCCACCGTCAAGGACATGGTCGCCAACGAGGCCGAATGGAAGCGCGTGCGCTGCACCTATCAGGACAATCTCGTCAACGTGTTCGGCATCGATCCCAAGACCGGCTTTGCCCGCAATCCGTTCGACAATGTCGGCGTGCAATATGGCCTCAAGGCGCTCAACGACAGCAAGATCACATTCGATCAGTTCATCGACATCAACGCGCGGATCGGCGGCCACGACAGCGACGGCAAGATCGTGCCGCAGCGGACGGTCGGCGATCCCGAGGCGATCCGGCGCGCCTACGAGACCGGGCGCATGAATGCGTTCACGGGCGGCGTCGGATCGATCCCGATCATTGACATTCGCACCTACAACGATGGTGATCCGCTCGGGCGCGGCGACCCCAATGTCGATGTGCACGACCGCTATCACAGCTTCGTGGTGCGGGCGCGGCTCCTCAAATATAACGGCTCGGCCGCCAATCACGTGATGCTGACGGCCGCGACCTTCGGGGCGCCGCAGCTCGACGCCCGCACCGAGCGCTCGCCGCTCAATCTGGTGTCGACCGAGGCGCTGACCCAAATGGACAAGTGGCTGAGCGCGATTGCGGCCGACCGCTCGAACAAGCCGCAGGCTCAGAAAGTTGCCGACAACAAGCCGGCCGATCTCGTTGATGCCTGCTATCCGCAGAAGGCCGGTGCCCTGATCGGAGCGATCGAGAAGGTCACCGATATGGCGCGGTGCAATGCGTTCTTCCCCTATGCCGGCGATGCGCGGCTGGTCGCCGGCGCGCCCGCAACCGACGACGTGCTCAAGTGTGCGCTCAAGCCGGTTGATGCGAAGGACTACGCGGTCGCGCCTATGCCTGAGCAGCTTGCTCAGCTGCGCAAGGTGTTTCCAGATGGCGTTTGTGATTATTCGAAGCCCGGCGTCGCGCAGACCACCAAGGTCGTCACCTGGGCGGTGTTCAAGGGCAACGGCGAATATGCAAGCCTCGATGCGCCGCGGTAAGGCAGAGCGACGGTCGGGTTGACCCGGCCGTCGGCTCTGTTATTGGCAGTTGAGAGCGGCGTCGTCAGCTCGCCTCGCGCCGGCACTTCGCGATGTAGACCGCGCTCCAGTAGACGGCGGCGAAACCGAACAAGGTGATGCCGACGAAGGCCATCAGGTCGCGGCCGGCCGGATCGAAGATCGGGCGTGCCGCCGACAGCGCCAGCATCACGAACGAGAGCACGGTGAAACCCAGCACATAGCCACGCGAGAACGTGGTGGTCTGGGTGAACGTGTCGCGCCGGGTGATCCGCTCGTTGCTCGGTGTGAGAGTTGCGATGATCGGATTGACCTTTTGCAGGAGCAGAAAATTGAGAGTGAGCCCGATCGCAAGGCCAATGAGAGCAGAAACGCCCAGATAAGCGAGTTGCTGTGCATTGGAGTGTGAGGGCAGAAACACGCCCGCGATCGGCGCGCAGAACGCAGCCCCGATGATGATCGTCCAGAAAGTCTGCCGCATCATTGTGCGGTGCGCCGACGCCAGCGCAGCCTTCTGATCTGCGTTTACGAAGTAGTGCCGGTAGCGGCCGAACACCCACCGATTGGGCGCACGGTAAAGAAAGCCGCCATCGACCGGCCTGAACGTCAGCTCTTCCATTCCGTCAAAGGGGTTCCACCACTGCCGAGTCATCGTCCTTCTCCTTACGGTTTGGCACCCGCGCGGCGCGGCCGCCGTCGGTGCGGACACTGCTCCCCCATTTAGATGATGGGCGTGATGGCGATCACGTTTTGGACGAATCCGGGTGACGGAACGCCTCAACCAGGACAAGAGCCGAGATGCGGGTTTCGCAATGTGCGCGTCTTGTTCAACGTGCCGGGCGAGCCTGGCCGCAGCACGGCGCGCGCCGTGAAATAATCAGCGCCCGACTTGCGCGGCGGCGTCGTCGATCCAGGCCGCAATGTTGGCCACGCCGTCGTCCGCCAGGAAGTCATGCTCGGCGGTGAACAGCGAGAGCGGCGCTGCGCGTCCCATCTCGATGTCGCCGACATAGCGCGGTGGCACCAGCGGCTCGGGGTGGTCGGCATAGAGCCGCCATTCGAAGCCAAGCGCGCCGGTGGAGACGTCCTTCACCACCTCATGCCGCTCGACCAGATAGTAGTGGCCGTTCTCATGCTGATAGATGCCCATCACGTGCAGCGGATTAAGCCCGGGCCGCTCCGGCGCGGCGCGATTGGGCTCGATGTCATCGATGTGGATCGCCAGCAGGCCACGCTCGTCGATCACCGCGCGCGCGATCTCGTATTTGACCCAGCGGCTGCGCCAGGTGTTGGCACCCGAGAGCACGCAGACGGTGGTCGAGTTCCGCACCGCTTCGCGCATCAGCGCGAGCAGCCCGATTTCGTTCTTGAGCGCGCGGCTCTCCCACACCGCGCGATCATAGAAGCCGCGCTGGATGGTTTCGCGCAGACCCACCTTGCCGCTCTGTCGCACGATCTCGATGCGCGCAAGGTCGTCGAAGTCGAAGGCGAAATAGACCCGGCGTCCCATCGCGTCGGCCCGCAGCGGCGTACGTGGGATCGGCGCGGGTCGGCGCATGAGCGCCGGCGGCAGGAAGCGTGGCGGCGGCGGAGGCGGAATGTTGTCCGCAAGGTAGCCGGTGTCGTTGAGGATCTCGCTGCTGTGCGTCGGTCCGCGGTCGCGGGCGCGCAGCAGCCAGGCGGGCGCGCGCGGCTCGGAGATGTCGGTGCTGGACACTGGTGTGCGGGAAAACTGGGTACCGGAGAACTGGGTACCGGAGAACTGGGAGCCGGAATCCTCGATCACGAACCGGCTGGGCGATGTGCTGCGCTGCTGCTCGAGCTCGGCCTCGATCGTGTTCGCCATCCGCGCGAGTTCGTCGCGTGGCAGCGCGGCGAGCGCGGCCAGCCACGCCTGCGATCCGTCGCTGGCAAGAGGGCGCTCATCCTGACTCTGATGCCAGTCAACATAATTCATGGCGCCGCCGTCCTCTGCGCTCGAATCATCTCTCGAATCATATGATGGAACTTCGGCGACGAATGGAGTCGAGACTACGGCAACGGTGATCAATGGTGATGTTGTCACCAAGAGATAATGTGATCACGCACGAGTGGAGGCAGGCGGATACTGCTGACAACACAAAGAGGTGTTTACGTAGTGTCAATGAGCCTCAATGGCTCGCGGCCTCGATCGCCAGCACGCGGTCGACCATCTCGCCGGCGAGGCCGAGATAGTTTGCCGGGTCGCACATCTGCTCGAGCTCCTTGCGGCCGACGTGCTTGGAAATCTCCTTGTCTGCCGCAAGGAGATCGACCAGCGGCTTGCCGCTGGTCGCGGCCTCGCGGCAGATGTCGTAGACGAGATCATGCGCGCGCTGGCGGCCGAGATGCGGCCCGAGCCCCATCATCACCTGCTCGGACACGATGGCGCCGCCAGTGAGATCAAGGTTCGCGCGCATGCGCGCGGCGTCGACCTGCAGGCCTTCGACCACATCACGGGTCTGCCGCAGCGTGCCGGCGCTGAGCAGGAAGATTTCCGGCAAGGCGATCCACTCGATCTCCCACGGGCCGGTCGAGCGCTCGTGGTCGGCGACCGCGGCCTCGAGCAGTGCTGCCGTGTTCTGGCGCACGAGCGCCGCAGTCGAATGGATGTAGAGTGAGGCGATCGGGTTGCGCTTCTGCGGCATGGTCGAGGAGGAGCCGCGGCCCTCGTGGAACGGCTCGAACACCTCGGCGACCTCGGTCTGCATCAGAAGCTTCACATCCATCGAGATCTTGCCGAGCGTGCCGGTGAGGAGCCCGAGGAAGCAGCCGACCTCGCCGATGCGATCGCGCACGGTGTGCCACGCGATCTCGGGCTGGCCGAGCTTGAGCTCGGCCATCAGGCCTTCCTGCACCTTGAGGCCATCCTTGCCGAGCGAGGCGAGCGTGCCGACCGCGCCCGCGAACTCGCCGACCAGAACGCGCGGCCGCAGCTCATTGAGGCGCGCGCGATGGCGCTGCATGGCGGCGAGCAGACACGCGCATTTGAAGCCGAAGGTGAGCGGCACTGCCTGCTGCAGATTGCTGCGGCCCGCCATCGGCGTATCGCGATAGCGGCGCGCCAGATTGGTGAGCGCGGCAGTGACGCGCGCCATGTCGGCCTCGACCAGATCGAGCGCCTGGCGGACCTGCATGATGGTGGCGGTGTCGGTGATGTCCTGCGTGGTCGCGCCCCAATGGCACCACTCGCCGAGCCCCTTGTCGCAGAACGCCACGATCTGCTGCACCACGCCCAGGATCGGATAGCCGATACGCTCGGTGGTGGCTTTGAGCTTGGCGAAGTCGATGTTCTCGATCTTGCACTTGGAGTCGATCTCGCGCGCGGCTTCCTGCGGGATGATGCCGAGCCGGCCCTGCACGCGCGCCAGCGCCGCCTCGATCTCGAGATAGCAGGCGGTGCGGTTCTCATCGGAGAACACCTGGCGCATCTCCGCCGTCGTGAAGATGTCGCGGAAGATCATCGAGTCGAGGGTGGTGGCGGGCATTGTGGGACTCCGTAGGTGCAAGGCGTGAGTAGTGAATAGTGAGATAGTGAGTAGTGAATAGTGAGTAGTGGTTCGCTACCTCACTACGCACTACTCACGAACTCACTACTCACCATTATCCGGTGATTTCCCCGCGCCGCTTGCGCACTGCGGGCAGCACCATGACGACGAGGATCACGGCGGTGGCGATGATGAAGGCGAGGCTGATCGGCTGGCGCACGAACACGGTGGCGTCGCCCCCGGACATCAGCATGGAGCGGCGGAGGTTCTCCTCCATCATCGGCCCGAGCACGTAACCGAGCAGCATGGGAGCGAGCGGGAAGCCAAGCCGCATGCAGACGAAGCCGATGATGCCGAACAGCGCCGTGAGATAAATCTCGAACGAGGAGTTGTTCACGCTGTAGATGCCGATCGCCGAGAACGCCATGATGGCGGGGAACAGCAGCCGGTACGGCACCGTGAGGAGCT